>Ga0070739_10001587_pt1 | contig 33402 bp, 34 predicted proteins | sample Coa_R1_7_FD_66445 | JGI IMG/M metagenome (GOLD analysis project Ga0070739, IMG submission 66445) | Surface soil microbial communities from Centralia Pennsylvania, which are recovering from an underground coalmine fire - Coalmine... | ecosystem: Environmental > Terrestrial > Soil > Unclassified ...
AACGACCCTGAGGTATCGAAGGGTTACCGCTTTGTCATCGTGAGGTATCGAACGACCCTGAGGTATCGAAGGGTTACCGCTTTGTCATCGTGAGGTATCGAACGATAGTCATCGTGAGGTATCGAACGACCCTGAGCCTGTCGAAGGGCTTCAGCTCCTCGCCCCCCCAAACGACATTCCTCACCACGCCGCCGGCGCCGGCCCACGCAAGCCTTCGGAAATCGTTTACCGTGTCGCTGCATCGCTCGTTGGGACGCGCCCAGGACGCTGACGCGACGAATCTACGGCATGCTCCTCCATAAGAGGAGGGAAATCCAATGGTCCGTTCTTCCGAGGGCGTGCTGACCAAGCCGATTGGCATTGCCATCGACTTCGAGCAAAACACCGCGTATGTGCGATACCGCCAGGGCGCGATTGCGAAAACCGTCGACGTGTGGCTGGAGCAGCGCGTTACGGCGGATGTCGACGCCGACGATGGAGTCGTAGGAATACAAGTCTGGGCACTCGACCCGATAACGCTCGCGAACGCGCGACATTATGCGGCGCTCCACAACCTGGCGTTTCCGTCGCTGAAAGGTTGCAGCGACCGAAGCTAGTTAGCAAGCAAGCATTCGCTCCCAGCCCCACTCACATATGGGATGCTATCATATGAATTAACAACGGGGGTGCTTTCTTATGGAAAACGACCCTACCCTCAATTATAACTACACCATCGGCGCAATCGCGCTAACGCTCATGCTCTATGCCGCGATCATGTTCTTGTCGTACGCGCACGACCGTTACAAGGGCATCAAACTTCCGTGGCACGGCATTATTCACGAGCCGCTGAAGAAGTCGTGGGCGTTGTTCGTGCTCGGCATATGGATGCTGCTCCTGATCCTGGGGTTCGTGTACCAAGGAAGCTCGGACGATCGCTCATCAAAGACTCAACCGATAACGTTTTCGCGCGCGAATCCGCCGATCGATGTTATCGCCTCAGTCGAGGGCGATCAGACATTCGCAAAGGGAAGAAGCACGCTCTTGCGAATTCGCGTGCGCCCCGCAAGGCATGGCGATTATTCCGGCGTGACGTCGACGGTGCGCGTCGTGCAAGACGGGGCTTTCAAACTCACCCCGGTGGCGCAAAGCGACCACTTGTCGTTGAACTCCGGATTGCGATGGGATTATATCGCAACGCCGACCGCCGACGGACACTCAATGATCGTCGTTCTCGTGTGCGGATATAATGCACAGCGGCTGAACATCGGATGCGAGGACTGGGACATTCCGATCTACGTCCGGCAGTGGCTCGTGCCGCCGGGGCTCATTAACATCGGCAATTGGTCCGCGCTGGTAGGCTTGTTGGCGTCGATGGTCGCGCTGCTTGGCGCCGCGAGCCAATTGCGGAAGAAGCCGGTGCAAGTCCCCGTCTCTGCCATGCCCAAACAAGACGCGGTAATGCCCCCGGTGAGCGATAGTCCGGCGAAAGTAGGCTAAGATAAAGCCGCGCTAACGCGGATTTACCGCGAACCGATGCGTTGAGGGCGCGCTATAGCCGCCTTGAGCGCGTTGTGCGCGCACGCTCCACGTGAACTCAGTGCGTTGCGGGACGTTACCAATTCGAACCGTTAGCGAAGTTTCACGCGTCTGTGTTTGCTGCGCCGGGCCGGCTTCGCGCTGGAACGTCACGAGGTAGCTCTGCGGTGTCGTCCCCCGTGCGGGTTGCCAATGGAGTATTACGGTAGCGCCTTCTCGGTCCGAGCCGGCCGGAGTCTCGCCGAGACCGGTCGGCGCGTCCCCGCCACCATTGCTACCGCCGAGCGAGCGCGCGATCAAATACGCGCCGAGCGCTGCACCGATATCGGTCAGTATTGTGTTCCGATGCCGCGGCGCCGGTGAACGCGTCGGCGACGGTGACGGCGAAGGCGTCGGCGGAAAGACGCTCGTCACGGGTTGACCGTTGAGCGGGGGCGCCATTCCGCGAGTCGTCAGCGAGCGTAGCGTGTTGTTTGGCGTCACGATGTAGCGGCCTTCGGGCGCGATCACGGCGACGGTCGGAAGCCCCGCGACCACCGGCCCGTTCATCAAAAACAGCAAATAGCGCTGCCCCGGCACATAATTTGGATCGTCTTCCAAAAACGATGTGCGTTGTTCGGGTTCGTCATACGGCGCCGGTGGCGCGCGGCTTGCGTCGGATGAAAGGGGCGCGGGCGTCTGTCCAACGCGCGTCAGCGCGGTGTGAAACAGGCGCAGCTGATTCTGCGACGGCCCCTTGATGACGCGTTCCACATTTAACGTGACGATTTCGATTGGAACGCGATCGACGCCACCCGGTTCACCGCGGACGCGCGCTTGCAGGTCCGGCGCCGCATCGACGCGCGCCACGTTCGCAATGACGATTTGCGATGCAAGCGCATTGGCGTCCGCGAGATTGCGCGCAACGTGCGCCCAACTCGCCATCCCGTGCACGAGCGGCGGCGCGCGCGAAATCGTCACGACTTGCCAGAGCAGCGACGCAAACAGCATAACCGCGATCGCACCCAAGAACCGCGATGCGATGTTAGTAGCGCGCATTGACGTCGGTCCACGAATGCGCGCCCGTCACGTTGACGTTCGCGTAATAACCCTTGCCCATGCAGTCGCCGTTGCTATGCCACAGGCCGAGCGCGTGTCCGATCTCCTGACAGAAAATACCGCGCACGTCGGAATTCTGCCCCCCGCCGGTGCTTCGGCGTACCACGCGCGGATCCGGATCTTGATAGCTGTTGTAGCGCGAATGCACGTGAATCATGCGGCACCACGGCGCGCCGCCGCAGTGCCACGGATAATCCAGGCCCCATTGCTCGATCGTCGTAAGCCCACTCCATCCTGTATTGCCGTAGTCACCGGAGAAAACGCTAATATCGGTGTGGCGCGGGCTGCGCGCGAGTTTGAGGTGCGTATGACTTGCCCAATCGCGCCGTGCGGCGTCGGCTGCGACGGCCGAGTTACCGATGAAGACCTGCATATTTGAACGCGGCCAGTAGTAGTACCACCAGTTGTGGGCGCGCGCAATCGCCAGATTAGCGGCGAACAATCCGACGACAAGTACGCAAAGTAGACCGAGACGTGCGTTCACGAACTCGCACCTTTCTTCGCTGTGCCGCGCGAGTAGGCGAGCCACACGCCCGCCAGCGCGATCAAGGTGGTGATGATGTACTTCAGGTTATCCGCCAAGAAGGTCTTCAGGCGGTAGAACGCGCTCGCTTTGACCGCGATCGGAAAATCTTGCCATACGCGAATCTCGCGGCTGCCGGCGGAAGAACTGACGCGCGCCGTAACGACAACGGTGAGCGGAAGTGCGCTGCCCGAAACCAGCGGCTTCACTTCCCAGCCCCACGAGATCTTGTGCGAGTCGGGATCGAACGAGTAATATTCTTGCGCGCTCTGCTTATCGACGACATGAAACTGCTCGGGATCGTAGACGAGCTGCCCCTTCATTTGCTGCGCAACGCGAATGCTTTGCGTAGCGATGCGCTGATGATGCGCCGCTGCGATGTCCTTGGCGCCCTGCGCGATCGCCCGCTGAACGCTGTCGTATACGTCTGCGCTGATCGTTTGCGACTCACCGACCTGCATCTCCGGCGCGTATTGAATCTCGATGGTGCCCGCCGGCATGCGCTGCAGCGCTTGTTGCGCGATGCGATCGTCGCCGGAGAACGTGTGCTGCTGGGGCGGCGCGGCGGCTTGCGGCGTGCACGACGTCAGCGTCAGCGCGGCAAAAACCGCGAGAGCCGACAGCGGAAACAGCGAGCGAGTTACCATAAGAATCGCCTCACTCCCGATAGCTCATCCTACTCCGGGCGTAGGGCTACGGCAAGCAGAAGAGCAGGCAAGGCTCACTCAGGGCGAAAACGTTGCGGCAAACGTCCCAACGGAGGTTTTCGGGTGCAACAACTGCGCGTTCTTCTTGCCGTGCTTTCCACGCTCGCGCTCTTTACACCGGGCGCTGCAAACGCCGCTCCAGCGGCGCTCGGCTTACATCTAACACCGTGCACGCAGGGCCATTCAAAAGTGCCGGCCGAGTGCGGAACCTTCGGCGTATACGAAAACCGCGCCGCGCACAGCGGGCGCATCATCGCGCTGAAAGTCATCCTGTTGAAAGCGCAGCATCCGTCGAATCGCGCGGTCGCGATGATCGCGGGCGGTCCGGGCGAACCCGTCACGCCGTTCGCGCAGTATGTGGCCGACGGCCAATTCTTAACCGCTCTCACGCAACTGCGCGATCGGTACAACATCCTGTTCGTCGACGATCGGGGCATGGGCGGCTCGCATCCGTTTACATGCGACTTTGCGCCGCCCGGCGACGCCACCGCGTATTTTGCGCAGCTCTATCCGACGAAATTGGTGCGTGATTGCCGTTCAAAATCAACGCTGACCATGGATCCGGCCCAATACAACACCAACAACACCGTTGACGATCTCGACGACGTACGCGCGGCGCTCCGCTATCCGAAGCTCGTGTTGGATGGAGGCTCCTACGGCACATTCTTTTCGCTCGTGTACGTTCGCCGGCATTCCAGGCACGTGCAGAGTGTGGTGCTCGATAGCGTCGATCCGCCGCACTTTCAAGCGGTGCCGGGCTCACCCGACGGTGCGCAAACTGCGCTCGACGATCTCGTCGTCAAATGCCGACATGACCCGACCTGCCGTAAAACGTTTCCCGCATTCCGCTCACACTTTAACGCGGTCATGCAGCGCTTCGACGCCGGCACGGTAGCGGTTTCCGCGAAGAACTTGGTGACGAAACGCGCACAGACCGTGCAGCTCTCGAAAGAAGTCCTGGTCGATTCCGTACGCCACGCGCTGTACGATCCGGACAGCGCCGCCTATATCCCGTACATCATCGAGCGCGCATACGTGCGCGATTACGAACCGCTGAGCCGGCTGGTGGAGTTCGAAGCGCAGAGCAACACGCAGGACGTGAATCCCGGCGCGAATCTCTCGTACTCATGCGCCGACTGGCTTCCTTTCATTACCGGCGCGAGATTAGAAGCGGCGGCAGCGCACTCGTTCGCCGGCGATCTCCGTGCCCGCGCCGAGCAGGCGGCGTGCAAAATGTGGAATGTGCCGACGATGCCCCCGTCGTTCGACGATCCGGTGCGCAGCGATCTTCCGGTGCTAATGATTTCCGCAAGCGACGATCCCGCCACGCCGCCGGCGCTCGCTGAAGCGGCGCTGCACTATTTGCCGAACGGGCGCCAAGTGCTGGTGACCGGCGGCGGTCATTCGACCTTTACGCCCTGCACCGACAGACTCACCGTAGCATTCGTTCGCAGGAATTCCGCGAAGGGTCTGAACCTCTCCGAATGCACGTCGTCCTTCAAACTGCCGCCGTTCGCGATGTCGATGAAGGGCTTCCCCGAGCTGTAAAACGACTCGAAGTGCTAGTATAGGGACATGAAACCGGCACGGGTTTCACTCCCCATCGTGTGCTGGACGCTGCTGGGCATTGTCTGGGCAACCGACTTGTTTTCCCCGCAACTGCTGGTCGTTGCGATATTGCTTTCCGCACCCGTCGCCCTCAGCGTTGCGGCCTCCAACGTTTCATTGACGTGGCAGCTCATGATCGGCGCGATCGTTGCGGACGTAAGTGCCGGCTGGTTCAACGCGTTTCAAGCGCACTTTCGCATCGAACTGATTGCGATGGGCGACCGCGCCCTCGCGGCGCTGGCCATCGTCGTTGTCGGCGCGGTGACGATCCGGGCCGTGCGGCAGTCGCACAAAGCCGCGGAACTGGCGCAGCGCAATGCGAAATCCGAACTGATGCGCGATTTGATTTACGCGCTCGCGCACGATCTGCGCACGCCGCTGACCGCTGCGCGCATGACGCTGCGTCAAGCACTCGGCGGCGCATACGGGGAACTTCCCGCGGAGTATCGCGACATACTGCAGCGATCGATCGTCTCGAATGAAGATGTGACGCGTCTGGCCGAGACGCTCTTAAGCGTCGCGCGATACGAGGCGGGCGAACAATCGCACCGCCGCGAGCCGGTGAATATCGCCGACCTTTGCACCAGTGTCGCAGTGGAAATGCAGCCGCTGTTTGAAGTTCGCGGCGTTGCGCTGCAGTGCGAAGCGCCCTCGCATGACGCGGTCGTATTGGGCGACGCGGCAGATCTGCGGCGTGCGCTGATCAATCTTATCGCCAATGCAGCGAACTGGACGCCGAAAGGCGGAACGGTAAGCGTGAGCGTTGCGGTGATGGGCCGCTACGCGAGCATTCGCGTTGAGGATGACGGGTACGGCGTTCCCGAAGATCTGCGCGAGCACATGTTCGAGCGGTTCGTCGGGCGCTCGCGTCACGGCGGCGGAACGGGACTTGGCCTGTACATCGTGCGCCGGATTCTGGAAGCGCATTCCGGCAGCGTCCACTACGAGCCGCGAACGCCCGCGGGTAGTACGTTTACGATTGCGCTGCCATTGCATGAGGAGCAGAAGGTCTCATGAGCGCGCGCGTTGCGATCGTCGACGATCACGCACTCGTGCGAGCGGGCTTGCGCACCGAACTCAGCAACGCCGGTTTTAAAATCGCCGGTGAGGCCGGCGACGGCCCCGAAGGTTTGGCTCTTATCGCAGCCCAGCATCCCGACGTCGCGATCGTCGACATCGCCCTGCCCGGTTTTGACGGCATCGAGCTCACCAAGCGCATCAAAGCCGAACATCCGCAGACGCGCGTCGTTGTTTTAACGATGCACGAAATCGAACACGATGTCGCATCGGCGGTTGCGGCCGGCGCCGACGCGTACTGCGTCAAGAATTCGGGCACGGAGACGATCGTTGCCGCGGTGCGTGCTGCAGCAGAAGGCGCCGCATACTTCGATCCGCAGATCGCGCACATTGTCTTGCGCAGCGTCGCCGATACACCGCTCACCGAGCGCGAGGTGCAGATTCTGCGGCTCATTGCCGAGGGCACGAACAACCTGGACATCGCGGATCGGCTGGGCTTGAGTCTGGGCACCGTAAAGGGCCACGTACGCGACATTCTCGATAAGCTGCAGGCCTCGGACCGCACTCATGCAGCGGTCATCGGCCTCAAACGCCGCTTGATTTAAAGCGAACTATCCGGATGGTTCATCCGTTCGGTCGGTGAAACGGCGCGCGCGCCTTGCTAGGATGGAGCGCGTGGGCAATCTCACTCCACGAACCCGCGTGCTCGCGCTCGGCGCGCTCGGCGTCGTCTTTGGCGACATCGGCACCAGTCCGCTGTACGCCTTTCAGCAATGCTTTACCACCGAACACTCGGTCAGCGTCACGCAGCAGAACGTCCTCGCCGTCGCGTCGCTGATTTTTTGGGCGCTGGTGATCGTCGTGTGCGTCAAGTATGTCACGTTCCTACTGCGCGCCGATTACGATGGCCAGGGCGGCACGCTCGCACTCCTTGCGCAACTCACGCCCAAGCGCCAATCGAGCATTCCGCCGAAACTTACCACGATTGCCGTTATCGTGTTGTTCGGCTCCGCGATGCTCTACGGAGATGGCGCAATCACGCCGGCAATCTCAGTCGTTTCAGCGATTGAAGGCCTCGACGTCTGGACGACCGCAGCCCATCCGTTCATCGTCCCGATTAGCGTCGCGATCCTGGCGGTGCTATTTGCCGTGCAGCGGCGCGGCACCGCGACGATCGGCCGGTATTTCGGCCCGGTAACGCTGCTCTGGTTCTTGGCGATTGGCGTAACGGGCGCTGTTGCCATCGCGCATCATCCGACCGTGCTCGTCGCGCTCAATCCAGTCTATGCTATCGGATTTTTTATCCACTACGGATTTCGCAGTTTCTTGATTTTCGGCGCGGTCGTGCTGTGCGTGACCGGCGTTGAAGCATTGTACGCGGACTTGGGTCATTTCGGCCGCGTGCCGATTACCATCGCCTGGTATTTCATCGTGCTGCCCTCGCTCGTGCTCAATTATTTCGGGCAAGCCGCGATGGTGCTCGGGAATCCCGCCGCTATTTCGAACACCTTCTATGCGCTCGTTCCTCGTGCGATGCTGATTCCGATGGTCGTCATCGCGACCGCCGCGACGGTTATTGCATCGCAGGCGTTGATCTCCGGCGTATTTTCGCTCTCGAACCAGGCCACGCAACTCGGCTTCGCGCCGCGTCTTCGGACGATCCATACGTCGCGCCATCATGTGGGCCAAATTTACATACCCGGCGTGAACCTCGCCCTCGCGATCGCCTGCATCGCTTTGGTGCTGGTATTTCGCTCGTCCAATGCGCTCGGTGGAGCGTACGGTCTGGCCGTAACCATTACGATGCTCACGACGACGATCGCGTTTGCACAATTGCTGCGCACGCGCCGCCGCTGGCCGGTCTACGCCTGGGTGCCGCTCATCGCGCTGTTTCTGTGCTGGGACGTCCCGTTCTTTACCGGAAACGCCGTGAAAGTGATCTCGGGCGGATGGGTTCCGCTGCTTATCGCGTTCTCACTGTTCACGGTTTTCGTCACGTGGAATCGCGGCCGGCGCCGTCTGATGGAGAGCCTGTTCGCCAACTCCATGCCGATCGAACAATTCTTGCGAGAAAGCGGAAAGGCGCGCCCCAACGGATCGACGGCATTCTTTATCTCGCCCGATGCGAACAACATTCCATTCGTTTTGCGCCACCAGTGGCTGCGCGAACACATCGCGTCGGATACCGTGATCATTTTGACGTTCACGTATGCCTCGCGTCCGTTCGTGCATAAGAGCCGGCGGCTGGAAATCGAGCGCGTTGCGTCGCGGTTGTACCGGGTGAAAGCGGTGTACGGCTTTATGGAAGAACCGAAGATCTGCGACGTGCTGAGCGGTCTGCGCGCGGAGCGTCCGGAACTGGCGCTTTCGCATCCCACGTACTATCTGGCCAGCCCGAAGATCGTGCGCGATGAGGATGCGCATTCGCGCCTGCCCGCGTTCCAAAGCAATCTGTACTACTGGATGACCCGCATCGCCCGGCCGCTTACCGATTCGCTGGGATTGCCGGCCGACTCGATCGTGGAGTTTGGCGTCGAAGCGCGTATTTAACAAATTGCGAATTTTGAATTCCGGCAATTCAAGACTCGCCGCGCGAGCCTAACTATGATAGCGCCACGCCCCGCGATAAAACGTCGCGCGCAGGCGGGGCGCTTTCGCGCGCATTTGGAGAGCTATTCATGCGATACGCGCAAGCTCTCCGCCGGATAGTGACTGTGGCCCTCGCGGTCACCGCTTTCGTTTGCCAGGAAACATGGGCACTGGCGGGCGTGACGGGAGGCATTTCGGGCTACATTCACGACACCGGCGGAGCGCCGGTCGCGAATGCGTCGGTTACCGTCGTTTCTCCCTCGGAGCAAACGTCGGCGAAGACCGACCAAAGCGGCCACTTCTCATTTCTCACTCTCTCGCCCGACACGTATACGATCAGTGCGGCAAAGGAAGGCTACCAAGACACGTCGATTGCCGGCGTGACGGTGTTCGCCGACCAAGTTCAAACCGTTTCACTGACGATGCCGCAGACGCTGCGGACGATTGCATCGGTCCGTACGCAGTCCGCGGGCAGCTTGGTCAAATCAGGTGTCGGCGGCGACATCTACAACGTCGATCCATCGCAAATCGCGAAAACCACAACGCTTGGCGGTGGTGGCAACCTCAACTCCGCGTACGGCGCAATCGCGTCCGTTCCGGGTCTGGTTGTCGGGACGGGCAACGCGGGATGGAATCAAGCCGTTTCCGTGCGCGGTGCAAATCCGTTCACCACCGGCTTCGAATATGACGGCATTCCGGTGAACCGCGCATTCGACAATTACACGGCTTCAACGGCGTCAAATCTGGGATTGCAAGAGCTGCAGGTGTATACCGGCGGTGGTCCGTCGAGTATCTCATCAGCGGGCATCTCCGGTTTCATCAATCAAGTGATTAAAACGGGAACGTATCCCGGCTACGGTTTCCTTGAAGGCGGAATAGGAACCGAGGCGTTCTATCACTCGCTCCGCGTCGAAGCCGGCGGCGCATCACCGAGCCGCAATTTCAGCTACTACGTCGGACTGAGCGGATACAACCAAGATTACCGGTACTTCGATAACAACAATGGAGCGTCGCTGATGACACCCGGCGGCGTTTTTGGCACGTACGGAACGCTCACTGTAAACGGGATCGACGGAACCGGTGTGCTCAACGTGTGTCCTGTGGGCGGCGTCGTCGATCCCGCAGATCCGCCGCAGGGCTGTGTGCCGCAAACCTACGGCCTGTTCGCGCTGCAAGCCGAGAACACCGATCGCGAGAACGTCGTGAACTTGCACTTCGGTTTTCCACGCAAGAACGGACAGCGCGACGACTTGCAACTGATGTGGAGCGCCTCGGCGCTGCGGCAGCTGTACAACTCCGCGCCGGACAAGTCCGATCTCAATCAGTTCATGATCAATCTGACCGGGCTGCCGTATTGCAACGCTGCGAACACCTCGCCCGGCTGCGCGTCGACCGCAGCGTTCTTCGGCGGCCCACTTGCGAACTACCCGTTCTATATGGATGCGTTCACGTATAACATCCCGTTCGGGACGGCGATCGCGGGCCACGCGCCGGGGGTGTACTTCGAACCGAACACGCCCACACACCGCGCGCCGTTCGCACCGCAACCGCTGGCCGATGACGATCTGACCAACAACGATACGGGAATCGTAAAGGCGCAAATCACGCACCCCTTCAACTCAACCTCGTTCTTGCGCTTGATGGGCTACACGTTCTTCAGCGATTGGACGAACTTCGGACCGGAAACCGGCCTTTCGTACGACGTCGCGTTCGCGGCGATCAACGGTCCGAATTACGACCTGATCACGCATACGGGCGGCGGAATGCTGCAGTACTTCAATCAGGTGAACGACAAGCATTTGCTGCAGTTCACCGGCAACTACACACACGCCGACGTCGCGCGCTTCAACAATACGGGCTTCTTGTCACCGTCGTATCTCGATCTATTCGGTTGCCCGCAAATCGCGTTCGGTGTCGCGTGCGCGAAGAGTTCGCCAATCGGCTACGTCTCGCGCGACGCGAGCGGCGCGTATCACTGCTGGGATCCGGTTGGCGGCGGTGAAGTATCGTGTCTCAACGTCTATAACGACACGCTTGGCCTGCGTTCGTACGGTGCTGCGATCGCTGCGGCAAATGGCCTCGCGCCGACAGCGGCCAACGGCGCGCTGTTCTTCGTAAGCCCGACGCGCGCAGGTGGGAGCAATGCGTTCGTTGGACCGTTTTCAACCGCGCCGCCCGGATCGCCGGCAGCGCTCGCAAACGCACAATGGGTCTCGCTGTGGGACGGCAACGCGAGCGGCACGTTCAATAGCGTCAAGCCCGACTTTTACTCGGCGGCATTGGCCGATCAATGGCGTCCCTCGGACAAACTGACGATCAACGCGAGCATTCGCTTCGATCGTTTCCAATATGGACTGGCGGATGCGAATACCGGGCAAAACCCGTTCTACGCGCAGATCATCAATCAGTTCTTGTGTTTCAACCCGACCACGAATCTGCCGGATCTCGCACCGCTCGTGCCGGGCGTCTTTCCACCGCCCGCGCCGAATTTCGAGGCAACCTGCCCGAGCGGGTTCTTCCATCCGGGAAGCGGCGGCGTGCCGACGTTCTCGCTTACGAACTTTCCGAAGACGTACGGCTTGAATTATTGGGAACCGCGCATCTCCGGAACGTTCTCACAAAATCCCGACACGGTGTGGCGGTTCTCCGCCGGCCGCTATGCGCAGCCGCCGCTCTCGGCCTCCGTCGAGTATTTGTATCGCGGCGGAGCGGCATCATCGCTCTGGAGCAACTTTACCGAGCTGGGTTTCTGGACGCCGTTCCATCCAATTCCGGGCCAAACGTCGGCACAGTACGATCTTTCGCTCGAGAAACGCCTCCATGGCACCGCGATGAGCTTCAAACTCACGCCGTTCTACGGAACGACGTCGAGCTGGCAACAGCAATCGTTCATCGGCGCGGGCTTCGTCACGCAGATCCCCGTCGGCCGCGCGCGCAGCTGGGGCGTCGAGGCGCAGTTCAACTACGGCGACTTCAACCGGCAAGGACTCTCGGGGTTACTGTCGCTGACGTACACCAAAGCGCAAGTGCAGTTCCAAAATCTGATGGGACAAAATCAGATTCACCTGCTCAACGAAGTGATCGACAACTACAACGCGATGACGCGCGGACCGAAGTGCTTCCAAAACGGTGCGGCGGATCCCGGATGCACGGATATCGACGGCACGGGCACCGGCTCGGTGATTCTGAATCCGTACGCCGGCCTGGCGGCGCAGGGCCATCTCGACGAAAACGGCTGGTATCCGCAAGGTCTGCTCGCGCTGGCGCCTGGCGGCGTCAACGGCAATCCGGACTTTTACGGCTCGCCGTTTGCGGTAAATCTGGTCGCGAATTGGCGTGCGCGCAAATTTGCGCTCACGCCGAGTTTGCAGCTGCAAACGGGAGCCGCGTACGGCAGCCCGCTGCAGACGCCGGGGGTCGATCCGACGGTATGCGCGCAGAATCAAGCTGCGACGCACGCAGTCGCACCAACCGCACCGACGGCGCTGAATTGCGATTACACGACGATGACGCAAGTCGGCGGACAGCCCAACTTCGGCTACTTGTACATTCCCAATCCGCAAACCGGAGCATTTACCAACGTCGGACAATACACGCAGCCGACGATTACGATGCTGAATCTGCAAGCCAGCTACGACGTCTCACCCAGAGTGACGCTGCAGCTGACCGCAACGGATATTTGGCATACGTGCTTCGGCGGTTCGAGCACACCATGGAGTAAGGCGTTTCCGCCGGGTCAATCGTGGTGCGGCTATGGCCAGGATTTCTTCTACACGTCCAACTTCTACAACGGTGCGGCTCCGACAGACGCCTCAGCCAACCACGGCATCACGCCGTATCCGTGGATGCTGCAAAGCTACGCGCCGAACAACGGCGTGTTCGGCGGCGGCATCACTACGACGTACTTCCCGTTTAATCTGTACTTGCAAGCGCAGATTAAACTCTAAGGCGTCGGTCCTCGTACGACGGGAAAGCGCCTCTGTTTCGGCAGGGGCGCTTTCATTTATGGAAAAGCGCGCCCGGATGGGGGAAACTTCGGCGGTGTCCCGGCTGCGCCTAACCACACGCTTGCAAGAGACGTACGACTTCGGTAAGCACAAGAGCAGCAAACCCACGAAGATCACGAAGCGTGTGATCGCCGGTGAAGCGACGCCTCAGATTCTGGCGATGCCGCACGCCGGCGCGTCACCGATCGCGTGGGCCCGGTTTATTCACGATGCCGTGCCGCAGCTCGAACGCGACGGGTGGGACATCGAGATCGATCCCAGCGTCCACGATTTGATTCTCGACGCCACGTCGACCCAAACGGTGTGGGACGCGCGCCTTGAGTCGAAAACGGGCGATTGGTTCGATGTCGATCTCGGCGTCGAGGTGGATGGCCACCGCGTTGCGCTGCTGCCCGTTATTGTCGAGGTGCTGCGCGGTATGCGGGCAGGCATCGACCCGCAAGGCGACGTAACGTATGCCCTGGTCGAGGACCGCGCCATCGTCGTGCCGATGGAGCGCATCCGTGCCGTGCTGCGAGTTCTCGTCGAATTGCTCGACGAACCGCACTTAAGCGCGCACGGAAAACTGCAACTCAATCGTTTATCGGCGCTCGAGGTCGCGCGCTCGGTTCCAAACGTTCACGCGGAGGATCCGACGGCGGCCGCGCTGCGCAAAGCCGCCGAACGGCTCTCCCGCTTTGAAGGCGTAGCGGAACAAGCGGTACCCGAAGGTTTGAAGGCAACGCTGCGCGCTTATCAACACGAAGGGTACCGCTGGCTGCAGTTTCTGCGCGAATTCGGCATGGGCGGCATCCTCGCCGACGACATGGGCCTAGGCAAGAGCATCCAGGCCATCGCCCATCTCTTACGCGAAAAAGAACTCTCTCTGCATCATGGTGAGGCATCGCATTGTGTTGGTGAGGCATCGCATTCTGTCGGTGAGGTAGCGCATTGTCACGGCGAGGCATCGCATTGTCATGGTGAGGTATCGAACCACCCCGAGCGTAGTCGAGGGGCGCACAAACCATCATTGTTGGTCGTCCCCACCTCCCTCGTCCCCAACTGGCTCGCCGAAATCGATCGCTTCGCCCCATCGCTGCGCGTCATCACCATGCACGGCGCAAAACGCCACCATCGCATCGACGAAATCGAACAAAGCGATCTCGTCATCACCACCTACGCGCTGCTCTCGCGCGACGAGCTCTTTCTCGAGCGCGACTGGCACATCGCCATCCTCGACGAAGCGCAAGCCATTAAAAATCCGAACGCGAAAATCGCTCGCACCGCGCGCAAACTCCGTGCGAATCAGCGCCTATGCCTGACCGGCACGCCGATGGAGAATCACCTGGGCGAACTGTGGTCGCTGTTCGATTTCGTGATGCCGCACGCACTCTACGATCAGCGCCGTTTTGCGCGTCTGTTTCGCACGCCCATCGAGAAAGAAAACTCGACCGAGCGCCGTGAAACGCTGGCGCGCCGCATTCGCCCGTTCATGCTCCGCCGCACCAAAGCCGATGTCGCGCAACAATTGCCGGAGAAAACCGAGATCGTCGAGCGGATCGAACTGGGTGAGGAGCAGCGCGATCTGTACGAATCGGTGCGGCTGGCGGTGAACGAAGAGGTTCGGCGCGAAATCGCGCGCCTGGGCATCGAGCGCAGCCGCATCGCCGTGCTGGACGCGCTGCTCAAACTGCGGCAGGTCTGCTGCGATCCGCGGCTGGTCAAACTGGAGAGCGCCGCACGCGTGCATTCCAGCGCGAAACTGGAGTGGCTGATCGACACGCTCGCCCAGCTCGCCGACGAAGGACGACGCACCTTGGTCTTCTCGCAGTTTACCAGCATGATCGACCTCATCAAGCCCGAGCTCAATAAAGCCGGGATTGCCTTCGTCGAACTGGTCGGCTCGACGGTCGATCGCGCAACGCCGGTGCGCCGGTTTCAAACGGGCGAAGTGCCGGTCTTCCTTATAAGCTTGCGCGCCGGCGGACAGGGCCTGAATGTGACGGCCGCCGACACGGTTATCCATTATGACCCATGGTGGAATCCGGCCGTCGAACGCCAGGCGACCGATCGCGCGCATCGCATCGGCCAAGACAAAGCGGTCTTCGTTTATAAGCTCATCGCAGCCGGCACGGTGGAGGAGAAGATCGTGCAGCTGCAGTCCCGCAAGGCCGAAATCGCCGGCGCGCTGTTCGAATCGGCAGATGCTGCGTCGATCGACGTCCGCGCGGAAGAGTGGCTTGAATTATTGGCGGTCTAAATTCGCGGTTAAGCCGCTTTAGGCGTGACGCGAAATGGGCCCGAGGCGCAGATCTCGAGAATTTCAGCGCTGCTAAGCCGCCGAAAACTGACGTTGCCGTATTGGAAGGTCTCGCCGCAGTCGGTCGCGTCGTAGCGTGCCTGCGCGCCCGAATTGAGCGGCGGACGCTGCTGAACCGTGCTGTTCTTGAAGTTCACGCGGTAGACTATGGCCTCGGTGAACAGCAAAATCTCTCCACGGGGATTGGCATACCCGCCGTAGATCGGCTGAGCGGGCTCTGGAACGAGCCCCTCTTTGGCGCGCTTATGTATTTGGAGGACGCCGATCGGCGTAGTAGCTAGCATTATACATCCTGCTCAACCCAAAAAGAACGCAAAAGGTTGCAATTCTCGAGTTCTCTATCGAGCAGGGATGTCCTTGAAACGCAGCCGTTTGCAACGTATTCAAACTGTGACGCTTTATTTGCTATTTCTCCGATTATAGCGCATACTTGCCCAGCCATAGGTGCAAATCACGTCCGGCAAAATCATTTGACCGCACGCCGTACCTTAAGAGAGAGAAACAATGCCGGACGTCCTTATAGCCGCCATCGCGCGCACAGCGGACGACGCGGAGGTCGAAAAACTGTTGGAACAATGCGCTGGTCTAGAAACCAGCCGCGTAACAGTGTTCACAAAAGACCCAGTGGGCGAAGCGCCCGCACGGCTGCGAATGCATTTTATCCCGTTTCGCGGCTCGCCGGTTGAAGCCGGATCGCACGGCACGAACGTGCCTGGGATGGGAGTGACGTTAACGCTGAGCCCATATTTAGGTGATAAAGCCGGTGTCAATCACCTCAAAAATCTCGGAATATCTTCCGACGCGGCGCACTATTATGATATTGCGATTGATGAAGGGCGAAGTGTCGTGACCTATCACGCGAACACGGAAAATGCAACATCGGTTGAGGAGCAGTTTCGTGCGTGCGGATTCGTGAAGATACGCCGCTTTCCATTAGCGGAAGAGTCCGCAGTCGCGCGCGATGGTGAGGCGGTATGACGCAGCTGAACCGCGTTTGGCTACGGGTGAATGATGCCGCGCGGGAAATCATCGCGAAGGAACGCTTCCTAACGTCGATCGACGCGCGAAACATCATCTCCGGAATTCTGCGGAAGGAGCGCGACGAGCGGCCCGCGATCGAAGTCGTTGATTTTCTGGCGGAGCACCTCAAGAGATTGGTTGCGCAAGCCAAACCGTAAACGCTCGGCATTGTCATCGCATTGTCATCCTGAGGTATCGAAGGACCCTGAGCCCGTCGAAGGGCACGGAACTCCCGGCGCGCATGCAGCGTTGATCGAGTAACTGCTGCCGCATCAGGAGGCTCGATGTTCAAACGGATTTCACGCACCATCCTCGCGTTTGCAATTGCCGCTTCGCTGTTCGCCGGTCCGCTGGGGCGTCCCGCGATGGCCAGCACGGGGTCGACGTATACGATGATCGAGGGCGCGCTCGCGCTCATCGGCGGTATCATTCTGTACAATAATTACCAACACAAGCGTCAGGCCGCAAACAGCATCGTCGGCTATACGCGCAACGGCGGAACGGTGTACGGCGATGGCCGCATCGTCATGCCGAACGGTTCGGTGATCTATCCGGGCCGCAACGGCACGTACGCGTGGGGACAACCGGCGTATTACATGCCGAATGCGACCGGCTACGCGTACGATTACGGCCGTACGGGCCGCTACGATCGTACCGGGCATCACGGCCATCACTACGGCTGGTACAAGCGCAGCCATCGGCACGATGGCGACCACGATTGGGACGACCGCCACCACGACCGGGACGATCACCACCACTAAGCGTCTAAAGCAAGACGTGATGAAAAGGTCCGCATACTTCGCGGGCCTTTTTCTTTAGCTAAGTGCGCTGCGCACATATGTGCGAATTGCCCTTCTAGACAAAAGCGCTCAATACTGTCATCCTGAGCCCGTCGAAGGACGCCCGAGCAACGTCGAGGGCAATGCAAAGGAGTGTGGGGTGTCAAGTATGGAGCCGCCCGTCGTTAAACGACGCGGTCGATTTTGCCTTGGGAAGAAACCGCCGCTGGTCGATCGGCGTACGCTGCAGTTCATGGCGTACGTGCGTCCGGAATTGCCGGCGCCGCCGGCCGCGGTGAATTACGGCAAGGCCGTCACGCATTGGCCGGTCTATGCCAATGATCGGTACGGCGACTGCACTTGTGCAGCGGCAGGCCACATGATTCAAGGCTGGCGCACGAACACCAATCAAAGCCCGCGCAAGCCGAGCACCCAAGAGATCGTCGAGTTCTATTCCTACTTCACCACGCCCAGCCCGACAAACGGCGTCGAGATGCTGCGCGTGCTACGCCACTGGCGTTCAACCGGACTTGCCGGCGATCGCATTCACGCGTACGCGCAGCTTCGCCTCAAAAATGTCGACGAAGTAAAGCAAAGCATTTACCTCTTCGGCGCATGCTACATCGGCGTGACGTTCCCGAAGTTCATTACGAACGCCGAAGACAAACTCACCGTGCATTGGTCTGTTCCGCCACAAGGCACGCACGGCGAGGGCGCGCCGGATCCCGACGGCGGGCATTGCATTCCTGCGTTCGCGTACGACGACTCCCATCTCTACGTCGTGACATGGGGTGCGGTCAAAGCGATGACGTGGAGTTTCTATCTCGCGTACGCCGATGAAGCCTACGCCGTGCTCAGCACCGACTGGCTGAAGGACGGCCGTACACCCAAAGGTTTCGATTTCAATCAATTACGCACGGATCTGCACGCACTCTAACTCTATGGAAGGAGCATATCTTGGCTTTGCACGCAGCAACGACCAATTGTCATCGTGAGGCATCGAACGACAATTGTCATCGTGAGGTACCGAACGACAATTGTCATCGTGAGGTATCGAACGACGATTGTCATCGTGAGGTATCGAACGACAATTGTCATCGGGAGGTATCGAACGACGATTGTCATCGTGAGGTATCGAACGACAATTGTCATCGGGAGGTATCGAACGACGATTGTCATCGTGAGGTATCGAACGACGATTGTCATCGTGAGGTATCGAACGATAATTGTCATCGTGAGGTATCGAACGACGATTGTCATCGTGAGGTATCGAACGACCCCGAGCTTGTCGAGGGGCACTATCAGCTCGTAGCGCCCATTATGGAACAACTCTTCGGCCCCATCCCCATCATCTGGACCACCTACCCCGACGATCCAACGCAGCCGAAAACGTTCCACCAAAAGTTCTTCGGCCACTACTCGCACCTCAGCGCCCTACAGGTGCAGCACTTGGCGTCAATAGGCGCGCGCGAGTTCTATTCGTGGTTCCCAACGCCGGAAGATGAAAGCCGCGCCCGTTTCATCCGTTTTCTGCTCGAAGAATCGGCCGGCGTGGGTTCTGTGATGATAAAGGAAGCCGCCCTGGGTCTGCGCGACCTGCTCTCGAACAACGGTTATGAAACAATTCCCGTGCTCGACGGCGAGGGCGATGTAGCGCTCTTTTTGCCGATTGCTGGAGCGCCGTCATTTCCCGACGTGCGGCTATGGTGCCACCGGATTGCGCGCAAGGCCATGGATCGCTATCCTAAGCTCTTTTCGGAAGCGCCGGACGTACAAAGCGACGGCCGTGTCCACATTCATGTCTCAAGCAACGCACAGGGACGCTTCAGCATTCTGCCCTGTCAGCTTGCGTTTCACCAGCGGCCGCGTCGCGACGCCGATCCACTGGGCGGAACTCGAGAATATCGATCTGTACGGAACCGGTATGGACGATTTTGCGGCGCGTTTGCAAACCGAGGGTGATGTTTTCGGCGAACAGCTCGCCGCGATCAACGTGCAAACGTTGCCGACGCAACAGAGAGCCACCCATCGTCATCCTGAGCTTGTCGAAGGACCGCCGAGCTCGTCGAGGCCCAACGGACATGGCGCAATCATCGCGGCGGCAGTCGAAATACTCTCTGACGGCAAAACGCATAGCGCTGAGGAGATTTGGAGGATCGCTCACGAGCGCGGTCTGCTCAAAGGGAAAGGCGCCATCCAAAGTTTTTACGGCGCGCTGGAAGCGTACATCGAACGGCGTCAAATCGCCGGCCGCCGCCCGATCTTCATCAAAACCATCGATCACAAATTCCGGATTAACGAGCCCGCGGACTTGTGGCCCGACTCCGTTACGCCCGCCTCGGGCACATCATCGCCAGACGTTGAAGCAATAATCACCCGGTTGCACGCGACAGCCAGCACAAAAGCTGCGACGGAGTTCGAGGTCGCAACGTGCGATGCGTTTAGTGCGCTGGGCTTTCTGGCGACACATGTCGGTGGAAAAGCCGCTCCCGACGGATACGCCGACGCACCGCTTGGAAGTGAGGGCTATCGCGTCATGATCGAGTGCAAAAGCGGCGCGTCGGAGGGTGCATCGGACGTCTACGAGGCTGCCAAATTCAAGGATGCGTACCGCGGGCAGTACTGCTTCCTTCTGAATGCGGAACCGGTCAGCAACCAGTCCGCCACTTTTGCGGAAAGTAAAAATCACGGCGTGTCGCTGTGGACCATCGACGATCTCGCGCTGGCGTTGCGTGAGAACCTATCGCCAGAAGAAGTTAAGCCGGCATTCGCGCCTGGTATCATCGCGGGGGACGTGTTACCGGATATCTTATGGATACGCGACCACGGCGAAGCCAAACGCGTGCGTATCGTTGCCAATATCATTCGCCGCGTCGGATGGATAACGCAGTGCGCCGCCGCGCAAGCGGGGCCGCCCTCAGATGCGCCCATCCTCACAGAAGACGCCGCGATGCTTGTCGTCGATCAGAAACTTGCCGCACGAGGTTGTCACGTCAACTGCACACGAGAAGAAGTCCGGCTTGCGTTTGCGTGGCTGACGGATCCTACTGTTGGGATCGCGATGTGGACGGCGGACAAAACGGGCATTGTCATTTGCCGGCGTGATATCAAGGAGCAAAATAGGTGAAGCAACAGATCTAAGCCTACGGCCTCCGGACACCTCGGCGGCGGTATGGTCGTCCGGCGGGCTGTGCTAAATTCACGTGTAGGAATCTCAAGCACCGCTTGGAAGCACCGAATAGTGCCAGTAGTGCTGATGCAGCGAGCGTGGCAAGACGATCCTCCTCCGCGGCGGCGCGCAGTTCGTCTATTACCGGCCGTCTCGCGGTGCTCCCGCGCATGAAGCGAGTTCCTATTTTGGGTGCGGCGTATTGGGCGATATCTGGCCGGATCCAGATGGGTCACCACATCGCTTCGTCGGAATCGAAAAAGGAATTCCGTTTTCCAAACCGGTGCCGTACATCGACGCAAATGGAAAGATGTACGAATCGCGCTACTCAAGCAGAAGCCCATTCCAAGGGCAGTCGATTCGGCATATCGATGACTTTGATTTTTACCGAATCCTCAACGCTGCCGGCCTAACCGGCTCGATCTTTTCGGAAGCGCCGAGGATCGGGGACGTGCTGGCGGGCCGAGTATCTCCGCTATTGACAACCCCGCCTCGCGATTCGTTCAGAAGACTCGATATCGTCCCAGATGGTACCGGCTATCGACCCACGGGAAATATGCCGGACGTACAGGAGAGTGCGGCGCTTCAGGAACGCGCTCGGGCCGATCACCAGGATACGCTTCGAATGCTGAAGATAGAGATCGAGCGCCGTGGCGGAACGTGCCTCTACAATAATAACGTTGATCTGCTGGCCAGTTTTGATGACCAGCGTTATCTCGTTGAGGTAAAGAGTTTGACACGACCACTATCTACCGTGGATCGCATGCGATATGGCATGGGGCAGCTTTTCGATTATTCCGTGCGGTACAGGGCTGAGATCGGGCACGCTAAACCCGTTCTTGCATTTTGTGCCATGCTTGGACCGGATGTTGCATGGGTTTCCGACATTCTGCAGGGCAACAACGTGGCATTTGTCGCGCGTGACGAGAACCGCTTGTGTCCGGCAAACGAACTGGCTAAAGAGTTGCCGTATTCCACTAGAGCAAGGTTCAGGTAGCGTTTGGGTTCGCACGGCGGACTTATGGGACTGTGAGCGCCGGGACCGGGGCCGGCGAAGCGGACGGGAAGGCCGGTAGCGGGTTCGATTCCCGTTGGCGCTACCATTAAAGCTGCGTGTTTGCGCGGCTTTTTAAATTGCCGATCGGCGATGTCTACCTAAATGTCTACCAATCCGTGCTCGCATCGCACTCGCTAAGCCTCCTCAGCGTCACGGAACCTGAACGCAAAGCCCCAAGGGGTCTTGATTCGGTAGTGAGTCCCCGCGTGCTATGCGAGGACGGTAGTGTAGCGACCCTATCCGGAGATTTCGTTTAGCGCGCCGGGGCGCTTGGGCGCGAATTCATACCCCGGTTTGAGCACGGACTCAATATGTTTGCCGATGATTTCCCGGTGCTCGTCAAGGAGTGGTAGTTCAATCGTTTTCCACACCTCACGGACGCGCTCGACCATATCCACCGCATCGGCCTTTACTACCCTGAGTGTCAGCTGCGCGTCGTGCGCGAACTTGGCCATTCGGTCATCCGTAAAGATGCTCAGCGATTTACTGCCGCCGAAGGACAAGCCGAGATCGTGGTTTAGGTCGTACGGCAACGTCGACACGTAATCATAGGCAGGCGCGAGCCGCGGCGTGAGGCCGTCCTTATAAATAACAGACCAATTCTTCAGATGCATATCACCGTTGCCAATGACTGCCGTATAGGAAACGCGGCGCACAAACTCGCGCGCGTCATCGTACCCCACGAGATCGAATATCTTTTTTGCGACCATGCCGTAACTGATGTTGTGGTACTTGGCGCCGACGTGTTGATTGAAGACCTGGTTGAAATCTTCCGCGTGAATGCGCCGGGAGCCGTCGCGGTCGAAGCGGCGAATTGCCAACGCCTTTCCTTGTCTATCGAACGTGGCCGGCACGCCTTTGATTGATGACGCATCGATGAGACGAATCATGGGGACCTCGATCCCGCAATGCGACGCAAGTTTGAGCATCGAATATTCGTTTTCGATGAGACCCGGTATTTTGCCGGACGCCACTTTCACGATCCATTCGGCGCCTTGCCCGCGCACCGGAATGGTAAGCGCATCATCTTCAGTGAGCACGGCACTCAACTTCATCTGCACGCCGGGTAGCGCGAGCGCAAGCACCTCGGGATCTGCTTCCGGCGCGCGCGCCTCTGTAGGCAGCAGGCGGACTGCGCCGATTAGATGATCGCCGCCGAGGTATTCCAATAGCGGGAAGTCGCGATCAGGTGAGACGTCCAGCTCGCGCGCGATCAGCGCGCGCATTCCGCCCTCAGGTAGCAGATTAGAAAAATACGGCGGTGCCAGCCGATTTACGGCACGCTCCTCGACAATTAGATCGCCGGTGTCGGTAAGTAGGCCTTGCGTAAGGACCGGCCGCTGCCCCAGATCGCGGTACTCGTCCGAGAATGCAAAGAACGTTCGATCATCGTCCAGGTTTGTGAGATAGCCGACATGTAGGTCGCCTAGCCGCACTTCGAGCGTCTTGGTCACTTCGGCATGCTCCCGACGACATTACGGATCATGGGAACCGCGCGGCGTGGGACTAAGAGTGGAACGAGGTCCAAAGCAGCCGCGATCTGCTGAAGTGTTGATACGCGCATATCCTTGCCGCGCTCAGCTAGGGAAACCATGGATTGGGTGACGCCCGCCTTGGCGGCAAGCTCTTGCTGGCTCATTCCCTGACGACGGCGAGCGTCCACAATGGCCTCGGACATATATGGAATTTGATATATCACATCGACATTATATCATATCGTAATACGACGGTCCCTAGCCTCCCATCTGCGCCGGCCCATACGACGCTGTGCGACGAAACGAACGCATACCTGGACGGCTCGGCGAAGGCGCCCTTAACATTATTGGCGGCGCACCAAATCGCCGGTAACGGCGGCCGGCAGCCATTGAATATCAGAAACCCGAGGATCCGGATGGCAGATAGGCGCGCTCTTGGATTCGTCGTCATCAGCAGGAGCCCGCCTCCGCTCTTGCTCGCTAAGCAACACTAGCTAGCGGCTTGCCTGCCTCACGTTGTGCTCATTTTACACATGTGCTAGACTGGCACAAGACCCCATTCAATCGAAACCGGAATACCAGAGGAAAAAATAATGGAGCGCCAGCGTGAAGAGGCGGTCGTGCCGGAGACGATCGTCGAGCAGTTCGGTGATGAGGCCGCGGCAGCGCCGCAACCTGAGGCCGGGGACAAGCGAAAGCACGATGTAACGATCAAACTTTCATCGGGCGCGGATCACTCCTTTGCATATCGGGGTGACGAGCTCGTCGGCAAGCTGCTCGCCGATGCCGTGAAATACTTCGGAGATCATAAGCAGCTTGATCCCAACGGACAGTATAAGCTCGTCTCAAATGGCAGCGATCTCAACGTGGCACAAACGCTCGACCAAGCCGGCGTTAAACCGGGCGATGTGCTGCTGCTCACGACGCAGGCCAAGCCCACAGACGGATGATTGCGGAGATCTCTCGGGAGATCGTCGGGCGGGAGATTGAGGCGGCGCATATGCTTGTTGCGTTTCACGACGGATTCGCTATTGAATCGGACGTTTATCCCGAATTATTCGTGCTCGCGAAAAGCACTCGGCGCGACGCAATCTTTCGCTTACGTTTCGACGTCTCAAATTATGATGAAGAACCGCCGCAGGTACGTGTCGTCGACGCGGACGGCAACGAAGTCGCATCCAGCAAGTTTCCGCTCCTCAACAATGGCGCTTTCCCGAACCATAACCTGGCGGGGCTCCCGCATTTCCTGTGCCTTCAAGGCGTGCGCGACTACTACACGCACGAGAATCACCTTCCGAGCAAAACGGGACTCGGCTGGGAGCAACATCGGCGTCTCTTCCCCCTGTCCGTCGTGCTGAAGACGATCTCGGACAAGTTCCGTAACGGAGATTGGCACTGATGATTGGAGCGCATTATATCATTCCCCGTGCGCTCGTGGCGCGCTCTTGGGAATTTTTGCGCGAACGGGGAAGCCTCCGGCAAGAAGGCATGCTGCTATGGGCCGGTCGCAACGCATCTCGGCACATCGCGATAGACGGTTTGACAATTCCGGGCCAAACGGCCATCCGTACGACGCTCGGCGTTTGCGTGGCGATGAGCGACGACGCTCATGCTCGTCTTCACGAGAATCTGCTTCCCGGCCAGAGATATTACGTTCGCGTACACTCGCACCCGACGCGTGCGTATCACTCCGAAACGGACGATGCGAACCTGATCCTTTCGCACGACGGCGCAATATCGATCGTCGTTCCGAACTTTGCGAGAAACGTCCTTAGCGACCTCACGCAAGTGGCCGTGCACGAGTACAGCCAGGCCGGAGGTTGGCGCCGACTCCGTCTCGCCGAGGTTTCGGACCGGTTTCGGCTACGCTAAACTATGCGCGATCCTCGCCTCGGTTTGATCCCTCAGGCGACACCTGAAGAAGAACGCGACTTTCTTGACGTTCTTCGAGGATCGCCGATCGAAATCCGGATTGGCGCCGACGTTGCTGACAGCCAGGATGTGCGTTGCGCGGTAGAACGCGGCGCTGATCTATGTAAACGCCTTTTCGATACAGTACAGATCTACGGACCCGCTTCGTGGATCGAGGCTGCGAATCAACGGCTTGGCGAAGTTCGCGACGTTCACTCGACTCCGACGGGAAAGCCAATAGTGATCGCGCTCGGTTCCAGCGGTGGTAACGCGCACGTCGGGTTCTCCGGCTGGCGAGCTGCTGTGTCGCTCGATCGTCCGGCGCCGATTGGCGCGGGACGTATCGGCGCACTTCTCGCCGGACCGATGATTGCCGCCGAGGCCTTCAAGACGGCTTTTGCCTCACGCGACCCTCGTATCGTTCGTCGACCGTATTCCCTTGACGCGTTAACTTATGGAACAAAAAATGTTGAGGGGCCAACGAACATCCCACATCTAACACTCGATCTTCTTCTTGCGGGAGGTGGATCGATCGGCTTCGGCATCGTCGACGCGCTTGTCAACGTCGACGGTCAACTGTCTGGCGAGGTCGAGATCCTTGACAACGGCCATCTCGAAGATCGGAACATCTACAAATATGCATGGCTTCCCACTAGCGTGGCACGTGCGAATGGCGCAAAAGTCGAGATTTTGAAAAGTCGCATTCATGCGACCTTTGTCGACCTCAACGTCGTTCCGAATCCATGCCCAATTGCGAAAGCATCGCTCACGTCACGTGACTCAATCATCGTGTCGCTCGATGATTTGGCGGCGCGGCGTAAAGCCCAAGAGCTTTTGCCACGGATTTTAATCAATGCAGCGATCGACGGTACCACAATTGAGATTGCACACCTGCTATTCGGAGAAAGTGGCTGCCTGTATTGCTACTATCTCGATACGCCGCAGGAAGATTATAATGTGATAGCGTCAATGACAGGCCTTCCGCTCGATCGCGTGGTTGAGCTGTATGCAAATAATCTTCCACTCGAGCGATGCGACATCGAAACGCTTAAAGCGGTTCCCGCCCTTGCGGAGCTCGATGTGGCTTCATTCGAAGGGCAACCATTGAGATCGCTCATTGCACGGTGGCCCTATGGTGAAGCAACGATGCATACCGAAAGCGGCGGAAACGTCATGCTGGCGGCTCCCTTCGTGTCGTCAATGGCTGGAACCCTCGCATTGATCGAACTTATCAAAGCGGAGATTCCGGAACTTGAAATTTACCGGCTACGTGAATCCTTGCGATTCGATATGCTGGGAGTGTTCGATCCTGTTCAGATTATGCGAGTTCAGAGGCGCGACGAGTGCGGCATTTGCAATAGTCAGCCACGTCTAAAGTACCATAAATCGAAATGGGCATCTGTGTAACGACTTTGCGTGTTAGATTGACACAATTCACGAAAACGATTATGTTATGTACGATGTGATTGACGGACGCGATCTTTACTATCGCATAGCGGCACAGATTCGCGAGATGCGCTCCGCGGAGAACCTGAGCCAAGAAGACTTGGCCGGGCGTGCCGGATTGTCGCGCGCTCAACTAGCAAATATCGAGAGCCAGCGGCAACGTCCTCCAGTGGACGTAATTTATCGGTTAGCTGCAGCCATGAATGTGGACCCTCGTGATCTCCTACCACCAGTCGAGACACTAAAACCCGATCGACACGTTGTACTCGGACACGAACTGCCATTGAAGGCTGCACAATTCGTTAGCGGCCTCGACAAAGAGTGAGACCTCGATACGGTCTCGTCCGGGACCTCGCGGAAAAATTGGTTCGAACACACGGCCTGACACCACCAGTGAACGTGAGGGAACTTGCTGAGCGCCTTGAGTTTATTGTGCGCGAAGAAGAGTTTGAACCGTCGCTGTCAGGCATGTATGTCGTTCACCGGCGAATTATTGCGGTGAATCGGCTCCACTCTCATACGCGTCGTCGTTTTTCCATCGCTCATGAGCTCGGGCACGCGTTGCTTCACGTAGAGAAAGTAGAACAACAACTCTTCGTGGACGAAAACGCGGTACATTATCGCGCGTCGACTAATATCTTGGACTGGAAGGAAATCGAAGCGAATCGTTTCGCAGCAAATATCCTCATGCCAGAGAAAGCGATGCGTAAGATCGTTCCGGCTGCGATCGAAATCTATGACGAAAATCTCCTATCGCTCCTTGCCAGACAGTTCGACACAAGCCCTCAAGCCTTTACTGCTCGCCTCGCCGAGCTCTCTCTGACGCCCGAAAAACGCAAGCAACATTTGACCATTTCATAGATGGCGTTTGTCTGTCCGACCCGAATGACAACGAAGAGTTAGAAGTGGCAATTATTTCGTGTGCCGTGACATCTCAAAGGACGGCATAATTAAATTCCGCGGACGCGGTGTAATGCCACGCATCCCTGAGACGTCGAGGGGGACACCGTCCCACGTGAACCAGCGATCACTATCTTGCGCTAGAGATCCCGCGGCTTGCATAGGGCAGAGTTGTGAGTCGACGCCAAGACTTTAATCGTATGCTTCAGGACGCCGATCAGGGGTTTTCAGCTCCCGGCATTGATGTGCTGCGCTCTGGAAAGATGATCGCCCTGCGTAACGTAATGAGCAGGGAACAGCGCCGCGAGTTCGCCGATGCGATGAACGATTGGCGCAAGGGTCTGCCGGCAGAGATGGCCGCCATTGAGGCCGAAATTCTCCGGTTCGAGCCGATGGACGTTCTCGCGTACGGGCTCCTTCGCTATGCGGTCGCTAACCCCGAAACCTATAAAGAATACGAGCACGGTTCGGTGGCGATGGTTGAGCACATCGCGACGCTCTACGCTAAGCATGCGCCGCGCACCACTTTTGAGCAGCTGGACGGCGGCACAATGCAAGGCGTATTCGAGACACTCGACCGCGTAACCATGTATTGGCCATTCGCGCACGAGCCGTTTGACCTTGATGTGGATCGTCCGGAGTTATTTTCACTCCGCGCACGCATTTTGATGAGTGAAACGCTGGTCCGGATGCCAACTTATGTGCATCAGATTGAGGCAACCACCGTCGACCTCTTTGCCCCTTTTTCAGCATGGCTTCGCGCGCACGTTGGGTTCGACGCTTCGGAAGCCATACAAATCACGCGGGCAATCACGAAGTTGCAAAACGACCGGCTGAATGCGGCCCTTCACGAAAGCGCTGAGCTTCCTCGTGCATTGCTGGAAGCTTTGCGTGGTCGCGTAGAACCGCCGCACGAGCTCGGCGAAACATTCGCGCAGTTGCGTACGCTCAGCGCAGACGCGCAAATTGCGTACTTGAGCGACGTCGGATTCCGCATTGCCATTAAGGCGATTGGCGCTCATGTACCGTTTACGGTGCAGCATATTGTAGAAGCGACCGGCTTGTCTTCCAGTACCGTCGAGGCGTTCGTCGAGGTCTTCCAGCTACGATTTGGGGATGTAGCTGCGGATTACGTAATTCCTACACCGGCCTATCCAATGAAAACAAAACCCCTCCTGCGCCTAGCGGATAACCGATTGTTTGCCCCGAGTTTGATGTTGCTGGAACCTGCGCTTCAGTTCGCACTAGAAAAAGCGATGAATCCGTCGCGCAGTTCCATTGCCGACGCCGATCGGGCCACATGGGACGCGTACGTCGCACACCGCGCTGAATACGCTGAGGACCACGCCCTGCGAGCCTTGTCCGCCGTCTTGCAAAACGCGAGCATGTACCAAGGGTTGAAATACCGCCATAACAATAAGGACGGCGAGCTTGATGGGCTGCTGCTTTTCGATCGCTACGCCCTTTTTGTCGAAGTAAAGGCCGGGACGTTTTCCCCGCAAGCGCGTGGCGGCGATATTGTCGCGCTGGTTGCAGACGTCCAAAAGCTCATACGACACCCGCATGAACAAGGCGAACGAGCGTTGACGTTTGTGCACGAAGCTGCGAGCCCGACATTCCGTTTGAAAGATGGCGCAAAACTACGGTTTGACAAGAGTAGGTTTACACATTTCCTTTTGATCACTGTTACACTCGAACAACTGGGGCAGGTCACCGGTGCGTTGAGCGAGCTGCCACGCGATCCTCAGCGGACCGAAACGCCTTGGGGCGTCAACTTGCACGACCTCGAGGTGATCGTCGAGCATGTTGGCGGCCCGGCAGAGTTTTTGCAGTATGTTCGTCGCCGTGTTGCATCGAATCGGCAGGGCGGCATGGTTGGCTATGACGAGCTTGATTGGCTCGGACGTTACATCTACGACTCTCTCGAGTTTGAGGAGGTGTCCAAAACTGCTGGCTCTTTCAGCCGCGCATCCATGATGAGCCATACCACGGACCTCGACGCCTATTATTTGTGGCGCGTTGGTGTGCGACAGACAGAGACAGCAAAACCACTCCATCGAGTTGAAGCGCAAATTGCGCGCATAATAGACAAGATGCGGGATATAGGGACGCTAGGCTGGACTGACGTGGCTGCTATCTTACTCGATCTGCCAACTCGCGTGCGAAAAGCGCTTGACCGCAAGCTGCAAGGAGCCGTTGAAGACCAAAAACCGTTTGTATTTGAATCTTCCACCTGCGATCAGCGGCTGATCATCCTTATGGAGGGCGCTTCGTCTGCGAAACGCTTAAAACGTGCCGATGCCGTGGTGACTCTCGCTGTGGATGGACTTCCTCTAAAATGCGAGTGGTCGAACGGGACCACCGTGGAATTTACTTCGTCTTAGAGCATTTTCGCGGCGCTTACGGAAATCGTTAAACGCGGTGAACCGGGACAGGGCGATACTGTCGATGCCTACGTAAATGTCTACCTGGCCCCGTATGCACTTTAGCTCACGGCGGCCGGCGAGATATATCAGTTCATGGTCGAGGCTACAGAGGGCTGCTGTCGCGCTTGGCCTCAGACTGCGCAGTTAATTGCGCGGTGTGCGTGGCAGTGCCAAAGGTCAAGGATCTTCGCCAGCAGAAATTCTTTCAGACATGGCGACACATTCCGAATCTTACAAAACGTGTTGCATTTTTGGCGCGGCGCCCTCACTTGCGAATCGGTAGGAGACGTGCTGAGCCGGATTTTGGTCGGGTCAAGGGAAGATGCAGAACACTTCGACTGCTCGCAGCCGCACGCCGTGATTTCATTTGTAAGGGGAAGACGTAGACAGCGGCGCCCCCAACTCAGCGAATCCACTACTCGCGTTGCCCATCTAGTGGTCGCGGCGGACGACTGTTATGAGAACAGCTCGCTTTCCGTGGCATTCACTCCGCGGCAGGCGGCACGCATTGCAAAGTTTGTCGATGCGGTCGCGCCACGCATCGATACGCTCCTCGTTCACTGCCGGCAAGGCTTGGGGCGTTCTCCTGGTGCCGCAATTGCTATTGCCCGCGCCTTCGGTTTGCCGTGGAAGCCGTTTCTGGACATCGAAGATGCTGCGCCGAACGGACACATCACGTTGCTGCTTTGCCGCGCATTCGAGCGACTCGGCTACGCCATCGGCCCCGGCAATCCGGCCGCCTACGATCGGTTGTACGAGTCGCATCTGGAACACGGATCGCCGCCAAAGCTTCCGTAAGACGCAGATTAGTAGCCAGCGCGATCCCTAACCTAAGGTGACGACGGAGTGTACAATTGTGACGAACCTTCGTGTCCTTGTACCTTGGGCTGCTCCTTCAGCGTACGCTTTTTCGAGTTAGTGCGCCGTCCGTTTCCCAGGGCGACGTCTATCCTGCTTGTGGCGCGCACTGAATCGCCGTCAGCCACGTGACCATAGATGCGCAGCGTCGTCGATTTTTGCGAGTGACCCCAATATCTGGCTTGTTGCAGCGAGTGTTCCACCGCCGCTTAACATGATCGTTGCCGCCGTATGGCGCAGGTCGTGCAACCGTCGCGCAGGCAATTCGGCCTTTTTCGCAATTCGGCTAAATGCGTTGGTCAGAGCCATCGGCGACAGCGGTTCTCCGCGCTCGTCGGTGAAGACGTGACCTGACTCGATCCACGCATCCGCTGCCATTTCTCGTCGTGCGTCTTGTCGTTCCCTCTCCTGTCGTAACGCTAACAGCGCATTCTTATTGAGCGGGACCACGCGTATTCGTGCTGATTTCGTGAATTTTTGCCCCTGGCGGCCCTTAACTTGATACCGTGACTCCTTTAGAACTACTACGCGGCGATCGAAATCCACGGACTCCCATCTGAGGCCACACGTTTCACCTCGCCGGCAACCAGTCGCCAATGAAAATGTCAATGCATGTTTGTGTTTTGTGTGTTCGAGATATTGCATCGCGCGACGTGCCTGCTCGTGCGTCAGCGCGCATATGGTGCTCGGCGAACGATGCGGCGATTCAATATCGTAGATCTCAAACGGGTTGCGTGTTATAAGCGCAACTTTGGGCTTTTTCGCCCATCTAAACGAAGCGAACAGTAAATTATGCACGTGATGGACGGTCGTATCGGACAGTCCACCACGCCTTAAATCATCGTAGAAGTGCTCTATCGTTGCGCCATCGAGCGCGTCGACGCGATAGCCGTAGAGCGGTTCCATCTTGCTAAACTGGTAACGGTAGCCCTCCGTTGTGGTGGGTGACCGTTGGCCATGTGGCGTGCGATCGTTTGTGATGTATTGGTCAACGACGTACTTAACGGTGTAACGTGTTTCCCTTGCGACGCGTTCATCGAGCAACAACTGGGCCAGGGCGTGTTCAGCTTGCTTCTGGGTCTTGAATCCTTTTGACCACTGTCGATCACGATGTCCTTCAGCATCACGCTCTAAATTTAGGACTGCATACCAAAGATGGCGCTTTTCGGTGACACATCCGGAACCTCTACGGTGTCGGCGTCTAGACGACATTGCTGTCGCTCCTTATGCAGCGGAGCTGCGTGCTCCACAAATCGGTGCGGCGTTCGCCGGCGACACGGTTCGCACACTGCAAGCAAATTTGCACTATAAACTTCGGACGCCGGCATGCCTTGGTCTGTGGTCATAGTAGCCGGCTCCGAAGGCGGCGCCACTTCGCTATAGATCTTCAGGCGTCGTTCCGCTCGACAAACCGCACACTTGCCGCCTTGCCGGTCCCAAAGTGCTACACGGGTGACTTTGCTGACATTGCACCGAGCTCGCATGAATGCCCAAAAGCGGGGGTCGTCTGCATAGCGGCCTCTGGGTGGATGCATGTGTGTGGCCCGCAGACCCGAATAGCCTGCCGAATTCGTCCTGGCCGTTGTTACGCAGCCATAATCGCGCATTTGCCGCGATGAACGATAGTGCAGGCGTGACGTTCGAAGAAACCGCGGACATCATTAAAGCCACCCTCTTGCGTCCGATCCTCATGCCGAAGCCATTCACGCCGAATGGCACACAAAGTGATCGAGTGATGGCGGACTGTTCGAAACCCTAATCACGGAACGCGAGGTTGAATGATGATGGACATGCGAGAAACGCATTCTCAAAATTATGGCCATATTGTTACGTGTTCCGTACAATCCGCCGGCCGCGTCACCCATCACACGCGTGCGAAAAGGGCCTACCAAGAATGCGCTTTAGCGCACTACGGGGTGAGTCACCGTACCAGGCTCGCGTGGTCCCGCAGATCTAAGATGAACGGTATATATCAGCGTTAGCCATCGCCCAAGAACTGGTTTATGTGGCGGTAACTTAGCAGCGGATACTTCTATTTTGAGCATCGCGTTTCGCGTCGGGATCGGTAATCGATTGAACCTTCTCGAGCTGCGAGATATATTCGTCCGGAAGACCATGCTGTCGCGCGCCGTCGATTATGAACCGCAGATACCATGAGTACGGCTTAAGTGTGCCATCTGTGTCCGTCGCATAGTACATCGTTGCTGTCGATTCGCCGGAGGTGCCCACCACAGAAACGATCTTCTCAAGATAACCACTGCCCAGTCCCTCCGCCTCGTCTAATGCTGGTTTCTCGGCAGAGTCAAGCTCGAAAACGACGCCCCAAACGCAATCATCCCGTCCCGTGTAGTGTGCATCCGCCTTGCCTGAGCCGTCGATGCTCTTTTTGTGAAAGGCAAGCCGGTGTTCCATGAGTTTCGCGCCAAAAAGCGCCTCGGCCGAAGGCACCCGCGCCCGTAACCGACCGGCGCACATGTTCGACCCGTACGCGAAATAGAGAACTGCCATGTTACCGGCATTAGGCAGCAAGCGAGCAGGTTACTGCTTCTGCAATGTCAGGCGCCAGACGTCCACTGTCGCGATTAGATGGCGGCCAAACTATGATTCCGGCGGACCTTGGGCGCCGGTGGCAGAAAGCAGCCGATCGGAGAAGCTCCCAGGAAAGGTCAGATGACACTGCCCACGATTTTTGATTGTTGCAACCCTAGAGCAGACGTCTTATCGCCGTCGCTTTCTGACTACGCTGCGGATCTTCGTACTGTACTCGTAGAGCGCCGCGAGGACGACTACAGCGATCCGAGACGCTTCTTTGCCAATTCGTTCCCGACACAGGATTTAAAGCGCCTCTTGGAGGCTTCGGGGAGACGGCTTTCCGGCGTGGGTAACGCGGAGAGTTCTACGATTAGGCTCGATTCCACGTTCGGCGGCGGCAAGACTCACGGCCTCATTGCTCTCGTGCACTTGGCGCGCACGCCCGACGCGGTTCCGGGCGAATTCC
>Ga0070739_10001588_pt1 | contig 33390 bp, 34 predicted proteins | sample Coa_R1_7_FD_66445 | JGI IMG/M metagenome (GOLD analysis project Ga0070739, IMG submission 66445) | Surface soil microbial communities from Centralia Pennsylvania, which are recovering from an underground coalmine fire - Coalmine... | ecosystem: Environmental > Terrestrial > Soil > Unclassified ...
ACGAACTCACGGATCCAGTCGAGCTTCTCCTCGAACTCGGGCTCCGTCGAGAAGTCCCACGTCATCGTCGTCCCCCTGTCGTCGTGTGGTTGTTCGTGTTCGCGTTCGGTGGTCCCGCCGACGTGTGGCGCGTGCCGGGCGGGTCGACCGCCCAACGCGGCGCGTCTCCCCAACGGTCGCCGAACACCAGCTCGCCGAGCGGGCGCCGGCGCACGGGTCCGTGCACGCCCTCCGGCTTGCCGAGCGTGATGGTGGCCGCCATGTGCACACCGTCCGGCACGCGGAGGAGCGCGCGCAACTGCGGCTCGACGAGCGCGTGCCAGCCGGTGAGCACGCCGCCGTACCCGAGCGCGCGCGCCGCGAGGAGCAGGTTCTGGCACGCGGGGTAGATCGACGCGCCCTCGAACGAGCTCGCCTCTCGGTAGCGGACGAGACACGGGAGGACGAGCACGGGTGCGTCGGCGAAGTGCTCGACGTAGTGCTCCATGCTCCGCGCCATGCGCGCTTTCGGCGACGTCGGCTCGGCGCCCGAGCCGCGGTCGTAGCCGTCGGCCGCGCGCTTGGCCGACCACGCGCGCCTGCCGGCGTCGCCGATGAGGCGCTTCGCCTCGCGGGCGTTGGGCCCGTCGGTCAGCACGAGGAACCGGAAGGGCTGGCGGTTCGAGCCGCTCGGCGCGCGCGTCGCCGCGAACAGGATGTCGCGCAGGTCGTCCGGCGGGATCGGGTCGTCCCGGTACCGGCGGATCGCCCGTGTCGTGCACAGCCCCGCGAGCAGGCCGACCGAATCCTCGTGGAGCGGGCGGTCGGCGAGGTCCGTCACGGCGTGATCATCGCACGGCGGTGCCGAACCTGACACCTGCGTCACGTCCACCGCGGCGCTTCTGCAAAGCCTCAGCCACACGATGGGGTTGACGCTTCAGAGAACGGCGGGCGCAGTCGATAATGACCGTTATCATGGGACCGATGGCGATCGTGGACACCGGGACGACGCGTGAGCGGCTCGTCGCCGCGGCGATCGAGGTGTTCGTCGAGCAGGGCTACGAGCAGGCGCGCGTGCAGGACATCGCGCGCGCCGCGGGGCTGACGACCGGCGCCATCTACGCCAACTACCGCGGGAAGAGCGAGCTGCTCCTCGACGCGATGACGGCGCGCGCGGATGCCGAGATGGACGCGCTGCTCCACGACGCCGGCGAGCACGAGACCCGCGAGCTCCTCGGCGTGCTCGGCGACCGGCTCGTCCAACGTCGCGGCCGGACCGCGCTCCTGCTCGACGCGATTGCCGCGTCACGCCGCGACCCACAGCTGGCCGAGTCGTTGCGCGAGCGCCTCGCGGACCGCGAGGAGCTCGTCGCGACGCTGATCGCGCAGGGCAAGCGCGACGGCACCGTCGACGACGACGTCGACACCGCCACGTTCGCGCGGTTCTGCGTGATGCTGTCGCTCGGCGCCGTCGCGATGCGCGCGCTCGAGGCCGAGCCGCCCCCGCTCGACGACTGGCACTCGCTGATCACGCGCCTCCTCGACGCGTGTGGACCGGAGAACCGATGATGAACGAGCAGCTCGACACGATCCACTCGGTGCGCGCGACGTTCGACACGTTGTTCACGTGGGACTACGAGCAGAGCCGTCCCGCGCTCGTGAAGCTCTACGAGAAGGCGAAGACGTCGCAGTGGAACGCGTCGACCGATCTCGACTGGTCGGTCGACGTCGACCCGGAGAAGGTCGGCCAGGAGCTCGGGGGCGGGAACGCGACGATGCGGTTCAAGGCGCTGGCCGAGGTGGACGGATCGCCCGTCCGTCACTTCGGTGACGCGGACTGGACCCGGGTCTCGGTGGAGCTGCAGAACTCGTTGCTCTCGCAGTTCATGCACGGGGAGCAGGGCGCGCTGCTGTGCACCGCGCGCATCGTCGAGACGGTGCCGTGGATCGACGCGAAGTACTACGCGGCGACGCAGGTGATGGACGAGGCGCGCCACGTCGAGGTGTTCGCGCGGTACCTCGACGAGAAGCTCGGTCACCAGTACGGGATCAACCCGAACCTCGAGGGCATCCTCGACGAGATCCTCGCCGACCCGCGCTGGGACATCGCGTACCTCGGCATGCAGATCATGGTCGAGGGCCTCGCGCTCGCGGCGTTCGGGCTGATGCACCAGATGACGAGCGAGCCGCTGCTGAAGCGGATGCTGCGCTACGTGATGAGCGACGAGGCCCGTCACGTCGCGTTCGGCGTCCTGTCGTTGCAGGAGTACTACCGCGGGCTGTCCGACCGTGAGCTGCGGGAGCGGCAGGAGTTCGCGTTCGAGGTCGCGCGCCGTCTGCAGCGCCGGTTCATGCACACGGAGATGTGGGAGCGGCTCGGTGTCGACGCCGAGGCGCTGTACCGCGCGATGGACCAGACGCGGCCCGCCGCACAACAGATGTTCCAGCAGATGCTGTTCTCGAAGATCGTGCCGAACTGCAAGAAGCTCGGGCTGCTCGACGCGTCGGGTGGCTGGCTGCGCGAGCGGTTCACGGAGATCGGTGTCATCCAGTTCGAGGACTGGGCCGACACCGGCGAGGAGTACGCCGTGCTCGACGAGGTCGCGCGCGACCGCGACGCTGCCACGGCGCGCGACCGCGACGCGGCGACGGCATAGGAGGCGGGCCCGGTGGACGCGCTCTCGACGTTCTTCGTCGTCCTGATCCTGCTGCTCTCCGCCGTGACGCTCGTCGTCGGGCTGCGGAGCTGATCGCCCGCGTCAGGCGGTGCGCGCCTCGAGCGCCTCGAGGCGCTCGGCCAACTCGGCGATCACGACGGCGAGCTCACCCGTCAGCTCCGTGACGATCGTGAGGACGATCGCGGTCAGCTCGGCGACGTCCTCCTCGGTCGCCTTGCGGTGACCGCGGTGCAGCGCGTCGTGCAGGCGTTCCCGGATGTGGTGTTCCTCCATGGCGTGGGAGCCTAGGCCGTCGCGCGTTGTGACGACCTTTGGGACGTGAGCGGGACAGGGGACCGTCCGTCTCCCAGAGTTCGGAGGGAACGGGATCCGGTGGACGTCGCAGTGACCGTCGTGTCACCCGAGCGGGTGCGCTCGTGGACGGCCGAGGCGCGCGCGTACGAGGCGGCCGGGTTCGGTGCGCTCTACGTCCCCGACCACGTCGGCCTCGTCGACCCGTTCGCCGCACTCGGTGCCGCGGCGGCCGTCGCCGAGCGCATGCGCGTCGGCACGTACGTCCTCAACGTCGCGTTCTGGAACCCGCTGCTCCTCGCCCGCGCGGCGTCGACTGTCGCGGCCATCTCCGCGGGCGGCTTCGACCTCGGACTCGGCGCGGGTCACGCACGGGTCGAGTTCGAACAGGCGGGCCTGCGCTATCCGCCCGCCGGTGAACGCGTGGACCGGCTCGCCGCGACCGTCGACGTCGTCGCCCGGCTGCTCGACGGTCAAACCGTCGACGACGAGCGCTTCGCGCTGCGCGGCGCGTCGCTCGGTCGGGTCGCGACGCCCGCGCGGATCGTCGTCGGCGGGAACGGCGACCGTGTGCTGCGCGTCGCGGGGGAGCGCGCGGGTGCGGTCGGGCTCGTCGGCGTGACGTCGGGAACCGGGCAGGTCCACACGAACCTCTCGCACTGGACGTGGGGTGGGCTCGCGGACCGGATCGCGCTCGTCGAGCGCGCGGCCGCCGCGGCCGGGCGCGTGACGCCCGTCGCGCGCACGGTTCTGGTGCAGCGCGTCGTCGTGACCGACGACCGTCGCGCAACAGCACGCGAGCTCGCAGAGCTCACCGGCACGCCGGCCGACGCCCACCTCGACAGCCCGTTCGTGCTCCTGGGCACGGAGCACGAGATTCTCGACCAGCTGCACCGCCTCCGCGACGAAGCCGCGATCGACACCGTGACGGTGTTCGACCGCGACGCCGGCACGATCGCGCCGCTGCTCCCGTCGCTCGCGTGACGGCCGCGCTGAGGCTTCGACCATCCACGGTCGGTGGGAGGCGCGTCGGTAGCATTCCGGCCCGTGGGAATGACGCTCGGGCGGCGTTACGAGCTGCGGGCGCCGTTGGGTACGGGGTCCATGGCGCAGGTCGTCGAGGCGCACGACGTCGTGCTCGACCGCGACGTCGCGATCAAGCTGCTGCGGACCGAGAGCGCGGACGCCGAGGGGATCGCGCGCTTCGTGAGGGAGGCGCGCGTCGCCGCGAGCCTGAGTCACCCGAACGTCGTGCGCATCTTCGACGCCGGCGAGGAGGGGGGCCGGCTCTACCTCGTCATGGAGCTCGTCCGCGGCCCGAACCTCGCGTACGTGCTCAAGCGGGTCGGGCCGTTGAGCGTGCGGCAGGCCGTCGCGCTGACCGACCAGGTGCTCGGCGCGCTTGCCGCCGCGCACGAGCGCGGGCTCGTCCACCGCGACGTGAAGCCGGGCAACATCCTCTTCGCCGACGACCGCACCGTGAAGCTCGCCGACTTCGGGCTCGCCAAGACCGTGCAGGACCCGTCGTCGGCCGTCACCCGTCCCGGTCAGGTCGTCGGCACGCCGATGTACCTCGCGCCCGAGCGCTCGGAGGGCCGTCTCGCGTCGCCGGCGTCCGACCTCTACTCGGTCGGCATCGTCCTGTTCGAGATGCTCGCGGGCAAGCCGCCGTTCACGGGCCGGAGCCTGCTCGAGCTCGCGATGGCGCACCAGCAGGCCCCCGTCCCACCGATCCCGCGCACCGACGTCCCCGAGGCCGTCGAGGCGCTGATGCTGCACGCGCTCGCGTGCGACCCGGACGCACGCCCGTCGAGCGCACGCGCCATGCAGGACGCGCTGCGTCGCGCGACCCGTCCCGGGGTCGCGCCCCGTCTCGCCGCCGCGGGGTCGTAACTCCCCCGACGTCCATGCGTCGCTGGACGTCGTCAGACGACGACGAACGACGCATGGACGCAACGGCCGCTGGCCCGGGCGCGCTGCGCGCGGCTATGACCTTTCGATGCTCCTGATGCGGTTCGCGATGCGGACGGCCGGGGGAGACGGCGCGACGCGCGCCGCGCTCTACCGGGCCGCGCTCGAGATGGCCGAGTGGGGCGAGCACAACGGGTGCATGTCGCTCGTCGTCTCGCAGCACCACGCCGCCGACGACGGGTACCTTCCGTCGCCGCTCGTGCTCGCGTCGGGCATGGCCGCGGTGACCGAGACGACGCCGATCATGGTCGCCGCCCTGCTCGTCCTCTTCTACGAGCCCGTCAAGCTCGCGGAGGACATGGCGGTGCTCGACCTGATGAGCAACGGCCGCGTCTCGTACACGATCGGGCTCGGCTACCGGGACGAGGAGTTCGAGCAGTTCGGTGTGGACAAGTCGCGACGCGCGCGGCTCGTCGAGGAGAGGATCGCGATCCTGCGCGCGGCGTGGACGGGCGAGCCGTTCGAGCACGACGGCCGGCGCGTCCGCGTCACGCCGGCGCCGCTCCAACCCGGCGGTCCGATGCTGATGGGCGGGGGCGGGACGCCGGGGGCGGCGCGCCGCGCGGCGCGTCTCGGCATGGCGTTCCTCGCCGACACGACCGACGACACGCTCGCGCAGGAGTACGAGGCCGAGGCGGCACGCGTCGGCGTCACGCCGGTCGGCTGCATGATCCCGCCGCCCGACTCGTCGACGTTCTTCGTCGCCGACGACCCCGACCGCGCGTGGCACGACCTCGGCCCGTACATGCTGAACGACGCGCGCGCGTACGCGGAGTGGAACCGCGGCCGCACGGGCATCGCGATGGTGACGTCCGCGTCCACGGTCGACGAGCTGCGCGCGGGCACCGCGTTCCGCGTGATCACGCCCGACGAGGCAGTCGCCACCATCCGGCGCGAGGGCGTGCTCCAGCTGCAGCCGCTCGTCGGCGGGTTGCCGCCCGATCTCGCCTGGCCCCACCTCGAGCTCGCGGCACGCGCGGTGGCGCGTGCAGGAGCCGCGACGGCGCCACCGGGGTAGACCTTCGGGCAGTGAGCACCCCGGCGCCGCCCGCCGTCAGCTCGGAACCCGCGCGCCGTCACCGGCTGACGGTCACGAAGCGACGCGCGACCGCGCTGCTCGCCGGGGTCACGGTCGTGTTCCTCGTGGTGACGGCCCGGGGCGGCCACTCGACCTGGGCCGGCTACGTGCAGGCGGCCGCGGAGGCGTCCATGGTCGGCGGTCTCGCGGACTGGTTCGCGGTGACCGCGCTGTTCCGCCGGCCGCTCGGCCTGCCGATCCCGCACACCGCGATCGTCGTCGAGCGCAAGGACCAGTTCGCGGAGACGCTGGGCGACTTCATCCGGGAGAGCTTCCTGTCGCCTGACGCGCTGCTCGAACGGGTGCGGGCCGCGAACGTCGTCGACCGTCTCGCCACGTGGATGACGCAGCCCGCGAACGCGCAGCGCCTCGCCGGTGACGTCGCCGACGCCGCGACGACCGTCGTCGACCTGCTCCGCGACGACGACGTGCACACGACGATCGAGGACCTCGTCCGCCGCCAGGTCGACGCGGTGCCGCTCGCGCCGATCGCCGGCCGCGCGCTGCGGCTCTTCACCGAGGACGGGCGTCACGAGAAGGCCCTCGACGCCGCGCTCCGGTCGCTCGACGCGTTCCTCGACGAGCACCGCGCCGACCTGCGGTCGCGGTTCCTCGCGCAGGCGCCGTGGTGGCTGCCGATGTCGATCGAGGAGCGGATCTTCGACCGCCTGCTCGACGGCGCGCGCGACGCGCTGCACGAGATGGTCGGCGACCACGACAGCGCGCTCCGCCGGTACTTCGACACGCGTCTCGTGTCGTTCGCGGCCGAGCTCGAGACGTCGCCCTCGCTCCGCGCGCGCGGCGAGCAGCTCAAGTCGGACGTGCTCGCGCACCCGCAACTGCGCGAGTGGGTCGCGTCCGCGTGGTCGGACGCCAAGGAACGACTGCGCGCGCAGGCAGCCGATCCGGGCTCCGAGCTGCGAGCGCGGACGGCTGCACTGATCGCCGCTGCCGGCGCGCGCATGCGCGACGACCCGACCGTCGCCGGCGCGATCGACGACGCGACGGAGTCCGCCGTCCGCTACGTCGCGACCCACTTCGACGCCGAGATCCGCGGGCTCGTGACCGGCACGATCGCGCGCTGGGACGCCGACGAGACCGCCCGCCGGCTGGAGCTGCTGCTGGGCCCCGACCTCCAGTACATCCGCATCAACGGCACGGTCGTCGGCGCGCTCGCGGGTCTCGCGTTGCACGCGATCGCCGTCGCGCTCGGATGACGGGGCGCGTCGAGAGCGCCGCGCTACGTTGCGCCCATGCGTGCTCGCCTGCTGTGTGCCGCCGTCGCGGTCGCGCTCGTCGCGGCCGCGTGCTCGTCGGGTTCGTCGGGCTCGTCGAAGAAGTCGTCATCCGGGTCGCCGTCGTCGTCGACGACGACGACCGCGAAGGCCTCCGGTGCCGCGACGCCGACGATCGGTCACGTCTTCGTCATCAACCTCGAGAACAAGAGCTACGACCAGACCTGGGGGCCCGGCTCGAAGGCGCACTACCTGAACACGACGCTGCGCGCCAAGGGCGAGCTGCTGACGAACTACTACGGGATCGGTCACGCGAGCCTCGACAACTACATCGCGCAGATCAGCGGCCAGTCACCGAACCCGAGCACACAGGCCGACTGCACGACCTACACCGAGTTCGCACAGACCGGAGTCGGCGCGGACGGTCAGGCGCTCGGCAAGGGCTGCGTGTACCCCGCGTCCGTGAAGACGATCGCGGACCAGCTCGTCGCCGCCGGGAAGACGTGGAAGGGCTACATGGAGGACATGGGCAACTCGTCCACCGAGCCCAAGACGTGCCGCCACCCGGCGATCGGCAGCACCGACCACACGATCCGCCCGACCGCGGGTGACCAGTACGCGACGCGTCACAACCCGTTCGTGTACTTCCACTCGATCATCGACTCCCCGGCGTGCAACCAGAACGACGTCCCGCTCGACCGGCTCCCCGGCGACCTCGCGTCCGTGGCGACGACGCCGAACCTCGTGTTCATCACGCCGAACGTCTGCAACGACGGGCACGACTCGCCCTGCGCCGACGGCCAGCCCGGCGGTCTCGTGTCCGCCGACCGGTTCCTGAGCCAGTGGGTCCCGAGGATCCTCGCCTCGCCCGCCTACCAGCACGACGGGCTGCTCGTCGTCACGTTCGACGAGGCGGAGACGTCGGACTCCACCGCGTGCTGCAACACGCCCCCGTCACCGAACACGAGCCAGCCCGGCGGCGACGGTCCCGGCGGCGGGCGGATCGGCGCGCTGCTCGTGTCGTCCGCGGTCGAGCCCGGGTCGACGAACAGCACGCCGTACAACCACTACGCGCTCTTGTGCAGCATCGAGAACGTCTTCGGCCTCGACCACCTCGGCTTCGCCGGCGCGCCGGGGCTCCAGTGCTTCGGCAAGGACGTCTACAACCGCTGAACGCGGTCAGCTCCTACGCGACGGACGCGCCGTAGGAGTCGTACGCGCGGCCGGCCGCCTCGGCGGCGGCGCGTCCTTGCCCGAGTTGGAAGGGCGAGATGCCGCCGCGCTCCCACGGCGACACGGAGCCGGCTCCGATCGCGGCCGCCGACTTGGGCAGCACGCCGAAGTCCGCGCGTACGGCGTCGATGGGTCGGGACGCGTGCGCGAACCAGTCGATCGTGAGCAGGTCCGTGTCCGCGCACCGCCCGTGCGCGTCGAGGTAGGTCCCGACCATGGCCCCGCGGTACATCGCGTCGGCCAGCCGCGTGGCCATGCGCCGGGCGTCGCGCGACAGGTGACCGCGGTCGTACTCGAACAGGTTGGCGGCGTCGTGGAGGTATCCGGTCTCGAACAGGCCGAGCACCATCGCGAGCAACGAGAACGCACGCGGGTCGTCGTTGGCGCGCGCGATGAAGCCGAACACCTCGATCTCGCACTCGACGGTCGACCCGTAGTCGGCGAGGACGTGCACCCAGTCGTGCTGCGCGAGCGTCGGCGGTGCGCTCTGCGGAAGACCCGGGAACGTGAACCCGCGCGCCCGGTAGAACTTCCACACCTCGTGCCCGAGCGAGCCCGCGGGGCAGTCCTCGAGATCGGCCCAGCGCCGCGCGAGGGCGGCGTCGTCGCACGCGAATTGCCACGCGTCCTCGAGGGCGTCGGACGCGTGCAGGTGGTCCGGAGGCGTCGCGAGCAGGTGCTCGAAGTAACCCGAGCGCCGGAAGTCCATGAGCGCGAGACCGAGCGAGCCGCGTGCGACGTCGCGCGCGACGCGTTGCATGTCGTCGCACACACCCAGCCATGCTGCGTACTGCTCGACGCGCTCGCTGACCTCGCGCGGGAGCGGGACGAGCAGCAGCTCGGCGAGCAGGATCGTCTGGAAGATCCGCGTGCGGAACCGGTGGTCGCGGCGTGCGAGGCCTTCGGCGAGCTCGCGCGGGCCGACGGGCGTGGCCGTCGCGACGTCCACCGCACGGCCGGTCATCGACTCCGTCAACGCGTCGATCACCGCGCGCTGGACGTCCGTGAGCGGGTGACCGGTCGCGAGCGCGCCGTTGTACCCACCGACGATCAGGCGGACCTCGTCGTCGTCGGGCGGGTCGAGCCGGGGTGCATCGGGGAACGGGACCGGGGCGATCGTCTCCATGCCCACGTAGTGTTCCGCATCGTGGGTTGCGGGTGCCTGCTCGTTCTCGCGGCGTGGATCTCGCCGCGTCTCGCGATCTTCCTCGTCTGGCTGTTCACGAGCAGGATGAGCGTGGCCTTCGACCGCTTCTGGATCGCGGCCGTCGGGTTCTTCTTCCTGCCCTGGACGACGCTCGCGTGGGCCGCTGCGTACGCGCCCGGTCACGGCGTGCGCGGCTTCGGCTGGATCCTCGTGGTCGTCGCGCTGATCGTGGACCTCAGCACGCACGCGGGGAGCGCCGAGGCTCGACGGGCGCGCCGGGCCCGGCGCCGCGGCGCGCGCAGCTGAGCGCGGCGAGCTCGTTCGCGGCGTCGAGCGCGGCCGCCAGTTGCGCGTCGCCGAGCATCGCGAGCCCGCCGGCACGCAGCGCACCGCGCGCCGCGAGCGCCTGCAGCAGCCCCGCCGTGAACGCGTCACCCGCACCGACGGTGTCGACGACCGTCACGGTCGGCGCGCGTCGCTCGACGACGCGCGCACCGTCCCGCGAGCGCGCGACGGCGCCCGCGGGGCCACGCGTGACGACGACCAGCTCGACGCCGGCCTCGAGCCAGCGCGCGGCGACCTCGAGCGGGTCGGTCCTGGGCCAGAGCATCGCGAGGTCCTCGTCGCTCGCCTTGACGAGGTGCGCGTGACGCACGAGCGCGTCGACGCGATCGGGGTCGGCGGTCGTCTCGCGGACGTTCGGGTCGAACGAGACGACGGCACGGCCGTGTGCCCGGACACGCGCGAGCCACGCGGCCAGCACGTCGCGGCCGGGACCGAGCGCGACGGCCAGCGACCCGGTGTGGACGACCGTGGCCGCGAGGCCGGCGACATCGGGCAGCTCGTCCGCGCGCCACCGGTAGTCGGCCGCGCCGTCGACGTGGAGCGAGTAGCGCGGCACCCCGGACACGTCGCTGGTCACGACCGCGACGGAGCACGGCTCGTCGACGTCCACGCATGCCGACACGTCGACGCCCGACGCGACGAGATGCGCACGCAGCCACGGGCCGAAGCCGTGACGCGAGATGCGCGCCGCGAGCGCGGTCGGGATGCCGAGCCCGGCGGCGGCGACCGCGACGTTCGCGGGGCTGCCACCGGGATGCGCGCGCACCGCGAGCGGCGTGGACGCGACGTCCAAACCGTCGACCACGAGGTCGACGACGACCTCTCCGACGACGAGCAGGCTGTCGGTCACGGCGCCGCTTCGAGCGCGAGCGTCGCGGCGAGCGCGCCGCCGAGCTCCTCGCACGCGGCGAGGTCGTCGCGCCCCGGTTCACCGACGACGCTCACGGGCTCCTGGACGCGCCGCCACGCGAGACCGGTCGTCACGACCTCGATCGCGCGCAGCGCGCCGGTCGTGTCGCTGTTGCCGTGCACGTACACGCCGTAGGGACGGCGTCGCGTCGCGTCGAGGCACGGGTAGTACACCTGATCGAAGAAGTGCTTGAGCGCGCCCGACATGTACCCGAGGTTCGCGGGCGTCCCGAGCACGTAGCCGTCCGCGGCGAGCACGTCCACCGCGGTCGCGCTCAGCGCGGGACGGAAGACGACGTCGACGCCCTCGACGAGGTCGGTCGTCGCGCCGGCGCGCACTGCCTCGAACATCGCGTGCATCGCCGGCGACGGGGTGTGGTGGACGACGAGCAACGTCGGCATGGCGGGACAGTGTCGCGGTCAGTGCCCTCCGTGCGAACCGGTTGTCGTCGTCGTCGCCTCGGTGGTCGACGTCGTCGGGGGAACCGTGGTCGTCGTCGACGACGGCGCTGCGGTCGCCGACGTCGTGGTCGTGGTCGGCGCCGTTGCCGCGGTCGCGTTCGGGGCGGAGCCGAGCCGGGCGAGGACGGCCGCGAGCCACCCGAGGTCGGGTGACGGCGAACGCGTGGTGGTCGCGCGACGGGAGAGCGCGACGGTCGGCGGTGTCGGTGGCGCGGTCGTCACCGTCTCACCGAGGACCTGGACGCCGATCGTGGTCGTCGACGCGTCGTCGTGTGTCGTGACGCGGGCGGACTCGTGATCACCGCTCGCGGGGTGCAGGACCGCGAACGTCGCCGCGCCCACGAACAGGACCGCCGCGACCACCGCGGCGACGAGCAGTTGGTCGTCGTTGGTTCGCGCGCGACGCCAGCGCCGGTGCAGTCGCACCACCGTTGCCCACCCCTTCCCCGCGCCCGCACCATGAGACCACCGCGGCGCGCGCGGAACAAGGATCCCCTTCCGGCGCTACCCCCGGGATCCCACGTCGCGCGCGACGACGGGCACGTGGAGCGCGCTGTCGAAGCGGCCGCCGGTGTGCACGACGCACGTGCCGCGCGGGCTGCGCTCGTAGCCGGCGGGGAACTGCCCGAGGAGCGGGTTGCGCGGGAAGAACCACCGGCCGCGCACGTCGAGCCGCAACTGCTCACCCGCGCGGAACAGCGTCGCCGACGGCGCGAGCGCGACGTCGACCGCGACGATCTCGCCGCGACGCAACGGCTCGGCACGCTCGCACGCGTGCCACGGCCGTCCCGGCCGCGACCGGTCGGGATCGACGGCGCGCAGCGACGCCTTCACCATCCCGTGCGTGACGAGGTCGCGATCGAAGCCGTACGAGCCCTCGAAGCCGACGGGTCGTCCGCCGCGGAGCTTGCGCACACCGACGAACAGGAAGACGTCGCGCGCGTCGCGGACCTCGACGTGCAGGCGAGCGGACATCGGGCCCGTCAGCTCGGTGTCCTCGGTGAGCGTCCAGACGAAGCGCAGCGAGCCGTGACGCGTCGCGAACGACGCCGACGAGATTGCACCGACCGGCGTAGGGCGGAGCGTGCCCGTCGCGGCATCGAGCGCGAGCGCGGTCCAGCGCGTGCCCGGGAGCGGCCATGCGTCCTCGCCGCGCACGCCGGCGACGGTGCGCGCGTCCTCGCGCACCTCGACGCGGACGCGCGGGACCCGCTCCATCCCGTTGACCTCGCCCTTCAGGAAGTGACCGAAGAAGCGGTCCTGGAAGGCGAGCGCCTCGGGCGAGTAGTAGATCGCCCACTTCGGTCCCCGGTGGGTGTACAGCCACTTGTCAGTCGAGCCGATGCGTTCGAACCCCTCGAACGTCCCGCTGCTGTGCAGGCAGTGGTCCGAGAAGCTGCCGCACACGAGCGCGGGGACCTCGACGCGCTCGACGTCGCGCACGCGCGCACGCCACCACTCGTCGAAGAGCGGGCGGTGTCGTTGCTGCGCGCGCAGGTCGACGGGGCTCCGGCGTTGCAGCCGGAGCAGCGCGGTCCACATGATGACGAACCCGTCCTCGCGCACGCCGCCGCGCCGCGCGAAGTCGTGGTACGCGTCGACGAAGCCCTCCCACGGGCAGATCGCGGCGAGGTGCGGCGGGCGGCGCGACGCCGCGCCCCACTGCGAGATCGCGAGGTACGAGACGCCGTTCAGCCCGACCTTGCCGGTCGACCACGGCTGTCCCGCCGCCCACTCGATCAGGTCGTGGTAGTCGTCGGCCTCCTGCTCGGAGAGGAGCTCGCCCACGCCGTCGGAGCGACCCCACCCGCGCAGGTCGCCGTTCACGACGACGTAGCCACGCGGCACCCAGTACCCCGGGTCGGGTGCCTCCCAGCCCGCCCACGCCGAGACCGTGAAGGGGACGCTCTGCGGGAGCAACCGGAACTGCCGCGGGATCGCGTATCGGGCGCCGCGCCGCCGCGGGAGCCGGTCCTTGCCGTACGGGTGCGCGCACATGAGGACCGGGAACCGACCGTCGCGGGCCGGGCGGAAGACGTTGACGCGCAGGATCGTGCCGTCGCGCACGCGGACCTCGACGTCGTGCTCGACCACGACGCCGTCGGGCGGTGCCGTGATCGTGACGAGCGGTCGGACCGCGCGCGCAACGCGGCGCGCGGCATGCAGGAGCGCACCCATGCGGTCCGTCTAGCACGTCACGAGGTGGGGCCCCAGGGGGATGGGCCCCACCTCGCGACGGCCTCCCGGCGCGATCGGTTACTTGGAGACGGTTGCCGTCGCCTGCGAGTAGACCGGACCGGACTGCGTTGCCGCGGTCAGGTTGTCGGTCCACGGGAAGAACGAGGTCTGGCCATCGAACGTGAAGCTCGCGGTCGACGTGGCGGGCCCGGTGGCGCTGATCGTCAACGTGACCGACGAGCCGGACGTCGGCGCCGTGAACGTGCCGCCGTTCGTCGTGACCTTCACCGTGCGGCCGGTGCCGACGTCGCTCACGGTGTTGCCGTACGTGTCCGTGACGCTGACCGTCGCGCTGAACAGACCATTGTTGTTGACGTGGGTCGCGCTGCACGTGAAGAGGCACGGGTTCGACAGCGTCCCGTTGGTCGACGCGTTCGTCCAGGCGAGCTTCGCGGCCGTCGTCGTCAGCACCGTGAACGTGGTCGTCCCGGACTTCGTGCCGTTCGAGACCGTCAGCGTCGTGCTGCCGGCATCGGTCAGCGTGATCGACGCGCTGGCTTGGGCGTTCGAGTCGAACGAGAGCCGGCTCGTCCCGCTGCTGCAGCTCTTGTTGGCGGGGTAGGTCGGCGCGTTGCCGCCCGGGCTGCTCGACGGACCCGAGAACGTCACGCACCCGTTCGTCGACGTCCACCCGCTGGCCGGGTTGCCGTACGCGTCGAGCGCGGCGACCGTCACGGTGAACGCCTGGCCGGCCGTCTGTGAGCCCGGGTTCGTCAGGGTGAAGTGGTCCAGGCCGGCGCCGCTCACGGCGACGCTGTCGCTCCCCGTCGCGCTCGTCGTGACGGTGTCGTTCACCGTGACGGTCATCGTCCCCGCCGTCGCGAGCGTGACGTTGGAGAACGTGTGCACACCGTTGTCGGATGCCGTGAACGTGTAGTCGGAGGGCAGCGTCGCCTGGGCGTCGCTGCTCGAGAAGTGGACGGTCCCGCGGTAGGTCGTGAGCGTCGCGTTCGACGCGTTGCGCGCGGTGACGGTCACGTTGAAGCCGCTGCCGGCGGTCGCCGACGACGGTGCGCTGACCGAGAAGTGGTCGACGCCCGCGACGGTGACGGCCGCGCTCTTCGCACTCTCGGCGCCCGTCCAGCTCCCGCTGTGAGGTGTGACCGTGTAGCGCCACGAGCCCGACGGCACGTTCGTCTCCGTGCAGCTCGTCGTCGTGAGGGTGCCCGAGCACGACGCGCCGACCGTGCGGGGCACGTTCGTCGTGGCGTCGTACGACTTGACGACGTAGCCGCCGACGGGCGATCCGCCGACCTTCACCGTGCTCCACGAGACGGTGACCGATGTGCCGGAGGCCGACGCGCTCGGTGTCGGACCCGACGGCATCGTGGTGGCCTTCCCCCACGCGGTCGTGCTCGCGCCGTGCGCCTGCCACGCCGCGTACGCGACGGTGTCGAGCGACGCGGCCGCGAGCACGGCGATGACCGTCGCGACGAGGAGCTGCTGCACCCGCCGGGCGTTCACGCCTTCGCCGCCTGAGCCGAGAGCGTCAGCGGGAACGTGGCGTCCTGGCACGCGTCGGGTGCGGTCCGCGCCATGCGCACGGTCACGCCGATCGAGTCCGAGCCGCGCGCGGGCACGACGAGCGCGCCCGAGAAGCCCGACGTCGCGAGGTTCGTCGCGAGGCAGCGCGGCGACGCGTCGTGCACGGTCACGGCGACCGTGGTCACGCGCAGGGGGATCGCGTTGGGGTTGTCGACACGCACCGCGAGCGTGCGGGTCGCGCTCGGATAGAGCCCGTCCACCTCACCGCGCAGGCTGAACGGGTGCGGTGTGGCGTCGTCCGTGTGGACCGTCGGCGCGTTCGACGCGCCGTGGGTGCCCGCCATCGCGTCCTGCCGGCGCGTGCGCGCGTGGCTGACCACGAGCACCACGAGGACGGCGATCACGGCGACCGTGACGACCGTGGCGGTGATCCTGGTCGGTCTCGAGCGGTGCATGGGCTGCGGGGCTCCGGATGATCGAAGGTCGGGCGGGCGGGCGGACTGTGGGAGGAGTGACGGCGGCCCGGAGCGCGGGGGAACGCGCTCCGGGCCGTCGGGGTGCTAGCTGCTGGCGCCGCTGATGCTCACCGGGATGGTGAACGTCTGGCCCTGGCAGGCGTCGACCGAGGCGTTGCTCATCGACGCCGCGTTCGCGAAGACCTTCGTGACGTTGCCGTTCGCCGGGACGACGATCGACAGGCCCGTCTGGTTCGTGAACGTGACGCCGTTGCTGGCGTCGCACGTCGTGTTGCCCGACGTGATGGCGCCGTTGCCCGTGACCGACGAGACGGTGACGGGGTACGGGTTGGGGTTGTTGATCGTGACCGCGACGTCCGCCGAACCGCTCGGGTAGAGCAGGTTCACGACCGACGCCGACGCGTCCGACGTGGTGAGTGCCTTCGCGGTCCCGGCCTTGGCCGAGCCGCTGCCGGTGCCGCCGGCGGTCCAGGCCGCCCACGCGAGCCCGATGCCGGCGAACGTGACGAGCGCGACCCCGAGGGCCGCGAGCTTCTTCCAATGGCGCAACGTTGTCTCCTTGGAGCTCGAGGTGAACACGACAGGGCGTCGGTTTCGCCTCTCGCTCCCCGCCGGCCAAGGCGACCAGTTGCAGCCGGTGGTTCACAGCGTCGCCCGCGCCGCCCGGGTGGCCACCCGGGGACGACGTGCGACCACTATCCGCGCGACAGAGCCGTCGGACAATGGGCCGCCCGCCTCATTCGTGCGGCGTGCGCCCGCCGGCCGTCGAGGAATGTGCGGACGAAGTCGGGCCGTGCGCGGATGCGGGGGACGGCCCGGCCCGAGGGAGCCGACGAAAATATCTCCCCATGACCCAGACGACGAGCCGTGCTGCGACCGTGCGGGCCGCGCTGGACCACCCGGTCGTCGACGCCGACGGCCACTTCGTCGAGATCGGGCCGCTGCTCGACGACGAGCTGCTCACCTATCTGGAGGAGGCGGGGGGTGCCGGCTTGCGCGACCGCTACGTCGCGAGCGGCGCCGCGCCGACCGACACCGCGTCGAACCTCGCCGACCGGGCGGATCCCTCCGTCCGCGCGCAGTGGCGCGCCATGCCCTCGTGGTGGGGATGGCCGACCCACGACGCGCGCGACCGCGCGACCGCGCACCTGCCCGCGCTGCTGTACGAGCGGCTCGACGAGCTCGGCATCGACTTCACGATCCTCTACCCGTCGACGAGCCTGGCGTTCTTCGAGGTGACCGACGAGGAGCTGTCGTCCGCGCTGTGCCGTGCCGTCAACCGCTACCACGCGCGCGTGTTCTCGCCGTACCAGGACCGGTGCACCGTCGGCGCGCTCGTCCCGATGAACACGCCCGCGCAGGCGGTCGAGGAGCTGTGCTACGCGGTCGGTGAGCTCGGCTTCAAGTCCGTGCTCATCGCCGGGTACGCGCGCCGTCCCGTCGGGCGTGACGGTTACCGGCTCGACATGTTCGGGCTCGACAGCGAGCACGACTACGACCCGTTCTGGGCCGCGTGCGTCGAGCTCGGTGTCGCGCCCGTCGCGCACAGCGCGCTGCAGCACCATCGTGTGACGCGCTCGATCTCGAACTACGTGTTCAACCACGTCAACGGGCTCGCGGCCGCGCACGAGTCACTGTGCAAGTCCCTGTTCCTCGCCGGTGTGACCCGACGGTTCCCGGCGCTCAACATCGGCTTCCTCGAAGGTGGTGTGGCGTGGGCGTGCGCGCTGTACGCGGGCCTCGTCGGCCACTGGGAGAAGCGCAACCGCGACGCGATCGGCGGTCTCGATCCGGACCGGCTCGACGTCGACGCGCTCATGGGGTGGTTCGCGGAGTACGGCGACGACACCGTCCGGGGTCAGCTCGACCGGTTGCGCGCGTTCTACGCCCGGCCGGCGGCGCGGCCCGCCGTGCTGGACGAGTTCGAGGCGTGCGGCATCACCGAGGAGCACGAGCTGCGCGACCTGTTCGTCGACAACTTCTACTTCGGGTGCGAGGCCGACGACCCGCTCGTCACCTGGGCCTTCCGGGAGGACGTCAACCCGCTCGGCGCGCGGATGCGGCCGGTCCTCGGATCGGACATCTCGCACTGGGACGTGCCCGACATGACGGAGCCGGTGCCGGAGGCCTACGAGCTCGTCGAGCGCGGGTTGCTCGACGCGCGTGCGTTCCGGGAGCTCGTGTTCGAGAACGCGGTCCGGCTGCACACGCGGACGAATCCGGCGTTCTTCGACGGGACCGCGTGCGAGGGCGCGGTCCGCGCGCTGCAGCCCGAGGTGCGCGGTGACCGGTGACGCCGCCAAGACGCGGGCCCGGCCGCTGCGCTCGGTGCTGTTCGTAGCCGGCGACCGGCGCGACGGCATCGAGCACGCGCTCGCGTCGGGCGCCGACTCGATCGTGATCGACCTCGAGGAGCCGCGCACGCCGTTCCCCGAGCGTGCGCGTGATGCGGCCCGCGCGGTCGTACGGGAGGTCCTCGACGGGCTGCCTCCCGCCGGCACGCGGACGCCGCTCGTGTTCGCGCGCGTGCAACCGCCGCCGACCGGACAGACGTTGAAGGACCTCCGTGCCGTCATGGGCCGGTCGCTCACCGGGGTGCTCGTGCCGAAGGTCCACGGTCCCGCCGACGTGCACGGGATCGATGCGCTGCTGACGTGCACGGAGGCGGATCTCGGTCTCGTCCCGGGGTCGACCGCGGTGTACCCGATCCTGGAGACTGCCGACGCGATCCGCAACGCGTACGACATCGCGGTCGCGTCGCCGCGCGTCGCGTACATGGGCGGCGCGGTCTCGCGCTTCGGCGACATCCACCAGGCGCTCGGCTACCGGTGGACGGCCGAGGGTCGCGAGACGCTGTTCCTGCGGTCGAAGGTGCTCGTCGACGCGCGCGCGGCCGGGATCCGCTACCCGATCAGCGGCATGTGGGGCGGTGCGCGCGACGACCTCGACGGCCTCCGCGCGTGGGCGGAGCAGCTCCGTGATCTCGGCTACTACGGGATGATGCTCGGCGACCCGATGCACGTCCCGCTCGTGCACGAGGTGTTCACGCCGTCGCGCGAGGACGTCGCGTACTGGCAGGACCTCGACCGTCTCGCGCGCGAAGCCGAGCGCGACGGGACGACGGTGACGTACGGCGACCCGAACCAGGGCGAGGGGCACGTCGTGCACATCGCGCACGTCGGATCCGCGCGCGTGAACCTCGAGTGGGCGCGCGCGTTGGGGATCGAGGAGACGAAGCAGTGACGAGACGCGTCGCGTTCGTGACCGGCGCGAGCCGCGGGATCGGCAAGGCGTGCGCGGTCTGGCTCGCCAAGGCTGGGTTCGACGTCGCGGTCACGGCGCGCACGGTCCGTGAGGGTGAGGCACGCGAGCACTCGTCGACCGTGGCCAAGAGCGACACGCGCCCACTGCCCGGCAGCCTCGACTCGACGGCGGCGCTCGTGCGCGGCGAGGGACGTGACGCGCTGGCGCTGCCCGCGGACCTCCTCGACCGGGCGTCGCTCGGCGCCGCCGTCGCGACCGTGCTCGAGCGGTGGGGTCGCGTCGACGTCCTCGTCAACAACGGGCGCTACATCGGGCCGGGCCACATGGACCGGTTCCTCGACACGCCGATCGAGCTCCTCGACAAGCACCTCGAGGCGAACGTCATGGCGCCCCTCGTGCTCGCGCGGCTCGTCCTCCCCCAGATGGTGGAGCGCGGGAGCGGGCTGGTCGCCGACGTCACGTCGAGCGTCGCGTGGATCGACCCGCCCGCGGCGGCGGGCGAGGGCGGTTGGGGGCTCGGGTACGCGATGTCGAAGGCCGCGATCCACCGCTTCGCCGGTGTGCTGCACCGCGAGCTCGCGGGCACCGGCGTCGTCGCGGTCAACGTCGACCCCGGGTTCGTCGCGACCGAGCGCATGGCGATCGACATGGGGGAGTACGGCTTCGACGCGAGCGCGGCCGCGCCACCCGATGCTGTGGGCGCCGCGGTCGCCTGGCTCGCGACCGCACCCGAGGCCGCGGCGCTCGACGGTCAGACGGTGCGCGCGCAGGAGCTCACGTGGGAGCACGGTCTGCTCCCCGGCTGGACCGGTCCCGTGCCGAACCCTGCGTAGCGACCTTGTGTGGTTCGGCCCGGTGACACCCGGCCGAACCACACAAGCAGCGGCTACAGCCCGATGTGCTGGGTCGCGAACGCGACGTCGTCGAACACGACGTCGTACGTGCGGCCCGTCTGCACCTCGCCGATCTGCAGTTGCCCGACCGCGGCTGTGCCGAGGTTCGCCGTCGTCGACGACAGCGAGTCGACGTGGACGTCGTCGAGCCACGCGTCGATCGTGCTCGACGTGCCGTTCACGCGCATGTGCAGCTCGAGTGCGTGCCAGCCCGGTGACACGGCGGTCGTGCTCGTCGTCGTGGTGGCCGCGACGTCGTTGCGCAGACCCAGAGTCCCGGACGTGCTGACGAACAGGTATCCGAGCGAGTTGCCCGATGCGTCACGGAACCGCAGCAGGTTCACCTGGCTCGACGAGCTCGGGATGTCGAAGTAGATGCGCGCGTACGCGTCCGTGTAGGTGGACGACAGCGTCTTCTTCGCGTACGTCGCACCGTTCGTCGTGTTGCCCTCGGCCGCCTTCGTCCCCGAGTGGACGGTCGTGCCCTCGACGGTCAGGCCGGACGACGACGTCCACGCCGAGAGGTTCCCCGACTCGAACCCGTCACTGAAGATCGGGACCACGGAGCTCGGCGTCGTCACCGGCGCTGCGGCGGTGAACCCCGACGCGTTGCTGGCCCCGTCACGCGCCCGCACCGAGTAGGTGTAGGTCGTGGACGGTGAGGCGGTCGTGTCGGTGAACGACGTCGACGTGCCGCCGACCGACCCGACGATCGTCCCGTTGCGCGCCACGTCGTACGCGGTCACGCCCACGTTGTCGGTGGAGGCGGACCAGGAGACGTTCACGGACGTCGGCGACGCCGCGCTCGCGGTCACGGCCGACGGTGCGGACGGCGCGGTCGTGTCGACGGTCCACGTGTACGTCGCGGGCGTCGGGTCCGTACCGCCGCTGTTCGACGCCGCGACCGTGAACGTGTGCGTCCCCTGGGCGAGGCCTGAGTAGCTGACCGGGCTCGTGCACGCGGTCGCGGCGCCTCCGTCGAGCTTGCACGTGAACGTCGCCGGCGTCGCGGTCGCGTGGAACGTGAACGACGCGCTCGTCGCGTTCGTCTGCAACGCGGGCGCGGCGTCGATCACCGTGTTCGGCGCGGTGCTGGAGAAGTCGTAGGTCTGCACGTCGAACGTCCGGCCGAGCGAGTCCGTCGGCGTGACCGTGATCGACGTGCCGTTCACCGTCACCTTCAGGAAGTGGAACACCTGGCTGGTCGACGTCGGGGCGACGGCCGACCCGCACTTCGAGCCCTTGCTCGACGAGTACGACCAGCCGATCGCGTACGCGTCGTAGGCGTGGCACGTCCCCATCGGCTCGAGCGTGCCGCCTCCGCCGCCGGTCACGTACGTGACGGGGGCGCCGGGCGCGCTCGGGACGTTGCGCTCGTAGACGTGCGCGTGACCGTTGAACCAGAGGTTCACGCCGTATTGGGTCAGCAGCCCCTCGAGGTTGCTCGGTCCCTGCAGGAACGTGTCCGAGGGCTGGGTGTTGTTGTCGGAGTACACCGGGTAGTGCGAGAAGGCGACCTTCAGCCCGGTCGGGTGCGCCTGCAGGTCGCTCAGCAGCCACTGGTACTCCGGTGTCCCGGGGGCGAAGTGCGCTGCCGCGTCGTTCGCGTACGGCGACGCGGTCCCGGGGTTCGTGTCACCCCACGCGGAGTCGAGCATGTAGAAGCGGACGTTCCCCGCGTCGAACGCGTACCACGCGCTCGTGTAGTTCACCGACGTCGTGCCGTTGATGCAGCAGTACGTGTCGCCGGTGTAGCGACCGTTCGACGACGCGACCGCGACGTCCTGCGGCCAGTTGACGAGGTCGGTGTGCGCGCCCGCGTTCGTCGTGAGGCCGTGGTTGCCGGCCGTCGGGAAGATCGGGATCGACGTGCCGGGGACGGTCCAGAACGTCGGGCCGTAGATCGCGCTCGTGTCGGCACCGGTCTGGTGGAGGTCCCCGTAGTTCTGCTGGTTGCCGTTCGGGTACCCGTTGTCGCCGACCGTGGCGACGAACCGCGCGCCGCTCGTGCGCACCTGCGACAGCAGGTTCGCCTGATCGGGGTTGTTGCCGTTCGCGTCGACCTGGCCCCAGTCGCCCATCACGTCGAACGAGAACGACTCGGTCGAGCCGGGTTGCACGTTGGCCTCGAACTGCAGCGACGGCGCCGTGCCGAGCAGGTCGGTCGAGCCGAGGTACACGCGGTAGCAGAAGGGTCCGACGTTCGGCAGCGTCAGCGGCGCCTTCCACTGGTACGAGGTCGCGGCCGCGACGACGACGGTCTGCTTCGTCGCGGTCTGGGTGTTCGACAGCGTGCAGGTCCCGCTGCCGGTGTCGAACGGGCCCCACTTCACCGAGCCGACCGTGCCGGACTGGTCGGTGCCCCAGTTGACGAGCACGTGCAGCCCGACGGCGTCGGTGAGGTACGGCGCGCGCGTCAGGTGACTGCTGAACGTGGCCGGGTCCGGCGCCGGCGGGGGTGACCACGGGGAGAGGCACCCCGACAGGACGAGCGCGAGCGCGCCGAGCAGCGCGCTCGAGACGAGGATCCGCCGACTGGACATGTGTACCGCCGTTTCGCGTCAGGTCTCCGCCACGCGTGATCCCTGCCCCCCCGACGCGGGACCCCGCCCACGAGCGAGCGTACGGACGCGCCCGCGCAGGCGGGATCGTCAGAAGTACCCCTCTTCGCGGCAACGTGTTGCCGCCCGCGTACGACGCGCTGCAGGCCGGTCACGTCGCGCGCGAATGCGCGGCGTTGGGCCCTTACTGCAAGACGGCCTGCGTCTGGGTGACGAGCGCGACGAGCCGGCCCTGCCCGTCGCGGAGCTCCGTCTGCACGACGATGGTCGTTCGCCCGACGTGCACGGGCTTCGCCGTGCCGGAGACCGTCCCGTCGCGCACCGCGCGGAAGAAGTTCGTCTTCGACTCGATGGTCGACGTCGTCGCGCCGGCGGGCAGGTTCAGGAACGCGCACACGGCGCCGAGGCTGTCGGCGAGTGTCATCAACGCGCCGCCGTGGAGCACGCCCGCCGTCGTGCAGCGCTCGGCGGCCCAGTCCAATTCGCCCCTGACCTCGCCCGGTGTGGTGGTCAGGAGGCGCACGCCGCACGTCTGGGCGAACGGCATCAGGGCAAGCAGCGCGTCCGGTTCGTGGTCGGCCATGCGGGCAGCGTCGCGGCCGCGGGGGCTACCCGTCCACGCCATGCCCATCCCCGGTGCGCGCGTCCGGCGCGCGGGCTGGCCACTGTCCCGCGACTAGAAACGTTCGCGATGTTCGTCACGAGCCACGTCCTCGCGGGCGCGATCGTCGGCACGACCTGTCGGCGCAGCCCCGCCGCCGCGTTCGCGCTCGGCGTCGCGTCGCACGTCGCGATGGACCTCACCCCGCACTGGGGTGATCCGGAGATCACGCACGAGCGGTTCCTCGTGATCGCGAAGCGCGACGGGCTGCTCGGGCTCGGCGCCCTGTCGGCCGCGCTCGTCGCGGGCGTCCCGCCCCGGCGGGCGCTGGCGGCCGCCATCTTCGGCGCGGTGCTCCTCGACCTCGACAAGCCGGGCCGCCACTTCCTCGGGCGGAGCCCGCTGCCCCGGGCCGTCGACCGGTTCCACACCGCGATCCAGCGGGAGGCGCCCGACCGCCTCGGCCTGGAGATGCTCTACGGCGCCGTCCTGGCGGCCGCGGCGACGGCCGTCCTCGCCCGCCGCCGTCACGCCGCGGCCTGACGCTCCGGGGAGAAACACCCGTTTCGCGGCGCGCGCCCTGTTCCGCGGTGATCAGGGGACCCTAACGTGGCGCCGGCAGGTGGTTCCGGGCCGTGGCGCGCGACATCGGGGTCGGCGAGGGCACGACCGGGGACGGGGGCACGAGGGTGAGGCAGGGATCGAGCCCGGCGCGCAGCCGGCGGGCGCTGGGTGTGGTCGTCGCGACGACGACGTTCGTCGCGCTCCTGGGCCTGGCCGCCGCCCCGGCGTCCGCTGCCGGGCCGCGCCTGCTGCGCACGCCGTACCTGACGGACGCGTCTGCGTCGTCGATGCTCGTCAACTTCGCGACGGACACGCAGTCGCCCGCGCCGGTCGTGACGTACGGGACCGCGCGCGGGTCGTGCGGCACGTCCACGGTGACGGCCACCGGCAAGAGCATCACGGTCGGCACGGCGACCGCGTACCAGTGGGGGGCGCGCATCAACGGGCTGACCCCGGACACCGCGTACTGCTACCGCGTGCTGCAAGGGACGACCGACCTTCTCGCCGGTGCGGCACCGACGTTCCGCACCGCGGCGGGTGCAGGCTCGGCGTTCTCGTTCGCGGTGATCGGCGACTGGGGTGCCGGCACGCCCGACGAGGCGAAGGTGTTCACGCAGATCGCGGCGAGCAATCCGAACTTCGTCGTGACGGTCGGCGACAACGCGTACAACGACGGCTCGCAGACCGACTACGGCGACGTCGACGGCGGCAACGTCTTCACGCCCGACTACTGGGGCAAGATCGGCGCGACGACCCCGGGCTTCCCCGCGTTCGGGAACCACGGCTTCACGAACGGCAACGTGCACCTCGACGACTGGCCCGTCGACTCCGTGGTCGCGTCGTCGGGTGGCCGGTTCGGGCCGATGACGTACTGCTGCCTCACGCAGATGGCCGGGTCGAGGACGTACTCGGACGGTTGGTACGCGTTCGACTGGGGCAGCGCGCGCTTCTACGTGCTGCAGGCGGCGTGGGCCGACGGCACCGGTGGCTACCAGAGCGACTTCGAGGGTCACTGGTCGAACGGGATGCCCGGCTGCGGACCGTGCGGCGCGGAGATGCAGTGGCTGCAGCAGGACCTCGCGGCGCACGCCGACACGCCGATCAAGTTCGCGTTCTTCCACTACCCGCTCTACAGCGACAGCAGCCACGAGACGAGCGACCAGTTCCTCGAGGGGCAGAACGGTCTCGAGGGCGTGCTCGCGCGCGCGGGCGTGAACATCGTGTTCAACGGGCACGCGCACTTCTACGAGCGCAACAAGCCGATGATCCCCGGTTCGCCGATGGTCAGCTACGTCACGGGCGGCGGTGGCGCCACGCCCGAGCCGCTCGACATGTGCAGCTCGTACGACGCGTTCGGCATCGGCAGCGGTGGCCGCACGTGCCCCTCCGGCAACACCACCTCGGCGTCCGTGTTCCACTTCCTCAAGGTCGACGTCGACAGCACGGGGATCACGGTCACGCCGATCGACGAGAACGGCACGCGCTTCGACGTGCAGCACTACGCCGTCAACGGCTCGCCGCCCCCGACGACGACCTCGACCACGAGCAGCACGTCGACCAGCACGACGACCACGACCGCGCCTCCGGCCGGCGGCGCCTTGAGCGGCTGGACGCTCGACGGCTGGGGTGGCCTGCACGCCTTCGGGACGTCGGCCTCGGCCGTCACGATCACGAACGCGCCGTACTGGCCGGGGTGGGACATCGCGCGCGGCGTCGCGTTCTCGGGCCGCGGGTGGGGTGTCGTCGCCGACGGCTGGGGCGGCCTGCACACGTTCCTCGCCGGCGCCGGCAGCGCGCCCGTCATCACGTCGAACGCGTACTGGCGCGCGTGGGACATCGTCCGCGGCGTCGCGTTGATGCCCGACGGCTCCGGCGGCTTCGTGCTCGACGGCTGGGGTGGGCTGCACCCGTTCTCGATCGGTTCGGGGAAGGCGCCGACCGCGACCGGCGTGCCGTACTGGCCCGGGTGGGACATCGCGCGGGGCATCACGATCGACCCCTCCGGGAGGTTCGGCTACGTGATCGACGGGTGGGGTGGTCTCCACCCGTTCCGGATCGGGTCGTCGACGGTCGACCCGCCGCAGGTGACGGGCGCGCCGTACTGGCCGGGGTGGGACATCGCGCGCGGCGTCGCGCTCGCGCCCGACGGCACGAGCGGTGCGACCGTCGACGGCTGGGGCGGGCTCCACGCGTTCGCGGTCGGCTCGGGTGCACCGCCCGCGGCGCCGAGCGCGCCGTACTGGCCGGGGTGGGACATCGCGCGCGGCGTCGCGCTCCGCTGACGCGGCCCGTCAAAGTTCGCGCAATCGTTCACACCGGAGTCACGTTCGGAACACCTCCGCGCGCTAGACCGGTGCGGTGCTCGTGTTCCCGCTGCGACCCGTGCCGCCGCCGCGTCCGGAGGACGGTGTGACGGTCGTGCAGGCGCGCTCCGGGGACCACGGCACCGTGCTCGTGATCGGGCCGACCGCGCACATCGCGATGAGCTGCGGCGTCTGCGGCCGCGTGTTGACGACGGGCGTCGTGCCCGGCCAGCTCCACGCGATGGTCCTGCGCTGCAACGGGTGTGGCTCGTTCAACCATCCCGAGGCCGTGCCCGGCGTCGACGACTGACGCGCGATCAGGCCAGCAACCTCGCGCGCAGCGACGCGAGTTCGCGCGCGTCGAGCCCGTGCCGGGTCACGTACGCGGTGACGGAGCCGTGCGCGGTGGTGATCCCCGCGAGCACGTCGCGCATCACGTGGGCCTCCGCGGTGAGCAGCGCGGGGTCGACGTTCCCCGCCTCGTTGCCCGCCGCGCCTCGGGACCGTTGACGCGCCAGCAGCTCGTCGAGGTGCTCGGCGGTCGTCGCGTAGTCGAGCGCGATCACGTCGTCGTCGACGCCGAGCACGCCGAGGAGGAGCGCCGCGACGAGGCCGGTACGGTCCTTGCCGGCCGCGCAGTGGAAGACGACGGGCTGGTTGACCGGGTCGGCGACGACCCGCAGAACCCCGACGAACCGATCCGCGAAGCGCTCGAGCATCATCCCGTAGAGCTCCGCCATCGGGCGCGACACGGGGTCGGGCTCGCCGTCGCCCGGCCGGCGACGCGTCTCGTCCACGATCGGCAGGTGGTGCACGGCGACGCCGCGACCGGCGAGCGGTGCGGGGCCGTACGTCGCGACCTCGTTCGCGGCGCGCAGGTCCACCACGGTGACGAGACCGAGCCCGTCGACCAGGCGCGCGACGTCGGCATCGCTCAGGTGCGAGAGCGAGTCGCTGCGGAAGACGCGTCCCGAGCGCACGGTGCGCCCGTCGACCGTCGGATAGCCGCCGAGATCGCGGAAGTTCGCGGGCCCGTCGAGCGCGATGCGTCGCGGTCCGAGGGTCGTCATGCGGTCATGGTCGCGTACGATGCCGCGCCATGTCCGACAGCGAGCAGACACGCCCGGAGGGCCAGGCCAACGAGGCGTTCGTCGAGCCGTCGCGCGACGAGATCCCCGGCATCAGCCGGCAGCACGTCGCCGCGATGGAGTCGTCCGACGCCGACGAGATCTGGGTCCTCGCGGGCATGCACCACGTCGTGCTCCGGACGATCGGGCGCAAGAGCGGCAACGAGCACAAGGTCGCGCTCCCGTTCTGGATGGACCCGGAGGGCAACCGTGTGGTGGTCGCCTCGTTCTCCGGCGCGCCGAAGCACCCCGCGTGGTACCTCAACCTGACGGACCGCGAGAAGAACCCCGAGGTCCTCGTGCGCGTGCAGGGCGGCGCGTTCTGGGCCGACGCGCAGGTGCTCGAGGGCGAGGACTACGAGCGGACGTGGGCCGGGCTGACCGCCGACCGCGCGTACTACAACGACTACCAGACGCGCACCGACCGCCGGATCCCGCTCGTGCGTCTCGTCGAGCTGCGTCCCGCGTGACGCGACCGCCGTGCCGGCGTCAGCCGGCGAAGCGTGCACCGTCGAACGTGTCGACGGTGGTGAACTCGGCGACGGGCGCGCGCGCCAGCCGCTTCGGCTCGGCGACCGGGTACCCGAGCGCGAGCACCGCGGCGATCGCGAGCTCGTCGGGCACGCGCAGGAGCTGCTTCATCTCGGGCTCACGACGGATCGGCATCGTCGTCATCACGCCGCGGAGCCCTTCCTCGCGCGCCGCGAGGAGCACGCTCCACGCGAACGGGTAGACCGACGCGCCGCCCGCGAACGTGTACCTGTCGAAGCCGCGGTCGACCGCTGCGAGCGCGCGCAGGTCGGCCAGGAGCGCGAGCAGGACGGGAACCTCGTCGAGATGCTCGGCGAACCCGCCCGGCCCGCTCGACGCGGCGTCGCGGATCGCGGGCGCATCCGCGAGCGCGGCCTGCTCGGCGGCGGTGTCGGTGACGGGCGCCCACGGTGTCAGGCCGCGCGAGCGCATCGCGAGGTAGTCGTACCAACCGTCGAGGTACAGGTCGCGCACCGCACGCCGGATCGCGCCGTCACGCAGCACGACCACGCGCCAGCCCTGCCGGTTCCCACCGCTCGGCGCGAACCGCGCGTTGTCGAGGACGCGGAAGAGCACGTCGTCGGGGACCGGCTCGGGGCGAAACTCGCGGATCGCGCCCGTCGTCCGCAGCGCGTCGACCAGGTTCACGTCGTCCTCCTCACGGCGTCACGTGCACGACGCTCTTGCCGATCGTCTTCCTCGACTCGAGGTCCTCCAGCGCGGACGGGATCTCGTCGAAGCCGACGACGCGGCCGACGCGCGGCGCGATCGCGCCCGCGTCGAGCAGCGCGACGAGCGCGTCGTGGGTCTCCTGCCCGACGTCGCGCCCGAACGCGTTGAACCCGGCGGCGCGCGCCGCAGGGTAGGGGTCGTCGTTCCAGCTCATCATGGCGCCGACGACCGAGAAGTTGCCCTTGCTGATGGCGCGGGGTGGGAGGCCGGCCTCGCCACCCGCCTGCCCGCCCGAGAAGCCCGCCGCCAGGTAGCGCCCTTCGCGCGCGATGCAGCGGAACGACCCGAGCGCGACGTCGCCGCCGACGAGATCGCAGATGACGTCGGCGCCGCGCCCTTCCGTCGCCTCGAGCACGACGGCCGCGAAGTCCTCGGTGCGGTAGTCGATCACGACGTCGGCACCGAGCGCCCGGCAGTACGCGGTCTTCTCGGGGCCGCCCGCGGTCGCGAACACGCGTGCGCCTGCGGCGACGCCGAGCTGCACCGCGGCCGAGCCGACACCGCCCGCACCCGAGTGGACGAGCAGCGTCTCGCCGTTGCGGAGCCCGGCGCGCCGGTGCAGCGCGAGGTGCGCGGTGTGGAACGCGATCATGAACGCAGCCGCGTGGTCGTCGTCGAGCGCGTCGGGCGCGTCGAACGTCATCGCGACCGGCGCGACGGCCTGCTGCGCGTACGCCCCGTGCCCGCCGGTCGGTACCGCGACGACGCGCCGGCCGATCCACGAGTCGGCGCCCGGGCCCGCGGCGTCGACGACCCCCGTCATCTCCATGCCCAGCGCGAACGGGAGGGGCGGCGCGATCGTCGGGTAGATGCCGCGGCACATGTCGGTGTCGTTGAGGTTGAGCGCGGTCCGGCTGACCGCGACCCGGACCTCGCCCGGGCCCGGCACCGGGGGATCGACGTCGTCGAGCCGCAGCGCGGCCGTCGGCGGGCCGTATCGGTGGACTCGCCACTGCTTCACCGCGGACACGTTGTCACACACGCCGGCGGGCGAGTGGTAGACGGAAGCGTGGACACGACGGGAACGAGCCTCGACGACCTCACGCTGCGCGACCGCGTCGCGATCGTGACGGGCGCCGGACGCGGCATCGGCGCCGAGATCGCCGTCACGTTCGCGGCCGCGGGCGCGGACACTGCCCTCGTCGCCCGCTCCGCCGACCAGCTCGACGACGTCGCCGAGCGTGTCCGCGCGCACGGGCGCCGCGCGCTGGTGCTGCCCGGCGACGTGAACGACCTCGCGTTCCTGGCCGCGATCGTCGCTCGTACGGTCGCGGAGCTGGGCGGTGTCGACGTGGTCGTCAACAACGCGGGCGGTTCGGTGTCGCACCGGTTCCTCGACACACGGGTCGAACAGCTCGAGGCGTCGTTCCACTTCAACGTCTCGGTCCCGTTCGAGCTCACGCGCCTCGCCGTTCCTCAGATGCTGACAGCGGGTCGGAGGCGAGGCGGAGGCGTGGCCGGAGGCCGGGACGCCGGAGCCGAGGCGACCAATGGACGTGGAGGCTGCGTCGTCAACATCGGGTCGGTCGCGGGGGTGAAGGCCGCCCGCGGGTCGCTGGTGCACTCGACGACGAAGGCTGCGCTGGCGCAGCTCACGCGCGTGATGGCCGCCGACCTCGCGCCACGCGTACGCGTCAACGCGGTGCTGCCCGGCGCGGTCGAGACCGACGCGCTGCGGGGGTTCCTCGAGCGGATGGATCCGTCGGTGCGTGAGCACATGCGCGACCGCACGCCGATGCGACGCAACGGCACGCCGCGTGACATCGCGGCCGCGGTGCTGTTCCTGGCGTCGCCTGCGGCGAGCTGGATCACGGGCAAGCTGCTCGAGGTGGACGGCGCCGCGGGCGACGACCTCGTCCCGAAGGCCATCCCGGACTACTGAGCGTGGTCCCGGTCGCGGGCCCGAGGCAGACTGACGGCGTGCGCCTGCCGAGCTTGTGGGTGACGTGGCGGGCGGCCGCGGTCGTGGCCGTCACCCTGGCTGCGCTCGGCGTCGTCGCGCGGCGCCGCGGCGGGGAGGGTCGCGTCGCGACGTTCGTCGCCGCGTTCGCGTCGGAGGCCGCCGTGGTCTTCGCGCTGTTCGCGATGTGGCAGCTCGCCGCGACGTTGTCGATCACGCGCGTGACGGGCGCGATCGCGCACGCGCGCACGGTGTGGCACATCGAGCGTTGGTTGCACCTGCCGAGCGAGGTCACCGTGCAGTCGTGGTTCCTCCCGCACCCGACGCTCGTCCGGCTGGCCAACCTCTACTACGCGTCGTTGCACTTCCCCGTGACCATCGCGTTCCTCGTCTGGGTGTTCGTGCGCCGTCGGGACCGGTATCCGCGCGTCCGCAACGCGCTCGCGGTCGCGACCGGTGCGTGCCTGCTCGTGCAGATGATCCCGGTGGCACCGCCGCGCATGCTCGACGGGCTGGGCTTCGTCGACACCGCGCTGCGCTACGGGCAGTCGGTCTACGGCTCGACTGGGCGGGGGATCGCGGACCAGCTCTCGGCGATGCCGTCCGTCCACGTCGCGTGGGCGGTGCTGGTCGCCGTCGGCGTGTGCGCCCTGACGCGCAGCCGGTGGCGGTGGCTGGCCGTCGTGCACGCCGCGTTGACCGTGCTCGTCGTCGTCGTCACCGCCAACCACTTCTGGCTCGACGGCATCGTCGCCGTCGCCCTGCTCGGGCTCGGCTGGCTCGTGGCGACGGCGATCGACCGCGTACCGGCGCGACGCCCGTCCCTGGCCCTCGCGGTGCAGAGCGGCCCGGAGCCGGGTACGAACTCCCTGACGCCAGTGTCAGTCGGGGGACGTGCCGTGGGCGAGCAACCGGAGAGAACCGATGTCCCTGCGTGAGCGGGTCACGCTGGCGCGCGCCCGCGACGTCACGACCGGAACGCTGCTCGAGCGTCTCACGCGACTGAACGACGGCAGCCGTCTCGTGACGGAGGACGGCGCGGACGGGATGGTGCTGACGTACCGCGACGCCGCGGACGTCGTCGCCCGCTGGGCGGGCGGCATTGCCGCGCGCGCGGGTCGGGGCGCGCGCGTCGTCATCGCGACGCCGAACGGCTACGCGCTGTTCCTGCTGTGCCTCGCGGCCGGGCGCGCGGGATGCGTGGCCGTGCCCGTCAACCCGAAGATGCGCGCCGACGAGGTCGACCACGTCGTCGCCGACTCGCAGGCCGCGCTGGTCGTCCGCTCACCCGCGGAGGTCGACGGCGCCGCGCCGATGCCGGCTGCACCGGTCGATCCCGGCGACGTCGCCGCGCTCTTCTACACGTCGGGCACGACGGGCAAGCCGAAGGGCGCGCAGCTGTCGCACCGCGCGCTCGTCGGCCAGGCGATCAAGGGCGTGCTCTACCCGTCGTGGCTCCACCGCGACGAGATGGTGACCGGGATGCCGGTCGCGCACATCGCCGGGTTCTCGATGCTCGTCATGCAGGCATGCCTCGGCGTGCCCGTCTACCTGTTGCGCAAGTTCCGTCCCGACGTCGCGCTCGACGCGATCGAGCAGCGACGGGCGACGATGTTCGTCGGCGTCCCCGCGATGTACCGCATGATGCTCGAGGCCGGTGCGCCGGCGCGCGACCTGCGCTCGGTGCGGCTGTGGGGGTCGGGCGCCGACGCGATGCCCGTCGACCTGGCCCGGCGGTTCCAGCGCATGGGCGCGACCGTCACGTTGCCGATGCTGCACGCGTCGCTCGGGACCGCCGCCTTCTTCGACGGCTACGGGATGGTCGAGCTCGGCGGAGGCGTCGCGCTGAAGGTCTCGCCGCCGGGGATCCCGCTGCGCACGCCGCCGCTCGTCGGTTTCCCGATGCCGGGCGTCAAGATGAAGGTCGTCGACGAGCAGGGTGTCGAGCTCCCGCGCGGCACCGTCGGCGAGCTCGCGGTGCGCGCGCCGGCTGTCATGCGCGGGTACCACGGTCGCGGCGCGCCCGACGACGCGTTCACCCCAGACGGCTGGCTCCGCACGGGTGACCTCGCGCGCCGAACCAGGCTCGGGATGGTCGAGTTCGCGGGGCGCAAGAAGGACGTCATCAAGCACGGCGGGTACTCGGTGTTCGCCGTCGAGGTGGAGCACACGCTCCAGCAGCACGACGCGGTGTCCGAGGCCGCGGTGGTCGGGCTCCCCGACGTGCGCAAGGGCGAGGTGCCGGCCGCGGCCGTGGTGCTGCGCCAGGGCTGCAGCGTGAGCGGCGACGAGCTCGCGCACTGGGCGCACGAGCACATGGCGGACTACAAGGCGCCGCAGCGCATCCTCGTCGTCGACGAGCTGCCCCGGACGGGGACGGAGAAGGTCCAGAAGGCCGAGGTCAAGAAGCTGTTCGGGGTGTCGTGAAGCGCGCGAAGCCCGGCGTGCTCAGGACGCGCGCGTCGTTCGTGATCGCCATCGCCTCGTAGCCGCCGCGCCGCGCGATCCATTCGAGCCCGGCCCGGCCCATCACCATCACGGCGGTCGCGTACGCGTCGGCGAGCGCGAGATCCGGCCCGACGACCGTGGCGGACGCGAGCGCGGTCGCGGGGTGTCCGGTGCGCGGATCGAGGACGTGGTCGCCACGTTCGTACCGTCCCGACGTCGCGACCGCGAGGTCGTACGCGTCCACGACGGCCGCGACCTTGTCGCGCTCCCACGGGTGCTGGATCCCGACGCGCCACGGGGTGGCTTCATCACGCGGGCGGCGCGTCAGCACGTCGCCGCCCGCGTTGATGCAGAAGTCGTGCGCACCCGCGCGTTCGAGCAGTTCGCCGGCGCGCTGGACCGCCCATCCCTTCACGATCCCGGACGGGTCGAGCGGCGCGCGCCCGGGCGCGGGCGGCGCGTCCGGGTGCGCGCCGGCGCGCACGTCGAACGCTCCGCCCGTCTCCTCGCGGACGCGGTCGGAGAGCGCGAGCACGGTGCGGACCTCGTCGCTCGCGTCGTGCCGCGCGAGCCCACCGTGCCCGAGCCGCACGATCTCGGAGTCGTCCCGCCACGTGCTGAACAGCAGGTCCACACGGTCGAACCACGCGTACACGTCGTCGAGGGCGCGCTCGTCGACCGCGTGGTCCGCGTCCCGCACGTCGACCGAGACGACCGTGCCCCAGCACGGCTCGGCCCGCTGCACGGTCAGGAGTTGATGCCGGCGGCCTGGAGCGCGGCCTGCAGCGACTGCGCGTAGCCCTCGCTGGTGTACGTCGCGCCCGACACCACGTCGATGTTCGCGCTCTGGGCCTGCAACGCCTCGTCCCGGAGCTCGGGGCCGGCGAAGTCGCTGATGCGCGCCGAGCGGGGACGGTCACCGGGGAGCTGCAGCGCCTT
>Ga0070739_10001592_pt1 | contig 33297 bp, 26 predicted proteins | sample Coa_R1_7_FD_66445 | JGI IMG/M metagenome (GOLD analysis project Ga0070739, IMG submission 66445) | Surface soil microbial communities from Centralia Pennsylvania, which are recovering from an underground coalmine fire - Coalmine... | ecosystem: Environmental > Terrestrial > Soil > Unclassified ...
GAGGGCGGCTGGCCCGGCTCGAACCCGAAGGACATCGAGTTCTTTCGCCGCGTCCGCGAGCTGGGCCTGCGCCACGCCAGGGTCGTTGCCTTCGGCAGCACGCGGCGGCCGGGCGCCAGCGTCGCCGACGACTACAACATCCGCATGCTGGTCGAGGCGCAGACGCCCACCGTGGCGCTGGTGAGCAAGAGCTGGGACATGCACGTCACCGAGGCGCTGCGCACCACCCTCGACGAGAACCTGGCGATGATCCACGACTCGGTCAGCTACCTCAAGGGACTGGGCCGCGAGGTGGTCTACGACGCCGAGCACTTCTACGATGCCTTCAAGCACAACCGCGAGTACGCGCTGCAGACGCTGCGCGTCGCCGCGGACGCCGGCGCGGACGTGCTGGTGCTCTGCGACACCAACGGCGGCAGCTTCCCCTGGGAGATCGAGGAGATCACGCGCGCCGTCGCCGCCCTCGACCTCGCCCCGCTCGGCTGCCACACCCACAACGACAGCGGCAACGCCGTGGCCAACGCCCTGGCGGCCGTGCGGGCGGGCGCGGTGCAGGTGCAGGGGACGATCAACGGCTACGGCGAGCGCTGCGGCAACGTCGACCTGTGCGTGGTGATCCCGAACCTGGCCCTGAAGATGGGCGTCGAGTGCCTCTCCCGCGCGCTGGTCGGCCGGCTCACCGAGCTGTCCTGGTACGTCAGCGAGGTGGCGAACGTCACGCCGAACGACCACCAGCCCTACGTCGGCCGCAGCGCCTTCGCCCACAAGGGCGGCATCCACGTTAGCGCCGTGATGCGCGAGGCGAGTACCTACGAGCACATCGACCCGGCCCTCGTCGGCAACGAGCGGCGGGTGGTGGTCTCCGAGCTGGCCGGCCGCAGCAACCTGCTGTACAAGGCGCGCCATTTCAACCTCGCCCTCGACGAGCGCTCGCCTGAGTGGCAGCGGATCCTCCAGCGGGTGAAGGATCTCGAGTACGAGGGCTACCAGTTTGAGGGCGCCGAGGCGTCGCTCGAGCTGCTGATGAAGAAGACGCTCGGCGTCTACTCGCGCCTGTTCGACCTCGACGGCTTCCGCGTCACGGTCGAGAAGCGCGAGGACGGCCGGCCGGTCTGCGAGGCGACGATCCGCGTCTACGTCGACGGCGAGCTGGAGCACACCGCCGCCGACGGCGACGGCCCCGTCCACGCCCTCGACCGTGCCCTGCGCAAGGCGCTGCTGCCGTTCTACCCGGCCCTCCAGGAGATCCGCCTCACCGACTACAAGGTCCGCGTGCTCGAGGCGCAGGACGGCACGGCGGCCAAGGTGCGCGTGCTGATCGACGCCGCCGACGAGGACGGGAGCTGGAGCACCGTCGGCGTCTCGGAGAACATCCTCGAGGCGAGCTGGCAGGCGCTGGTGGACAGCGTCGAGTACGGGCTGCGGCGGCGGGCCGGCGAGGCCGAGGTGCGGCCGACGCGGCGCGGCGCGCTGGTCGCCGGCGCGGCCAGCTAGGCTCCGATGCCAGACGGGACGGTGGCGACGAGCCTGGAGGCGATCGACGCCGCGGCGCGCCAGGAGCTGGACGCCAAGCACGCCGCGCGCGAGCGCGCCCTCATCGACTCGCGCGCGCTGATCCGCACCTGCGCGAACACGATCCGCGCCGTCCACCGCCGCGAGTTCGAGCGCGCGGCGGGCATGCTCGCCCAGGCGGCGGAGGCGAGCGCGCGCCTCACCGACGAGCTGCGCGGCTTCCAGGACCTCTACTGGGCCGGCTACGTCCAGGACGCCCAGAAGGAGTACGCCGAGGCCAGCGTTACCTACCGCGCGATCACCGGCGCGCCGCTGCCGACGCCGACCGAGCTGGGCGTGGCGGCCGGGCCCTTCCTCAACGGCCTGGGCGAGGCGGTCGGCGAGCTGCGCCGCTACGTGCTCGACCGCCTCCGCCGCGACGACTGCGAGGGCTGCGAGGCGCTGCTCCAGGTCATGGACGACGTGTACGGCCTGCTGGTGACGATGGACTACCCAGACGCGCTCACCGGCGGCCTGCGCCGCACGACCGACAACGTCCGCGGCATCCTCGAGCGCACCCGCGGCGACCTCACCTCCGCCCTCCGCCAGCGCGAGCTGCAGGCCGCCCTCCGCCAGCTCGAAGCCCGCCTGCCCTGATCCGTGCGGGCGCTGCTCGCTTCTAAGGAATTTCTAATGTAACGGCTCGGCTTGCCCTTCGTTTACTCTAGTAGGCCCGGGGTGTGCGGCATCTTGATCGGGCTTGCCGTTGCCGCACCGGTTCCTAGCCAGTCGGGAGCGAGGCAGGAGGCGCATACGGGACTGGCTCTTCCCCGGTGCTCGCCCGTCGAAGCGCTGCAGGGGCGAAATGCAGCGCAGTACGGCCTCCTACCGGCCGCTCACAACGGAGCTAACCGCGCTGGCGCCAGCAGTTGGGAAGAGCGCATCCGGCTGTTCGGTGCAGAGCGAGGACGATGTCTAGCCCGCTGTGCCGCGAACGGTGAGACGGGATGGCCCTGAAGGGGAGGGCAGTACTATCGACAAGGGGAGGACTGCAAGCCACAAGTAGCGATAGCCAGACGTCCTATGAGCAGAGGGAGCTGGGCGATCCGCCCAGCTCCTTCCCTTACGTCCCTTCCGTACCCGGGCGTAGACGAGTATACCTGGCCTAGCCGGGACCAAGTAAGCCACGCGGCTCTGCGCAACGCCCGTGGCTGCTCGGTCTACTTCCCGGTGCGGCGGTTAGTAACCCGGGCGCGTGAGCGCCTCGACGATGGCGGCGTGCTGGGGATAGCGTTCGAGCAGCGCGGCGCGCGTGGGCAGCTCGAAGTCGGCGAAGTCGAAGCCCGGGGCGACCGTGCAGCCCACTAACGCGTACCCGTTTCTGTCCGCGAGGTTCGCGCCGAACCAGCAGCCGGCGGGCAGCACCTGCAGCGGCGCCTCGCCCGCAGCGAGGTCACGTCCGAGCCGGAGCGTCGTGTACTGCCCGGCCGGATCGATCACGTGGATGGTGACCGGCACCCCGTCGTAAAAGTGCCAGATCTCGTCGGACTGGATGCGGTGCAGCGCCGAGAAGTCGTCGCCCTGCAGGAGGAAGTAGATCGCGGTGGAGTACACCCGGTCGCCGGCGAAGCGGGCCGGCAGGTGCGCCTGGGCGATCGTCTCGGAGGCGCGATAGGCCTCTCGGAAGTAGCCCCCCTCGGGATGCGGCCGTAGACCCAGGTCGGTGATCCAGCGTTGGGCAGCGCCGTGCCGGTCCGTCATGCCTCCCCCTCCCGCGTTCGCGCGTCCCATTGTACCCGCGGTGGATCGGTGCCGGTGCTCGACAGCGCAAGCCATCGACGAGCTTGCGCTGCCGGCCGGGGCGCGGTAGAGTCGGCGCATGAGCGTTGTCTCCCCCGTGGCGATCCGCCCGCTCGGCGAGCGCGGCCGGTTGATGGGCGTCCTGCTCGGAGCGGTCGTCTGTGGTAGCACCGGGCACGCCATCGCCCTCACCGTGGGCAGTATCGTCGCCGCCGACATCACCGGTACCAATACCTGGGCCGGGCTGCCGGTGGCCGTCGGCGCGCTCGGCACCGCCCTGGCCGGCGTGCCGCTCGCGCGGGTCATGGGCCGCCTCGGCCGGCGGCCGGGCCTGGCGCTCGGCTACGGCCTGGCCGTGCTCGGCGCCACGCTGGCGATGGCGGGCGTGCTGGCGCGGAGCTTCCCGCTGCTGCTCGCCGGGATGGGCCTGTTCGGGATCGGCAACACCTCCAACCTGCTGTCGCGCTACGCCGCGGCCGATGTGAGCCCGGGCAGTCAGCGCGGGCGGGCGATCGGCCTGATCGTCTGGGGCGCGGCGGCGGGCTCGATCCTCGGCCCGAACCTGCTCGGCCTGGCGGCGCGGGCGGGCGACGGGGTCGGGCTGCCGAGCGCGGGAAGCCCGTTCCTGGTCAGCGTCGTCGGCTTCGGGCTGGCCGGGCTGCTCGTCCAGGCTCTCCTGCGGCCCGACCCGCTGGCGGTCGCGCGGCGGCTGCAGGAGGGCGCGGCGGCCGGGCGGCCGACGGCCCCGGCCCGACCGCTCGGCGTCATCCTGCGCCAGCCGCGCGTGCAGATCGCCGTCGGGGCGCTGATGATCAGCCAGCTCGTGATGATCGCCACCACCTCGACCTCGCCGGTCTACCTGCGCGACCAGGGCCACCCGGTCCACGCCATCGGCCTGGCTGTCTCGCTGCACCTGGCTGGCATGTACGCCGCCTCGCCGCTCACGGGCTGGCTCTGCGACCGCTTCGGGCGACTGGCGGTCATCGGCGTCGGCGCGCTGCTGCTCATCGGCGCGGTCGTCTTCGCCGCCCTGGCGCCGGGCAGCGCCGGCGGGCTGGTGAGCCTGGCCCTGTTCCTGAACGGCGTGGGCTGGAACTTCGGCTTCGTCGGCGGCAGCGCGCTGCTGACCGATTCGCTCGGCGCCGCCGAGCGGACCGCGCTGCAGGGAACGGCCGACCTGGTCACGGGCCTCATGGGCGCCCTGGGCAGCGCGGCCGGCGGGATGATCCTGCAGGCCTGGGGCTTCGCCGTGCTGAACGCCGCCGGCGCGGCCCTCGTCCTCGCCCCGCTCGCCGTTGCCTGGCTCCGCCGCGCCTCCCTCGCCGCTCCGATTGCCGGAGCGTCCGGCTCCAGTCGCCCGGTCGGCTAGCCGTGGCGGCTGGCCCGGCCCGTAGCGTGGCGGCATGCCAATTGCCAGTGACCTTGCGCTAGCCCGGTGCGCGTCGCTTCCGCCGGCCAGCACTGACCGGAGCGGCCCGGGGCACACACTCTGGAGAAGGATGCAGAATGAGCGATCTAGACCAGCGAACGGCTCAGGAGGTTTTCGACGATCATCTGCGGTTGTCCAAGGACCGGCATATCGAGGAGGACATCCGCCGCAACTACGCTCCGGACGTCGTGGTGCTGATGGCGTCCGGGGTCCACAAGGGGCATGACGCTCTCCGACACTGATGGAAGCTTTTGGGGCAAGAACTGCCTCAGGCCACGTTCCAGTACCGCACGCGCCTCGTGGACGGCGAGATGGCCTTCTTGGAATGGACGGCGCAGGCCGAGGGCACGGAAGTAAAGGACGGCGCGGACTCGTTTCTGATTCGAGATGGCCGCATCCTGGCGCAGACCATTCACTACACGGTCTGCCCGCGCCAATGAGCCTGCTCTAGCACATCCACACAGGCGGACTGCGGGGTGTTGGCGGCCGCCAACACCCCGCAGTCCGCCTCGAGAGACCCCTAAAACGCCTGGTAGCTCGCCCACATGTCGTACTGCAGCTCGAGCTTGCGCTGGACGATGGCGCGGGCCTGGGCCTGCAGCTCGGGCGTGGTGAGGTAGCGGCGCACGATCTGCTCGGTGAGCGAGCTGTGCTCGACGTCGGCTTCCTCGTGGGCGCGGCAGAAGCGCAGCGCCTGCTCGTCGAGCCCGTAGTGCTCGCTGAAGCCCTGGCGGAGCAGGACGTTGGTCCGCGGCGCCTGGCCCTCGCCGGCGAGCTGCGCCGCCATCGCCACGAACCAGGGCTGCGTGTGCAGGATCAGCTCGGCCCAGTAGACGTGCGCCGCCGCGCCGGCCAGCACCGGCGCCGTCTCGAGCTGCTCGCGGCTGACGCCGAGCCCGGCCGCGAACTCGAGGAAGAGCTGGACGTGGCCGGCGGTGCCGGTCGAGGTGCCGGCCGTTTCCTCCTCCACCACCTCGGCGAGCTGGGCCGCGATCTCGGGGTCCGTACACTTCAGGTAGCGGAGCATCGCCAGCCGCGGGACGTGGCGGCGGTAGAAGTAGTCCTGCGTCACCCAGCCCTGGAGCTGCCGGCGCGGGATCGTGCCGGCCGCGACGCCCTGCACCAGCGGGTGCTCGGGCAGCGTCTTGCCCGACGTGGCGATCTGGTGCTTCAGCTCCTGCACGAAGTCGCGCGCGGTGGGTACGGCCATCGGCTCTCTCCTCGTCTCGGCTCAGGGCTCGCCGGCGGCCTGGCGCGCGGCGCGCAGCAGCGAGAAGTCGACGACGTTTGCCAGCGAGATCGGCTCGGGCTTGTCCGCCTGCCGGCGCGCCACGTCGATCGCCCCGTCGAGGACCGCGCTCGGCGCCTCGCCGTTCGGCGAGACGGTGCTCAGGGCCTCGTCGACCATCACCTCGGCCAGGGTCGGGTCGAGGTCGAGGTGCGCCGTTGCCAGCCGCACGATCTCCGGCCGGTTGGCGCGGTCGCGCACGTAGGCCAGGCTCCGCGCCACAACGCCGAGGAGCGCCGGCGCTTCCGCCGGCGCGGCGGCGAGGTGGGCCTGGCTGGTGCCGATGATGCCGACCGGCAGCAGCAGGATGTCGTCGCCGTGGACCAGGACGTGCAGCCCCTGCTTCTCGGCGTCGGCGGTGAATGGCTGGATCAGCGCCGCCGCGTCCACCTGCCCGGCCACCAGGGCGCTATAGCGCGTGCTCGTCTCGCCCAGGCGCACCATCTCGACGTCGTCGGGGCGCAGCCCGGCCGTCCGCAGGGCGTGCTCGATGATCAGGTCGTCGGTGCCGCCCGCGCGCGAGCTGGCGACGCGCCGGCCGCGGAGGGCGGCCACGGCCTGCACGTCGGGCTGCGCCACCACCACGTGCGGCGGCCGGTCGAGGAGGATGGCGAGGATCTTTATCGGCGCGCCCTGCACGATGCCGCCGCTGGCGGCGCTCCACCCAAACAGGTAGCTCACCTCGCCGTTGAGCAGCGCGGGCAGCGCCGCCTGCCCTCCGATCCGCACCAGCTCGACGTCCAGGCCGGCGTCGCGGTACCAGCCCTTCCAGAGGCCGATGGCGAGCGGCAGGTTGGACAGGTCGATCGTCGGCACCGCTACGCGCACGGCGACGAGGGGCGCGGCCGTGGCCGCCGGCGCAGAGGCGGTCGCGGCCGGTGCCGCCGGCGGCCGTGCGGCGGCGCTGGAGGCGGTCGTGCAGGAGGCGAGGAGCAAGGTCAAGCACAGGAGGACGCGCGGCTGTGCGCCGCGGGGCCGGGGGCGGCGCGGCGTCGCGCGCGGGGCGATCCTACCGTCGTGTGCCACGAGCCGAGCATACCTACTGTTTTTCGGCTGGTCAAGGTATAGTCAGCCACTATCACGGGGAGGGCGGTGCCATGCGGTTCGGCTTGAACTTCTTCCCGTCGTTTCGCCCGAGCGACATGTCGACCGCCGCGTACTACGAGCAGGTGCTCGGGCTGTGCGAGCGCGCCGACCAGCTCGGTTACTCGTCGGCCAAAGCCGTCGAGCACTACTTCCACGACTACGGCGGCCACACGCCGAGCCCGCTGGTGCTGCTCGCGGCCATCGCCGCGCGGACGCGCCGCATGCGCCTGATCACCGGCGCGGCCATCCCCGCCTTCAACCACCCGATCAAGCTGGCGGCCGAGATGGCGATGCTGGACAACCTGAGCAATGGCCGCCTCGACGCCGGCTTCGGCCGCGCCTTCATTCCGGAGGAGTTCGACGCCCTCGGCGTGCCGATGGAGGAGAGCCGCGCCCGCTTCGACGAGCGGATCGCTCTCATCCAGCGCCTGTGGACCGAGGACCGCGTGACCCACGAGGGTCGCTTCCAGCGCTTCGAGAACGTCCACCTCACGCCGCGCCCGGTCCAGCGGCCGCACCCGCCGATCTGGATCGCCGCCGTGCTCTCCGAGTCGTCGTTCGTCTGGGCTGGCGAGCACGGCTACCACCTGATGATCGTGCCCTTCGCCGGCAGCCTCGAGCGCACGGCCGCCTTCGTCCGCACCTACCGCGCGGCCTGGGCCGCGGCGGGCCACCCGCCGGGCGCGGAGCGGATCCAGATGTCCTTCCACTGCTACGTCGCCGAGACGCACGAGGCGGCGATCGAGGGCTTCCGTCGGCCGGTCGAGCGCTACGTCGAGGTGTTCAGCGAGGCGCTATCCTCCTGGGATGGTCGCGCGAGCACCCCGAACTACCCCGGCTACGACAAGATGGTCGGCGCGATCCGCGCCCAGACGCCCGAATCCCTCCGCGAGGGTCGCGTCGCCTACGTCGGCACCCCCGCCGAGGTCATCGAGCAGGTGCGCGACACGCGCGAGGTGTTCGGCGAGGTCGAGCCGTCGATGCAGATCAACTTCGGCGGGATCTCGACCGCCGAAGCGCACCGCACGCTCGAGCTGTTCGCCCGCGAGGTGATGCCGGTCTTCGCCGACGCGGCGCCGGCGGCGTCCCTATAATGGAGCACACGAGACCGTTCTCCAGCGCGATCGGTAGGCGACCGGGGCGCAGCCACCCGAGAGGAGGGAACGCATGGCACGGGTCAAAGAAGCACGCGCCAACGGCGCGCGCGGCAAAGAGTGGGCCAGCGAGGACGTCGGCAACATCGTCTTGATGGAGCACGTCAACGTCACGATCCCCGACCAGGCGCTCTCGACCGCCTTCTACGTCGCGGGGATGGGCTTCACCCGCGACCCCTACATGATGGTCGGCTTGAGCAACATGTGGGTCAACGTCGGGGAGCAGCAGTTCCACCTGCCGACACGCGCCCCGCAGGTGGTGCCAGGCCACATCGGGATTGTCGTGCCGGACCTGGACGCCCTCGAGGCCCGGCTGGCGGACGTCCGGGAGCCGCTGGCCGGCACCCGCTTCAACTATGCCCGCCAGGACGGCTACGTGGCCGTCACCTGCCCCTGGGGCAACCAGTTCCGCTGCTATGCGCCGCACCCGCGCTTCGGCGACGTCCAGCTCGGCGTGCCCTACGTCGAGTTCCTGGCGCGTCCTGGCACGGCTGCCGGCATCGCCCGCTTCTACGAGAAGGTGGTGCGCGTGCGGGCGAGCGTGGAGCGGGGCGGTGTGCCCGCCGCCCGCGTCGAGATCGGTACCTGGCAGTGGCTGGTGTTCCGCGAGACCGACGAGCCGATTCCGCCCTACGACGGCCACCACATCGCCGTCTACGTCGCCGACTTCTCGGGCCCCTACGCCGGGCTGAAGGAGCGCGACCTGATCATGGAGGACGTGCGCAACCACCAGTTCCGCTTCAAGGAGATCGTCGATCCGATGTCGGGGGAGCGCCTGCACACGCTGGAGCACGAGGTGCGCAGCCTCCACCATCCGATGTATCGGCGCCCGCTGGTCAATCGCAACGCCGAGCAGTCGATCCGGAGCTACACCCGCGGCCACGACGCCCTGATCCCCGTCGGCGTCTGAGCCCGCGCGCGGCACGAGCACCAAGCGAGGGGAGAGCGCAGTCGCGACGCCCTGGTCGTGCTGGGCGAGCGAGCCGGCGCGCGCCTTCGGGCCGCGCCGGCTCGCTCGCCTGGCTCCCGTGCGCCGACCACATGCCTCTGGCGGCACGGCTCCTGCGAGAGACGAATAAACATAATGCCGACCGCGCGGCGAGGTGAGCTCCGGCGCAGCGGTCGGACTCGTCGGAGGAGAGGAGCCAGATGACACGTATACGTCGCTTGGCTTGCGCGACAGCGCTGGCCGCCGCGCTCGTCGCGGCTGTGACCGCGTTGCCCGCGCCGCGCGCCGAGGCCGCAGCCGGCCCAGCCGCCGCAGCGCCGGCTCAGTACTACGGCTATCCCTGGGGCGGCGTGCCCGGCTGGCCGGGCGGGTTCGTCTACTACGGGCCGGACTTCACCAGCCCCTATGCTGGCAGCCCGGGCTATCCCTACTACCGCTACGGTCCCTACTATGGCAACGCCTACGGCCTACCGTACCCCGCCTACCCGAGCTACGACCCGTACTCGGGCGGGGTCTACGGCCCCGGCTACCCGTCCTACTCCAGCGCCGGCGGCGTCACCTTCGGCGGTCGCTGCCTGTACACTGCCAGCGCGGGCTACGGCGGTAGCTGGACCGACCCCCAGAGCTACGGCTACCTGGCGCCGTTCTGTTAGCAGTTCATCAGCATGAACCGAGGGGTGTTGGCCCGGGCCAACACCCCTCGGTTCATCTCCGACGCAGGGTTGGCGGCGCGTCGCGCCTGCGCCCCGCCCCCCGAGCGGCCTGCTTCCTCTGAGTGGCACCCCTCTCAATGCGCGCCACGCTGCTATGGTGCGTAGTATGATCGTGCGCAAACAGGGTGAGGGAGGCTCTCCATGCCGGTCGGACCGCGCCTTTGCCGCTGGCTCGCGCGCACGTGCGTACTCGTCGGCCTGATCGCCGCCGCCTGCGCTCCGACGGCGGCGCCAGCCAAACCCGCAGCGGCGCCGGCGAAGCCCGCGGCCAATCCAGCCCCGTCGCCCGCCGCGGCGCAGGACGCGCCGGCGCCGGCCGGCGAGCGGCCGTTCTACGAGGGCAAGACAATCCGCTTCATCGTCGGGCTCGCCGCCGGCGGTGGGTACGACACCTACACCCGCGTGCTCGCCCGCCACTTTGGCAAGTACGTGCCCGGCAACCCGAACACCATCGTCGAGAACATGGTCGGCGCCTCCGGCCTGCTCGCGGCCAACCAGGTCTACAAGGTCCTGCCCCAGGACGGCACGGTGATCCACAACTACGTCGGCGGCCTCACCACTCAGGAGCTGCTCAAGGCGCCAGGGATCGAGTTCGAGTCCACCCGCTGGCAGTGGCTCGGCGTGCCCACGCCGGACGACTACGTCTGCGTCGTCCGCAAGGAGGCGGGGATGACGAGCCTGCTCGACGCGCGTGGCCGCTCCAAGGAGCTGATCCTCGGCGGCATCGCGCCCGGCGGCTCCACCGACGACGTGCCGAAGATCCTGCGCGCGGCCCTCGATCTCAATCTGAAGATCATCAGCGGCTACGACGGCACGTCCAAGGTGCGGCTGGCGATGGACAGTGGCGAGGTGGACGGCGCCTGCTACGCCTGGGAGTCCTGGAAGGCGACCTCGGCGGATCGCTTCGCCTCGGGCGACCTGGTCGTGGTCGGCCAGGCGCCGGAGAAGCCGCTGCCGGACCTGCCGAACGTGCCGCTGTTCCTGGACATGGCCTCCACCGACGAGGCGCGCCAGTTGATCATGAACGGCATCGTCGGGCGCAGCCGCATGGAGCGTCCTTACCTCGTCGGCCCCGGTGTGCCGGCGGAGCGGGTGCGCATCCTGCGCGAGGCGTTCATGCAGACGCTGCGGGACCCGGCCTTCCTGGAGGAGGCGAAGAAGGCGAAGCTGGACGTCGACCCCGTTACCGGCGAGGAGGTGGAGCGCCGCGTGCGCGAGCTGTTCAGCCTGCCCGAACCGGTGAAGGACCGCCTGCGCGCGATCCTGACGGCGGACTAACCGCTCCTGACCCAACCTGGCATACCTGTTCAGAGAGGACGTTGCGATGGAGATGACCGGCGGGGAGGCGCTCGCGCGCCAGTTGGCGGCCGAGGGCGTGCGCGAGATCTTCGGCGTGCCAGGCGTACAGCTCGACTACGCGATGGACGGCCTGGCCCGCGGCGCCCCGGGCCTGACCTTCCGCAATACGCGCCACGAGCAGGCCGCCTCCTACATGGCCGACGGCTACGCCCGCGCCACGGGCGCCGTCGGCGTCTGCATGGTCGTGCCGGGGCCCGGGCTGCTCAACGCCCTGGCGGGGCTGGCCACGGCCTACGCCTGCTCGTCACCGGTGCTGTGCATCGCGGCGCAGATCCCGCGTGGCGCCATCGGCCGCGGCTATGGGCTGCTCCACGAGATTCCCGAGCAGGGGCGGATCCTCGGCGCGCTGACCAAGTGGTCGGGCCTGGCCGACGCGCCGGCTGCGATCCCTGGCCTGGTGCGCGCGGCGTTCGACCAGCTTCAGAGCGGCCGTCCTCAGCCGGTCGGCCTCGAGATACCGACTGACGTGCTCCAGGAGGTCGGCGACGTGCGGCTAGCCGAACCGGTTCGCGGCGCGGCGTCGCCGGCACCCGATCCGGACCTGCTGCGCCAGGCGGCTGAGCTGCTGCGGTCGGCCGAGCGACCGCTGATCTACGCTGGGTGGGGCGTCCAGGCCGCCGGGGCCAGCGAGGAGCTGCGGGTCCTAGCCGAGCTGCTCGCGGCGCCGGTGGTGATGAGCCTGCACGGCCGCGGCGCCCTCTCCGACCGCCATCCGCTGGTCCTGACGAGCTTGGCCGGCCGTCGCGTGCTGCCCGAGGCGGACGTCGTCCTGGCCGTCGGCACGCGCTTCGTCGACGGGCGTGGCCGCCAGGTCGCTCTCGCGCCGGGCGCGCGGCTCGTCCTCCTCAACGCACAGGTCGACGACCTGGGCGACCCACGGACGCCTAGCGTCGCCCTCCACGCCGACGCGCGGCTGGGCCTCAGCGGGCTCCTCGAGCACCTGGGCGGCGTGGCGCCGCGGCCGGCGCCGTGGGCCGCGCTCGACGCGGTGCGAGCCTGGGCCGACGAGCAGTGCGCCCAGGTCGAGCCGCAGTGGTCGTGGGTGCGCGCCCTGCGCGCGGCGATCCCCGAGGACGGCATCCTCGTGAACGAGCTGACGCAGGTGGGATACCTGGCGCGGGTAGCCTATCCGGTCTACGGACCCCGCACCTACCTCACGCCCGGCTACCAGGGCACGCTGGGCTACGGCTTCCCGACCGCGCTCGGGGCCAAGGTCGGCCGACCGGAGCGGGCGGTGGTGGCGATCGCCGGCGATGGTGGCTTTGGCTGGAACTTGCAGGAGCTGTCGACCGCCCGCAAGTACGGGATCGGGGTGGTGACTGTGGTGTTCGCCGATGGGGCGTACGGCAACGTGCGGCGGACGCAGGTCGACGCCTTCGAGGGGCGCCTCATCGGCACCGACCTGGAGAACCCGGACTTCGTAAAGCTCGCCGACGCCTTCGGCGTGGCCGGGGCACGCGCCACGTCGCCCGCCCAGCTCGAGGGCCTCCTCCGCGAGATGCTGGCCGGCAGGGAGCCGGCGCTCATCGAGGTCCCTGTCGGCGAGATGCCCAGCCCCTGGCACCTCATCCGCTGAGCCTTCCTCCCGAGCGCTGAACGACGGCGCCGTGGTCGTTGACAGCGGGGCCCAATGGTGCCATGCTGGCGGCGCGCTCGGAGAGGGGCGCTGATCGACAGCTCGAGAGGGGGCCTTCGATGCGAAGCTGCTTGGCCATCCTGCGCCGCCCGGCCCAGTACCTGCTCGCCGCCTGCCTGGTCGCCGTGGTCGCCGCGCTGCCGAACCCCTGGATGGGCGTCGGCGGGCGCAGCGCGGCTCAAGGCGCCAAGCCGCGGATCGCCGTCTTCTCGCTGAACAACGCCACCATCCAGAACAGCCCGCCGCTGGTTACCAGCAACAAGGCGCGCGAGCAGTACGGCCTGCCACTGCTTACCAACGAGGATGGCAGCCCGCTCCGCTTCGACATCGTGCGCCCGCAGCGTCTGGCCGCGCCGGTGACGGTGTACATCGAGCAGTTCAGCGCCCACCCGCTGGAACGCGATGCCGCCGACGCCTACGCGCCGCCCGACGGCTACCTCGACGCGAGCGGGACGTTCTCGCCGCAGCGCCGCGGGCCGAACGACGTGCCGGTCTACCGTGCCACGCTGCGTCCCGAGGACGGGCTGTACTACCTGCCCTACATGGCGCGCCAGGCCAACGGCCAGGCCTGGGACGGCGACTGCGCCGCGCCCAACGCGCCGATCACGCAGTGTCGCATCCCGTTCTATCCAGACGCCTCGCGCATCTTCGAGGAGACCGATCGCTTCGGGCTCGCTGAGTCGGGACTCAACAGCCTGCTGGCCAGCCAGGCAGTGTTCGACTTCTATCGCCCTGCTCCCTCCGGCGGCTACCGCAACGGCTTGCCCGCGGCGCAGCGCACCGACGTCGGCAGCGGGGACATCCCGCCCGAGGTCAACGGCGTCGACTTCTTCCCCTACCGTCCGGGCCACCTGAGCACGGCCCCGCCGCAGCAGGTCTTCGCCCGCGTGGCCAACTCGGTCCAGCGGGCCCTGGCCAGCGGACAGTACGCCGGCGCGATCTGGTTCCAGGGCAGCCCGCAGGTCGAGGACACAGCCTACTGGCTGAATCTGTTGATCGATACGCCGCTGCCGATCGTCGGCAACGCCGCGCAGCGGGAGCACCTCGGGCTCAGCAGCGACGGTGACCGCAACATCCAGGAGTCGGTGCAGTACATCCTGTCGCGGATCTGGGCCGACGGCGATGGCCGCGACCAGGTCGGCAGCGTGCTGATCCAGGACCAGATGGTCTTCAACTCGCGCGAGGTGCAGAAGGGCGACGCGCGCCCCGGCGGCTACGTCGTGACCGGCGGCCACGGCGGCATCGTGGCCAGTATGGGCGACCCCTCCGAGCCGGCCCTGACCTTCGTGCCGGCTCGCCGTCACACCGCTACGTCGGCGGTCCGGCTGAGCCAGCTCCCGGACCAGGTCATGGGGGTCCAGCGGACCGACGCGGGGATCGTGGGCGTGCCGGTCGCCATCAAGGATGCTGCCGGCGACCTGCTGGAGAGCGCGATCCCGAGCGTGACGATCACCAAGGCCGGCACCTTCAGCGGCGACGACTTCGCGAGCGACCCGAGCCACGAGGTCGACATCCTCGCCTCGACCGAGCGGTACCTGCGCGAGGCGCCGCTGGCTGGCCTCGTGGCCGAGTCCTACTCGCCCTACGGCACCCAGCCAGCGAACTCCCGCACCGCGGCCCTGCTCCGGGCTGCCCGCAGCGGCCTGCCGGTCGTGGTAGTGGGGCGGGGCAACAACGAGGGCTTCACGCCCCTCCATCCCAGCGGGCTCCTGATCGGCGGGAACAACCTGACGGCCACCAAGGCGCGTCTGCTGCTGATGGCCGCCCTGATGAAGTTGGGCAGCCTGCCGCCTGCCGCCGACCCCGACAACCCGACGCCCGCCGAGCTCCAGGCCATCCGCGCCAAAGTGCTCGAGTACCAGGCGATCTTCGACACGCACTGAGTCGTGTGGGCTCCGCGGAGCCGCGCCGCACCGCGCCAGGCTCAGTACCGTCGAGCCGAGCTTCGTCGAGTACGCGCTCGCGCTCGGGGCGCTATCAGGCCTCCTGAGCGCGGGCGGGCCCCAGACTTGACGGGCGCGAGCTTTCGTGCTACTCTCGCGCCACGCTGAGCACGGACGCGCGGCGAACAGCCTACCTACGCTGAGCAGGGAACCGTGGATCCGCCGTTTTGAGTAGCCGCGGGAGGCGCAGGGTGATGTACGATCCCGTCTTCGAGGCCGGCCTTGCCACGAGCGAACCGCCACGCGTCGCCAGGACCGTGGCTGGGCCCGTCGGAGCGCAAAAGGACCTGCGCACCTTTCTCCGCTTCCTCGAGGAGCACCATCCCGACGAATTGATCCGCGTGCGGAAGAAGGAAGTGGACCCCACCTGGGAGGTGCCGGCAGTCATTCGCCGCTTCCAGGAGGACAACAAGTTCCCGGCGGTCCTCTTCGAGCGGGTCAAAGACTCGACGATGCCGGTGCTGACCAACCTCGTCGCCTCGCGCGTGCGGCTGGGCGCTATCTTCGATACCACGGCCGAGAACGCGGTACACGAGTACGCGCGACGCGAGAGCGCGCCGATCAAGCCGGTCATGGTAGAGACGGGGCCGGTCAAGGACGTCAAGATGATCGGCGACCAGGTCGACCTGACGAAGCTGCCGATCTGCTTCCACTCCGAAAAGGACGGCGGGCTGTACCTGACGCCGACCCTGTTCTTCGTCAAGGACCCCGACTCGGGCGTGATCAACTGCGGCATGTACCGGATGATGCTGCGGAACCGCAACGAGTTCGGGGTGTCCATTGGCCCGCATAGCCACGCCGCCCACATCCAGCGGAAGTACGAGAGCCGCGGCCTGGACATGCCCTTCGTGTGTGCCCTAGGCCACCATCCCGCGCTCGTGCTGGGCTCGCAGGCGCGGATGTCCATCGACGAGAGCGAGCTGGACGTCATGGGCGGGCTGCTCGGCGAGCCGGTGCAGCTCGTGCCCTGCGAGACGGTCGACCTGCCCGTGCCCGCCTGGTCGGAGATCGCCTTCGAGGGCGTGCTCAAGGCGGGTGTGCGCGAGCCGGAAGCTCCCTTTGGGGAGTTCACCTGGTACTACGGCCCGCGGCGTGACAACCCGGTGCTCAAGATCACCGCCGTCACGCACCGGCAGGATGCGATCTTCCACGACCTGTACAGCCCCTACATCGAGCACAACTACTGCGCCGTGCTCAGCCTCGAGAGCATCGTCTACAAGCGGGTGCGGCAGGTGATTCCGGGCCTCAAGGCCGTCGTGATGCCGGAATCTGGCACCTGCCGATTCATCGCCTACCTTCAGATGAAGAAGGAGTTCGACGGCTACGGGCGCAACGCTTGCCTGGCGGCGCTCGCCGCCGATCCGTTCATCAAGATCGCGGTGGCCGTCGACGAAGACATCAACCCCTACAACGAGCGCGAGGTCCTCTGGGCGATCGTTACCCGCAGCCAGCCGGACCGGGACTGGTTCTTCGTGCCCTATAGCTCGGTCTGCCGCCTGATACCGTCCGGCTACACTTACACCAGCCGCGTGGGTGGGGCGACCCGCGAGGGCGACAGCATGGACACCAAGGTCGGCATCGACGCCACCATGCCCAAGGAGGTCCCGTTCTACGAGCGCTCCGACGTGCGGCGCTCGGACTGGGAGAATCTTCGGCTGGAAGACTACCTGTCCTAGCGCTACGGGGGCACGGGTTTCGTCCTGTCGCAGGTCCTGACAGGGGATTGCGAGGTGTATCCCGTGAACCGTCGGCACGTAGAGCTGGGCTTCCGCCTGGTACTGCTCGCCTTAGTTGCCGCCTGTGCCGCGCCCACCGCTCCCAGCGCCTCTGGGGGCGCGAGACCGGCGGAGTCGATCGCCGCTCCGGCGGACGCGCCTCCCGCCGCTGCTGTTCCGGCAACCGCGGCCGAGGCCCCGCCGGCGCCGCCGCCTCCGGCCACGGTGCGCATCGGCTTGCACACCCCGATGAGCAACGCCGGCTTCTTTGTGGCGATGGAGCGTGGCTACCTGACCGAACAGGGGATCACGCTCGACATCGAGCCAATGGACACGGCAGCGAAGATGATCGCCCCGCTGAGCAACGGCCAGCTCGACGCGGGCACCGGGACCATCAGCGCCGGGGTGTACAACGCCGTGGCGCGCGGGGTCGACCTGCGGCTGGTTGCCGACAAAGGCACGGTAGCGCCCGGCTTCGGCTACGAGGCGCTGGTCGTGCGCCGCGACCTGTGGGATAGCGGCGAGGTGCGCACGCCCGCTGACCTGCGCGGCCGCACCATGGCCGTGCTGGTGCCGGGGGGTGACGCTGAGATCGGCCTGGACACCGCTCTGCGCCCCATGGGCGCCAGTAGCGCCGACGTAAACATCGTCTCGATGCCCTTCCCGGAGATGATCGTGGGCCTGGCCAACGGCGCGATCGACGCCGCGGCTCCAACCGAGCCGTTCGTTACCGAGATCGTCGAGCGCGGCTTTGGCACGGTTCTCCAGCGCATGGACGAGATCCTGCCGAACCACCAGGTCGCCGTTGTGTTCTACGCGCCGCAGTTCATCCAGGACAATCTCGACGCCGCGCGCCGCCTGATGGTGGCCTACTTGAAAGGTGTGCGTGACTACAACGATGCCTTCGGGCGCCGCGACCCCGCCAAGCGGGAAGAGGTGATCGCGGCGCTCATCAAGCATACTCCCGTGAAGGACCGTGCTCTGTACGACAAGATGGCCGTGCCGGGCATCAACCCAAACGGCCTGATGAACGTCGAGAGCCTGCGCCATCAGCAGGAGTGGTACCTCGAGCACGGCTTGCAATCCACGCCAGTCGACGTCGACTCGCTCGTCGACTACCAATTCGTGCGCTACGCGGTCGAGCAGCTCGGCGAGTACAAGTAGCCGGGCGGCGACCCAACGTCTTCCGAAACTGGCCATCCCTGCTGTGAGCCGCAAGCTCACAGCAGGGATGGCCGGACACTCTAACGGCCGGCCCCGCCATCCCCACGCCGACGTAGGGCGACGCCTCCCAGCGCCCCCAGGCCGAGCGCGACGAGCACCAGGCTCTCTGCCTCCGGGATGATCGGGACCTCGGCCGCGGCCGGCGCGCCCGGCCCGGCCCGTTGCGGTGGAGGCGGCAGCAGCGGCGCGGGCGGCGGCAAGAACACCGGCGGAGGCGGCGGCAGCAGCGGCGGCGGGTTGGCGGCGACGACCACCGCCGCTCGGCCCGCGCCGGGTCCACGAACGGTGCCGAGCAGGCAGGGCGTCGCCGCCGTGAAACACAGCGCCACCGTCGAGCCCTGCAGCGCGTTGCCAGCGATCGTCCCCGTGCAGGTACTCGTCGTGCCACCGGCGCCGGCCGCCGGCGCGGCGCAGGCCACGGCCTGAAGGCCCGCGTCGGTGCTGAACACCGCCACCGGCGTGATGCCCGCGCCGAGTCCGTCCGGCACGGTGGCCGTCAGGGTGAAGCTCATGCTGCCGGTGGGGGTGAGCGTGCCGCTCACCGCGCCGCTCACCGTACAGGTCTGACCCGTGGCGGTCTGGCCGATGCCAGGCACCAGCGCCTGGCCGGCGACCGCGCTGCCGAACGTCGCGCAGGGCAGGCCGGCTGTGCCGCCGAGGAAGCCGGCCGTGCCCTGCGCCTGGGTCTGGGCCTGGGCCGTGGTCAGGCTGTTCGCGGTCGTGCCGGCCACCTGCTGGCCCGTGGAGACGACCGTGCCGCCGCCGGCCGTGGCGAAGGCGACCGTCACCTGGGCGCCGAGCAGGACGTTGCCTGCCGTCGTGCCGCGGCAGGTGGTGGTGAATGGCGGCGTGGCGCCGACCGGCGTGCAGACCGAGGCCTGGCCGGCCAGCGGCGTGCCGCTCTCGTTGCCGGCCGTGGTCGGGAGCGTGAGCGCGGGAATGCTCCCCGGCACGATCGCCGCGCTGGTGTTCGTCGCCACGAAGGTGAACGCGCCTGAGCCGGTCCGGGTCCAGGTGCCGCTCACGCCGTTCGGGTTGCCGGCGCCATTGTAGACGACCGTCTGCCCGATCGCGGTCGCCGCAGGCACCCCTGGTGTGCCGCTCGCGGGCAGGCCGCCTGGCGGCGTGGTCGGCGCGCGGACCGGCGTGCGGGTCGGCGTCCCGGTGAGGGCGATCGCCGTCTGGGTCAGCGGGTGGATCGTGGGCGTAGCCGTTGCCGTGAGCGCCTGCACCGTTGCTGTCGCGGCGATGGCGGTCTGCGTGAGCGGGTGAATGGTCGGCGTAGCGGTCGCCGTCAGCGCCTGGACGGTCGCGGTCTGCACGATCGCCGTCTGGGTCAGGGGATGAATCGTCGGCGTAGCCGTTGCCGTAAGCGCCTGGACCGTCGCCGTTTGGACGATCGCAGTCTGGGTGAGGGGGTGGATCGTCGGGGTTGGCGTGCCGGTCAGGGCAATAGCCGTCTGCGTCAGCGGGTGGATCGTGGGCGTCGGCGTGGGAGTGCGGGTGGCCGTTGGCCGCGGCGTGCCGGTGGGCGAGGGAGCGAGGAGCGCGGCCATGGCGCCCCAGTTGGGCGAGCCGAGCCCCAGGTGGGTGAAGTCGTTGCCGCCGCCCGGCACCGTCGTCAGCGGCAGGACGGTTCCGGGGCCGTGGAAGGCGTCGGTGCCCTTGAGCTGGTAGAGCGTCGGGTTCAGCGGCCCGCTCGATCCCCCGCGCGCCTCGTTGACCAGTGCCATGCCCGCCGCCCAGAGCGGCGACGCCAGGCTGGTGCCGAAGTAGTCGAAGCTCAGGCCGCTGCCGAACCAGGCCGTGATGCCGGGTTGGGCGTAGGCGACGACGTCCGGGACCTGCCGCGCGGGCGTCGGTGACGGCGTGAGGAATGGGATCTGCCAGGGCGGCGCGGTGAACAGCTCGCTGTGGCCCCAGCCACCGCAGCCCCAGTTGTTCGGGACGATCGAGGGACTATTCGGGTGGTTGAAGGCGTCCGTGCACTGCACGGGCCCGCCGTTTCCGCTGCCCCACCAGGTCTCGCTGTAGTACTCGCTCTGGGAGCCCACGGTCAGGATCGTGCCGCCGACGGCGACGACGTAGGGGTCGCCGGTCGGGTAGCCGGTCAGGTTCGTCGCGCTTACGTCGCCGTTGCAGGCGTTGCCCTGGTCGTTGATGGCGAAGAAGATGCTGATGCCCTTGCCGGCGGCGTTCAGGATCACCGAGTGGAAGGCGTCCGTGTCCGCCTGGGTAGCAGTGTTCTCGCAGAGCGACCAGCTACTGCTGATCACGGTCGACTTCTCCGTGAGCTGGCTGAGCATCATCAGCAGCGAGTTGTTGAAGGCATGGTTGACGTCGTTGGCCGGGCAGTTCGGGGCGAAGAACTGGTTGCAGTGCTGCGAGATCGCGTAGTTGGCGCCCTGGGCCACGCCCATCACGGCGACGATGTCCAGCAGCACCTCGCCCTGGTTGGCGCCGTTGGGCCCCGGCGTGGGGAGCAGCGTCGCTGTCGCGCTCGCGCTCCCGCCCACCGCGGTCACCGACATGCGGTCCAGGAAGCTCTGCACGCAGGCCGCCTGGGTGGCCGGCGCCGCGCAGGGCCCGGCCGACGACTTGAGCCAGTTGGTCAGGTTCTCGCCGCTCACCGCCTCGAACTCGACCAGCCCGACGGTCTGGCCGGCGCCCGTGGCGGGCCGGCCGTCGGGCAGGCGCACGCCGTCGGCGTTGTAGGCCCGCGCGACCTGGATCGAGCTGATCGAGGCCGGCTGGGGCGTGGCGGTCGCCTGGCCGGCTGGCACGGCGGGTGGCGCCGCCGCGACCTCGTCCGGCGGGTGCGGCACGACGCCACCGGCGTGTCGGCCCGGCCCGAAGTTGTTCAGGCCGACGAAGCCGAGGATGGCCGGGGCTAGCGCGGTCGGGACGGACGGGTCGGCGGTGTTCGCGTAGACGACGCGCCCCTCCCACTGAAAGTTCCTGATCTGGGTCCCGAAGACGTGGTTGATCAGGTCCCGCGTCCCCTGGACGGTGATCATCAGACGGTCCGGCGAGCCCCGCACCAGCGTGAAGCCGCTCTGCAGCAGGTAGCCGAGCACGGCGTCGTAGGTCTGCTGGCTGGGCCCGAAGCGGTTCGCCAGGTCCGTCGGCCCGCTGAGGAAGTGGCGGTAGCTCGGCGAGTGGGGGTCGGCAACCGCTTGCAGGTAGGCCTGAAAGCCGGCCTCGTCGGCGCGGCGGAGGACGACGGAGAAGGTCAGCGGCTGGGCGCCCTCGGCCTGGAGGGCCGCGAGCGGCGTCGCCTGGGCGATCAGAGGAAGCACGTGGCCCGGCAACGTGGTCTGCGATCCCTGGGCGAGGACGCTGGCGGCGGACGGATCGAGGCCGCCAGCGGGCGACGGTAGGATGATGGCTGCCAGCAGCGCCGTCGCGAGCGCCAGGTAGGGGACCGCGCCGGCTCGAAGCATCCCTCCTCCCGTAGCAGGCCGCCACCACAGCCGCGGGCCACGGATCGAAGCCCCGCGAGGTCGACGGAAGCTATCCGCCGTACTAAACGGCCTCGGGCGGCGAGCGTTACACCCTCGAGCCGCCGCTACCGGGGCATCGCCGTCCTAGTCAGGGGGGCACATGGAGGGCGAGGCGACTGGGCCGTCGGGCCGTCGGCCACGAAGCTGTTATCATGGCGCTGCTCGCGGCAGCAGGGCGAGAATGCCGGCGGCCCAGTCGCCGAGCGATGCCGGGGCCGCCAGAAGCGGCGTGCTCGTCCCGCCCGGGGGCGCCGCGCTCTGGTACGATCAGTAACTCAGCGCCGGCAGCGTGACAGCGGGGGCGATCGCGAGGGCCGCTCCAATCGCACCGAGACGAGGCCGGTCGCTCAGCGCTCGCGGGGAGGCGATGGGATGAGGGAGCAGACCAGGCGAGCGCGGCGGATGGTCACGCGCCGCGCTCTGCTGAAGGGTTCCGGCGCCCTGGTCATTGGCTTCAGTCTGGCCGGCCCGCTCAGTGTCGGGACCGCCGCCTTGGCGCGGCGGCAAGGCGCCTCCGCGGCCGGCGCGGCCGCCTTCCAGGCGACGAGCGCGGCGCCGCCCGACGACCAGGTCGACTCCTGGCTCACGATCGCCGAGGACGGCTCGGTCGTCATCCGCAGCGGGAGGGTCGAGCTGGGAACGGGGGTCTGGACGGCCCTGGCCCAGATCGCCGCCGACGAGCTCTACGTGCCCTTCGACCGGGTGACGGTCGTGGCCGTCGACGCCGGGATCAGTCCCGACGAGGGAACCACTTCCGGCAGCAAGACGCTTCAGCAGGGCGGCCCTGCCGTGCGGAACGCCTGCGCCGAGGCGCGCCAGGCGCTCCTCGAGCTGGCCGCGGCGCGCTTCGGGACGACCACCGACGCCCTGGAGACACGGGACGGGACGGTGCGCCTGGCGAGCGACCCCGCCTCGGCCATCAGCTACGGCGACCTGGTCGGCGCGGGGCGCTTCGAGCGGACCGTGACCGGGAACGCCCCGACCCGGGACCCGAGCACCTACGCCGTGGTCGGCCAGCCGGTGCCGCGCGTGGACCTGCCCGCCAAGGTCTTCGGTCGGCCGGCCTACCTCCAGGACCTGCGGCTGCCCGGCATGCTGCACGGCCGCGTCGTCCGACCGCCGACGGTCGGCGCGACGCTGCAGGACGTCGACCTGGCCTCGGTGCAGGATCTGCCGGGTTTCGTCCGGATCGTGCGGAACGGGAGCTTCCTCGGCGTGATCGCGGAGCGCGAGGAGCAGGCCATTCGCATCGCCGAGCAGTTGCGGGCGACCTGGCAGCCAACGGCGAGCCTGCCGGATCAGGACTCGCTGTTTGACTTCCTGCGCGCCGTGCCCGCCGACGACCGCGAGCTGGTCGCGCGCGGCGACGTCGACGGGCAGATGGCGCGCGCGGCGCGGACGTTCCGCGCCACCTACAGCCTGCCCTACCAGATGCACGGCTCCATCGGGCCCTCCTGCGCCATGGCCGACGTGCAGCCCGGGCGGATCACAGTCTACTCCAGCACGCAGGGCGTCTACCCACTGCAGCGCGCGCTGGCGCAGCTCATCGGCGTCGACGCCGATCAGGTACACGTGGTGTACGTGGAGGGGGCCGGCTGCTACGGCCACAACGGCTTCGACGACGCGGCCGCCGACGCCCTCCTGCTGTCGCGGGCGGTGAACCGCCCCGTGCGGGTGCAGTGGATGCGGGCCGACGAGCACGTCTGGGAGCCCAAGGGGCCGGCGATCGTCGCCGACGTGCGGGGCGGGCTGGATGCCGAGGGCAACGTCGTGGCCTGGGACTTCGAGGTCTGGACGCCGAACCACAGCGCGCGGCCGAGCGGGCAAGCGGCCAATCTCCTGGCGGGACAGCTCGTCGACCCACCACCGCCGCCGGCGGAGAACCGCTACGTCGGCGGCGACCGCAATGCGCCGACGAACTACACCTTCGCCAACAACCGGGTCACCATCCACTGGCTGAAGACCGCGCTGCTGCGGCCGTCGGCCTTGCGCGGGCTCGGCAGCGCGGGCAACGTTTTTGCCAACGAGTCGTTCCTGGACGAGCTGGCGGCGGCCGCGGGCGCCGACCCGGTCGAGTTCCGCCTGCGCTACCTGGACGACCCGCGGGCGCGGGCAGTGCTCCGTGCGGCGGCCGACCAGGCCGGCTGGCAGAGCCGGCCGTCGCCGGCGCCGGCGGCCGTGTCGGGGGGCACGCGGGGGCGTGGGATCGCCTTCCTGCGCTACGAGAACAACGCGGCCTACGCCGCGACGGTCGCCGAGGTCACGGTCGAACGCGGCAGCGGCCAGATCCGCGTGGAGCGGGTGACGGTGGCTCACGATTGCGGCCTGATCGTGAACCCGGACGGGCTACGGAACCAGATCGAGGGCAACGTCCTCCAGTCCATGAGCCGGGCCCTGTTCGAGCAGGTCGACTTCGATCAGGGGCAGGTGACCAGTGTCGACTGGGACCATTATCCGATCCTGCGCTTCACCGACCTGCCTGAGGTGCAGGTGGTACTGCTCGACCACCCCGACCAGCCGGCCTGGGGCGCGGGCGAGGTCGCCACGGCCCCCACGGCCGCGGCCATCGCCAACGCCGTCTTCGACGCGACCGGCCTGCGCCTGCGCCGCGTCCCGTTCACGCCCGACGCCGTCCGCGCGGCACTCGCCGATCATCAAGGATGAAGGGAGGCCCTCATGACGCTCCACGGCATTGGCTCCGTGCCCGGTCTCCGTCGTTGGCGCGCGGCCCTCGCGCGCCACGCGGGTCTCCTGCTGGTCGCGCTGCTCCTCGCTTGCGGCCCGGCCCAGTCGCCGTCCGCGTCGCCTACCCAGGCCGCCGGGCCAGGCGGGGCGCCCACTCAGGCCGCGGCGGCAGGCGCGCCGGCCACGACGACCCAGAGCGCCGCGCCAAGCGAATGGGTCGTTGGCATCGCCGACGAGCCTCCCTCCCTCGATCCCGGCACGAGCCCGACGATTGCCAGCGCCACCACGGCCCAGCTCCACGTCCTCGACACGCTGACCAGCTTCGTCGGCCAGAACCTGCGCCTCGAGGGCAAGCTGGCCGAGTCCTGGAAGCTGATCGACGACCGCACCTGGGAGTTCGCGCTCCGCCGCGGCGTGAAGTTCCAGAACGGCGACGACTTCACGGCGAAGGACGTCCTGTACTCGATGAGCGTCTACCGCGACGAGCGCTCGCCGAAGCACGTCTACACCGAGCAGATCGCCGACGTGGAGCAGGTCGACCCGTACACGGTGCGCATCCACACCAAAGACCCCAATCCGACGCTGTTTACCAGCCTCGCCGAGCTTCCCGTCCTGCCCAGCGACGCGCGCGAGAAGATGGGGGAAGAGGCGTTCGCCCGCCAGCCGATCGGGACCGGCCCGTACCGCGTCGTGGAGTTCGCTCGCGGCGAGCGGCTGGTGCTGGAGCGGAATCCGACCTACTGGGGCCCGCCACCCGAGCCGGCCAGGCTGATCCTGCGACCGATCACCGACCCGTCGACGCGCGTGGCGGAGCTGAAGGCCGGCGGCGTGCAGATCATCACCGGTCCGCCCGCGGCGCGCCTCAAGGAGCTGGACCAGGGGGACACCGAGCTGATCCGGCTCAAGGGCGGGCGCACCATCATCTATCCGTTCATCACCAAGACGAAGCCCTTCGACGACGTGCGTGTGCGGCAGGCGGCAAACTACGCGGTCGACCGCGAGGCGATCGTCAAGAGCATCCTCGAGGGCTACGGCGAGCTGCTGCACGGACCGTTTGCCTCGTCGTGGCTGGGCTACGACCCGGACCTCAAGCCCTACCCCTACGACCCGGCGAAGGCGAAGCAGCTCCTGGCCGAGGCCGGCTATCCCAACGGCGTCGACACCGTCTTCAACATCAGCAACGGCGTGTTCCTGCGCGACCGGGAGATCGCCGAGGCCATGGCTGCCCAGCTCGCCGAGGTCGGTATCCGTGTGCAGCTCGTGCCCACCGAGCGGGCCAAGCTGATCAGCGATTGGCTCAGCGGAGTCGCACAGGGGATCACCTCCGCCCAGTGGGGGGCGGCGGCGGACCCGGATCCGCTGCAGAGCTGGGCCTTCTACAAGCGTCCCGGCCACAAACCCGACGAGCAGCTCAACGACCTGATCGACCAGACCCGGCGTACCGTGGATGCCGAGCAGCGCAAGCTCCTGCTCCAGCAGTTCGGCCGCTATGTCCAGGACCAGGCCTACTGGCTGTTCGTTCACGCCCAGGACGAGTTCTACGCGCGGCGCAAGGGGATCCCCTGGGAGCCGACGCCAGACGGCCAGAGCTACTCGAACATGCGCTTCTACTACACGCCCGGCCGCTAATCCACCGTCCAGAATGACCTAATGGGTGTTGGCCATGGCCAACACCCATTAGTCTGACTCCGAGGGAGCGCTAGCCGAGCGGGCGACGGCTATCCTGCTCTGGTCACGCCGTGCCCGCCGGCGCCGGCACCTCGGCCGTAAAGCCGTAGAAGCGCTGCGGGTTGTCGCCCAGGATCTGGCGCTTCTGGGCGTCGGAGAGGTCTTCTCGCTTCAGCAGGGTCTCCAGCGAGTGGGGCCACTCCGTGTCCCAGTGCGGGTAGTCCGAGGCGTAGACCAGCCGGTCGGCGCCGATCCGCTCGATCACGTAGGGCAGCGTCGTCTCCTCCAGCTCGAAGCCGTAGTAGAAGCGGTCGCAGGTCAGGTACTCGCTCGGCCGGGCCTTGAGCAGCGGCGCCTCGCGCGCCCCGCGCTTCTCGAACTCCTCGTCCATGCGGTCCATCAGGAAGGGGATCCAGCCGCAGCTTGCCTCCAGCGCGGCGATCTTCAAGGTGGGAAAGACCTCGGGCACGCCGGCGAAGATCAGCCCGGTGAGCGCGGCCATGCACTCGAAGGGGAACGCCACGGTGTGCACCGAGATGAAGGTGTCGAACCGGCCGTGCATTCGCTCCGAGGCCCCCGTGCCGCCGTGGATGGCCAGTGGCACGCCGAGCCGCTCGGCCTCCTCGTACAGCGGCCAGAACTGGCGCTTGCCGATGTCCTGGTCGCGCACGTTGGTCGGCAGCATGATGGCCACGTGCCCCAGCTCGGTCACGGCGCGGCGCGCCTCCTTGACGGCGGCCTCCACGTCCTGGAGCGCTACCTGGGCCACGGCCTTCAGGCGCCGCGGGTTGACCGAGCAGAAGTCGGTCAGCCAGTCGTTGTAGGCGCGCGCGATGTCGACGGCGACGGCGGTCTCCTTGTGCCAGCCGAGCTGCAGGCACATCGTCGGATAGAGCACCTGGACGTCGATGCCCTCGGCATCCATGTCGGCGAGCTGGACGTGCGGGTCGTCGTTGTTCTTGCCCAGCGTGCCGCCGAGGGTCCGATCCCAGGCTTCGGTACTCATCAGCGGGCGGTTGCGGTTCTCGGGTCGGAGGTACTTCTGCAGGGTAGCGGTGGACTCGGTGACGTGGCCGTCCGCGTCGATGACCAGGAGATCCTTCATGCGACCAGCCCTCCCTGACTGCGCGGCCTTGGCGAATCGTCCGGGATTCTACGTTCGCGGGCGAAGCGGAGCCAGCTTCCCAGCATCAGGCGGGGCCAGCGTCAGGTGAAGATCTCGCGCACGGGAAGCTGCCAGCCGGGCACCACGTCCCCTCCGTCGAGGACGTCCTGCTCGGTGAGGAGGGTGGGCGGTTGGCCCGGGCGGTGGACGAGCGCGGTTCGCCAGCGCGGGTTGACCACGAGCACCATCTGGGCGCCGTGCATGAGCCAGGTGGCGACTTTCTCGTCCACCTCGCTGTAGCGGTCGTTGGGCGAGATGCCTTCCACGACGAGGTCGGGCGCGCCGGGCCAGTAGCCAGGCTGCGGGGCCGCAGCCAGGCGTTCCTGGCGAATAAAGGCGACGTCCGGCGCGCGGACTGTATCGGGGTCGCTCTCGAGCTTGCAGCCGATCTCGGTGTAGACGCGACCGAGCTGGCGCGCTCGCACGTGCATCGACAACGGGACGACAAGATTGGCCATCAGCCAGCCGTGCTCTTCCCCTGGCGGTGCCATTGTGCGCAACTCCCCCCGCACCAGCTCGTGCCGCAAGCTGTCGTCTGGCAGGCGCCACAGCTCGTCTGCCGTCATGAGCTTGCTCTGGGTCGCCACGGCTCCTCCTCCGGCGGCACCGGCCCGGGCTACTGGCCGCCAGCCTCATTGTACCGTGGGCTCCACCCCGAGGACGACGCGACCATCGTTCAGGCGGGGAGCCAGGGAGCGCGCCTGGCGGCCCTGGAGCAGGGGGCGATCGACGGCGGGATGTTCGAGCTGCCCTTCAACGTCCTGATCGCCGGCGAAGGGTACCGCGAGCTGGTCAAGACCGCGGACCTGCTGCCGTATCTCCGCGCGGCCGTGCTCACCACGCGGACCTATCTGGCCGGGCGCGAGCCGGCCCTGCGGCGGCTGACCCGCGCCTTCGCCGAGATCATCGCCTAGATGAAGCAGAATCCGGAGGCCACGAGGGCGCGGCGTTCAGTCGCGGATGTCCTGGACGAACCATTCCAGGGGCATCGGCTGCCCGAGCCCCCGCTCGCGCGCAAGCTGGTAGACGCGCCCCGCCACGGCCGCGAACTGCAGCCCCTGGGTGCCGTGGTTCAGGAACAAGGTGATCTGGTCGCGGCTGGTACGCCCCGGGGCGCGCCCCTCGCCGTAGGTGAACAGCATCGGGTGGGAGGGGCGGGCCTTCGTGCCGGGGATGCGCGCCCGCTCCGCCGGCTCGCCCATCACGTAGGCGGCCATCGCCCCCACCCCGGTACCCATGCCCGGCACCTCGGCGTTGATCGTCATGTGGCCGAGCTGCATGACCACGTCGGCGCGGGCGAGGACGTCCGGGCTCACCTCCTGGGCCATGACGTTCGTCACGTGCATGCCCGGCGCCAGCCACTCGGCGCGGAAGGTGGGCTCGATCGCGTCGGTGGCCGAGGCGACAATGTCGGCGCCGATGATAGCTGTGCGCGGGTCGTCGACTGCCACGATCGGCACCTTGACGCGGTCGGACATCTCGGCGGCGAAGCGCTCGCGGTTCGCCGGCGTAGGGCTGTACACGCGGACCTCGCGCAGCTTGCGCACGAGACTGATCGCCTCGAGGTAGGTGTGGGCCATCCCGCCCGAGCCCAGTAGTCCCAGGACCGCGGCGTCCGGCCGGGCCAGGAGGTCCACGCCGATCCCGGCGCCGCCGCCGACACGCATGTGCTGGAGGTAGCCGTCGTTGAGCAGCGCTAGCGGCTCGCCATTCTGGATGCTGTAGAGCAGGATGATCCCCGAGTAGGTGCCGGGCGCGATGCAGTACTTCTCCTCGGTGCCGGACGGGGTCCAGTGGACGACGTCGGACTTGATCCGCACCGCGAGGACGCCATAGGCCCGGCAGGCGCCGGTCATGCTGCCCCAGCGGTAGTAGTCGTCGTCGCGGCCGGTCGGAGCATAGAGGTCGATGCGCGGGATGTGCGTCGCCTGCCCGCGCTCGAGGTCCGCGTATCCCGTACGCAGCGCCTCGAGCGTGGTCTCCATGTCGAGCACCTGCTGCACGTCCGCGTTGGACAGGTAGATCAAGGTCGTTCTCCTCGGGCCGCCTGGGGCGCGTGGACACGGTTCACGGAGACGGGCCCACCACCGGGGTCGCGGCGTCGGCGAAGCGGTAGGCGGCGGGCGTCCCCGCGCCCTGGCCTCGGCTGCCGCCTCGAGGAAGCCCAGCAGTGACCGCCCTTGCTCCCGACAGGTCGCCACGACGGTCAGGAGCCGTTCGGCACAGCGACTGCCGGGCTTGCTGTCCGAGCCAAAGCTGCCTGTGCGCCATCGTATGGCTGGTCGCAGGGCGCGTTCCGCCCCGTTGTTGGTCGGCTCGACGCCTTCCACCCGCGCGACGGTCCACAGCGCCGCCCTCCAGTCCAGAAGTGGTGCTGGGCCAGGAGCCAGGCCCGTCGCCCGCGGTCGACCGTCAGCGGCAGCGGCGTCTCGATCATGCTGCGGTTGTAGAGCATCGCCGGCCACCGGGCAAGCTCGCGCTCGGCCCCTCAACTGGGGGAAGCCGAACGCTTGTCCTGTGGGAAGCGCACCCGAGCGGACCTGCCGCCCGGCGTCCCGCGGCGGCAGTTCGGTGCGCGCCTAACCGCCGTGATCGCTCTGCTTAGCGGCCGCTACCGATTGAGCCGGTGCGGCGGGGGCAGCGAAGGAAGGGGTGGCCGGCGCTCTGGACGTTTGCCTGCGTGGCGGGTGTCGAGCCGACCAACAGTGTGGCCGAGCGTGCCTTACGGCCGGCCGTGCTCTGCGCAAGGGCAGGTTCGGGTCGGACAGCGACGCAGGCAGTCGCTTTGCGGAGCGCGTCCTGACCGTCGTGGCGACCTGCCGGGAGCAAGGGCGATCACTGCTGGGCTTCCTCGAGGCGGCGGTGGCATCCGCGCCCCAGGGAAGCGGACGACCATCGCTGCTCCCCGCCGGCCGGGTGGACTTGGCATCTACTCCGTGGTACTGTAGTGGCAATTTAGCAGCTGTCGTGGTGCCCGAGCGCGCCCCGGTGTGTCCGTCTCCCTGCGGGCGGGCTACCTGCGGGGGAGTAGTGGCCGGGCCGGCACGGCCGGACGGCCTGCCAGGGAGGTGTGCGATGTCGATCGCCGAAGGCGCGATCGTGGTTCTCGTCGCCATCCTCACGCTGAGCGCAGGTGCGCCGCCCTCCGCTGCTATCACTGGAGTCGCGGCGGGGCGCACGGGCCCGGCGAGGCACGTCCCGCCGCGCCACTCCCACAGCGGAGGCGCGTGCGGATTGGCCTAGTCCCCGCCATCGCCGCTGTGGCACTGTACCTCGCAATGGATCGCGGCTACATCGCGGCCGAGAATCTCGACCTGGACTTCGAAAACCTCCAGGCCAGCAGCGAGGCGATTGCCCACGTCGCCGTGGCCCAGTTGGAGCTAGCCTCGGCGACCATCGGCCGCGTCTTATGGGTTAGCCTTTTCGTCGCCACCCTCGGCTGCCAGGCGGCCGCGCCGCCCGCGCCCCCCTCCCGCGCGCCCGGCAGCATCCGCTCTGACCGCTCCAGCGGCGAGCGGGGCTCCGACAGCGGTGCCGGCCCCGAGCGGCGTCGCGGCCGCGTCGTCGCCTCCCGCGCGCTCGGCGAGCGCGGCCCTGCCGCAGCCGCTCGACCCACCGCAGACCGTGCGGGCGGGGGTGCTGGGCGTGATGGGCAACGCGGGCTTCTACGTCTTGAGCGCGCACTGGAGCGCGGCGGGCTCACCCGCGACGACGTGGAGCTTACCTATTTGAGCTTTCCGGACATCAACACGGCGTTGGCCAACCGGGCCGTGGACGCCGGCTGGCAGGCTGAGCCCCTCCTGACCCTCGCCGCTGAGCGGGGGATCGCCCGCAGGTTTGTCGGCGGCGACGAGCTGTACCCAGACCAGCAGCTCGCCGCCGTCTACTACTCGTCGGCATTCGCTGCCCGCACGGAGGCCGCCCAACGCTTCATGGTCGCCTACGTGCGCGCGGTGCGGGACTACAACGACGCCTTCGCCAAAGGGATCGACCGTGCGGCGGTGGTGCAGATCCTCGCCCAGTATACCGCCGTGAAGGACCTGGCCCTCTACGACAAGCTCATCCCCTCGGGCCTGGAGCCCGATGGGCGCCTGAACGTGGAGAGCGTCCGCGACTACCTCGCGGTGCGGGGCCGCCTGGGCTGCCTGACGGCCGAGGCCGCAGACATTAGCCAGGTCATCGACGAGTCGTTCGTCAATTACGCGCTGGTTGTGCTCGGCCCCTACGCGCGCTAGCACGTCCGGGCTGTGTGAGCGGAAGACTAAGTAGTAGCCAGGTCCCCGCGGCGTCCCTGATAAGGCACCTGAACGCTCACCCCCAGCAGTTGGCCGCGCTGGCGCACTGGTCGATCCGGAAAGGAGGACTGAGCTTTTGGAAGACACCTCTTCGCTCGCTGAAGCGATCCTCGAACAGATCGCCGATGCCGTGATCTTTGCCGATGCTACAGGAACGATCAGGCGGTGGAACCGTGCCGCCGCCGCGCTGTTCGGCTACAGCGCCGCCGAGGCGCTCGGTCAGAAGCTCGACCTGATCATCCCCGAACACCTGCGCGCAGCGCATTGGCGCGGCTTCGCAGCCGCCATGACCAACGGGGTCATGCAACTGCAGGGCCGCCCGACCCTCACCCGTGCGCTGCACCAGACCGGACGCCGACTCTACGTCGAGATGACCTTCGCCCTCGTCAAGGAACGAGCCGAAGGCACGGTGCGCGGCGCCGTTGCCGTCGCCCGCGACGTGACCGAGCGTATCGAACAGCAACGGGCCGAGAAGCCGTGACCTCGTGGCGATGCTCTGCTCCCGGCCGGGCGGTCAGCATCCCGCCACGTTCGACCTCGTGGCGAGCTGCCCGGCGGCCGAGCCCATCTTCACCGTCGCGGCCAGCCAGGCAAGCTCCCGGCCCTGCCCTCAAGCGGAGGAGCTGAACGCTCGCAGTCCGTATGCCGCCGCCATCTCGCTGCGGCTTGCGCCCTAATCCCGTGTAGCGCGACAGCTCGTACGGCCGCCTGGTTGTATACTGGGCCCACCGTCAACGCCCGCTGCCATACTCCCGCCGGGGGGCACGATGAAACCGGGTGGCCGCGCGCGTGGCATGAGCCGCGGGTAGCTCGTGCTCGGCGCGGGCGAATCACGACGTGGCGCGCTCCGCCACGAGAAGCGAGGGCTAGCATGCATCGCGTCTGCGCGCTGATCTTCCTCGTGGCGCTCCTCGGCTTCGGCCAGGTCAGCCGGGCTGGCGGGCCGAGCGTCGAGGTGCCGGTTGCCAGCGCGGCGCCCGGCCCACAGCTCGACACCGTACGGGTCGGCACGATCAACAACACCACCGACGCCACGTTTTTCCTGGCCCGCGACCGCGGCTACCTGGCCGAACAGGGACTCGCCCTGGATACGGCGACGTTCAACAGCGCCCAGTTCATGGTCGCGCCCCTAGGCGCCGACCAGCTCGACGTCGGCGGCGGCGCGGTCGGTCCCGGCCTGTTCAACGCCATCCTGCGCGGCGTGAACGTCCGGATCGTCACGGATCGGGCGCGGGCCGTGCCAGGCACGCGCTTCAACTGCCTGCTCGTGCGGAAGAGCCTGCTCGACAGCGGCGCCGTGCAGTCCTTCGCCGACTTCCGCGGCCGCAACTTCGCCGAGAATGCCCCGGACGTGATCACGACCTATCCGTTCGAACGCGAGCTACGGCGGGTCGGGCTCGGGCTGGAGGACGTGAATACGACCGTGATGTCCTTCCCGGACCAGATGACCGCCTTCGCCAACAACGCGATCGACATGGCGTTCAGCGTCGAGCCGTTCATCACGCTGGGCGAGCAGCGGGGGATCACCCAGTGCTGGCGACCGACGAGCGAGCTGGAGCCCAACTTCCAGATCGGCGTGATTCTCTACGGGCCCGGCTTCGCGGCGCAGCGCAACGACGCAGCCCGGCGTTTCACCCTGGCCTACCTGCGCGCGATGCGCGACTATTACCGTGCCTTCTTCGGCGACGGCGAGGGGCGCGACGAGCTGCTCCAGATCATCGCGACCATAACCGGCCAGCACGACCTGGAGCTGCTGGGTCGGCTCGCGCCGTCCTGGATGGACCCCAACGGCAGTGTGAACGTCGACAGCCTGAAGGCGGTCGAGCAGTGGTACCGCGGACGCGGCGAGATCACCGGCCCGGTCGACTTCGATCGCGTCGTGGACATGAGCTACGTCAACTACGCGTTGGAACAGCTCGGCCCCTACGCCGGACCGTGAGCGGCCTCCCCGTGGAAGTCCACACTCGGGTTGCCCGGATCATCCGGCGGAGCGGCCGGGGGCTCGCCGTCTCGACGGCGGAAGCTCTTGAGGCGGGCGGCCGCCTCGATCATGGGGCCATCGACCGTGAAGTGCTCGTTGGACAGCAGGCCCCGGGCGTCCGCCTGATAAACCACTTCATCGAAGCAGCGGCGCCCGACGGTGAAGTGCAGCAGCCGCGGCCGATTCGTCGTGAACGGGCTGTGGTCCCAGCCC
>Ga0070739_10001593_pt1 | contig 33266 bp, 29 predicted proteins | sample Coa_R1_7_FD_66445 | JGI IMG/M metagenome (GOLD analysis project Ga0070739, IMG submission 66445) | Surface soil microbial communities from Centralia Pennsylvania, which are recovering from an underground coalmine fire - Coalmine... | ecosystem: Environmental > Terrestrial > Soil > Unclassified ...
CGATGACCCGGTAGGTGACGACGTTGGACGCCGAAGGCGCGATGACCTCCAACATGGCCGTGTCGCCGGTGACGGTGTTGCTCTCGACGTAGCACTCGGAGATCGGCCTCAACCCGGTCAGGCCGAGCTTGGCGCCGCTGGACGGCGTGGCCCGCGGCAGCCCGAGACCCTGCAGCGAGCAATCCACCGGGTCCATACTCGAGCTCCCGACCGGGGCGATGCCCACGAAGATCTGGGAGATGCCTCTGCCGTCATCGACGTCGACCCGCAGCAGCGAACCGCGGGACGCGGGCTTGTAGTCGCCGAACTTCCAGTTCGCGGCGACGAGCTTGCGCAGGATGTTCACCGCGGCCGTGGCGTTGATCGGGGTCTCGCCGGGCCCGGGCTTCAGCTTGTCGAAGCCGAACGGGCCCGTGCTGGTCGGGCTCGGAACCGGTGAGGTGGTACCGCTCGGCGCCAGCGGGTCCGGAATCGGCATGGCAGGGTGCGACGGGCCGTTCACATGGCCGGCCGCGTCGTAGTCACCTCCGAAATCCGGATCGCCCATGCCGACCGCGACACCCGCGCCGGCGAGCAGCACCACGACCGCGGTGCCTGCTGCGACGGCGATATGGCGGCGGCGTTTGCGGGCGCGGCCGAGGCGCTCGCCCGCGGCGAGGATGTCATCGATCGGTGGGTCCAGCGCGCAGGTCGCGGCGTCCATGAGTTCGGAGAGCCGGTCTTCGGCGGCGTTCATCGCGTTCCCTTGGGTGGATGGATGGTCCGAGGTCGGGATTTGCGTGGGGTGTGCTCGGAGGCTGTTCGGTCGTGCGGTGCGGCGGGTGCTGCGGCGTCGTCAGTCCTGAAATAACAACTCCCGGTCGTCGCCGAGCAGAGCGCGCAGCTGCTTGAGCGATCGGTTGCAGATGCTCTTGATCGCGGCCGGGGTCGTGCCGAGCAGACCCGCGACGTCCTCGACGCTCAGGTCGTCGAGGTACCGCAGGACCATCACCGCGCGGTTGCGCGGCGGCAGGGTGCTCAGCGCCTCCATCAGGACCAGCCGCAGCTCCGGGTTGTCACCGGGGGCGCGACCCTCGGCGAACTCGGCGATCGGGATCTCTCCGCTGCGCCGCAGCCGTCGGTGCGAGAGGTACGTGTGCAGCAACGCCTTGCGGGCGTACGCGTCCACGGACTCGCTCTTCTGGATGCGGTGCCACGAGGAGTAGAGCTTGGCCAGACAGGTCTGCACCAGGTCCTGCGCCTCGTGCCAGTCCCCGCACATGAGGTACGCGATGCGAAAGAGCTGACCAGCCCTCGCCGTCGCGAACTCCTGGTATTGCAAGAGACCAGTGGATTCCCGATCACCCACGGTGGCTCCAAACTTGACGACGTCATGAAGTACAGACGCCTCTGGAGCACGAGAGGTAGCACGGCAGGCAGCACGCGGTGGGCGCTGCGGCGGTTCACACCGGCGGCGCGCTGGCCGACCGGGTTCAGTCCGTGTGGAAGACCTCGGGCAGGGCGGTCCACCACTCCCCCGGCTGCGCGCCCGGGACCTGTTCCTGGCACGGGTCGGTCAGCTGCCACCAGCGTTGCGTCGCGGGGTCGGCGGCCATGCGCGCCATGTCGGCCGCGTGGTCCTCGCCGATGTATTCGTAATAGCTGATGAGCAGGTCGCCGTGGAGGTAGATCGAGTAGTTGCGGATGTTGCACGCGCGGATCGTGGCCAGTACCTCGGGCCAGACGTCGCGATGCAGCCGCAGGTACTCCTCCCGGTGCTCCGGGCGCAGCCGGATGACTTGGGCGCGGCGCTCGGGGCGGCGCGATACGGCGCCCGGAGGCTCGGACACGGCGGGATCAGACACAGCCGGATCAGACACGGCGGGATCGGCGGCGCGGGCGTCGGCATCAGTCACCGGCCGACGCTATCCCGGCTGAGCCTGGGTCGGCTAGTACTGCCCCAAGCACTGCTGCGCTGCCCGGGTCGCCGTCGCCGCGCCGTTAAGCAGCGGTGTCAGCGTCCGCGCAACCGTAGCCAGACGGCGGCGTCGGGGGCCAGCAGGTCACCCTGAAGCGGGTCGCTGCTCAGCAGCACGCTGTCATGCTCGGGCAGCTCGACGGGAGCGTCGGACAGGTTGATCACGCAGGCGAACTCGTCGCCGCGGCGGAACGCCAGCACACCCGGTTCGGCGGCGATCCAGCGTAGCGGCTCGCGTTCGCTGCGCAGCGCGGGCTGGTCCCGGCGCAGCCGTAGCGCGGCGCGGTACAGCTCCAGCATCGAGGTCGGGTCCTCGGACTGCGCCTCGACCGTGTAATCGCTCCAGGTCGCGGGTTGCGGAAGCCAGGGTTGCACCGCCGCGCCGGCCGGGCTGAAGCCGAACGGGGCACTCGTGCCGGACCAGGGCAGCGGCACGCGGCAGCCGTCGCGGCCGGGGTCGGCGCCGCGGGTGCGATGGAACATCGGGTCCTGACGTACCGCGTCGGGTAGGTCTTCGACCTCCCACAGGCCCAGCTCTTCGCCCTGGTACACGTAGACGCTTCCCGGCAGCGCGAGCGTGAGCAGGGCGGCGGCGCGGGCGCGGCGGGTGCCCAGCTCGAGGTCGAGCGGGTCGCCGTGGTGACGCTCGGCGAAGTCGAAGGTGGTGTCGGCGCGGCCGTATCGGGTGACGTGCCGGGTGACGTCGTGGTTGGAGAGCACCCAGCTGGCCGGGGCGCCGACCGGGGCGTGCGCGGCGAGGGTGTCGTCGATGGTGCGGCGAAGGGCCACGGCGTCCCAGGCGCAGCGCAGGAACTCGAAGTTGAACGCGCTGTGCATCTCGTTGGGCCGCAGGTAGAGCGCGAAGCGGCGCGGTTCGGGCAGCCAGATCTCGCCGATCAGGGCTCTGCCGCCGGGGTACGAATCGGCGATGCGCCGCCACTCGCGGTAGATCTCGTGGATGCCGTCGCGGTCGATGTACGGGTGCAGCGGCTGGGTGTCCGGGGTCTGCTGTGCCGGTGCGTGGACGTTCTGCGGTGGCAGTTCCTGCTCGACGTCTGCCAGGAACGGGTCTTTGACCAGGATCGCGGCCGAGTCGATGCGAACGCCGTCCACGCCGCGGTCCAGCCAGAACCGCAGCACGCTGAGGAGCTCCTCGCGCACCTCGGTGTTGTCCCAGTTGAAGTCGGGCTGCTGCGGGGCGAACAGGTGCAGGTACCACTGGCCGGGGCGGCCGTCCGGCTCGGTGACCCGGGTCCAGGCGGGGCCGCCGAAGTGCGAGACCCAGTTGTTCGGCGGCAGGTCGCCGCCCGGTCCGCGGCCGGGGCGGAACCAGAAGCGGGAGCGTTCGGGCGAGCGCGGCGCGGCGGCCAGTGCGGCCTGGAACCAGGGGTGCTGGTCCGAGCAGTGGTTGGGCACCACGTCGATGATGATGCGGATGCCGCGCTGGTGAGCCTCGGCGATCAGCGCGTCCGCGTCGGCGAGGGAGCCGAACACGGGATCGATGTCGCGGTAGTCGGCGATGTCGTACCCTGCGTCGGCCATCGGCGAGGGGTACCAGGGGGTCAGCCAGATCGCGTCGATGCCGAGGTCGGCGAGGTAGTCCAGGCGGTCGCGCACGCCGCGCAGGTCGCCGATTCCGTCGCCGTCGCCGTCCGCGAAGCTGCGCAGGTAGACCTGATAGATCGCGGCGTCGCGCCACCACTGCGCGATGCCGGCCAGGTGTGCAGCGCCGTCCTGGGCCACAGTCCCTATTGAAGACGGGTCGCTCACGTTCGGCACTCCTTGCTGCTTCGAGAAGGCGGGCGGCTGCGCTCAATGTACTGAGCGTAGCACTGCGCAGCAATAATGCGATCTGATCGTGCAATTTTTTGACAGTGCGCGACCGTGCCGTGTCGCCTGCGGTCGCGCATCGCAAGGCGATGACGACCTTAGCCATTCCTTTGTCGCGACGTTTCGGTTGCACCGCTTAGCCCTGCCGAGCTTCCGCTCAGAATCTTAATCAAGTCGTGTCTTTGCGTAGTTCCATCAATATCTTGCAGGCAGTTGTCGCCATCGCTACAGTGACCTCACTCGACCGAGGGCAGGGCTCGGTGCCCAGGTTCCGCTCAGGGAGGACACAGATGTCCGCAAGGCACAAGCGAAAGAAGGTCGCGGCGTTCGCGTTCGCCGCGGCCGTGGCATTCGGCGCGGCCGCCTGCTCTTCGAGCAGCGGCGGCTCAGGCGGCGGCAACAGCACCGACGGCACCTTGGACGGCAAGCCGCTGGATCCGAACGCCACCGTCACGGTCAGCATCGACTGCGCGCCGGCCTCCGACCAGCCCGGCCTTCAGGCCCAGTACAACGACGACCTGGCCACGTTCAAGGTCAAGTACCCGCACGTCACGATCAACCCGCTGCCGAAGACCAAGTGCGAGGACCCCGCGTCGTTCACCGCGATGCTGAAGGGCCACACCGAGACGAACGCCTTCTACGCCTACTTCACCGACCAGAACCAGGTGCTCAACTCAGGCGACGCGGCGGACATCACCGCGTACGTCAACCCGCAGACCGTGCCCGGCATCAAGGACCTGCTGCCCACGGTGACCAAGGAGATCAGCAACGGCGGCAAGATCTACGCGCTGCCGCGGATCTACTACACCACCGGCCTGGTCTACAACCGCGACCTGTTCAAGCGGGCCGGGCTCGACCCGGACAAGCCCCCGACAACCTGGGCCGACCTGGCCGCCGACGCGGCGAAGATCTCCGCGCTCGGCGGCGGGATCACCGGTTACGAGGACTACAGCGGCGGCAACACCGGCGGCTGGCACTTCGGCGACGAGATCGACAGCCTCGGCGGCAGCCTGACCACCCCCGACGGCACGAAGGCCGCGTTCAACAACGCGCAGGGGCGGCAGGTGCTGCAGAACCTGTACAACATGCGCTGGCAGTCCGGCGGCATCGGCGCGACCCCGGTGACCCAGTGGGCCGACGCCTTCCCGCCGCTGGCCTCCGGCAAGGTCGGCATGATCATCGGCGCGCCGGACGTCATCTCGCACCTGACCAACTCGCTGGGCGCCACCCCGCAGCAGTGGGGCCTTGGCCCGATGCCCGGCGAGAACGGCCCGGCGCCGGCCACCCAGGACGGCGGCGACCTGTTCTACTTCAAGAAGTCCGACACCCCGAACCAGATCAAGGCCGCGATCGCCTGGATCAACTACGAGTACATGACCCCGGGCCAGGGCCAGTTCAACTACGCGCGCAACGTCGCCCTCTCCGGGGACCCGGGCACCAACAAGTTCATCGCCGTCGGCCTGCCCGAGCCGCAGCTGTGGGCGCCGAACACCGCGATGGCCCAGGCGGACGCCGCGGCGCTGAAGGCGGCCAACGCGAACATGCCGGTGGCCAACTACGCCCCGTACCTGAACAACCCGGTTCCGGGCGTCGGCGAGCCGCCGATCGCCGCGCAGCAGATCTACGCGGTGCTGGACAACGCGATGTCCGCGGTGATGACCAACCGGAACGCGAACATCCAGCTGCTGCTCGGCGACGCCGAGAGCAAGGTCAACCAGATCCTGGCCAACCAGTAGGACCGGCGGCGGCGCCGCACCGAAACCAGGCGCGGCGCGCGGGTCCGGTCCGCACTGCCGGACCCGCGCGCCGAGGCCGACCGACCGCAGGGCACGGACACACGGACACACGGCATCAGCCAGACGGGAGTAGCGGGTGGCGATCGTCATCTCGCCGGGCAGGACGAAGACCACGGCGCCGGCCCGGCGCCAGCAGGCCAGGTTCCTGCGCGAAATCAACCGGAACGCGCGGGCGCACGGGTTCCTGATCGGCTCAGTGCTCTGCTTCGCGCTGTTCACCTGGTATCCGATGATCCGCGAGGTCATCGAGTCCTTCCAGCGGCTGCACCTCGGCAACACCACCTTCTCCGGGCTGCGCAACTACCGGCAGATCACCGCGGACCCGTTCTTCTGGCAGGCCTGGCGCAACACCCTCCAGTTCACCGGTCTCGCGCTGCTGTTCGGCTTCGCGCTGCCGTTCGTCGTCGCCGTGGTGATCAACGAGTTCCGGCACGCGCAGGCGTATCTGCGCATCCTGGTATACCTGCCGGTGATGCTGCCGCCGGTGGCCGGGATCCTGCTCTTTCGCAACTACTTCATGGACCCGACCAACGCGGGACTGCTCAACCAGCTGCTGCACGCGGTGCACCTGCCGACCTCGCAGTGGTGGGGCGCGGCACCGAGCGCGATGCCGTCCCTGGTGATCATCTCCACGTGGACGAACATGGGCAGCGCGGTGCTCATCTACCTGGCGGCGCTGCAGGGCATCCCGGGCGAGCTGTACGAGGCGGCCGAGATCGACGGGGCCGGGCTGCTCAAGCGGGTGTGGCACGTGACCATCCCGCAGACCCGCACGATCCTCTCGCTGCTGCTGATGCTGCAGATCGTCGCGACGATGCAGATGTTCACCGAGTCCTTCGTGACCACCGGGGGCGGGCCGGAGAGCTCGACGGTCACGATCGTGTACCTCGCGTACAACTACGCCTTCCAGTTCAGCAACTTCAACACCGCCGAGGCCCTCGGCGTGATCATGTTCATCGTCCTGGGCGTCTTCTCCGTGCTGTACGTCTGGCTCGAGCGACGCGGGAACGAGGCCTGACATGGCTGCTGCCTTCGCCACCCAATCCAGAACCCTGATCTCGCGGGCGCAGCTGAGCCGCAGGAGCGGGCGCCGGGTGTACTGGGTCTCGCTGTGCGCCGTCGTGCTGCTGTTCACCCTGGTCTTCCTTTTCCCGCTGTACTGGATGATCACCGGCGGGTTCAAGCCGACCTCGGAGCTGGTGCGAAACCCGCCGAGCTTCGTGCCCACGCATCCGCAGCTCGCGCCCTACCGCACCGCGTGGGACGAGCTGCACATGGGCCGACTGCTGCTCAATACTCTGATTTACGCGGGCGGCGCGCTGGCGCTGCAGCTGACCTTCTGCGTCGCGGCGGCGTATTCGCTCTCGAAGCTGCGGCCGGTGCTCGGCAACCTGATCCTCGGGATGATGCTGGCCACCATGATGATCCCGGCCGCGATCCTGATCATCCCGCAGTACCTCACGGTGCTGGACCTGCCGCTGGTGCACTGGAACCTGGTGAACACCCCGTGGGTGATCTGGCTGCCGTCGGTGGCCAACGCCTTCAACATCTTCCTGCTCAAGCGGTTCTTCGACTCGATACCCGAGGACATCCTCGCGGCCGCGGCGATCGACGGCGCCAGCTCCCTCCGGACCCTGCGCTCGATCGTGCTGCCGATGTCCCGGCCGATCCTCGGGGTGGTCTCGATCTTCACGGTGATCGCCGTGTGGAAGGACTTCCTCTGGCCGCTGCTCACGCTCACCGACCCGGGCAGGATGACGCTGAACGTGGGCGTCAACAGCGCCGCGGCGAACATGCAGGAGAACGTGCTGATCGCGGGCCTGGCCATGGCCTCGCTGCCGACCATCGGCTTCTTCCTGCTGTTCCAGCGCAACATCATGTCCGGCCTGACCAGCGGCGCGATGAAGGGCTGACCGGCGCGGCGGCATCAGCCGGAGCAGCAGAAGCAGACGAAGAGTTCTGATTCACGGGCGATCAGCGTCGATCACCGGGCATCCCCACACCTCAACGCGACAAGAGAGCGGGTAGCGATCCGTGCCTGACGTGCGTTCCCACGAGGCGGCCGAATGGTGGCGGTCGGCCGTGATCTACCAGATCTACCCGCGCAGCTTCGCCGACGGAAACGGCGACGGCGTCGGCGATCTGGCGGGGGTCCGGGCCAGACTGCCGTATCTCGCGCGGCTGGGCGTCGACGCGCTCTGGTTCAGCCCGTGGTATGCCTCGCCGCAGGCCGACGCGGGCTACGACGTGGCCGACTACCGGGCGATCGACCCGGTGTTCGGCACGCTGGCCGAGGCCGAGGAGCTGATCCGGGAGGCGCACGCGCTCGGCATCCGGATCATCGTGGACGTGGTGCCGAACCACTGCTCGGACCGGCACGTGTGGTTCCAGCAGGCGCTGGCGAAGGGCCCTGACTCACCCGAGCGGGAGCTGTTCTGGTTCCGGCCCGGCCGCGGCCCCGGCGGCGACCTTCCGCCGAACGACTGGCAGTCGATCTTCGGCGGGCCGGCCTGGACCCGCACGAGCGACCCCGACGGTACGCCGGGTGACTGGTACCTGCACCTGTTCGCGGCCGAGCAGCCGGACCTGAACTGGGAGCATCCGCGGGTGCGCCAGGAGTTCGAGGACGTGCTGCGGTTCTGGCTGGACCGCGGCGCCGACGGGGTGCGCATCGACTCGGCCGCGCTGCTGACCAAGGACCGGGCGCTGACGGACTTCGACCCGGAGGACCCGCCCTATCCGCATCCTTACACCGATCGCGACGACGTGCACGACATCTACCGGTCGTGGCGCGCGATCGCTGATTCGTACCCTGACAAGCGGGCACTGATCGGGGAGGTCTGGCTTCCGGACGCGCAGCGGTTCGCGAACTATCTGCGCCCTGACGAGCTGCACACCGCGTTCAACTTCGCGTTCCTCGGCTCGCCCTGGCAGGCCGGCGAGCTGCAGCGGGTCATCGACGAGACGCTCACGATCCACGCCCCGGTCGGCGCCCCCGCGACCTGGGTGCTGTCCAACCACGACGTGCCGCGGCACGTGACCCGGTACGGTCGCGCGGACACCTCGTTCAACCTGGAGTTCCGGCAGCTCGGCGCGCCCACCGACCTCACCGTCGGCACGAGGCGGGCGCGGGCGGCGATCCTGCTCTCGCTCGCGCTGCCGGGTTCGGCGTACATCTACCAAGGCGAGGAGCTGGGCCTCGAAGAGGTCGAAGACCTGCCGGACTCGGTACGTCAGGACCCGATGTTCTTCCGCACCGCGGGCGCGAACCTCGGCCGGGACGGATGTCGCGTGCCGCTGCCATGGTCGGGCCAGGAACCGCCGTTCGGCTTCAGCACCGCGGTGAGCGATGCGATGAAGGTTGAGCCCTGGCTTCCACAGCCGAAGGCGTGGAAGGACCTGTCGGTGGAGACGCAGACCGGCGATCCGGACTCGATGCTGGAGCTGTACCGCGCGGCCTTGGCCCTGCGCCGCAAGTCTGCGCAGCTCGGCGACGGGCCACTCACCTGGCTGCCCGCGCCGGACGGCGTGCTCGCCTTCGCCCGCGGTGTCACGGGCGATCGCTCCTTCATCTGCGTGGTGAACCTCTCGGGAGGCGCGGTCGACCTTCCGGTGGGTGGCACGATCGCTCTGTGCAGCGGTGCGCTGGAGTCGGGGATGCTGCCGAACGACACGGCGGCCTGGCTCGTGCGCTGACCCGCAGCCCCGCGTGCGCGGCACGTACCATGCGGACATGGCGAGTGTCATCAAGAACGTCTCGTTCGACGCCCAGGACGCGCTGAAGCTGGCGACGTTCTGGGCCGCGGCCCTCGGAACCGACGTCGACGAGGACTCGACGGCCGAGAAGGCGTTCGTGGAGGCGGCCGGCTGGGGCGGCCCGAACATCTGGTTCAGCCGGGTGCCCGAGCCCAAGAGCGCGAAGAACCGGGTGCACTTCGACCTGCGCGCCCCGGGCGCCATGGAGGACGAGGTCCGCCGGCTCGAACGGCTCGGTGCCACCGTGCTGCGCCGCGACGAGCACATCACCAACATGGCAGACCCGGAGGGCAACGAGTTCTGCGTCGAACCCGGTCCGTCCGAGGGCTGATCCGCACCATGCCGGCTTACGGGCCTCCGGCCACGAGGTCTCGGCCCGCGATTTAATGGCGACCGTGGATGATCGCGCGTGGGAGACAACGGCCCGGCTCGTGGACTGGCTTGACGGTCATCACCGCGACAACGACCTGGCGCCGGAGGTGATCCGGCTACTGCGCGTGCTGAAGCTGTCCGAAGAGGTCGGCGAGACCACGCAGGCGGTGATCGGCGCGCTTGGCGCGAACCCGCGCAAGGGCACGACGCACAAGTGGAGCGACGTCGAGCACGAGCTCTGCGATGTGATCATCACGGCGATGGTCGCCCTGACGACGCTGAACCCGGACGCGCGCATGGTGTTCACTGAGCGGCTCGAGCACGTCGCGACTCGATCGCTCGGCTAGTTGTTCTCTCGGGGCTGGTCGCCGGCGCTTCGAGTTGCGTTGTAAAGGATGCCTTTACGCGCCGAAGCTGTAAAGCTATTCTTTACACGTGGACGGTTCTTCCGCGAGCCTGATCTCGTCGAGCGCCTTGCTGGCCGAGCAGTCCTCGGCGCTGGCGCAGGCGGTCAGCAGTCCGTTGTCGCCGCCGCCCTACCTCGACCTGGTTCGAGACGCCCGGCGCGCCTATGAACTGGCGGAGCAGGTGCTCAAGCTCTGCGTGCAGCAGTCCCGGGACGCCGGCCACACCTGGCAGGAGATCGGCGACCTGCTCGGAGTCACCCGCCAAGCCGCGTTCCAGCGGTTCGGCAAGCCCATCGATCCCCGCACGGGAGAGCCCATGGACAAGACAGTGCGCATGACCGATGCCGCGGAGCGCGCGGTCAAGATCGTCACGGACGTCCTGGAAGGCCGCATGGACGAAGCCAGAGCGTCATTCGACGCGCAGGTTCTGGCCGCCTTCACCGACAAGGTGCGCGGCGACGCGCTGGCCACCGTCGCGGGCATGGTCGGCGCGTTCGAAGGCTTCGGCGAGGGCGAGCCGTTCGTGCGGCGGATCGGCGATCACACGGTTGTCGACATCCCGCTGCGTTACGAGGCCGGCGCCATGAAGGCGCGCGTCGCGTTCGACGCGGAGGAAAAGGTCGCCGGGCTGTTCATCCTCACGCCGCAGACCCCGTGAAATGACCCCGTGAAAGCAGACAACTCTGAGAGCACTGACACCAGGAGGTGCAGACGATGAGCCAGGCCAGGACGCCCGCATACGAGGACGGCCGGATTCGCTGCGACGACAAGGCGGTGACCATTCGCCGCTACTACCCGTGGGGCAGCAAGCGGATCCGCTACAGCTCGATCCGAGGCGTCGAGCGGCTTCCGCTGACCGGCGCGAACAAGGTGCGCAAGTGGAGGATCTGGGGTTCGGGCGACTTCGTGCACTGGTGGAACCTCGACGTGCGGCGCCCGCGGAAGGACGTCGCTCTCGTGCTCGACGTCGGCCACACCGTGCGCCCCACGATCACCCCCGACGACCCGGACGCGGTCGAGCGCATCCTCGCCGAGCACACCGCGGGGAGCGGATCCCGGGCCTGACGGCGCACGGCTCGCCCGGGCGACACGCGGCGGAAAAGCGGATGACACCGCTCCACGCCGCGGGTGAGAATCCGCGTTCATGGGCTATGTGGACGTCGCCGGGCTGCGACACGTGCTTCCGGACGGCCGGGTGCTGTTCGCGGACGTCTCGTTCCGGGTCGGCGAGGGCGCGAAGGTAGCGCTCGTCGGGCCCAACGGCGCCGGGAAGACCACCCTGCTGCGGCTGATCTGCGGGGACCTGCCGGTCCGGTCGGGGACCATCGCGCGGGTCGGCGGGCTCGGCGTGATGCGCCAGTTCATCGGCATGATCGGCGACGAGACCACACTCGCGCAGCTTGCCCTCTCGCTCGCGCCGCCGCCGCTGCGGGAGGTCGGCGAGCGCCTGGCCCGCGCCGAGGACGCGTTGGGCTCTCTCGGCTCCGCCGCCGGCGAGCGCGAGCAGATGCGATATGCCAACGCCTTGACTGCGTGGGGCGACGCCGGCGGCTACGAGCTGGAGGTCGTGTTCGACACCGTCTCGGTCGCGGTACTCGGCCTGCCCTGGGACGAGGCCCGACACCGGCCGGTGCGCACCCTCTCCGGCGGGCAGCAGAAACGCTTCGCGCTGGAGATGCTGCTGCGCGGGACGGACGAGGTGCTGCTGCTCGACGAGCCGGACAACTTCCTCGACGTGCCGGGCAAGCGCTGGCTGGAGCGCCGTCTGCTCGAGTCGCCGAAGACTGTGCTGTACGTCTCGCACGACCGCGAGCTGCTGGCGAACACCGCTGACCGGGTGGTCGCGGTCGAGGGCGGCTCGGCTTGGACGCACGCCGGGTCGTTCGCCTCCTGGCACGAGGCGCGGGCGGCGCGGCACGAGCAGCTGGACGAGCAGCGGCGGCGCTGGGATGAGGAGCACGCCAAGCTCAAGGACCTGGTGCGGATGTACCAGAGCAAGGCGTCGCATAACTCTGACATGGCCACCCGGCTGCAGGCGGCACGCACCAGGCTGGCGAAGTTCGAGCAGGCGGGGCCGCCGCCGATTCCGCCGCGCGAGCAAAACATCCGGATGCGGCTGGACGGCGGGCGCACCGGCAAGCGCGCCGTCATCTGCGAACAGCTGGAGCTGGACGGGCTGACCAGCGCGTTCGACTTCGAGGTCTGGTACGGCGACCGGGTCGCGGTGCTCGGCGCGAACGGCACCGGCAAGTCGCATCTGCTGCGGCTGCTCGGGCGCGGCGGGACGGATCCGGACCCTGCGATGCTTCGGCTCGACGCGGCGGGCGACCGTCCCGAGGCGGACGCCGCGAACCAGGGCGCCGGACTGGCGGCGGTGGCGCACCACGGGACGGCGCGGCTCGGGGCCCGCGTGGTGCCGGGGCACTTCTCGCAGACGCACGACCGGCCGGAGCTGACCGGGCTCACGCTCGCCGAGATCCTCTGGCAAGGCGACGCGCGCCGGCCGAGCCTGCCGCGCGACGCCGCGATGAGCGCGCTGAACCGCTACGAGTTGGCGGCGCAGGGCGACCAGCGGTTCGACACCCTCTCCGGCGGCCAGCAGGCCCGGTTCCTGATCCTCCTGCTTGAGCTGTCCGGGGCCACGCTGCTGCTGCTCGACGAGCCCACCGACAACCTGGACCTGGCCAGCGCGGAGGCCCTGGAGGCCGGACTGTCAGGGTTCGAAGGAACGGTGGTCGCGGTCACGCACGACCGCTGGTTCACCCGCTCCTTCGACCGGTTCCTGCACCTGAGCGGCGACGGGAAGGTGGCCGAGGTGCCCGAGCCGGTCTGGGACTAAGGCGGTGCGGGACCGCCACCGAGGACTGAGCCGGCCGGGACGGCCGGGTGGCGGGGACGCGCCGAAGCGTGGTGGGATGAGGATCAGATCATCGAGCAACCGCCCTGGAGGCGTTCATTCATGGCACGGTTCAAAGTAGGCGTGCAGCTGCGGCCGCAGCACTGCGAGATGGCGCAGCTGCGCGCGGCGTGGAAGGAAGCCGACGCGCTCGGCGTCGACACGATCTGGACCTGGGACCACTTCTATCCCCTCTACGGCGACCCGGCCGGCGCGCACTACGAGTGCTGGACCATGCTCGCCGCGATCGCCGCGGACACCTCGCACGCGCAGTTCGGCGCGCTGGTGACCTGCAACAGCTACCGCAACCCCGACCTGCTCGCCGACATGGCCCGCACCGTGGACCAGATCAGCGGCGGACGGCTCATCCTCGGCCTCGGCTCCGGCTGGTTCGAGCGCGACTACAAGGAGTACGGGTACGAGTTCGGTACCGCGCCGGAGCGGCTGCGGGCGCTGCGTGAGACGCTGCCGCGGATCGAGGCGCGCCTGGCGAAGCTCAACCCGTCCGGCGAGAACATCCCGCTGATGATCGGCGGGTCGGGCGAGAAGGTCACGCTGCGGATCGTGGCCGAGCGGGCCGACCTGTGGAACTCCTTCGGGCCGGCGGCCAACTTCGCGCACAAGAACTCGGTGCTCAACGAGTGGTGCGAGAAGCTGGGCCGCGACCCCGCGCAGATCGACCGCACCGTGATGATCGATCCGGACGAGGTGGACAACTTCCAGGAGTACCTCGACGCCGGGGCGACGCACCTCATCGTCGGCTCGGACGTCCCCTTCGAGCTCAAGGCGGTGGAGCGGCTGCTCCAGCACGCCCGCGGGTGATCTAGCGGGCGTGTCCGCGCACTGACACGCGGGTAGATCGCTCTAGCGCCCTGCGAACCGGTTCTGACGCCGGGTCGCAGGGCGCTTCGTTGTTATACGGCGGCTGACGGCGGCGGCGTGGGGCGAGGCCCGAAGCGAAAGTTTCAGCTCACCGCCGCCGTGGCGGGACGGCGGGCCGGGGCCGGGCCTGCGGCATGGGGCGGGGCCGAGCTGGGCAAGCGCTTCGACGATATTGCCTCCGGCCTGCTTCGATTCTACGCTCCCGGGCGCTACAGCAATCGAAGCGCTTCGACGGACCAGCCCGCAGACCGGAGGTGACTCTCCTCCCGCACGGCCCTCCGCCCGAGCGCGCTCGAACCGAGAAGGCGGAGGCTTCAACACTCATGCGAAGAAGGTTCGTCCAAGCCGCGCTCGCCGCGGCCACGGCGGCCGCCGCGGCGATCAGCCCGATCCTGGTGCAGGCCGCGGCCGCGCCGGCGCTGGCGGCCACCCCGGCCACCACCGCGTACAACTGGAACAGCGTGGCGATCGGCGGCGGCGGCTTCATCCCGGACATCGTGTTCAACACCGGCGCCGCGAACATCATCTACGCCCGCACCGACATCGGCGGCGTGTACCGGTGGAATCAGAGTTCGAGCTCGTGGACCCCGCTGATGGACTGGGTCGGCCAGTCCAACTGGGGCGACATGGGCGCGGTGTCCGTGGCCGCCGACCCGATCAACACCAACAAGGTCTGGGCCGCGGTCGGGATGTACACCAACTCCTGGGACCCGAACAACGGCTCCATCCTGCGCTCCGCGGACCAGGGCAACACCTGGACCGCGACCGCGCTGCCCTTCAAGCTCGGCGGCAACATGCCCGGCCGCGGCATGGGCGAGCGCCTCGCCGTGGACCCGAACGACGACAACGTGCTGTACTTCGGCGCGCCCAGCGGCAAGGGGCTGTGGAAGTCCACTGACTCCGGGGTGACTTGGTCGCAGGTTGCGAATTTCCCGAACGTGGGCAACTACGTGCAGGACTCCACCGACACGACCGGGTACCTCAGCGACAACCAGGGCGTCACCTGGGTGGCGTTCGACAAGGCGACCGGCACCTCGGGCAGCCCGACCAAGACCATCTTCGTCGGGGTCGCCGACCTGCAGAACACCGTGTATGAGAGCACTGACGGCGGCGCGACCTGGTCCCGGGTGGCCGGGCAGCCGACCGGGTTCATGGCACACAAGGGCGTCGTGGACGCGACCAACGGCATCCTCTACATCGCCACCAGCAACAAGGGCGGGCCGTATGATGGCTCGTCGGGTGACGTGTGGAAGTACGCGCTGGCGACCGGCACGTGGACGCAGATCAGCCCGGTGAAGTCCTCGGATACCAGTAACGACTGGTTCGGTTACAGCGGCCTGTCGATCGACGCGCAGCATCCGGGCACGATCATGGTGACCGGGTACAGCTCGTGGTGGCCGGACACGTTCATCTGGCGTAGCACCGACGGCGGCACGACGTGGAAGCAGGCCTGGAGCTACACCAGCTACCCGAACCGCGCCGACGCCTACACTCTGGACACCTCCGCGACGCCGTGGCTGACTTTCGGCACGACCACGCAGGAGCCGGTCGAGTCGCCGAAGCTGGGCTGGATGACCGAGGGCCTGGCGATCGACCCGTTCAACTCCAACCGGATGTTCTACGGCACCGGTGCGACCCTGTTCGGCACCACGAACTTGACCAACTGGGACTCGGGCACCAGCTTCACCATCAAGCCCTTCGTCAGCGGGCTCGAGGAGACCGCAGTCAATGGTCTGATCAGCCCGCCGACCGGTTCGGCGCCGCTGATCTCGGCGCTCGGCGACCTGGACGGCTTCGTGCACACCTCGCTGACCTCGGTGCCGTCCTCGATGTTCACCTCGCCCAACCTCTCCAGCGGCGACAGCGTCGACTACGCCGAGCTGCAGCCGGCCACAATCATCCGAACCGGTGACGTCGACAAGACGCAGAGCAGCAACGCGAACGTCTACCGGTTCGCGTTCAGCACCAACGGCGGCAGCAGCTGGTTCCAGGCGTCGGCGGAGCCGCCTGGAGTCACTGGCGGCGGCCAGGGGGCAATCGCGGCGGACGCGAGTTCGGCGCTGTGGAGCCCGAAGGGTACCGGCGTCTACTACACGACCACCTACGGCAGCTCCTGGACGGCGTCCACGGGCATTCCGGCCGGCGCGGTGATCGCCTCCGACCGGGTGAATCCGAAGGTTTACTACGGTTACTCGGCCGGGACGTTCTACGTCAGCACCAACGGCGGCGCCAGCTTCACCGCTTCCGCGGCCACCGGCCTGCCGGCCACCGGGACGCTCTACATCAAGGCGGTCGCAGGTACGGCCGGCGACGTCTGGCTGACCGGCGGCGACTCCTCCGGCGTGTCAGGGATCTGGCACTCGACCAACCAGGGGGCCAGCTTCACGAAGCTGTCCAGCGTGTCGGCGGCGATCAACCTCGGCTTCGGCAAGTCGATCTCGGGCACCTACCCGGCGATCTACGCGATCGCGACCGTCAACGGCGTGCAAGGCATCTTCCGCTCCGACGACACCGGCGCGACCTGGACCCGGATCAACGACGACAAGCACCAGTGGGGCAACATCGGCGCCGCGATCACCGGCGACCCGCGCATCGCGGGACGCGTGTACGTCGGCACGAACGGGCGCGGCATCATGTACGGCGACCAGGCCGGCGGCGTGACCAGCAGCCCGAGCGCGAGCGCCAGCGCGTCGCCGAGTCAGAGTTCATCAAGTGCGGGCGCGAGCCCGAGCGCGTCGGCGAGCCCGTCGCCGTCGAGTTCGTCCTCTGCTTCGCCCTCGGCGAGCGCGAGCTCCGGCGGCGGTTCCAGCTGCCACGTGGCGTACACGAAGAACAGCGAGTGGCCCGGCGGATTCACCGCGGGAGTGACGATCAACAACACCGGCAACAGCGCGATCAGCAGCTGGACGGTGAAGTTCACTTTCCCCGGCGACCAGAAGGTCACCAGCTCGTGGAACGTCGGCTCGCTGACGCAGAGCGGGGAGACGGTCACCGCGACCAACGCCTCGTATAACGGTTCGATCAGTCCCGGCGGTAACGCGTCGTTCGGATTCCAGGGAACGTGGACGTCCAACGACTCATCACCGACCTCGTTCAGCGTGAACGGCACCACATGTAACTGAGGGCTCTGAGGTCCCCTGCCTCACACGCCACCCCTGCGCCGCGTCCGGCGGCGCAGGGGTGGCGTGCGTCCGCTAAAAGTCCGCCGCTTGTCAGCTGCGTGATTGCGGTGAGTCAGCGTAAAACCCCGCAGCGCGAACATTCTCGTGCAATGGTCGGTTGACCAGTCACTCGCGATTGCAGATGCACAGGGAGCCGGCAGTGATGGGGCCGATGGGCGCGACGACGGAGACCGGATTCGGGTGGGCCACACCCGTGCTGTCCTATGCGATGGCCTGTGTGGGCTCGGCGCTCGGGCTGCGCTGCACGGTGCGCGCGCTGGATGCGAGCGGGCGTTCGAAGCGCAACTGGCTGCTGACCGCGGCGGTGTCGATCGGCGCCGGGATCTGGACGATGCACTTCATCGCGATGCTCGGATTCGCGGTGACGGGCACCGAGATCCGCTACGCGGTCTCCCTCACCCTGCTCAGCCTGGTGATCCCGATCCTGTTCACCTGGGCCGGGATGCTGATCGTCGGCTACGGGCGCTCGCGGACCGTGTCGCTGAGTCTGGGCGGCACGGTCACCGGGTTCGGCGTCGTGGCGATGCACTACACCGGCATGGCCGCGATGCGCTTGAACGCCAGCCTGAACTACAACCTCGGAACCGTCGCGCTCTCGGTGCTGATCGCGGTGGCGGCGGCGACCGCGGCGCTGTGGGCGGGACTGACCATCCGCGGGCCGGTCGCCGCGATCGGCGCGTCCATGATCATGGGCGTCGCGGTGACGGCGATGCACTACACCGGGATGCGCGCCGCCGAGGTATCCGTGGCGGCGCAGACGGTGGCATCAGGGCGCGTACCGAGCGGCGGAGCGACCGCGATGGCGTTCATCCTGCCGATGATCGTGTGCCTCGGATCAACGCTCTTCCTCACCTCCGCCTTCGTCGCCCTCTCCCCCACCGGCCGCCAAGCGCGCGACGCGGACGAGCCGGACGATGACGACGTTCCGCCGCCCGGCAGACTGCGCCCGACGGCGGAGAGGCAGGGTTCCCATGCATGAGAGCCGCCCGCCCGCGCCGCGCGGCCGCCGCGGTTCGCACGCGAGACCGAGCGGCATGTCGGGCCGGATATCCATTCCGGTACCCCGGCCGCCGCGCCAACATCAGCAACCCGAGCAGCAGGCGCCGCGCTCGACGCTTTCGCAGCGGTCGTTGGCCAGAGCGGAGCGTGCCGCGTGGCGCGGACAGCGCGCGATCTCGATGTTCAGCACGGTCACACCGGGAACGGCACGCGGCGCCGGAGCGGCGGCCGCCCTCGGCCGCGGGAGCGGCGGCGCGCTGTTCCCCACGATCCGGGACTCGGACGCGATCGCGCGGATCCCCAGGCCCCGCACCATCCGGGCCAAGGTGGTCTGCCTGCTGGTGGTGCCGATCGTCTCGCTGATGACGCTGTGGGGCCTGGCGGCCGTGCAGACCGCGCAGACGGTGTACGCGCTGACCCAGCTCAAGCAGCTCGACGCGGCGGTCAGCGTGCCCAACGACGACTTGATCAGCACTCTGCAACGCGAGCGGATCGACGCCGCGCGGTTCCTCGGCGGCCAGTCGGGCTCGGGGCTGACCGCGGACTACGCGGGCACTGATGCGGCCGCCAACGCGCTGCGCGACGGCGCGGGAACGGCCGCGGCGGCGACCACCGGGCTGGGCGCGCAGGTCAGCGGCCCGATGGCGGCCCTGCTGACCGACCTGTCCGGTCTGCCGGGGCTGCGCGGGGAGGTGTCTCGCAGGCAGGTGACGTGGACGACCGCGAACGCGGGGTACACCAAGGCGATCAGCGACGCGCTGGAGCTGGGCAACGGCCTGAGCGCGACACTGACCAAGGTCGGCCAGAACGGGCAGATCGCCTCGGATGCCTGGGCGGTCACCGAGTTGGCGCGCTCGCGGGAGATGCTGGCGCGGCAGGCCGCGATCGTCGCGCAGGCCCAGGCACAGTCGAGCGGCGCGCCGCTCAGCGCGGACGCCTATCGCCAGTTCGCAGGGGCCTACTACAGTCAGCACGAGCTGGAACAGGGCGCGCTCGCACAGCTGCGTGACGTCGACGTGGCGGCATACCAGCGGGTGACGTCCTCGGACTCCTATCAGCGGCTGCAAGGCGCGCAGCAAACGCTCCTGGACGCCGGAGATCTGGGCACGAACAGAGGCGCCATCACGCAGGCGGAGACCGCGTGGTCGACGCTGGCCCCCGGGGAGCTGGACCGGCTCGGCGATGTGGTGTCCGGCGCGGGCGTGGCCGCGATCGCACAGGTCAGTCCGTACGGCCGGGCGCTGGCGACGAAGGCCGGCGCCGGGGTGCTGCTCGGCCTGTTCGCGGTGACGGTCTCGCTGCTGGTGTCGGTGTGGATCGGCAGGGGGCTGGTCGTCGAACTGGTCGGGCTGCGCGACTCGGCGCTGGACCTGGCCCGGCGGCGGCTGCCCGGCGCGATCGCGAAGCTGCGATCCGGGCAGGAGATCGATCTCGAGGCCGAGGTCGGGCAGGGGACGCTCGGAGTAAGCACCCTGAGCCGTTCCTCGCTCGGCGGCGCGGCCGCCGCGGGCGCGGAGGACGGCGGTGACGAGGTCGGGCAGGTCGCCATGGCGCTGGCGACGGTACACCGCGCCGCGCTGCGGGCCACGCTGGACCGCGCCGAGGCGGTCAACGGCGTCGCGGGGATCTTCCTCAACCTCGCCCGGCGCAGCCAGGTGCTGCTGCACCGGCAGCTCGCGCTGCTGGACCTGATGGAGCGGCGGATCGAGGACCCGGCCGACCTCGAGGACCTGTTCCGCCTCGACCACCTGGCCACCAGGATGCGCCGGCACGCCGAGGGGCTGATCATCCTTTCCGGCGCGGCGCCAGGACGCGGCTGGCGCAGGCCGGTGTCGCTGATGGACGTGGTGCGCGCCGCGGTCGCCGAGGTAGAGGACTTCGCGCGGGTCGATGTGCGTCAGATGCCTGACGCGCGCGTCGCCGGGGCGGCGGTCGCGGACCTGACGCACCTGGTCGCAGAGCTGGTCGAGAACGCCACCTCGTTCTCGCCGCCGCATACACGCGTGCAAGTGCAGGGCTCGCAAGTGGCGGCGGGGTACGCGCTGGAGGTCGAGGACCGCGGGCTCGGCATGGGCGCGGAGGCGCTGGCCGAGGCAAACCTGCGGATCGAGCGCGACAATCCGGACGACCTGCTCGACAGCGACCGGCTCGGGCTGTTCGTGGTCAGCCGGCTGGCGCGCCGGCACGGAATCAAGGTCGCGCTGAGGCAGTCGGCGTATGGCGGCACGACGGCCGTGGTGCTGCTGCCGAAGGCGCTGCTGGTCGACCCGGAGCTGCCGGCCGGATCGCGTCCCGCCGCGATCGGCGCGCGTCAGGCCTCTGATGACGGCCGGGACGCGGCGGCAGGTCGCACGACGTCATCGGCGGCGCGACGTACCGGTGCGCTGGTCGGCTCCGGCCCGGCCGCGGCCGGTGGCGCAGCGTCCTCCGCGGCGGAATCACCGCACACGGCGGCGCCGGTGGCGCGCTCCGGACCGGCGGGAACGAAAGCGCCGCACGCCGGGCCGGTTCCGGTCGCCACGCCGGCGTCCGCCTCCCCGCAGGCGCCCCACGAGGCGACGCCGCCGCACGACATGCTGCCACGGCGGGTGCCGAGCCGACCGGACCTGGAGAGTCCTGATGCGCCTCCGGCCGCGCCGGGCGACCCGAACGCCGAGACCGTCGCCGTCACGACCGAACCCGCGCTGCTGCGCGCGTCGGCGGGTCCTGAGACGCCCGGCGGGCTGCCGCGCCGGGTGAAGCAGGCCAGCCTCGCGCCGGGACTGCGGACGGACCCGGAGCAGGCCGGCGCCGCGCTCGACTCGGACGCGGACCTGGCCCAGCGCACGCCCGAGCAGGCCCGCGCGACCATGGCCGCGTACCAGCAGGGCTGGTCGCGTGGCCGCTCCGGCACCGGATCCGGGACCGCCGCGCCGCCGGCAGAGGGCTGAGACGCACACCCCCGCAACCCATACCACGGAACGATCGATCACCGGGGCTGACAAAGCCCGCTGAAGGCCAGGAGGCCCGATGCCCCCCAGTACCAACGCCGGCGGCGAACTCGGCTGGCTGCTCGACGAGACGGTGGCCGCCGTCCCGGCGGTCCGGCACGCGGTGTTGCTTTCCACCGACGGCCTCGCGGTGGCCTCGTCGGCGGGGCTCACCCGCGAGGACGGCGAGCACATGGCGGCCGTCGCGTCCGGATTCCACAGCCTGGCCAAGGGGGCCGGGCGGCACTTCAAGGCCGGGTCGGTGCGGCAGACCATGGTCGAGCTCGACGGCGGCTACCTGTTCGTCGTGGCGGCCGGCGGCGGCACCTGCCTGGCCGTGTTCAGCGGGCCTGAGTGCGACATCGGCCTGGTGGCTTACGAGATGGCCCGGCTGGTGCGCCGGGTCGGCGAGCACCTGTTCGCCGCGCCGCGGGCCGGCAGCGGCGCGGGCGCGGCCGCGTCGTGACCGGCGCGCGGCCACCGGCGGCGGGCGGCGCGGCCGGCAGCAGGCCGAGCGACGACGCCGATCGCGCCATGGGCGGCGCGACTGGAGCCGAATACGGGTACGGATACGAGAACGGGATCCCGCACGATCGCGCCTACGGGTACGACAACGGCTACGAGTACGGGTACGAACCCGCGCACGAATCGGGTCGCGATTCCCTGTACGAACCCGGGTACCAGCGCGAGTACGCGCCCGAACCGGATCCCGGCAGCGCCCGCGCGGCTGAGCCGGCGTTCTGGTATGACGACGAGGCCGGCCCGCTGGTCCGGCTCTACGCGCTGACCAGGGGCCGCGCCCGCTCCGACGCCCGCGTGTTCAACCTGCTGGCGCTGGTGATCGCGGAGAGCGGACCCTACGACGATCCAACGCTCAGCCCGGAGCAGGTGCGAGTGCTGGAGTTGTGCTGCCGCGCGCCGCAGTCCGTGGCCGAGGTCGCGGCTGGCTGCGACCTGCCGCTGGGCGTCGCGCGGGTACTGCTCGGCGACCTGCTCGAAATCGGGCATGTCAGGGTCCGGCAGCCGAAGCCGCCGGCCGCGCTGTTCGACGAACACATCCTGCAGGAGGTGATCAATGGGCTCCGCGCGCTCTGATCGCGGTTTCCGGGTCTCAGGCGCCGGCACGCGCGCCGACGAGGCAGCCCCCGTCTCAAGCGCCAGTGTCGGATCGGCCGCGTATCGCGCGGCGGCCCGGGAACGCGCGGAACGCCGGGCCGAACCGGAGAACGAAGAACCCTTCCTCGCTCTCAAGATCCTGATCGCCGGCGGCTTCGGCGTGGGCAAGACCACGCTGGTCGGCTCGGTCAGCGAGATCCGCCCGCTGCGCACCGAGGAATCGATGACCGAGGCCGGCCGAGGCGTGGACTTCACGCACGGCGTCGAGCGCAAGACCACGACGACGGTCGCCATGGACTTCGGCCGGATCACGGTGCGCGACGACCTGGCGCTGTATCTGTTCGGCACGCCGGGACAGGACCGCTTCTGGTTCCTGTGGGATGAATTGGCGCAAGGCGCGCTGGGCGCGGTGGTGCTGGCCGACACCCGGCGGCTCACCGACTGCTTTCCGGCGGTCGACTTCTTCGAGCGCCGCGCCATCCCGTTCCTCGTCGCGGTGAACTGCTTCGACGAGGCGCGGCCGTTCACTCCGCAGGAGATCGGCGAGGCGCTGGATCTGGAGTCGAACACGCCGGTGCTGCTGTGCGACGCCCGCGAGCGCGCCTCGGCCAAGGAGGTGCTGATCGCGCTGGTGGAGCACGCGGGGCGGGTGCACTCCTCGCGCCGGCCCCGGCCTGGCGGTCAGGGCGCGATCGCCTGAGCCGAAGCGCGGCGCCGCCGCATCGCGATCAGCCGCGGGCGGCGTGATCGGCCGCGAACAGCGTCATCAGCTGTGGCCGGCCGCGCTCGGATCGGCGCGTTCAGCCCCTGGGCACGGAGGTCGGCAGCGGGTGGTCCGGTTCGAGCGCGGGCAGGCCGTCCAGGCTCTTCGCGTTCGCGCCGTTGACGCGCTGCGCCCACTCGTCCGGGGTGCGCTTGGCGTGGAGCTTGTCGAGCACCGGCCGCTCGTCGACGAGGTCCATGTAGGGAACCGCGAATCCACAGGAGTCTGATACCCGCTCGACGTCGATGAGGATGATCGAGCGCAGGCCCGGGTGCGCGAGGTTGAAGCGCGGGGCGAGCGCAGCGAACTCGGGATCGTCGGCTCGCAGCACCCTGCCGTGGCCGTGCAGGCGCAGGATGCGCGAGTTGCGGGTGAACGAGCAGAACATGACCACGATCCGGCCGTTCTGGCGCAGGTGCGCGATCGTCTCGGCGCCGGAGCCGAACAGGTCGAGGTACGCCACGGTGTGCTCGTCGAGGACCGCGAAGCAGTCGCGGTATCCCTTGGGCGAGATGTTGACCAGGCCGTCCGGCCCGCTGGGCGCGGTGCCCACGAAGAACATCGGCTGCGCCTCGATGAACTCGCGGATGCTCTCGTCGATCCCGTCGAACACGTTCGACACGGCGGCCCTCCCGTTCGATCCCGCTGATGCCTTCGGCCTGCCTTCGATTTCACTGTAACCGCGTAGATCAAGTTGTTTTGCGGCGTCGCCTGGTGAGTTCGGTCACGCGGTCTGGATCAGGCTGTGGCGTCCGTTGAGGCGCCAGTCCGGTTCGGCCGCGTCGAGCCGCTCGACCTGCTCGCGCGAGACCCCGACGACGACGTCCGACTTCGCCGCGCGCAACGCCGCGACCGGCAGGCCGAGGTACCGCACCGCGTCGGCGAACGGCGTCGTCGCGTCCCACCAGCTGTCCCCGACCAGGCGACGGTAGTTCAGATCGCCCTTGACCAGCAGGAATCGGCCCTCCAGCCGGGCACGCAGGTCTTCGGGCAGCTCGTGGAAGGAGAGCGGCGAGCACCAGAACGGGTGCGTCGCGATCCGCAGTCGATCGGCGGCGGCGTGCTCGAACAGCCTGGCCCCGGCGGCGCCGAGTGGCCCGGACATGCCGCGCAGGCGCCGCAGGCCCTTGCCGACGTCGGCCGCCGTGGCGTCGGAGATGTAGTACGGCGCTGGTTTGACGTGCAGTTCGACCATCGCGGCCAGGGGTGTTTCGGTGCGCGGGTCGAGGGCGAGCAGTTCGTCGGCGAGTAGCAGGTCCGCGATCAGTTCCCGGCCGCCGTTGTCGCAGATGATCGCGACAGTCTTCGACGTGCCCTCAGATCCGGGCTCCGCGCCGGCGCCGAGCAGGCGTTCCCGGAGCAGTTCGGTGTCGTCGGCGAGCGGCGGATTGACGGCGGTGTAGCCCTCGACGACCTCGGTCACCTGGAAGACCAGGTCGGCGCGGTTGCCGAGCACGGCCGCCTCGGTCAGCGCGGCGAACCGGCGGGCCGGCGGCAGCCCGTCGAGCGCGGCGTACCAGGAGAAGGCCGCTTCGAGCTGCGGATCGGACAGTTCGGCGTCCTTCATCGGCTCGTACGGATCGACCCCGGACCAGGCCGAACCGGGCGGCCCGAAGTATCCGGTCGCGTCGAGGATGCGCCTGAAGAAGTAACTCTCGGCCCACAGGAACGGCGCGTCCGCCCACGGTTTGCCGTAGTGGCCGCGGTCCCATTCCCCGCGCCACCGTTCGGCGTCCGGCGCGCTGTCGGGCAGCGGCCTTATCGGGCCGGTGCGCGGCTCGTCGAGCAGGGCCCGAAGCGCGCGGATCTGGTCGGGGCCGTAGGGCAGTGCCGCGATCAGGTTCTCGATCAGGACGGGATGCCGGCGGTGGAACACGTCCCACGCGAACGAGCCCTCCGGGCTGATCAGGATCGGCGGCGGCAGCTCGTGCGACATGCCAGGCATTTTATGTGCCCGGCATCCCGGGACGTCGGCTGAGGGGCGCCGAACCGGTCAGCTCGGAGACGCGGTAGCGGTCCATGCGCGGCCCGAGCAGCAACCGGAAGGCGCCGGCCGCGCCGAGCAGCAGCATGGCGAACAGTTCGACCCAGAATCCGGCCGTCGGGGTGAAGGTGACGATCACGGACGGGCCGACGAGCTGCCGATGGTGGAATCCGAGGAAGGTCGGCTCGGGGGCGAGGCTGCTCACGACGCTCACGGCCACGTCGGCGAAGGCCACCAGCGCCATGCCGAAAAGGAAACCCGCCGCCCGCGCCTTCGCCCGAACGGTCGCGGCGACGAGTGCGAGGGCGATCATCGCGATACCGCCGAGAACGACGGCGAGGTGGTTCCAGCCATCGTTCTGCGCCCACGAACAGCAAGTCTCCGAATGCTGCACGCCGCCGAATATCGTGCCCACGCCAAGGCGGTACGAGGCCAGCACGTTGCTGGCGACCCACAGGACGGCGCCGATGAACCCGAGCAGCACCGCCACGACGCGGTCCACCCTGCGCTGGCGCCCGCGGCGATGCGCCCGCTGCCGGACCACCAAGACGAGCACGACGAGCGCGCCCGCGGTCTGCAAGACGAGGACGGCGAGCGACAGCCAGATGCCGAGTGCGTCGTATTCCCTGGACAACCGGGACGGGCGCAGCTTCCAGAAGTAATTGGTGTCCACGATGAGCACGAGGCCCAGCGCCAGCCCGCACGCCGCGTCGCGGGTTTTCCGATTGCGCAGCAGCGCGCCGCAGCCGACGAGAACCGCCGCCTTTATGCCCTGCCCGACGATGGTACCGGCCGATTCATAAAGGGGCTGAGTCGTAGGACCGAGCTGCGTGCGCGCCAAGAGGGCCGCGAGCTCCGCCAAGCCGGCGGCGATGAACAGCACTGCCGCGGTTAACCACGCCACTCGATTGTTTTCACGCTGACCCCGTGGCGCGCCTGTGGTGATGTACTCGCCCGCGACTGGCTGCCTGATCGCCCAAGCGTCGTCCGTCGACATCGCTCGCCCCCAGCCCCCCAATAACGCCTGTGGGGCGCACCCTATCGGAGTGCGCCCCGCAGTGGAACGGTTATCTAGTCAGCCGTGATTCGTCGTGGTCAGACTTACCTCATGACGAGTACGTGGTCGTGCATACCGTGCCGTTGAGGCTGATCGCCGCGGGCGACGGGTACGCCCCGGACTCGTTGCCGACGAAGCCGATGCTCACCGAGTTGCCGCCGTTGGGCGCCAGGTTCGCGTTCCAGTCGACGTTCGTGGCGTGCATGAACTGACCGATGTTCGTCCAGTTCGCGTTCCAGCCGCTGTTGAACGACTCGGTGGAGGCGGGGAAGGTGAACGTCAGGGTCCAGCCGTTGATCGCCGCCGGGCCGGTGTTCGTGATCGACAGGTTGGCCACGAAGCCGCTGCCCCAGGACTGGCTGACCTCGTAGTCGACGGCGCAGGTGCTGTTCGCCGGAGTGCTCGTGGTGAACGTCACCGGGTCGGAGGGCCGCGAGAGGTAGCCCTTCTGGTCGGTCGCCAGCACGTTGATCGTGTAGCCGGTGCCGGGCACCAGGTTGTAGAGCGTCGCGGAGGTCGAGGTCGACTCGGCCAGCACGTTGGTGACCGTGCCGACCTGCTGGATCACCTCGTACCGGTACACCTGGCCGCCGCCGGACGGCGTCCAGCTGATCGTGGCCTGCGAGCCGGTGATGTTGGACGCGCTCGGCGAGCCCGGCGCCGTCAGGGCACTGACTCCGCTGCCCGAGGGCGTGAGCACGATCGTCTCGATGGAGTACGGGGCGATCGTCTGGCTGCTGCTCGTGCCCTGGGCCGCGCTGGTGATCGAGCCGGCCTCGTCGCCGTAGGTGTAGACGGTCGGAGTCGCGCTGCTCGGGGAGTAACCGGTGTAGTGCAGGTTGATCGGGTAGGAGTTGTTCACGTCCTTGTTGACCAGCTGCACCGCCAGATCGCCGTTCGCCTGCCGCACCGCGTGCGCGCTGACCAGCGGCTGGTCCGTCCCGGCCTTGACCATCTGGTCGCCGGGCCGGCCGAGCTTGCTCAGCATGCTGATCGCGAAGTACGGCGGGAACGGGGTGTTGATCGCCGGTTCGCAGGTCGTTCCCACGCAGGTGCCGCTGGAGAGCACGCCCCAGTCGTTGAAGTCGGTCGCGCCGTCCGGCGCGGTGCTGATCGTGCCGGGGCCGTTGTGGGTGTCCCACCAGTCGACCGTGAACACGCCGTCTTCGAGGGCTGTCATGTAGGCGTCCGCGCCGAACAGCGCGTCGGGCTGGGTCGTGGTGTCGACGCTCGAGTTCATCTCGGTCAGCGCGATGCCGAGGTTCGGGCCGTTGGCGCCGGCGTACTTGTTGATCTCGCTGCGCAGCTGATCCAGTTCGCCGGGCAGCTGCTGCGGCTCGGACAGCGCCGTCGCGGCGTCCTTGCCGCTCGGGTACCAGTGCACGATCACGAAGTCGATGGCTGATCCGGCGATCTGGAGCACGGTGCGGTTCCAGTCGTAGCTGTCGCCGCTGGCCACCGCGCCGTCCGGCCAGTTGCCCGGCATGGTCAGCACCGCGCCGATCTTGATGGTCGGGTCGACCGCCTTCATCGCCGAGACGTATTGCAGCACGTTGTTCGCGTACGTCGTCGGGCTCTTACTCGAGTGGTTGTCGGTCTCCCAGTCGGCGCCGTAGTAGCCGTTGCCGTAGAGCTCGTTGCCGATCTCCCAGTACTTGTCGCCGTAGCCCTTGGTCACGTTGGCGTACTGGACCCAGCCGGCCGCCTCGGCCGGCGTGCCCGAGCCGTAGTTGGCGATCAGGATCGGCTGCGCGCCGATCTTCTTCACCGTGCCCATGAAGGAGTCGAAGTCCGTGCCGGGTGCGACATAGCCGCCGGGCGCAGTGTTGTCCTGCCAGTGGTAGATGTCGCCGTATGAGCCACCCGGGTATCGCAGCATGCCGACACCCGCCTGGCCGAGCAGGTTCTGCACGGTCGGGACGTTCATCTGACTGTCCCAGACCGCGCTGTTGAGCCCGTAGCCGGTCGCCGGGATGGTGCCCAGCCCCTCGGTCGCGTTCACCGTGACGTTCACCGCCGCGCCGGCGCCGGTCCCCGTCGCGGCGAGCGCGCTCGCCCCGGGCGCCAGCGCGCCGGCGAGCACCAGCGCGGCTCCCCCCGCGACCCGCCGTAACCGGCGCGATCGCCTCCATTCCGAACTCACGCGCGACTCCCTCCGCCACATTTGAGCACAGTTCTCGGAATGGTCGCGCCGCCTCGCCAAGAGCGTCAATGTCCTGTGAAACTTACACGAGGACACCGCATCGAACTTCGTCGAACGCCCTGCTCACAACGCACAAAGACGTCAGAGATCGTATACGCACCTTTCCGTTCCCTTGGAGTAACCGCGGCTGGTTCGTAGCGTCAGTGCGCTGGCCGTCGGGTCAGGAAGAGGCACCTAGGAGCGGTTCGATGCACACAACGATGAGGCCCGTCGCGATGACGGGCGCACTGCGGCGGCGTCCGGCCGCGCTGTCCGCGGTGGCCGTGGGCGCGGTGCTGGCCGCGCTCTCGGCGCTGCTGCTCGCCTTCGGCCCGCTGGCCCGCCCGGCCGGCGCGGCGGGAACGGTGGGAGCGGGGTACTGGCACACCTCGGGCAGCCAGATCCTCGACTCGAACGGCAACGTGGTCAAGATCGCGGGCGTGAACTGGTACGGCTTCGAGACCCCGGACGAGATCGCGCACGGCCTGTGGGCGCAGGACTACCACGCCGTGATCGACGACATCAAGCGGCTGGGATACAACACGATCCGCATCCCGATCTCCAACCAGGCGGTCGAGACGCCGGTCATCCCGCAGAACTTCAGCCAGTACAACAGCGGCCCGATCAACACCGACCTGGTGGGCCTCAACGACCTGCAGATCCTGGACAAGATCGTCAACTACGCGGGGCAGGACGGGCTGAAGGTCATCATCGACAACCACCGCTCCGAGGCCGGCGAGACCGCCGAGTCCAACGGCCTGTGGTACACCAGCGCGTATCCGAACTCCGCCTGGATCAACGACTGGGTGACGCTGGCCAAGCGGTACGCGGGCAACTCCACGGTCATCGGCTTCGACCTGCGCAACGAGCCGCACACGCCCACCGGCGTCGCGTATGCGAACGCTGCGACGTGGGGCACCGGCGACCCGAACACCGACATCCGGCTCGCCTACCAGAACGCGGGCAACGCGATCCTCGCGGTGAACCCGAACGCGCTGATCTTCTGCGAGGGCATCAGCAACTACCCGAACAGCAGCGCCAGCGGCGGCTTCGACACCACCTGGTGGGGCGGCAACCTGGAGGGCGTGGCCAAGTACCCGGTCGTGCTCAACTCCCCCGGCCACGTGGTCTACTCGGCGCACGACTACGGGCCGACCCTGTTCCAGCAGGCCTGGTTCAACTCCTCCACGACCTCGGCGAGCCTGGACGCGGTGTGGAACCAGTACTGGGGCTACATCCCGCAGCAGAACATCGCGCCGCTGTGGGTCGGCGAGTTCGGCACCGGGAACGGGGCCACCGACGTGTCCGACTCGACCCCGGGTTCGCAGGGCCAGTGGTTCTCGTCGCTGGTCTCGTACATCGGCGCGAACAAGCTGAGCTGGACCTACTGGGCGCTCAACGGCGAGGACTCGTTCGCCCTGCTGGACGGCAGCTACGACCCGACGCCGGTCAGCGCGGCCAAGCAGTCGCTGCTGGCCGGGATCCAGTTCCCGCTCTCCGGCGGGGGCACCGGCAGCGGCAGCCCGAGCGCGTCGGCCTCGGGTTCGCGATCGGCCTCCCCGAGCGCTTCCGCGTCCAGTTCGCCCTCGTCGTCCTCGGTCTCCTGCCACGCGGTGTACTCGCTGACCAACAGCTGGTCCGGGGGCTTCCAGGGTCAAGTGGCACTGACGAACACCGGCACCTCGCCGCTCAACGGCTGGACGCTCGCCTGGACGTTCCCCGGCGACCAGAAGATCAACCAGATGTGGACCGCGACGTACACGCAGACCGGCGAGGCGGTTACTGCAACGAACGAGCCGTATAACGCGACGCTCGCCGCGAACGCATCGGTGACGATCGGCTTCACCGGTACGTACACGAGCAGCAACGCCAACCCGACATCGTTCACCGTCAACGGAGTCGCCTGCCACTAACCGCGACGATTCCCTAACTGCAACCACGGTTCCTTACACCGTCATGAGTCCGGCCACGGGCAGCACCTCGTGCCCGTGGCCGGACCATGTCGCTCAGCGCGCAGCACCACGCCTTAAGATCAGCCGCGTGACGACGCAGCCCTCCGGCGCCCCCTCCCCCGCCGCGGCGAACCCGTGCATCGTGCTGATCGCAGGGGTCTCCGGAAGCGGCAAGAGCACCATCGGCTCGCTGCTCGCACAGCGTCTTGGCTGGCAGTACGCGGAAGCCGACGATTTCCACCCGGACGCGAACCTGGCGAAGATGGTCGCCGGGCATCCGCTGAACGATGACGACCGGCGCCGGTGGCTGGCCAACATCGCGGCATGGATCGACGCATCGACGGCTGCCGGTCGGCCGGCTGTCGTCAGCTGTTCCGCGCTTAAGCGCTCGTACCGGGACGTGCTGCGCGAAGGCCGCCCGAACGTCCGGCTCGTGTACCTCGACGCTGATAAGCAGACGATCCGTGCCCGGCTGTCCTCGCGTCGCGGCCACTTCTTTCCGGCCTCGCTGCTCGACAGCCAGTTCGCCGACTTGGAGCCGCCGACCGACGACGAGCGTCCGTACCGTGTGCCAGTCACCGCCGAGAGCCAGCCGGACGACATCGTCGAGCACCTCGTGGAATCCAGGATCTGCGACTGATCGGCCAGCGAATCGCGAGTCCCGCGCCGCAGTGTCGGTGCCGCGCGCAAGAATGGGCGCAGCCGAGTCCGCCCGTCCCGGAGAATGCCTCAATGCTCACCATCTCGACCGCCAACGTAAATGGCATCCGCGCCGCATCACGCAAGGGCTTCGACAGCTGGCTCGGCCAGACCACGGCGGACGTGGTCTGCCTCCAGGAGGTGCGGGCCGAGCCGCACGAGATCCCGGTCGCACTGCGCGAGGCCCAGGGCTGGCACCCGCTGTTCGCGCCGTCGGCCGCCAAGGGCCGCTCCGGCGTGGCGATCTACAGCCGGCTCGAGCCGGTCGCCACCCGCATCGGCTTCGCGTCCTCGGAGTTCGACACCTCCGGCCGCTACGCCGAGGTGGACCTGCCGAACGTGACCGTGGCCAGCCTGTACCTGCCCTCCGGCGAGGTGGAGACCGAGCGGCAGGTCGAGAAGGAGCGCTTCATGGCCGAGTTCCTCGAGTACCTGAAGGCGGCCAGGTCCCGGGCCGAGGCGCACAACCGCGAGCTGGTCGTCTGCGGCGACTGGAACATCGCGCACCGCGAGATCGACATCAAGAACTGGAAGACGAACCAGAACGCCTCCGGCTTCCTGCCGCACGAGCGCGCCTGGATGAGCCGGGTCTTCGACGAGGCCGGCTACGTCGACGTGGTGCGCCAGCTGCACCCGGAGGGCCCCGGCCCGTACTCGTGGTGGTCGTACCGCGGCCGCGCCTTTGACAACGACGCCGGCTGGCGCATCGACTACCAGATCGCGACGCCGGGACTGGCCAAGCTCGCGGTCAGCGCGAAGATCGAGCGCGCCGTCGAGCACGCCGCCCGCTGGTCCGACCACGCTCCGGTGACGATCACCTACGACATCTGAGCCGGCAGAGCCTGTCCGCCGACCCGAGCGCGAAAGACCGTACGCATGGAGTTCTTCTGCTACCACCGGGACCGCCCCGGCTCCGGCGCCCTGCGCGACGAGCTGGTGGAAGAGCACTGGTCCTACATGGACCGGTTCGCCGAGCAGATGATCGCGCGCGGCCCGACTTTCACCGACGACCGCGAGGCCGCGACCGGCAGCGTGCACATCCTCGACCTGCCGGACCCAGCCGCCGCCCGCGTGTTCGCCTTCGACGAGCCGAACTACCAGGCCGGCGTGTACCGCGACGTGCTGATCCGCCGCTGGCGCAACACGCTGGGCCGCACGATGTGGGACTTCCCCGGCGGCCGCACCGGCGGCAACCGCTACCTGGTGATCGGCCTCGGCGCGGGCGAGCCCGCCGACCTGGCGGCGCCCGAGGACCGCGCCGAGCTGATCGCCTACGGCCCGCTGCTCGCCGACGACGGCGCGACCTGGCTCGGCACGGCCGCGCTCCTGCGGGCAGCGGACAAGGACGCCGCTCGCGCCGTCCTGACGGCGGATCGGTACGCCGACATCGAGGTCCACAACTGGCAGTTCGGCGGACGGCAGTAACCGCTCGCCGGGTGCCGCGACGCCCGTCGGCGCGGCTCAGCGGCGCAGGGAGGCTCAACCGGCCTTCCGGCACGTGAGGTACAACGGCATGGCTAGCACCCACAGCACCAGGCAACACGCGGCCCACACACCAGGCGTGCTCAGCTCCAGCGAGCCGACCGAGAAGTAGACACCCCTGCCCTGCCGCACGCGTCGAGAGTCGTCCTGATAGACCCAAAGACTGCTTGCAGCCAGCAGCAGCGCAATGAAGATCGGTACAAGCTCCACGCCGGGCGAACCCATTGCCGCAGCCTCCCATCCGGCATCCACCAGAGCGCGCCTCTATCATCCTGCGTAGTCAGCGGAAACGCAGCGAACCCCGGCAACGGACGACACCAGCCGACAGCAGCCGAGGCCAGGGAACCGCCCTGGCACAGAAGAGATCGGCCAACGTTGACGGTACTCACGGGTTGTTGGGCGGTGGCTGATCGGTGGAACGCAGCACAGAGAGCCGTTCGCGATAAGTATCCTCGGTGATGTCGCCTCGGGCGTATAAGTCCGCGAGCACCCCTTCGGCCACCATCGTCGCCATCGGGTTGACACGCCAGGGCTGAGGCCTCGTCGAACCTTGCTGATCTTCCAGTCGGGCGCGACGCGCGGCCAGCCGAGTCGCCGCGGCCACGGAAACAACAACCAGGCTCACAACGGCTAGGTCGAGCAGGAGCAGAGACGCGAACGACGTCCAGAACCAGGCCCACAGGCCACCGGGCACGATGATGGTCACGCCGCCTCTCCTCCCGACGTACCAGAACCCTCATTGTCACGCGAGAAGTCGTTCACCGGAAGTGACCAAGCGCAACCAGGACAGAGACATCCACCGACGCCACCGAACGACACCAACGGCGACGGACGACAGCGAACAAGTGCAGCCTGCAGCGACCACGACGACTGGGATCTTTCAGGCAACGCACTGGTCACAGCGTTCGCAGACACGCCCGGGTCAAGAGTGCTTCTTGCGCTCCCACCGCCGTCGCACGCGCCGCGCGTACTGCCCAGCTCGCGA
>Ga0070739_10001594_pt1 | contig 33247 bp, 25 predicted proteins | sample Coa_R1_7_FD_66445 | JGI IMG/M metagenome (GOLD analysis project Ga0070739, IMG submission 66445) | Surface soil microbial communities from Centralia Pennsylvania, which are recovering from an underground coalmine fire - Coalmine... | ecosystem: Environmental > Terrestrial > Soil > Unclassified ...
TGTCGGGCACGTCGAGATGAGCGAATAGGATCCTCTTTTCGGGCACATTTCCTCCGGACCTGGGATGAAGCCTATTGGTTTCCCTACGCCAATCCAGGATAAACCGGCATTCGAGATGCTTCAGCCGCCGTCTCCTTAGGGGATGCGGGTCTCAGCTCTCGCGCTCACGAAGGCGTATGAGAAGCACGACGCCATCGGCGACGGTGACCGAGGCCTCCTCGCCGGTCATGACGTTGCTGACTCCGAGCGTCGACCCCCGCGTCAGCACCCCGTTCCGCAGCGCGTATTCGAGGCCCTCCGTCTGCACTCCCGTCGCTCGCTCCGACACAGCCAGCAGCGTTACGGTGTCTCCTGCCTGCCCGCGGACCACGGTTCGGCCGCGTACGGTCATTACCTCCGAATCAGAGCTGACGAGGCGGACCAGTGCCTGAGAGTGGCCCGTGATGAGCAACAGGTTGGCCACGGCATGATCAAGGCGGCCACCCAGCCCCCCAAAGATGACGATCTCCGCGATCCCTCGCTCCTCCGTCAGGATGAGAGCCAGCTCCAGATCGGTTCGGTCCTTCCTGGTGGGGAAATCCATGACCTCGGCTCCGCGCATCTTCGCCAGCTGAACCAGCTCGCTCGGCGCCGAGTCAAGGTCCCCGATGATGACGTTGGGGTTTACACCACACCCGAGAACGCCGGCAAGTCCACCATCGGCCGCGATCACCAGATCATCGGGGCGGACGTTCGATTTGACCACTTCTGCATCGGGCGCATCACCGCCGGCGAAGATGAGCGCTCGGCTCACGCCGGGAACTTCTCGGTAAAGAGACTGGCCGTGGGCACCAGATGCCGAACCAGATGCTGCCGGTACATCCAGACCGCGAGCCGGTGCCAGCGAGTTGCGCTCTGACTCCCAAAACGGACTGAGGGCGGCTTCACGAATGGGATCAGCAGGCGCCAGCTTCGCTGCACGAGTGTTCGCTCCTTGGCTGTGTCGTAACTACGATTGAGCTTGAGGAACAGGCTCACTGCGCCCGCGGGATGCGTGACCGCATAGGTCTCTCCCTCTCCAAGCGCCCGCATGAAGCGGCGGATGAGTTGCGGTTGTGCGTTGATCATGCTCCGGCTGGCGAGCAGCACCAGCTCATACTCGTCGGGGACGCCCCACTTCTGCAGCTGAATGACGTTGACACGCTGCCCCGCCTGCTGGATCTCGATCCGCTCCCACACCTGATAGGCGCCCTCGATGGCGTCGACCCGTCCTTGGAGCAGTGCCGGCACGTAGTCATAGTTCACATTGACGCGCTGCACCCTTCCGGAAACCCCCGCCTTCTTGAACACCGTGTTCAGGATGACGGTGTCGGCTGGGGTCTCCGCGGCACCGATTCGCTTTCCGGCGAGCTGCCGCGGAGAGGTGATACCCGAACGTTTGAGGGTCATGATGCAGTTGAGGTGATGCTGGACCAATGCGGCCACCGAGACCACGGGGATTCCCTGCGACTCGGCTGTCACCACATCACTCATATAGCCGATCGCCAGCGTGTTCCGCTTGCTGTAGGCGACCAGCTTTAGCGGGTCTGTCACGTTGGCCGGTGGGCGGATGGAGACGCTGAGCCCATTCCGAGCGAAGTAGCCGAGAGCCTCAGCCGCATAGATGGGTACATGAACGCCCCAGGGCGTGTAGTCAAGCCACAGCGTGAGATGCTCGATGTGGGGTGCGGGTGGCGATGCCTGAGAGCCACCACACCCGGCCGAGAAGGCCACCATGACAATCACCGTCAGGGCAAGAATGCGTTTACGACGTATCAAATCGGAATTCCCTGCAAATCTGAACGGAGGAGCACTCGTCACCGAGCGCGCCACAGCCCCCCGAGATCAGTTCGTTTCGCTCGATTCCACGGCAGCAGCATGTACTCGAGCAGCGACACCGCCGCGAAGAGGACGACACCTAGGAGCGAAAGCACGACCACAGTCGCGAACATACCGGGAACGTCGAGCGCACTATCTTGAAAGCGCATCAGATATCCCAAGCCGCTTTGGCCCCCAATCCACTCGCCGATCGCCGCTCCGCTGACGGCGAAGACGATACCTAGCTTGGCTCCGCTGAAGAAGGCGGGCAGTGACCAGGGGAGCCGCAGTCTAAGCATGATCTGCCATCTCGAGGCCCCGGCTCCCCGAAGCAGGTTGACATGGTCAGCATCGACCGACATGAGACCGTCGGCGCCGGTAACCACGATGGGGAAGAACGAGTACAGGGCAGTCACCACAATCTCGGGCAGCAGCCCGTAGGCGAACATGATGGTCACGATGGCTGCCAGGGCGAAGATCGGGATCATTTGGCTGGCGATCAACACCGGGTAGACGGCCCGGCGTACGACCCAGGAGAGGCTTATCAGAACGGCCAGCGGTACCGCAGCGACGAGCCCAAGACCGAATCCGGCCAGTATCTCCTGAAGAGTCGTGGCCACATCGGGCAGATAATTCCAGCCCCGACTGACCAGCGCGTTCAGCACTTCGGCGGGCGTGGGCAGGATGTAGAAGGGCAGGTGGAAGAGGCTGACCGCGCCGTACCATAGCAGAATGAGCAGGACGAGCAGCCATACTGTGGGTAGGTAGCCCGGCACAGCCTCCATCAGCAGGAGTCGACCCGTGCCCCGACCTTCCTTCTGGTCCAGATGCATCAGCGCCGGGTCACCGGCATCGCGACTAGGCGCTGCCTCCGCCATGGCTGGAAGGTTCGCCGGAGACGTTCGGGTTTCGGTAGCCTGGGTCATGCTGCCCTCCCCGGCGCTCTCGAGGTCCGCAGGATAGCGAGCATCTTGGCCTTCATCTCGGCAAAATCAGGTGTGCCCGTAACCTCAAGCGTGCGCGGCTTCGCCAGTGGGACGACCATCTCCTCCATAATCCGACCGGGTCGCGGCGTCATCAGGTAGAGCCGGTCGGAGAGCAGGATGGCCTCGTCCAGGTCATGAGTCACGAGCAGCATTGACCGCCTGGAGGCGGCCTGGAGACCCAGGAGCCACTCCTGCAGCTCTCCGCGCGTCATGGCGTCGAGCGAGGCGAAAGGCTCATCGAGGAGCACATCCCGGTCGAGTAGAAAGGTTCGGATCAGACCTACTCGCTGACGCATTCCGCCGGAGAGGCGCTCGGGCCGGTAGGAGGCAAATCGCTCGAGTCCGAACCGTTCCAGCATGGCGCGGGCTCGCGCTCGAGCCTCGCTCCTCGACGCCCCCTCGATCTCCAGCAGGAGCCCGGCGTTGTCGATGCTCCGTAGCCACGGCAACAGCAGATCGCGCTGCGGCAGATAGCTGAACATGCCTAGGCGGCTCGACGGCTCCTGTCCGCCAACCAGCACCCTTCCGGTCCAGGGCTCCTGCAGCCCGGCAATGGTGTTCAACAGCGTGCTCTTGCCACACCCACTCGATCCGACAACACTCACGACCTCACCGCGGCCAACGACGAGGTTAACGCTGTCCAAAGCAGCCACCGTCTGGTGGCGCGCCACCCGGTATCGCACGCCTAGGTCTACCGTCTGAAAGGCCGGTGGAAGACTGTCCATGTGAAATGTAAAGGCCGCGCCTCGAGCGCCATCCGAGACACGGCCGAAGACTTCAGTCGCTTCCCTACGCCGGCATTACCCGAGATCAGGTTCAAAGGGTCGGCACTGACGCGCCTCTCAGCCTTGACGGCTCCCCTAGCTCCTATGCGGTTGTCGTATCACTCCCGTCAATTGGTCAACTCATTCTAGCCCGGGTGGTTCGGCCTCCCATCAGGAACAGGCCGAGACCGCCGAGCCCGAGGAACGCCAGGAGTCCGAGTACCAGCCAGTCAGTCTGGTCCGATGACCGCCGGCGCCTGCGCCCCAGTCGCTTATGCCAGCGAAGGTCTCTTGCGCCGGCGATCGGAATCGACGCCGCGACGGCCCGCTGCAGAGCCCGGGCTCGACGCTGCGCTTGGGAAGGCGATGAGGCGACGTAGGCCTGAATGAGGGACGTCGCGGTGCCTGTCTGACCGAAGAGCTGCTGGACTTGGGTTAGGGACATGACCACACCCGGCATGGAAGCAAGCAGCTGTCCATCTCGCACGATACCGGCTACTCGAAAGATTCCCACCTGCGAGCGTACTCGGGCGAACAGGAGGTCGCGTACATGGACGCCATGGGGTTGCGCGACGGATGATGTTATGTACACCTGAGGGCCGCGGAGTGATGCGAGCGACAGCCGCGACCCGCCCGGTGTGGCAAGGGAGGCAAACTCGGAAGACGCGGGGCTGTTGTGGACGTTTCCGTTGCCGTAGGCCTCCCCGAGGAGCGGCGCCGAAAAGCTGATTCCGGACCCGAGGTCCCGCCATCTCATGGGCTCGACCAGTTGAGGCGAGTAGCCGGCGATACCGTGGATTCTGGCCAATTTCATGCCCAGCGTGTAGTACCGATCGATTGAAAAGGGCCTCCGAGCAGCCAGGGCCTGGGCATACACGGTCTGCGGCGGCAGGGTGACGGCCCCCAGCCGAAGCCGGTACCCCGTTCCGATCAAGGCCTCCCCGCCGGCGGCGACGAGCATGAGGGCCGCCAGCGTGGGCAGTACTCTCCGCGTACGCCGTCCGCGTCTTGCCGCTCCTCGAATGAGGGCCCGAAGGCTGAATGCCGTCGTGACGCATGCGCCCACGATCGCAATAAGCCACCCGACAACGGTGAGGGCGTCCATGGGACATACTAGTCGAGTTCAATGTTGGCCATTCGAGTTTCAATGTCCGCCCTCTCGACAAATCTTGTTCTGTTGCACTGCGCAGCCCTGCAACCGTTCTTCGATTCGCCGTGTTGTACGGTGTGAGGAACAAATCCAGTGGGAGGGCATCGTTTCCGATCTGGAGCAGCGCCTGGCGCAGAATCTCGACGGCAGCTTCGAGGACCTTGTGCTCACCTACGAACGGCGACTGTACGCCTTCGCTTACCGGGCGACGGGCTGCCGGCAGGAGGCCGAGGATCTGACCCAGGACACCTTCGTCCGTGCGTACCATGCCCTGGCTTCCTACGATGGACGACGGATCCGGGCGCTGCATCTTCAGGCGTGGCTCTACCGCATCATCGTCAACCTGAGCCGCAATAGAGTGCGCCGCAAGCGGCCGGCCATGGAGGCTCTCAACGGCAATGAACCGGACGGAGCCGAGGTCACGCCGCATGGGGTTCATGAACGGGCTGAACGGGCCGAGGAAATGGCCGCCCTACTGGGCCTTCTGCCACACCACCTACGCGTCCCCATCGTGCTGAAGTACGTCAACGAGCTGAGCTATCCCGAGATCTCGGAGCTGCTTGAGCAGCCGGTGGGAACAGTGAAATCGAACGTCCACCGTGGCCTCCAATCGCTACGGAAATCGCTCGACTCGACCAGGCCAGATAAGGAGATACCGGTCCGTGAACACTGAAACAATCCGCAGCACCGACCTCGAGATCGGAGAAACACTGAGATCGCTGCCGCCCGTGGAGCCGCCTCCGGCCTTGACGGAGCGGATCCTCGTGGAGCTGGGGCTCGCCGATCAGTACTTCGAGAGCGAGACGCCGTTCGGTCGGACGTACTTCGCGTTTAACGAGCTGGGGGTCTCAATGGTCGAACGGGGGCTGGACCATCGATCGTTCGAGCAGGAGTTTCGCTCCCGCCACGGACGGGCGGCAGTGTTCACCGATAGCCCGCCCCGGAAGCTCGTGCGCCAGATCGAGTCCCGGCTCCGCGGTCTACCCTCTCAGGGACCGGCGTTCGACCTGAGAGAGCTGACCGACTTCGAACGCGATGTGTTGCTGAAGACCTTGGAGATTCCATTCGGCCAGGTGCGTCCGTATGGATGGGTGGCGGCGCAGATTGGGCGACCTCGAGCCATGCGAGCCGTCGGATCGGCCCTGGCGGACAATCCCGTGCCGCTGCTGATTCCGTGTCATCGAGTGGTCAGGAGTGACGGGCGAATCGGGAACTACGGCCTGGGTGGCCCGGCGGCGAAGCGCCGGTTCCTGGAGCTGGAGGGCGTCGAGCCTGATCAGCTGGAAACACTGGCACGCCGAAACGTGCGCTACTTCGGTAGCGACACGACACACATCTACTGCTATCCGACCTGTGGTCACGCCCGTCGGGTGACAGACCGCCATCGCGTCGCCTTCTCGAGCGCGCGCCAGGCTCTGAGCAACGGCTACCGTCCTTGCAAGGTCTGCCGCCCGGTCGCCGGGTAGAGTAGGCCTCGAGACAGGAGGCTGCGGCTATCGAGGCATCGACTCGTCCGAAGCGGCAAGCCGTTTGAGCTGACTTGTCGGCGTCGACCCCACTACTCGGGCTGCCGTCCTCCCATACCTGCCCGCCTCTTATCCTTAGTCGGTTGCATCGCACGAAAGGACGGACAGCACGGCCCGTGATCTCGTACATTCAGGGAACCCTCAAACGGAAATATGACGACCACGTCGTCGTCGACGTGGGCGGCGTCGGCTATGAGGTTTTTCTGCCCCAATTCGTCCGTCGCACGTATGACTCGCGGGCGGAAGGCGACGCGGTCGAGCTGGAAATCTACTATCACGCCAGTGAACGTCAGATTCGCCCGATCCTCTTCGGCTTCAATCACCGCCATGAGAAGCAGTTCTTTGAAAAGATCATCACGGTCGAGGACGTCGGACCGGTGAAGGCCGCCCGCGCCCTGGGCCTCTCGGTTTCGACGGTGGCTCGGGCCATAGAGTCTGAGGACGTGACCGTGCTCCGACGTCTGCCCGGAATCGGTGACAGGACGGCCAAAAAGATGATCGCCACTCTTCGCGGCCGCGTTGTCGAGGAGGCGCTGCTTCAGGACGAAGGCTATGACCGAATCGTGGCCGAACCTGTCCGAGACGCGACCTCCGACCTCACCGCCGATACCCTCGAAATCCTGCTGAGCCTCGGCCACCGGCGGAGCGATGCCATGTCGAAGATCGAGGCTGCGCTCGACCAGAACCCCGAGATCGAAACACCGGAAGAGCTGATTCGAGAAGTCTACCGAAGAGAGGCGAGGGCATGAGGCTCAAATGGGCAGACGTCCAGCGGTAACCGGCGAGGCTGAGCCCGCCAGGGAGGTAGACCAGCAGGATCAACCTCCGGTCAGCCTACGTCCCAAGACCCTGGAAGAGTACGGGCGCGCCGGCCAGCGCACCGTTGTAGAAAACCTGGCGATCGGCATCGAAGCGGCGCGCCGGCGTCACGAGCCCCTGGAGCATGTGCTCCTGTACGGTCCTCCCGGGCTTGGCAAGACCACCCTGGCCCACGTGGTCGCTCATGAGATGCAGGCCACGCTCATCAGCACCTCCGGCCCGGCGCTCGAGCGACAGAGTGACCTCATGGGCATCCTCACCAATCTGGAAACCGGCAGTGTGCTCTTTGTCGATGAGATTCACCGCCTTCCGCGTACCGTGGAGGAGTTCCTCTACTCGGCCATGGAAGACTTCAGCGTCGACTTCGTCCTGGAGAAGGGCGCCCATGCCAGAACCATCAAGTTCCCACTGAAACGCTTCACGCTCGTCGGTGCGACCACCCGTTCGGGTATGCTCACACCGCCGCTGCGTGATCGGTTTGGCTTTCACTTTCATCTGGACTTCTACAGCCCGGAAGAGCTGGCGCGAGTAATCATGCGCTCGGCTTCGATTCTGGAAACGGAGATTGCACCCGATGCCGGGATGGAGATTGCGCGCCGCTCACGGGGCACGCCCAGAATCGCCAACCGGTTGCTCCGCCGCGTCCGTGACCACGCACAGGTGAAGGGCGACGGCGCCATCACTCTGCCGGTTGCCCAGGATGCCCTGGAGCAGGAGGGGGTAGACGAGCAAGGACTCAATGAGATGGACCGCCGCTATCTTCAAACCATCCGAGACTTCTACGATGGTGGCCCCGTAGGTATCGAGGCCTTGGCGGCGACCCTCAACGAGGAGAAGGATACCCTGGTCGACGTCGTCGAGCCCTTTCTGCTCAAGATGGGTCTGGTGACGCGGACATCCGGAGGACGGAAGCTCGGAGCTGCCCTCGAAGGATACCGAGGCGAGGCGCAGGCCCGGATGTTCGGCTAGTGGCAAAGCTGACGGGAACGGTCGACCGGGTCGTATACCGAAACGAGGACGACGGCTTCGTGGTAGCCCGATTCCAGATCGACGGCGTGGAGGGCCAGCGGACTTACGACGACCTGGCGACGATCGTCGGGCCGCTGGGGCCGGTCATGGAGGGGGAGCTGCTCCATGTGTCCGGCGAATGGGAGCGTCACCCCAAGCACGGGCCTCACTTCCGAGTGGGCTGGTTCGAGCGTCGGCTGCCGTCGTCGACGGAGGGCGTGGAACGGTTTCTGGGCTCGGGCGTGATCAAGGGGATTGGCCCAGCGACGGCGAAGCGGGTCGTGCAATGTCTCGGAGACGAGACCATCGAGGTGCTCGAGAGCCAGCCGGGCCGGCTGCGCTCTCAGGTCCGCCTCAGCCAAAAGCGCGCCGATCTCTTGGTCCGGGGCTGGAATTCTCAGCGTCGGCTGCGCGATCTCATGGTGTTTCTGCAGTCCAACTCTCTGCCGGCCCATCTGGCCCGTCGAATTCTCGATCAGTACGGCGACGAGGGCATCGCGGCCATCCAGCGTGATCCCTACCAGCTGGTGCATGATGTTCGCGGTATCGGCTTCAAGACAGCTGACGCGCTGGCCGTAAAGCTGGGGGTGCCGGCCGACTCGACCTCCCGCATGGTGGCGGGGCTGAAGTTCGTTCTTGAAGAAGCGACCCGAGACGGCCACGTTTACCTACCCAAGGAAGCGCTACTGGCCATGACGGGAGAGATCCTTGGCATCCAGCCCGAGCGTCTCGAGCCCGCCTTGTTGGAGGCCTCTCGTGAGCGCATCATCTCTCTCGACGGGGACAGGGTTTTCCTCACGACACTCTTCCTGGCTGAGCGCGGGTCGGCACAACGTCTCGGGGGGCTACTTCGGGCCTCCTCGTTTCTCAGTCATAGCGGGGAACGGGGGCGGCTCCAAGACGGCGTCAATCGAGCAGTGACCCGGCTGGGAATATCGATCGCAGGTCAGCAACTCGAGGCGGTGACCCTGGCCCTACGGGAAAAGGTAGGCATCATCACCGGCGGCCCCGGGACGGGGAAGACTACATGTCTTCACGTCATCATCGAGGCTCTCGATGCCGCCGGAGTGCCATACAGCCTCTGCGCACCGACCGGCCGTGCGGCCAAGCGGATGACCGAGACAACCGCCCGGCCGGCCTCGACGATCCACCGGCTCTTGGGCTTTCAGCCGGCCGACAATCGCTTCGAGTACAACGTGGACAACCAACTGCCGCCGCAGGTCATTATCGTAGACGAGGTTTCGATGATCGATATCGCCCTCTTCTACAGTCTTCTGAGGGCACTGCCGGATGATTCTCACCTCGTGTTGGTGGGCGACGCGGATCAACTCCCGGCCGTCGGCCCCGGCAACGTCCTCCAGGACCTGCTGGATTCGGAGACGGTTCCCTCAATCCGCCTCGATCAATTGTTCAGGCAGGCCGAGAACAGTCAGATCACGGTGGCCGCTCACGCCATCCGTCACGGTCAGCTTCCCAGCCCGGGCGGCCCCGGCGACCTCTACCTCATCCGTGTGGATGGGGAGATCAAGGCTCGTGAGGTCATCCGCGAGCTGGTACGGACTCGGATTCCGAGGCGATTCTTCCTCGATCCCTTGACAGACATCCAGGTGCTGAGTCCGACCCATCGGGGAGGAGCCGGTGTCCGCTCACTCAACGAGGAGCTCCAGATGTCGCTGAACCCGGCAAAGCCTGAACAGCCTGAGATCAGGATCGGAGCCCAGTGTTTCAGGCCGGGCGACAAGGTCATGCAGCTCCACAACAACTATGAGAAGGATGTGTACAACGGCGACCTCGGCCGCATCCTTTCTGTGGACGCCGAATCTCTCACGGTGAAGGTCGGCTTTGGCGATGGAGGCGATCTCCGAAAGGTCGACTATGAGGGCGCCGAGCTGAGTGACATCACCCTCGCCTATGCCATTTCGGTGCACAAATCCCAGGGAAGTGAGTTTCCCGCCGTCGTCATTCCCCTGCTGACGGCTCACTATCCCTTGCTGCAGCGCAACCTTCTCTACACAGGCCTCACGCGGGCGAGACAGCTTTGCGTCCTCGTGTACCAGCCCAAGGCACTGCACCTGGCAGTCATGGGGACCAGGCGAGAGACACGCTACACCTGGCTGCGGGAGCGCCTTGCCGAGCTGCGCCGGCTGGAACAGGAAGAGGACCGGTTCGAGCCTGCGGGGGATGCACTCCTGGCTGGCGGATGAGGTAACTAGGCCTCACCATACAGGACGTTGAAGCGCTGGGCCACGGCCGGACTTCGCTCGATGCGGGCGTTCCAGCCGCTCATGGCCTTTACCCATGCCGGCTCATCCACTCCCTGCGCAGCCGCCACCTCCAACGCCCTCGACTGGTCGTAGCCACGTGCGGCCAGGCTCTTCGCTATCTCGACGTACGTTTGTAAGGAGACGCCGCAGATGGGATTGAAGTCGGGGTCGAGCGGCTCGCGTCCCAAATCGATATCCTGAGTCGCCGCCGGAGGATGGTCCGGTCCACCACCTTCCCTCCCAGGTGGGGAAGGACGAGGCGGGTCCCCTCCCGGGCGCCCTGCTTTAGTTAGTGCATCAGCAGGCGCGTCTTCAGTCTTGATGAGGTCGTTGAATCGCTTGAGGAAGCCCAATCAGCCCACGCTCCCATGCCGGCCACCGAATTGGTCCGAGGCGGCTCTGTGGATAGCTTAGTTGGGCGCTGTTCCACTTCTGTTCCAGATAGACCCCTGCATCTCGTCGAGTTGCAGAGCCACACCACCTGCGGTACCATCACCACAGGGCGTGGGCGGCCTCGAGCTCAAAGCAGAGCCTTTCGCTGATAAGGAAAGCCTCCATGGTCCGGGACAGGAGTCTGATGAGATGACGCGTTTGCTTAGCGTCTACCTACTGGGAGGGCTGCGCGTCATGGCCGACGGAAATGAGGTCCCCGCTTCGGCGTGGCAGTATCGCAACTCAGCTCGAACGCTGCTTAAGGTGCTTGCCCTGCAGCCCGACCACCGGCTTCACCGGGAACAGGTCGTCGACATCCTATGGCCCGAGAGCGACGTCGACGCGGCCTCTGCCCGTCTCCGAAAGAGCCTGCATGCGTTGCGGCACGCGCTTGAGCCTGACCTCCCGCCCAGGGCACCCTCCAGGTTCCTCACAACGGACAACCAGCTCCTTCAGCTCAGCTCCGCTGCTGTGTGGATTGACGTCGATGCGTTTCAGACCCAGGCCGCGGTTGGCCTCTCTTCGGGTCGGACTGACGACTTGGAGGCTGCCTTAAACACCTACGGTGGCGAGCTGCTACCGGAGGATCGGTATGAGGACTGGGCGGCGGTCAAACGAGAAGAGCTCCTCAGGCTTCGCCGCGAGCTGTCGCTGCGTCTGGCCACAGTGCAGGAGGGTCGAGGTGAGCTAGGCCCGGCCGCCGAACTCATTCGGCGGCTTATCGACGTCGACCCGACGGATGAGGAGGCAACACGCCTGCTCATGCGGCTCTACATGAGGTCGGGCAATAGACACGCCGCCCTGCTCGCCTATCGACGCTGCCGCGATGCCACCACGGCGGAGCTGGACATCGAGCCCTCCCCCGAGACGCAGCAGCTCCATGATGAGCTGCTCTCGGGCATGGTTCAGCCCTCTGCTGAAGCAGCCGCCTCTCATTTGATCGTGCCCCATCAGGTCAGCCGGGAGCAGACTCCTCTCGTCGGTCGGACCGAGATCCTTGGACGAACCCAGGCAGTGATCCAGGCGGCCCTCGAGGGCCTCGGAGGCCTGATCCTCTTGGGAGGCGAACCGGGGGCGGGAAAGACTCGACTGGCCGTGGAAGTGGCACGAGAGGCGATTTCACGGGGAGCCATTGTGCTGTGGGGCAGTGCCTTTGAGGAGGAGAACCTGCTGCCGTACTCGGTGTTTGCTGATCTTCTGGCCAACCGGGTGGGAAGCCTCAGTCCGGACCTGCGAAGCCGGTTCCTGCGAGACTACCCGGAGCTTCAGCCGCTTCTGGGAATCCACGATGAGGCGCCGACCACGCATGGCGCGCTTGCCGCCGGACAGGTGGAGCGAGCCAGGATTCAGCGGGGGATCAGCCGCTTTCTGACCGATCTGGCAGCTTCAGTACCGGTGGTGATCGTCCTCGACGATCTCCACCATGCCGATCCGGCGAGCTTGGCCATGCTGGTTGCGCTGGCGCGTGCGGCCGGCCACCTCCCCTGGCTGCTCATAGCTACGTTTCGAGAGGAAGCGGTCTCACTGAAGCCGGACTTTGGCGAGATCATTCACAACTGTTCCCGGGCGGGAGCGCTTCGAATCGATGTCGGTGGGTTAAATCAGCGGGAATCGCGGCTCCTGGCCTCGACACTACTGGGAATGAACGGCCAGCACGAGAATGGGAATCAAGGACCTATTCCCGTAGCGCTTCAGGAGGACCTGTTCGAGAGGTCGCGAGGAAACCCCCTGTTCCTTACCGAGCTCGCCAACATGGTGCGGGGCGGCGAGCTCGCCGACTGGCAGGAGCACTTGGAGGGCTCCATCCCTCGTGGTGTTCGGGAGCTCATCGCGCAACGCGCTCGACGCCTTTCACCTCTATGCCGTCGAGGCCTCTCCTTGGGAGCCGCGGCGGGGACTCAGTGGACGTTTCAGGTCATCAATCGTGTGGCCGAACAACTCGATCCGCCACTTCCCGAGTCAGCTCTTCTGGAAGCTATCGACGAGGGGCTCCAGAATCGAATCCTGGAAGAGATGGAGGTTGGACCGAGCTGGGGCTATGGATTTAGGCATCCCCTGATCCAGGCCTGTTTCTACGAGTCACTTTCCTCACCGCGTAGATGCCGCCTCCACGGTCTCCTCGGTCAAACCATAGAGGCTCTCAGCCCGGACGAGGTTGAGGTCCTGGCCCACCACTTTTCTAGGAGCGACGACTCAGAGCGGGCGATCCTCTATTTGCAGGCCGCGAGCGAGCGAGCCCTGTCGCTGTATGCCAACGAAGCCGCATACAGCTATCTGTCGCAGCTTGAGAAACGGTTCCAGGACCAAAGGGATTCGACCGCGCTCTATAGAGTTCGCCTCAAGCTTGGGCGCCTGCTGATGACTCTGTCCCGCTACGACGATGCCCTAGCTGTCCTCGCTCGGATATCATCGGAGTTTGACACTCTCGACAGTGAAACAGAGGTCACCGAGGTCGCGGCGCTGATAGCCGAGATTGAGGGAGCGCGCGCCCGGCCAGAGGCCGGAATCGAACGTATCAGACCATTGCTTGCGCCGGCGGAGGCCAGATCCGACCCGAAGGAGCTGCTGAACCTGTACTCGGTTCTGGCAAAGCTCCATTTCCTGGCCAGCGATTACCTCGAGAGCCTATCGGCGGGACAGCGCATGAGGGCGCTGGCGCTCCAACAGGACGACAAAGCAGCCCAGATGTTGAACCTTGGGCGCGCCGCATCCTGTATAGGAGTAGCCGAGCTGATGCTCGGTCGATGGGAGAGTGCGTGCGCCACTCTCGCTGAGGCCATCCAGTTCTCTCAATCGGCCAACGACCTCGAGGTGCTGGGCCGGTCGCTCAATAATCTGGGATCCGCCTATGCAGACGCCGGAATGTTCGCGGAAGCCGTCGAACATCTGCAGCGGGCACTGGAGACCGCGCGAAAGGTCGGAGATCTCGCCACTGTCGGCTGGCAGATGTCGACGCTGGCCAACGTACGGTGCATGCTGGGCGACTGGGAAGCAGCCGAAGACCTGGTGCGTGATGCGGCCGAGGTATTGGCCTCGCTGGACAGCTCCTGGTTCTCGGCATATCCATTGGTCCAACGAGCCCACGTCGCTTTGCTTAGAGGAGACGTCGACTTGGCGAGTGAGATGATGAGCCGGGCGCGGCCGCTGATCGAGTCCAGCGGCGATCTTCAGGTTTCGCGGTGGGCCCAGGCGGTTCTCGCCAGACTGGATCTCGACCGGCGGGAGCCTGAGGCGGCGGTCGAGCGTCTACAATCCGTCCTCGACCGGCCTGGTCTCGAGGAGGCCGACGTGACCTTCATTCTGCCGCTTCTGGCGGAAGCGCTGCTCGAGGTGGATATTGAACAGGCTCGTGAGCTGGCCGAAAGAGCGGCACAACGAGCCCGAGATCACCGTGACAAAGTTGCTCTCGTCGACGCCATTTACGTTCGTGGCTTGGTGGCTATGCAACAGTCGCAGCTCGACACGGCCGAGGCAACGATGCTGGAGCTGTGGGACCTGGCCGACTCGATGTCGTACCCGTATGCCAAAGCCCAGGCATCGCTGGCGTTAGCCGAGATAGGAATGATGCAGGAGGGGCCTTTAGCCTCCGACGTCGCGCATCGCCTCCGGGAGGCCCAAGCCCTTTTCTCTCACCTGGGGGCGAAGCCATACCTCGACCGCACCAGAACGCTTCAAGCGCAAGCCATGGCGGCGCGAGCCCAGTGACCGACGGCGAATGAGGCATTCGAGGACGAGGCGAGGAGCCGTCAGTTGCCGGCTTCGAGGCGTCGTCGCACAAGGGTGGCAAGTGCGTGCGGCGGGGAAGCTCCCACTCGTGCCGAAGCAGCTTGCGACACGGAGTCGAGAACGTCGACGGTGACGATGCAAGCGCGTGTTAGCTCCCTGACGGAGGCGCAGGCGGCCGTATGCTCGATTCCGGCCGGCAAATCGACTTCCGGATGGTCGAGTACCGTCGTAACGCCGAACTGAGGGTACTCGAGGCCTCCAGCCACCGCCCACAACTGGAATATCCGATCACGCGCTTGCTGCAGCCGCTGCAGAGCTTCCCATGGAGAGTCCCGGTCCAGGTATTTGGTGGCGTCGGCAAGAGCCGCCCAACCCTCAAACACCCACTCTTGGACCAATGCCGGCGCCGGACGAAAGGGCTGGGCATCCCAACCCTGATCGAGGCGAATCCGGTCTGGATCGTACAGCATGATCGAGTCCGGCGCCTTGGCGGAGGGTTGTGAGGAGGGTACGGCGACCAGATCGATCTGGCCGTTATCGGCGTATTGGACGAAGAAGCGGAGATGATTCGGCTCCGCCCAGCCGGTGATCCGGTGCCGCAGTAGCCCCACCACGTTCCCCAGGCGTTGCAAGACTCCCTCGAGGTCGTCCAGCGCTTCCGGCCAGGCACCGTCTCTGATGCCCAATCCCAGGTCGAGGTCCGACCAGCGGTCGGCCCGGTCCCTCGCCAGGGAGCAGCCAAGCTCTAGCCACTGCCAGCGATCATCGCGCACCACCTCAGACAGCAGGTTCTCCAAAAGCTGCTTTTGAACCGCAAGCTCCTCTGGAAGACCCTGGAGCCATGCCTCCACCCGGCCGAACTCCCCCGGCTGCCGTTCCGGCCCTATCGTCATGTCTCTCGCATATCAGGCCAGAAAGTTGAACGGAGCGCCCGGACGTCCTTGAAGGACGGTCACGGAGCGCTCCGTTCCCAGCCGGAGGCGAATAGAAAGGGCTACTTCTTCTTGGCCGGGCAGCTCGTGCCGACTTTGTACGGGACCGTTCCGCCGGCGGAGTCAGCGGATTCGAGCAAACCACCGGTCGCGTTGGTCCCCACCTCCTCGAAGGAGGCGGCGCCGATATGCACCAGGGTTGTCTTGCTGACCGTGGGTGGCGGGGCTCCGAAGTCGCTGAGTGGAGCAGTGATGGTGATCACTCCGTGGGCAACGTCGACGCTTCCGGTGGCGCTCCCCACCGGAGTGTAGTTAGAGCCGCCGGTGGCGGACTTGGCGATGTATCCGTAGCCAAAGGCGAAGCCACTGGTGTTGGTCGGGCTGATGTTGCTCGGATCGTACGAAGCCGTGAGGAAGTACGTGGTGGGCGTTGCCTTCTTGACGGGCGGAGTGTAATTGAACTCGAAGTACCACTGATCCCCGCTGCCGGAAACCGGCACCGTACCACCAGGGCCGTCGCTCAGGCTCTTCACTCTGAGCTCCGCCGTCAGGCTCTTCGCCTTGACGTTGGTCGACAGCCCACCGGCCTCGATCGAGAGCGCGTCGTTGTTACCGGTCGAGCCGAGGGGGTTGGCGGTCGCGTCGCCGTAGAAGAGGTTGCAGGCAGGCGCAGGCACGGGGCTGAAGACTGGCGGTCGCAGGATCTTGCCGATGGCCCCAATCATGCCGCCGATGTTGAACGAGCCGTTTCCCGTGGCGTAGTCCCAGCCCGGGAGGGCAGGATACGGTCCCGTGTCGCCGAGGGTGACGTCGTGGAAGGCATTCGTGCCCGCCAGAGCATAGAGATTGGGCGCTGCGAAACCGATGCCATTGTTACGCGCGCTCTCGACCCGGGCCCAAGAGCCCAGTGAGAGCGGGGACGCCAGACTGGTGCCGCCATTCGAGGTCAGAGCACCGGCGTTGTAGAAGTTCGCAGCCGAGTTCAAGAAGTCCGCATCCATCGCTACATCCGGGAGGTCTTTGCCGAGGCACGCAGGAACCTGAGCGACGCAGCTTGTTCCCGTCGGAGGCGCTACGCCGCTCTGCCAGTAAGGCTGGTACTCGAAGTAGCTGGGACCACCACCGCCGGCGACCCACGCCAGCTCCTCGCCATAGCTGCCGTCAGCATTGGTCACCAGGGTGGTGCCGCCAGCCGCTACGACATAGGGAGACGAGGCGGGGTAGTTCACGAAGGGCTCGCCGCCCGGCACGCCATTCGTCAGTCCGGTGACGGCGCAGAAACCACCACTGTCACCGGCCGATGCGAAGAGGGTCTGGCCCTGAGCGGCCGCCTCGGCCATCGACTCGTCGTTGGCGACCATGAAGCCGTCGAGGTAGGCGGAGTACTCGCACTCGCCGAAGGAGGCGCTGCCCGCCTTGGCAAGGTCCTGGCTGACAAAGCGGTTGAACTCAAGCGCCACGTCGCTGTCTGTCAGGGACGTCGCGTCGTAGAGGTAGAGGTGTTTGACGGCCCCGGCGAGCCCGGTCGAAGTCTGCGTATCCATGTCCCACTCGACCATGCCGGAGGTATCCGGACTCGAGATGCCCACATGCTCCACGGTTACCGGAACCTGCGGAAGCTTGGTGCACGTGGTCTTCTTTTTCACGGTGACACAGGTGTCGTTGTTGGAATCCCCCTCGTACGATCGCAGGTCCTTGACCACCTGGTTCAAATTGCCCTCGGCCATGATTGCGATGGCGGTCTTCGAGGCCGGAGCGGTTCCACTGGCGCCGTAGGCCTTCTGGAAGCCGGGCGCCCAGAAGCTGTTGGGGACGTTGGGGACGCCGGCCAGCGGAGTGGTCTTGGGTGTGCTGGGGAAACGCATCCTGGCCGCGTTGGTGAGACCGAGAACGGCGATCAGCACGTTTCGGTACATCGCCGGTACCATTGCCGGCGTCACGTTGGCGTAGACGACACCCTGTCCCTGCTGCTTGAAGGCGTCGATCTTGGTGTTGAAGGCGGCGTCGGCCAGAGCCGGCGTCGCCCATCCACTGACGTAGATGTTATTCGACGTGGCGGAGACCTGAGAAAAGCCCTTGCTCCTCAGGTAACTCTCGACCGAGGAAACCTGAGCATTGGTCGGGCCATATTGAGCCTTGAACTGGCTCGGCGTCAAGGTCTGGCCATACATGGAAGAACCGGCTGAATTGACCGCGCGGATGTAGGCCTGAAGCTGCAGCTGATTCCGAAGCGCCAGCGCCACCGATATATGTAGTGGCGTGCTCGAGGTAAGCTTGCCCAGATTGGTGGCGTGGGCCAAAGAGAAAGCCTGGGTGTGCGTCGGCACCCAGGCCGCACTGCCGGCGACGGCAACTCCCCCGTTCCCCAGGAAGGGAACGAGGCTAAATACGGCTAAGACGGCCACTGCTCCAAAACGTCTGCTCATCCTTCTACTTTCCTCCGGTTGTATTGGCTGGGTTGAAAGCGTTTGCCATCGGCAAGATGTGATCCAGCCGGCGCCGCCAACTGGACCCTGAGATTAGTGTGCCCTAGTTTCGGTAAACGTTGGGTAAAAATCAGGTAAATATTGGGTAAATAATGCCTGGCCCCTCGTCGGCTTCAGCAGCAGTGGAAGTCGAACCTTGACGGTCCAACGCGACACAATGCGCTACCCAGAGCGACGTTTAGACGTCAGCGCGGAGAGGAGACGTTGGGGTCTTCATTAGACTCGATGGCCCGGCCGAGGAGATCAGCGGCCCGGCCCAGGGTCGCCAAGTCGGACTCGGGCAGCGATTGGAGCCGTTTGGTGAGGGAAGCCACCCGTCTCCGACGTCCGGCCACCATGACTCGTCGGCCGGCCTCTGTTGCCGCGACCAACGTGCGGCGGCCGTCGCCCTCCACGCTCCGGCGTTCGACAAGACCCGCGCGTGTCAGGTCACCCACGATCCGGCTCATGGTCGGGCTGCGTACCTGCTCGGCCGCCGCCAGGCTCCCCAGCGTTCGCGGTCCTCCGAAGACCAGCACCGACAAGGCCGAGAGCTGGGCCGCGGTCACCGGCGCACCGGCATCCTCATGCCGAAGACGGCGAAGGAGGTGGATGGCCACCGAGTGGAGTCTGTCCGCAACCTCTTCCGCCTCGCTCACACTTGAGGGTAATATAGATAGCACACCTACATAAGTGAGGAGGAACCTCGGATGACGACCGACGCAAAGCCGAAGCCTCTCGACACCACAGTGGTTCAGGAGTTTGTGGTGGCCGGCCATGGAGACCTAAAGCGGGCGCAGGAGATGCTCGGCCACGAGCCGGGACTCCTGAACGCCGCGAACGACTGGGGTGGCGGCGACTGGGAGACAGCTCTTGGTGGGGCCGCTCACATGGGGCGGCGGGACATCGCGCTCTTTCTGCTGCAGAACGGAGCCAGGCTCGACATCTTCGCGGCGGCCATGCTGGGATATCTCGAGATCGTCAAATCTGTCGTCGCCACGTATCCGGAGATGCGGACTGCACTTGGGCCTCATGGGATTCCGCTTCTCGTCCATGCGCAAGCCGGTGGCGAAGAGGCACGCGCCGTGCTCGATTACCTCGATGGGTGAGACGCGATAGGGCGAGCGCTACGCCAGCGCCACGCCGGTGGGCGCGGCGGCCGCCACATCCTCGACCGTCTCCAGATCGCCCCAGCTGCAACCAACATGTACGTCGACGGCGAGGGGCACCGTGAGTGTCAGCGCTTCGGTCATGTGGCGGCGAACGAGTGCCGCCAGCCGGTCGACCTCCTCCGCCGGAGCCTCGAACACCAGCTCGTCATGCACCTGCAGCAGCATGCGGCTGCGTAGCCGTGCCGCCTGCATCGCTCGCCAGATATCGATCATGGCGATCTTAATGATGTCGGCTGCCGTGCCCTGGACGGGCATGTTTATGGCCTGACGTTCGGCCGCCTGACGGATACCGGGATGATTCGAGTGGATCTCTGGAATGCTCCGCACTCGGTTCAATAGGGTCGACACCTGACCATAAAGCTGAGCCTGCGCGCGTACGCCCTCCATGAAGGCGGTGACTCCCGAATACAGCTTGCGGTAGTCGGCGATGAACCGGCCTGCCTCTTCTCTGGTGAGGCCGGTCTCATAGGCCAGCCGCTGCTCGCCGATTCCGTACACGATGCCGAAGTTCACCACCTTGGCGATACGCCGTTGATCGGACGTCACCTCGGACGGCTCGATTCCCCACACGGCGGCGGCGGATACCACGTGAATATCCTGGTTGTCGAGAAACGCTTGCGTCAGACGCTCGTCCTTGGAGAGGTGGGCGAGGACCCGAAGCTCGATCTGTGAGTAGTCGGCCGCAAGCAGGACCCAACCGGGCTCGCTGGGGACGAAGGCCTTCCGGATCCTATGCCCGATCTCAGTCCGGATGGGGATGTTTTGAAGATTGGGATTGCTCGAGGACAGACGGCCGGTGGCTGCCACCGTCTGATTGAAGTCGGTGTGAAGCTTACCGTCCTTCTTGCTGAGCAGCGCCGGCAGCGCGTCGATGTAGGTGCTCTTGAGTTTGAGCAGCTGACGGTATTCGAGCACGTCGGCCACGATCGGATGCTCATCCCGGAGCTTGTCGAGCACCTCGTTATCGGTGGAGTAGCCGGTCTTTGTCCGCCGGCTCTTCTTGAGCTTCAGCTCCACGAACAACACCTCTCCAAGCTGGTGGGGTGAGCTGATGTTGAACGGATGACCGGCATAGCCATAGATGCGGCTCTCGATAGCGGCCAGCGACTCCCCCATCTGGGCACTCATCTCGCTCAGTAATGCCGTGTCCAGAGACACGCCGTTGCGTTCAACGTCCGCGAGGACCTCGATCAGTGGCATCTCAACCTTCTCAAAGAGGTCGAGCAGGCCGCGCTGCTTGAGACGCTCGCGCAGCAAGGGGGCCAACCGGATGGTAACGTCGGCGACCAGCCCCGAGTAGGTGGCCAGGTCGTCGATCGGCACCGCCGCCTGCGGAATCTCGGCCTTTCCCTTGCCCGTCAGCGCGTCCAGCGTCATGATCTCGACGCCGAGGCGCTGGGCGGCCAGCGAATCGAGCGCGAGCATACGGGTGGACGAGTTCTCGAGGTAGCTGGCCAGGGTCGTGTCCACCGCCAGGCCTCGCGGCTGGATGCCGTGGTCGGCAAGCGCCAGGAGCATAACCTTGAGGTTGTGGCCCACCTTGGCCGTATCCGGGTCCTCGAGCACCGGCTTGAGCACGGCCACGACCTCGTCGACGCCGGGCTGCTCACCCGAGCCATGGCCAATCGGAATATAGTAGGCGCGGCCGGGCTCACGAGTGAGTCCGATCCCGACGATCGTGGAATCAAAGCCGCTGGGGCCGTCGGCTCGGATGTCGATGGCCAATGTCGTCGCGCCCGCGAGCTCCTGTCGCAGCCGTTCGAGGCCCGCCGTGTCTCTAACGATGGTTACTGCCGTCTCGAGACTCGGCGGCGCCTCGACATCCTCGACCTGAACCTCTGTCGAGACCTCATCGGGAGCGAACATCGACAACTGCTCGACCTGCGGCTTGGCAGTGAGCTTGGTGGCCGGCCCCATCTCCCCCGGCCGCAGCTGCTGCACCCGGGGAATCAGAGAACGGAACTCCAGCTCGCGGAAGAGTCCGATCAACCGGGGCAGGTCGAAGTCGCGCACGGCCGAAGCGTCGAGATCGAGCCTTACCGGCGCGTCCACGACAATGCGAGCCAGGTCCCGAGACCGAAACGCCTGATCTCGAGACTCCCGCAGCAAGCCGCCGACCTTGCCGGGGATGTCGTCGACGTGCTCAAAGATCCCCTCCAGCGAACTGTACTGGATCAGGAGCTTGGCGGCCGTCTTCTCACCGATGCCGCGGATTCCCGGTATGTTGTCCGACGTGTCGCCGATCAGTCCCTTCAGATCAGGAATCTGGCCGGGCGTCAACCCGTAACGCTCGAGGACCGACTGCCGGGTATAGAGCTTGGTATCGCTGAACTGGCGGCCATTGGTGAGGACGGTGACATAGTCGTCGACGAGCTGTAGTGTGTCCAGATCTCCCGTCACGATCACTGTGGGGACACCAAGCGCCTCGGCCTGCGCCGCCAGGGTTCCCAGGACGTCATCGGCCTCAAAGCCCGACTGCTCAACAATGGGCATGTTAAACGCCTGTGCTACCTCCCGCACGCGATCGAACTGCATCGCCAATGGCCGCGGAGTTCGCGCCCGGGTGGCCTTGTACTCGGCATATTGTTCATGCCGGAAGGTAGGCGCAGCGCGGTCAAACGCCACTATGACATGAGTAGGGCGAAGAGTGTCCATGGCCTTGATCACCATTGAGGTCCACCCGAAGACGGCGTTGACCAGCTCACCGGAGGTGGTCGTCAACTCGGGCAGAGCGTGGAAGGCGCGGTGCACCAGGGCGTGACCGTCGACCAGCATCAGCTTGCGCCCCAGGGCATCCTCCGGCGTTCGCTCCTCGCCGTTCACTCGGCCCCCTCCTCGGGAGACCATTGGGCCGACGGCTCAGGACTGGACGGAGCGACCTCCCGGGGGGCCATGAAGTACCCCAGGATCAGGCCGACGACCAGGCCGCCGATGTGAGCCCGAATATCGATCCCCGGGGTGAAGGCGTCGAACCCGATGTTTACGACGATGAGCACCAGCATAAACAGCGACAGTTGTAGAGCGACCGCCCGCGGAACGATCGAGTGCCGCAGGACGCCGAGCACGATGACCACGCCGGCGAGGCCGAAGATGGCTCCTGACGCCCCAGCCGCCACCTGGTTCGGTTGATTCGTCAGCACCATAAAGACGAAGCTGGCGAGTGATGCCACCAGCCCCGAGACAAAATAAATGACGGCAAACCGCACGGCGCCGTAGATTCGCTCGACCAACGTACCGATGCTGTAGAGGGCAATGGAGTTGAACCCGATGTGCAGGTAGCTGACATGGACAAACATCGCGGTCAGCAGCAGCCACCACTCCCCGTGCTCGACCAGGGTCGGCTGCAATGCGCCAAATTGCAAGAGATCGCGTTCCGTGCCCGGACCACCGGGGTACATCAGCTCAAATACGAACACCAGCCAGATCAATCCCAGCAGCGTGTATGTTACGAGCGGCGCGTTTTTGCGGATGCGGGAGATGAATTGCGAACGCTGAGACTCGGCCATATACTCAGCTCGGCGCAGCTCCGAGAGGTCGACAGTCCGATCGCGAGCCGCCTCCTCCAGCGCCAAACGCACCGCTCGTTCCGCACTGCCGGCCGGACGTAGGCGTCGGGGTGTCCACAGCCGATGGGCCGCCAGATCAACCACCCAGACCTGCGGCCGCACGCCCGGGTAAAACTGCCTGGGGACGACGCGGCTGATCCTCCGAGCCTGGGCAGGGCTCAGGCTGCTGAACACGAAGACGGAGACGACCCGTAAGGTGACAATCGACGCCACCCGCATAGGGATGCGATGAGAGCCGGTCACCCGGCGCACGAAGGTTTCCTGGAGATCCTGGATTGCTGCCGGCTCGAGACCGTCACCCCGAGCAAAGGCGAAGACCGAGGGCTGCACCCCTGCGCCGTCCGCCACCAGGATCTGATCCCACTCAGGCATGCCGGTCAGCAGCTCGACCGCACCCTCCGGCTGGCCCGGCCCCTTGACCACGCGCATGCCGTCGGAGCGGATCAGCTCCAGCGCACACAGCTCGAGAAATGTCGTCGCTTCCATCGCTGGCGGATTCTAGCGTCCGCGATGAGTCGTGAGTTTGGAGCTCAGAGTGTAGAGACGCAGAACTGGTGGACTGACGCATCAGGCGCAAGCTCAGGGTCGAACGCCCCTCGTGCCACCGATGGTTTCCGAGCTCGCTCCCGACACCGCCCCTTCCCGGGAGCGCTAGCAGCCATTCAGTCGTCTGGTTGCGAAGGGCTCCCACGGTGCTAGCGTTAAACACGAGCGAGGTTGGGTTGGCATATCCAGGCGGATCATAGGAGTTATGAGATGGGCGTGTCTAAGCTATCACGACGGCCCCTACGGCCTGTGCCGAATCGCCCGCGCCAAACCCTCCGGTGGAGGCATGCCGAGTACGGGTGGGCCGATACCTCCATGCCCTGTACGCCGGGACTCATACCAGGAAGCGCTACCTGATAGCCCTGCGCCATGGCTTCAAACTCGGTCACCGATTGTCTCGTTCAAAGGCCATCGCAATCGCGCGGCGAGCAGCGCGAGTCGGACGTACGGCGAAGATCCTCGCCGTGCGGGGAGTCACCGGTGTGGGCACCTCCCTCATCCAGTGGGCCGGCGTGTGGCAGCTCTGGGTTGCGGGCGTCAAGGTCCCCCACTGGGGAAGGGGTCACCAGGTGGTTATCGTCGTCATGGCGACCCAAGGTCCTGGACTGGGCCTGCATCGTGGCCAGGTCGTGGCTACATGGTACGCGCCCTAACGGAGTGGAGGCGTTAGGCGCATATTCCCGGCGGCGTAGCCTTCGCTGCACCGAGGGTCAGAGGTGCTGGTCCCAGCAATCCGAACTCAGCGTCCTCGGAGCGCATCGAGGCGCGCCTCGAGTTGGTGCCGGGAGGTTTCGGCCTGTTTGAGCTTCGAGCGCTCTGCCTCGACGATCTGAGCAGGCGCCTTTGAGACGAAGTTCGGGTTGTCGAGCAGGACAGAGGCCCGGCTCACCTCCCCGTTGAGCCGCTCCAGCTCCCGCTCGATCCGCCTGATCTCATCCTCTACGTCGGTCAGCTGGCGCAGTGGAACGCGAACCGTCACTCCCTCAACGGCCATCTCGGTGACCTGATGCTGCGGAAGATCCTGCCCATCGGTCAAGATCCTGACGTTCGAAAGGACTGATATCAGCTCCGACTCCCGGCTCAACAGCTCCGCGTGGTCTGCGGACTGGATAGCCACATCCAGACGCTCTCGCGGCTTGACACCATTCGCCGACCTGAGGTTGCGGATCGCCCGCACCAGCTCCATGACCACGGCCATCGACCGCTCGGCCGTCTCGTCGCGGGGTCCTGGCTCCGGCCACAACGTGGTCATGATCGACTCGGGCATTAGCTGAGCACCCTCCGCGCCCCGCGGCCGGGACAGCTTCAGCTGCTGCCACACCGTCTCACTGATGAACGGCATGAACGGATGCAGCAGCCGCATCGACTCCTCCAACACAGACCATAGGGTCAGGCGTACCGCTGCCCGATCGGGGCCAGGTGTCCGCAACCGGGGCTTGGCACTCTCGACGTACCAATCCGCGAGCTCGCTCCACAGGAATCCATAGAGCGCGTGGAGACCCCGCGTCAGGTCGAGGGACTCGAGTGACTCCGTAACCTCCCGGCTGACGGCGCTCAACCGGCTCCTGATCCACCGGTCGGCGAGAGCCGGCGTCTGATCACGGGACCCCATCTCGTCCTCTCCAGGTGTTGCCAGGTTCTGACACGCGAAGCGAGCCAGATTCCAGATCTTGTTGGTGAAGTTGCGGCCCTCCTCGGCACGCTCATAGCCTCCAATGCGGATCTCCTGCTGCATGATGCTGCCGGCCGAGAGCACCCCGAAGCGCGTGGCATCGGCGCCATACTGCTCGACCACCTCGAGGGGGTCGATGCCCGTGCCCAGCGACTTGCTCATGCGCTGGCCACGCTCGTTGAGGATCGTGGGGTTGATCAGCACGACCGGGAAGGGAACCTCTTCCATGAAGTGCAGGCCCATCATAATCATGCGCGCGATCCAGAGGTACAGGATCTGGCTGGAGGTGTTCATGAACGACGTGGGGTAAAAGCGCCTCAGATCATCAGACTGCTCCGGCCAGCCTAGCGTGGCGAACGGCCAGATGGCCGAGCTGAACCAGGTGTCTAGGACATCGGGATCCTGCTCGATCTCGGTCGAGCCGCATTCGCGGCAGGCCTCGGGACGATCAACGGCGGCCTGAACGTGACCGTTGCCGCAGGCGTAGATGGGAATGCGCTGACCCCACCAGAGCTGGCGGGAGATGTTCCAGGGGCGGATGTTCTCCATCCAGTCCAAGTAAACCTTGGTCCAACGCTCCGGAACGAAGCGGACGCGGCCCGAGCGCGCGGCGTCGATGGCCGGTTTGGCGAGGTCGTCCATGCGCATGAACCACTGCTCCGACAGCAGCGGTTCGATCACGGTGCCGGAACGGTCGCACAGCGGCACGCTGTGAACGTAGGGCTCCTGGCGCACCAGGAAGCCGTCGCGGCGCAGAGACTCCACGGCCACCTCACGCGCAGCCTCGGTCGTCAGCCCAGCATATGGAGGGCCGAGATCGGCGGCCATGGTCCCGTCCGGCGTGATCACCACGGGCATGGGAAGATGGTGCCGCTCCGCTACCTCGAAGTCGGCATAATCGTGGGCAGGCGTAATCTTGACCGCACCGGTCCCGAACCTTGGATCGACGAACCCATCCGCGATGACCGGCACCTGGGTACCCGTGATCGGGTGCGTGACGGTGCGGCCTACAGCGCCTCGGTAGCGTTCGTCGTCAGGGTGCACGGCAACGGCAACATCTCCGAGCATTGTCTCCGGGCGGACAGTCGCGACCACGACTTCGCCATCGCAGTTAGTGAAGGGCAGCCGCACGTAGTAGAGGATGTCCTCTCGCTCCTCCTGGCGGACCTCGATGTCGGATATCCCTGTCCGACAGTCGGGGCACCAGTTGATGACGCGCGACCCGCGGTAGATGAAGCCCTCGTCGTAGAGACGGACAAACATCGTGTTGACGGCGCGATGGTAGGCAGGGTCCATGGTGAAGCGCTCGCGGCTCCAGTCGTACGCCTCTCCCAGCGCACGGAACTGAAGGTCGATGGCCCGGCCGTAGCGCTCCTTCCAGGCCCAGGCTTCCTCCAGGAAGCGCTCGCGCCCGATATCGAAGCGTTGCTGGCCCCGCCCGGCCAGGAGCGCCTCGACCTTGGTATGTACGGCGATGCTGGCGTGGTCGGTACCCGGCAGGACGAGGGTCGCGAAACCGCGCATGCGCTTGAAACGGCCGAGAACATCCTCAATGGTGTAGGTCATCACGTGGCCCAAATGCAGCTCGCCGGTGACGTTGGGTGGCGGAATGGTGATCACGAACCCCCGCTCGTGCTCGGCTTCGGGGCCAGGCGAGAAGTAACCGCGCTCCTCCCACCAGTCGTACAGCCGGCTCTCGACCGCCTGTGGGCTGTAGGTCTTGGGAAGATCGACGAAGGAAGTGGGTTGTGTGGCCATCGATCACCTCATGGGAGCGGAAACTGGAGTCAATCCGTCTGCCTACCCGTCTCCAAATAGACAAAGGGCGCATCCTGACCGGACGCGCCCAGCGTGGTTCCACCTGTCTTCGACGGCGACATGATGTCGCCGCCCTCTTTGGCGAACGGAGCTACCGGTACCGGCTCGGGTGCGACCTTCGGCGGGAACGCCCGGGAGTTTTCACCATCACTCCCTCTCTGTGAGGCTTCCTCCGCCTACTCTTCACCGTCAGACGCCGCTTACTGTCCAGTCTACCAGCGCACCCCCAAGGGTCCCGCCCAGAGCCCGAATAGCCTTGCCGTCACTGTGAATCTAGGTACGCCTGCGCCAGATCGAGCGGCAGCTGCCAGAACGCCGAGGCCATCAAAGGCTTGAACCCGAGCTCGTCATTAATCTTCAGCATCGGAGCATTGGCCTGGGCGTTTCCGGTTCGGATGAGGCGGACCTGGGGCCGCTCCCGCAGCAGCTTGTCCATCATGGCGGCCTTCAACCAGCGTCCGAGCCCTCGCTTCTGGCAGGCCTCAACCACTGCCGTCGCCTCTATCTCGGCCACCTCCGGACGGCCGGTGGTGAAGAGCATCTCGGTATATCCCACCAGCTTCCCGGTGGAGACCTCGCGTGCATACATGGTCCACCGGTCGTCGCCCCTGGCTTCGAGCGCATCGTCGAACTCGCGCAGCTGGTCGGCCGTCCAGGACTCGAGGTCGCCGACGTCGAGATCACCGGTGGGCATGCTGTTGAGCGCCTTCCTCAGCTCCAGAATGGCGTCTATCTGGTCCTCAGGGTAGCGACCCTCCCAAAGCCCCAGCCGGAACTCCGATGCCCGCTCGCGAGCCTGCTCTTGCCACCGCCTCAGCAGGTCCCGGTCGACATCCTCGATCTTCAGCTGGTTGCGATAGACTCTCAGCCCTACCTCGGCACCCAAGCGAGCCATAAAGGCCTCGCCGGACGGGACGGTGCTGCGCGTGTTGGCGACGAGCAGCCGTCGCTCCTTTTCTCGGGCCAGGTCGACAACCGATCGCAGAAGCGCCGTCCCCAGCTTCCGGCGACGCCACTCCGGCAGCACCTGGATTCCGAATTGGGCCAGGTGCAGGTTGCCCTCCAGCAGAGGAGCGGCCACCCAGCCCAAGGCGACGATGGTATCGTCCGCTGCTCCGACCTTCCAGACTCGGAGACCGAAGGCCTCTGGCGCATGACGGAACTCGGCCTCGAAATGCTCGACCGGGCGGGGCGGTTCGCCCGGCATGGCCTCAGCCTGAATCCGGTTTTGAAAGGTGGCCAGCCTTCGATACTCTTCGGGGTTCGATGTATTCCTGTCGAACTCTTTCACGTCGAATTCGGAGTTCAATGTTCGATTCCAACGTCTACGTTCGAGGTCCAGAGGCCGGCGTCGAGGATCAAGAAGGTTGAAGATTGCATGTCAAAGTCTAGGCGGCGGCCCCACCATTCGCCGGCGGCCCCGCGCGTAGCCTGCACTCTCCCTCTCCAGCTCCAACTGGTGCCCCAGCCTATCGGGCCAGGAGACAATCGCTGTCGGCGGATGTGTGCCGCCGGAATCGCATGGTGGTGCGTCCGAAGCTAGGCCACTCCCGCCATCTCGACGGCGCCGGCGTAGGGAATGAGCAGCTCGAACTTCTGCATGTCCCAGGCGGCCGTTGGGCAGCGTTCGGCGCACAGGCCGCAGTGCACGCAAATATCCTCGTCTTTCACCATGACCCTGCCCGTCTGCGGCAGCAGCTCCGACACGTACAGCGCCTGCTCCATGTTGGTGGCCGGCGCCATGAGGCGACCACGCAAATCTTGCTCGTCGCCGTCAGTCGTGATAGTGAGGCACTGGACTGGACAGACGTCGACGCAGGCGTCGCATTCGATGCACAGGGGCGCTGAGAAGACGGTCTGAATATCACAGTTGAGGCAGCGCTGGACCTCTCGTGCCGTCTGCTCGGCCGTGAATCCCAGCTCCACCTCCACGTGGAGGTCCTCGAAGCGCCGCTTCAGATCGACGTGCTGCATCTTCTGTCGGGCCGAGGGGTTGTAGTCGTTGTGGTAGCTCCACTCGCTCAGCCCCATCTTCTGGCTGAGCAGGTTCATGTGCTGCGGCGGCCGCTCGCTGACGGGCACGTCCTGACAGTGATTGTGAATGGAGATCGCCGCCTGGTGGCCGTGCTCGACGGCCCAGATGATGTTCTCAGGGCCCCAAGCGGCGTCGCCGCCGAAGAAGACGCCCGGAAGGGTCGACTGAAACGTGGTTCTGTCGACGACCGGCATGTCCCACTCGCCGAACTCAATCCCCAAATCGCGCTCGATCCACGGAAAGGCGTTCTCCTGCCCAATAGCCAGAATGACGTCGTCGCAGGGGATGAAGACGGTATCGATCACGGTGGAGTGCCGCGCCTGATCGTCCCACTCCAGGCGCTCGAACTCCATCCCCTTGAGCCTGCCATCCTCCACCACGAATCGTTTGGGCGCGTGGTTGATCAGAATCTCGACGCCCTCTTCCTCGGCATCCTCAAGCTCCCAGGGTGAGGCCTTGAAGAACGGCCGCGGCCGGCGGGCCATGACCTTGATGTCCTTCCCACCGAGGCGCCGCGAGGAGCGGCAGCAATCCATGGCCGTATTGCCGACGCCGATGATCAGCACGCGTTCCCCTATCGAGTCGACGTGCTCGAAGGCAATCGATTCCAGCCAGTCGATACCTATGTGAATGTGCGAGTCACCATCTTCGTCATGCCGGCCGGGAAGATTGAGCTCCTTACCTCGCGGTGCGCCGCTGCCCACGAAGACCGCGTCGTACCCTTCATCGAGCAGCTCACGGAGGCTGTTTATGGGCGTGGAATAGTGAACCTCGACGCCCATGCCGACGATCTGGTTCACCTCATCCATCAAGACCTCCTCCGGTAAGCGGAAAGCCGGAATATTGGTGCGCATGAGGCCGCCCGGCTTGTCGTGCTTCTCGAAAATGGTCACGCGATAAGCCAGCGGCATCAGGTCGTTGGCGACAGTCAGAGAGGCCGGCCCGCAGCCGATACAGGCCACTCGCTTGCCGTTCTTGTCTCGGGGAATCAGGGGCATGCGGCCGGCGATGTCGCCCCGATTGTCGGCGGCCACTCGCTTCAACCGGCAGATCGCGACAGGCTTGCCGTCGATTCGCTCGCGGCGGCATGCGGGCTCACAAGGCCGGTCGCAGGTGCGCCCCAGGATCGCCGGAAAGACGTTCGACTCCCGGTTCACCATGTAGGCGTCCGTGTACCGCCCCTGGGCGATCAAGCGGATATATTCGGGGACGTTGGTGTGGGCCGGACATGCCCATTGACAGTCGACCACACGGTGGAAGTACGAGGGGTTCTGAACGTCTGTGGGGTTCAACGGACTAGCTCAACCTCACGGATACCGAGGCCCGAAACTCGAAACCTCTCACTGGTAGAAGCCGCTGGAGCGAGCGTGCATGATGGCGCTCATCACGGTCGCGGCGGTCGGGGCCGTTAGTAGCTCGCCATTGATCTCGACGGCCGGTAACACCGGTGAGCCTCCGCCCGCCTGGCCTAGGCGAGCTCGTTCATCCTCTGAGGTGGCGTCCCAGCGTCTGGCCTCATATGCCACCTCAAGATCATCCAGCTCCCGGATGATCGACTGGACCGAGAAGTCGTCATTCTCGTAGTAGACGGTGATGCTCAGCGCCTCATCGGTCATGGGCGGGTCAACTCACGCGTCGCTACTTCGAATCTCCTCCTCGTCGTCCTCGACGAGCTCTATCAGCTGGTTCTGAACCTCCGGATCGACCGACATGACCAGCAAATCCTTGCAGTGCAGGCACTGAAGCCAGAGGCGCTGCGAGGCCGATTCGATAGCCTCCGCCTCAGCCAGCATGAGGAACGGCGCAAAGTCCGACCGCCGGCAATTCTCACAACTCAACACGGTTTGCATGGAACCCTCACTGCCCATAGCTCGCACGTCATTTTACAGGACTTCCCGCCGGCCTCCCGGTTCTGTCAGCCCCTGGTCATCTGGCTAGAATCGAATGATGGTGGCCCCGGAGCCACCATTTTTGTGAGGAGAGGATGGCCCTGCTGCTCCGCGAGGCGGATGTCCGCGCGCTGTTTCCGATGTCAGAGGCCGTGCGGCTCGTGCGCCGAGTATTCGAAGAGAGTCATCGGGGTCGGGCCGTCAACCAGCCACGTAGGAGAATCAAGCAACAGGGCTGTGTCTTCAGCTCGATGTCCGCCGGGGTCGAGGCCGACAATGCTGTGGGCCTCAAGGCGTACACCGCCGGCCGCCAGGGCACCGCATTCATGGTGGCGTTGTGGGATTCCGAAAGTGGCCGTCTGCTGGCCCTTATCGAGGCGGACTGGCTGGGTCGAATCCGGACCGGAGCCGCGTCGGGTGTGGCCACGGATGCGCTGGCACGTCCCGGGGCACGAAGCGTGGGAATCATCGGCTCCGGCTCACAGGCGCGAACGCAGCTGGAGGCCGTGGCGGCGGTGCGCAGCATCGCTCGTGTGTCGGTCTTCAGTCGTAGTCGGGAGCGGCGAGACCACTTCACCGCCGAGATGCGCGAGCTGCTGGGATGCGACGTGCTTGCGGTCGAGTCGCCCCGGGCTGCGGTCGAAGAGGCCGAGATCGTCATCACCATCACGACTTCGGGGACGCCCACGGTCTTGGGTGACTGGTTGGCGGTCGGGACCCACGTGAATGCGGCCGGGTCAAACCAGCCGGATCGACGTGAGGTCGATACAAACGTGGTAAGGAAGTCCTCCGTGGTAGCCGTCGATTCTGTCGAACAGGCCAAGGTCGAAGCCGGCGACCTACTGATCCCAGTCGAGGAGGGTGCTCTCAGCTGGGAGGATGTTACCGAGATCGGCGGGGTCCTGGCCGGCGACCGTCATGGAAGAACAGGCGACGCCGACATCACTCTGTTCAAGTCGTTGGGCGTGGCCATCGAGGACGTCACAGCGGCGCGGTACCTGTACGAACGGGCGGTGGCCGAGGGCCGGGGCGAGCAGTCTAGCTTCGGCGAGCGTTAGCCGTGAGTGACCGGCCGAGACGTTTCGTGATCATCGGCAACGGCGCCGCGGGCACGACGGCGGCGGAGAATCTACGCAAGCTCGACCCGTCCTCCGAGGTCACGGTGGTCGAGGACGAGGCCTACCCCCTCTACAACCGCGTGGCGCTGCCTCCGCTGCTGAAGGGCCGGGTCCAGGAGCGAAGCGTAATCATGCGCAAGCCGGACGACCACCAAACTCGCGGCTTCCGGCTGCTGCTGGAAACCACGGCGGCTCGTGTCGACGCCGTGGAGAGTGTCGTCTACCTCGAGGACGGCAGCGCCCTCCCCTACGACATGCTGCTGGTGGCCACCGGCGGACGAACACGCAAGCTGAATCTTCCCGGCGCTGACCTGGAAGGAATCTACCTCTTCCAAACCCTGGACGAGACCAAGGCCATCGTCGAACGAATCCTGGGGTCGAAGTCGGCCATTGCCTTGGGCGGCAGCTACATCGGCTACGAGCTGGCGGACGGTTTCGCAGAACGGGGACTGCGGACGACCTGGATCATGCGCGGGCCACGCTTCCTGTGGAGGCTGCTGGACGAAGTGGGTGGACAGATCGTCGACCTGCTGGCGGCGGACATGGGCGTAGAGGTGATCCACGACGACTTCGCCTGTGAGTTCTTCTCCAACAACGGCGCCGTCAAGGGCGTGAGCACCTTGGGCGGCCGCACCATCGAGGCCGACATGGCCGCCTACGGAGTGGGAAACGACCTGAACACCGCCATCCTGGAAGGCACGGGCGTTGAGATCAACATCGGCATCATCGTCGACCGGTACCTGCGCACCAACATCCCCAACATCTTTGCCGCCGGCGACGTGGCCGAGTTCTTTGACATTGTCATTGGGCGCCACAACGTCATGGGCACCTGGGACAACTCCATGTCCCAAGGACGCCTGGTCGCCCGTAACATGCTCGGCGGTTCCGAGGTCTATGACGAGGTGCCCACCTACGTCACCACCATGTTCGGCTCACGGCTATCGGTTCTCGGCATCACTCCCGAAGTGATTGGTGGGCTGGAGGACGTCCTCCGCTACGACATCACCACACGCCACTACCGCAAGCTGTTCTTCTATGAGAATCGACTGGTGGGCGCAGTCATCATCGGAGAGCTGCGCGGCCGGCGAAAGCTGGTGCAGCTCATCCGCGAGCGCCAGCCGGTGGAGGGCGACCGTGAAGCACTCCTGGACTTATGACGGTTCAAAGCTCGGTAAGTCCGTCCCTCCAACTCGAAATCCGAAATCCGAAACCCGAAACTCGAACTAGCCGCCTCCCCGCAGGGCCTCGATTACCTGCTCATCACTGATCTGCTGGAACTGCTCATAGTACTGACCGACGGCGAAGAAGTCGTCGGGCTGTTCGAGCATGACCAGATGGCAGTCCTCGGACCGTAGAAGCTGCACCGCCGAAGCTGAGCAGACCGGGGCGGCCACGACTACCTCAGATGCTTTCCTCGTGCGGAGACCGACGACGGCGGCCAGTGCCGTGGCCCCGGTGGCGATGCCGTCGTCGACCACGATGATGCGCCTGCCTTCAAGAGCCGGTAACGGACGGCCATTCCG
>Ga0070739_10001595_pt1 | contig 33229 bp, 26 predicted proteins | sample Coa_R1_7_FD_66445 | JGI IMG/M metagenome (GOLD analysis project Ga0070739, IMG submission 66445) | Surface soil microbial communities from Centralia Pennsylvania, which are recovering from an underground coalmine fire - Coalmine... | ecosystem: Environmental > Terrestrial > Soil > Unclassified ...
TGCCTTCTAGCCCGTCCAAACTCATGGGCAGAGGAATTAACCTATCGGCCCCAGTCGCCGAAGGGCGACTTCGCGCTCTGGTGGCTGCGACTTCAGTCGCCCGATGATCCTTCCTGATAAACTATTTCTCCGTTCGAAACAACCGTCGAGAAAGTTCGGTTTGTAAGAGCCCTTCCGGATCGCAGGTATGCTTCAGGGCGAAGAAGCGATCCAGGCGCTCAGCGCCCAGATAAGCCTCGACGGTAGGACGGTCCAGAGTGCTGTCTTTAGCGAAATAGAACCGGCCGCCGGCCTCCAGCACGATCTGGTTGAGCCGGGACGCCAACTGCCAGAGCCGCTCCCGGTTGCGGGCCGTCACCGGAAAATCGAGCGCCAGTGAGTATCCGTCCACGGCATGCGAGAGCAGGAAGTCGTCGCGCCGATGGCGCTTGAAGACGCCCAGGTAGGGCACGATCCCGGCCTCCTGGCATGTCCGGAGCTGCGCCGAGAAGCAACGCTCGGTGGTTTCGGCGGGCACGAAGCTCTGATACTGAATCAGGCCGCCGGGCTTGTAGACGAATTTCCAATTGGGCACGTAATCCAGCAGAAAGGCGAATCCTGCGTGCGACTGATAGATCGTCTTGTTGTTGCCCAGCGTACTGGCATGCTTGTATTTCGCTGCATTGAGAAGGCGCATGCCGGTATTGTTGCTGATAGGCTTCATGTAGTGCCACATGATCGATTTGGGCACGAGGCCGAAGAGCGTGTCCGGCAGTTCCTGATTCTTGACGCGCAGTGTCTGCGCGGGCTGCGGGTCCGTGCCGGGCGACAGGTAGTTGGCCCGGTGGACCTGTCCCCGTCCGAGCGCATCGCCTCTGGCAAAGCAGTCGATCCAGCCCACCAGGTAGTCCGCACGGTCCATGCGTGCCTCGAACTGCGCGATGATGTCGGCGAAATTGCGCGTCGCAAACGCTTCTACGGAAAGCAGGCCGGAATAGACTTTCTTGAGCTGGAGCGTGATGCTGGTAAAGCAGCCCAGCAGCCCGAATCCGCCGATGGCCGCGTAGAAGAGATCGCTGTTCTTCTGGCGGCTGCACACCTTCGTCTCACCGGACGGCAAGAGCAGCGTGAACTCCAGGATGTGGTCGCCGATGGGACCCATCTTCCAGTTGTTCTTGCCGTGAATATTCGCCGCCGCCGCCCCGCCCAGCGTTACGAACATGGTCCCCGACACCACCGGCGGCCACCAGCCATCCTCAATGACGTACTGCCAGAGCTGGCGGATGGTCACGCCAGGCTCGACCGTGATGACGCCGGTCGCCGGGTCCCAGGCCAGGATGCGGTTCATGCGCGTCAGGTCCAGGCAGATGTTCTCGGCGGAAAGCGAGGCGTCGCCGTAGCTGTTGCCCCCGCCGCGCAGCCCGACCGTCCGGCCGCTCCGCCGCGCCAGCGCGAACACGTCGAAGATGCCCTCAGCGGTGCTGGGCCGGTACACGTAGGCCATGACCGCCGCGTTCATGCCCCAGGCTTCTACCCGCTCCAGATGGTCCAGGGGCAGCGGCGCGGGCAGGGATTCAGGCGGGCAGACGGGCAGCGTGATCGTCCGCGCGACCTCTTCGGCGCTCATATCTACCGGGCCTTGAAAGACCCGTCTGGGGGTCCTTCGGACAACCGCCCTGCGGGCGGGAATGCTAGAATCATGCCACCGATCCGAGATTTTCCTATGTTCATATCTTAACTCGTTTGAATACGAACCAGGGCATAGTACGAAAAATCATCATCACCCATCGCCAGATGCCCGGAACATAGGCCACGCGCGCCCGCCGCTGGGCCGCCGCCAGGATCAGCGCCGCCGCGCGGTCCGCCGGAATCATCAGGGGCATTTTGCCCACCTCTTTGGTCATCGGCGTCTCGACCGGTCCAGGCTTGACGGTCACGACCGCTACGTTGACTTTCCAGAGGTGGTGGCGCAGAGCGTCCAGGTAGGTCGCCAGGGCGGCTTTCGAGGCGCCGTAGGTGCGCAGGGCGCGCCGGCCCCGATCTCCTGCCACGGAGGAGATGCCGACGATGGTCCCGCCCTGCTGCCGCTCGAAGCGCTGCGCCGCCTGATTGATCCACGCGATGGCGCCGAGCACGTTGACCTCGATGATCTGGCGGTCTTTATCGAACGCGTACTCGTCCGGCGCATAGGGCGGCATCACGCCGGCAGCGTAGATCATCAGGTCCAGGCCGCCGAGGTCGTGCGTGATCTGCTGGAAGAGCGCGGGCACGCACTCGTATTCGCGCACGTCGTGCGGATAGACGCGCGCCAGAGGCTTTCCCGCCGCGGTATCGATCTCCCCGGCGACGCGGGCCAACTCCTCCTTGCGCCGCGCCACCAGCGCCACCTGGCAGTCCTGTTGCGCCAGTTGACGCGCGATGGCCTCGCCGATTCCCGACGAGGCCCCCACGATAAGCGCGCGTTTCCACTGCGAGGCCATAGCTTGCAAATCTTTCCGCCCGGCGGTACAATGGCCGCACAGGATCGCCGTTGCTGACCGCTGCGATGCGGACAGTCCCCTGTCTCAGAGCCTATGGAATATCAGGATTAGGGAAACGGCTTTCATTATACCCTATCGAAAGCCTCCGAACAAACCGGACGGCCATTCCGTGCGCTCGCGGAGAACGATCTGCCATGCACTTATGCATTAATTCGGCTGGCTCTGCACGCCGAAATCGGCGCGCCGCCTTCACCCTGGTGGAGATGCTCGTCGTGATCGCCGTTATTGCCATTCTTGCAGGGCTGCTGTTTCCGGTCTTCCTGACGGCGCGCGGCAAGGCGCGGGAAATCTCCTGCCTCTCGAACCTGCGCCAGACCGGCATGAGCATCGCCATGTACGCCCAGGACAACGATGGCCTCTATCCCTTCGCCGTCGATCCCGCCGACAAGTATACGCCGCAAATCTGGAACAGCGATCCCCCGTTCAAAGCCCTCATTCCTTATATGACCCTGATTCAGGACGCGCTCCAGCCCTACGCCAAATCGAAAGAGATCTTCCACTGCCCCGCCGATACCGGCTTCACGATCGAAGACTTTACCGACATTCCCCTGGATGCCACGCCCACCAGCTACCAGAAGTTCGGCACGAGTTATTATTACCGCACGGAGATCGCGGTCAAGCACGCCGGAGATTCTACTTTCAGCTACCCGGCGGAGGTCAACGTGCTGTTCGATGGGGCGGGCGCCTGGCATGGCAGCCTTCTGCCGCCCATGCAGCGTTACAACGTCGTCTTCGCCGACGGCCACTCCAAGAATGAGACCCGCAGCCAGCTAGACTATCTCTGGTCCCTTCCTCTGACACGATAGGCCCCCTTCAGGCCCCCACCCCCTTCCCCTCCCCCAATTCTAGGGGAGGGGAGATTCCGTTGGAAGCTCGTACGCTTTCCCTTTAGCTCTTACTTCTCTGGAGCGGACAGAGTTGCTGTAGCGATTTGTGATGGGAACGAAACAAGTGAGAGGCAAGGTACAAGAGAACAACATAGTCCCCCCTCCCCTAAACTTGGGGGAGGGGAAGGGGGTGGGGGCCTGAAGGGGGCCTATAAGCAGGAATAGGCAAGTGGAAGGCGCAATTGTAGGCTAACTCGACGGTAAAGGGGATATTCCATGAGGCTTCGCCACACGCTGTTTCTTTCTGCCTTGCTGCTGTTTTCCCTGGTCCGGGCGCAGGCCCAGACGTTCGCGGTCAACCCGGAGGCCGGGGAGACGGAGGCGCAGTTCGCCGCGCGGACGCAGTGGTGGCGGGACGCCAAGTTCGGCATGTTTATCCACTGGGGTATCTACGCCGTTCCCGCCGACAGCACGCAGGGAGCGGCGGAGTGGTACTTCTACAATCATACGGATAAGGACCCGGTCACCGGACAGGAGCGGCATCTGCAGGTTCGGAACTACGAGAAGTTCGCCGCGCAGTTCGATCCGGTCCAGTTCAATGCGCGCCAATGGGTCAAGGTGGCCAAAGACGCCGGGATGCGCTACATCGTCATCACCAGCAAGCATCACGACGGCTTCTGTATGTTCGACTCTAAGCTGACGGATTACAATATCGTCCACGCTACCCCGTTTCACCACGATCCCATGAAAGATCTGGCCGCCGAGTGCAAACGGCAGGGCCTCACGTTCTGCTTCTATCACTCCATCATGGACTGGCATAACCCCGACTATCTGCCGCGCCGCTCCTGGGACGACCGTCCGGTGGACGGCGCCAGCCTCGATAAGTATCTGGACATCATGCAGGGGCAGCTTCGCGAATTGCTGACCAACTACGGCCGCATCGGCGTCATCTGGTTCGATGGCGGCTGGGAGCACAACGCGGAGCAGTTGCATGCCCTGGAAGTCGTGAAGATGATCCGCTCGCTCCAGCCGGGCATCCTCATCAACGACCGCATCGACCTTCCCGAAGACTTCAGCACGCCGGAGCAGTCCATTCCCGCCAACGCCCTGCCCAACGGGCGTCTCTGGGAAACCTGCATGACCATGAACGATACGTGGGGCTATTCCAAAAACGACCACGACTGGAAGTCCGCTCCCGATCTGATCCATAAGCTCTGCGACATCGCCAGCAAGGGCGGCAACTTCCTCTTGAACGTCGGCCCGACCGACCAGGGCACGTTTCCACCCGAAATCCTGGACCGCCTTGCGCAGATCGGCCGCTGGATGAAAGTCAACGGCGAGAGCATCTATGGCACGACCAAAAGCCCGTTCCGCAGGCTGTCCTTCGATGGCCGATGCACGCAGAAGGGCGACACGCTCTACCTGCAGGTCTTCTCCTGGCCGCAGGACGGCATGATCTCTCTGCCAGGCCTGAAAACAAAAGTTGAGAGCGCCACCGCGCTGGCGGGCCATGAGGGAATCGCCGTAACCGAGCAAGATGGTGTTCTGCAGCTCCACAAGCCCGCGCGCCACCTCGATCCCGTTGCGACGGTGCTCAAGCTGGAGCTGGCCGGGCCGCCGGAGGTCGAGGACCAGAGCCTTGTCCTGCATCCCAACACCGAGGGCGTTTTCTCCCTTCTTGCCGCCGATGCCGATATTCAGGGCCGCTCTGCGCAGGTGGAGACGAAGGACAATATCCCCAACATCGGCTACTGGCTCGATCCCAAAGACACGGTCGCCTGGACCGTGGACGTTCCGAAAGCCGGCGCTTATCAGGTGGCGCTGGAAGTCGCCTGTACGCCGGAGGCGGCCGGCAGCGCCTTCCGCGTGGTTACTGGGGACAGCGCCACCGGCGTCGAAGGAACCGTGCCGGACACGGGCGGATGGGACAAGTTTCAAACAGAAACGCTTCCCGGTACACTCTCTCTGCCTGCCGGGCGGCAAACGATCCGTGTCGTGCCGCTGACCATGCCGCACGGCGCCATCATGAATCTGCGAAAGCTGGTACTGACTCCAACCCCATAAAAATTTCACCACCCGTTCGCTCACTGGAGACATAGAGGTACAGAGGACTACAAGAAGAGGAGAAAACCTGGGTTCCTTTTCCCTGCTTTTCTCGCATTGGCTTTTCCTCTGTGTCTCTGTGCCTCTAGCGAAGCGGGTGGTTTAATCTTCGGAGAAGGGAAAGGTGACTCGCCTGCCGGTCTGGGCGGCACGGTAGGCCGCCAGGCACATCTCGACGGATTGGCGGCCTTCCTGGGCGGTACACATCGGCGTGCCGGTCGTGAGGGCGTTTAGGAAGGGACGGGCCACCCCGGCGATTCGCTCGCCCTGGCCGGCCGGGACCGGCAGGCCCAGATCCTGCCAGCCTAACTCCGCCTTCTCCACCTGGTAGAGCTTGAGGCCGATGGGGTGGGGCGGCTTGATCGCGCACGAAGGGGCGTCGCCGTGGTTCTGGATGAGCACGCCCTTGTCTCCGTAGATTTCGGTCGTGTTCTCCCCGGTGAGAGTCACGCTGGCATTAAAAACCTCTGCGAACAGACCGTCCTCATAGCGGAAGACGGCCACGCCGGTATCGTCAGGCGCGACGTCGGTCAGCACGTTATCAATCTCGGCGATGACCGAGACCGGCATCTTGCCTACGGTCCAGAGCAGCCAGTCGAGGGCGTGGATGGCGTCGTCGAAGAACATGCCTCTGTTGGCTTCGGCGCTGATGTGCCATCGGGACGGTCCCTCCACAAAGCCTTTATCGAACAGCACGCCGATGCAGTGCCGCCGCCGCACCATCCCCAGCCGGCCCAGCGCGCCGGAGCGGACCAGCTCCCGCATCTTGATGTTCATGGGATCGCACCGCATCTGGAACGCCATGCTGAACCACACTTCCGTCTTCTCGACGGTTTGGAGAATGCGGTCGCAGTCGGCCAGCGTGGTCGCCATCGGTTTCTGAAGCAGAACCGCCTTGCCGGCCTCCATCGCCTTGATGGCCAAGTCGGCGTGCTTATTGGTCTCGCTGGCGACAATCACGCAGTCCACGTCTTGCCGGGATAGCAGATCCTCCAGGCGCGGCCAGTAGGGGATGCCGAACGCCTCGGCGTTCCCGCGTCCCCGTGCTTCATCGTCGTCCCAGCACCCGACCAGATGCGCGTCGTCGAAGGTCTTTATCTGGTGCGCATAAGCATTGACATGCCCATGCGCGAAAGAGGCGATACCAATTCCCCATTTTCGTTCCGTCATGCCTGCCTCCTTGTTTAGCATTTCCTATCTCATCGGGCGACTGAAGTCGCAGCAACAACGGCACAAAGTCCGCCTTCGCGGACTACCACTGCAAGGCTTAGCCTCTCCCTTCTAGCCACTACTGGCTCAGGGATGAGGGAAAAGTCTATGGTGCCAGTCGCCGAAGGGCGACTTCGTGCCCTTGTTGCTGCGACTTCAGTCGCCCGATAATAAGAGAAGGATTATTGAAGCATTCACTTCCTCGCGCCTTTCTTGAGTATGCCCCAACGAGTTAGGCGAAGTTGAACACCGTCGAAGAACGTGTCCACGAGCAGGTAGAGCACCCAGAGCAGGAAGGCGAAGAAGAGGATGACTTTCAGGTGCAGCTCGTCGTGGACGGCCCAGTAGGCCGTGCCGAAGACAATCCCCGGTTTTTGCAGGACATCCCAGGAGTTCAACCGTATCCGCAGGCCCATGTAGACGCCCAGGGAGACGAGAAAGAAGAAGGGCACGGCCCAGGGGATCGGGTTGATGTGGGCCTGACGCAGCAGCCGGTCGACCGGCCGGATGGCAAGGCCGTAGCAGAGGACGCCGATGCCGCTATAGATCAGGAAATGCAGGCCCCATTTCGCCACCGGCAGCATAAGCATCTGATCGTTGGTAGCGGCCTGGCGCATCTCCTCGAAGGCGGGATCGAACAGATAGTGACGCCATTCGGTCAGCAGGTAGCAGGTATTGGGTAGAAAGAAGAGCCAGACCAGCGCCAGAGGCGTCCAGACCAGCCAGGGAACCTTTTTGCGTCGCACGGTCAGGATCCCGGCCAGATAGGCCAGGAGATAGCCCAGCCCGACCGGAATGACCGCCAGAAACACGTTCCAGAGAATCCAGTGCTTGGACTGCATGCGCTGTTGTGCGTCTCCGTTTCCGCCTCTGGGGCGGTTAGATGAGCGTTCCTGCCCGATTTCGTTCGCTAGAAGTACGAAGCGAGAGCGCCGGCGCGTTTCATAGAAAAGGAGTCACGTCTCATTTCCCTTTGCGGCCGGCATTGTCCTGCGTAAGAGAGAAATTCGCCCGCTTGCCCGATTTTTTGGAAAACAGCAACTTTTGATAAAACCATAGGGCCTGGTTTACCGTCAGAAAAGATGGAAACGATACAGCGCTGGGAGGCAGGCCCGGTAACCTTACGTGATTCCCGTCGAAGCGGTCACGAAGAGATCGGTCGTAACCGAAAATCAAACTCGGTCGGGTCGCATGCAGGGAAGAAACCGACAGCAGATTTTTTGGAAGGGGCGTTGGCACGGATGCCGGGTGCGCACACCCATGATATGATTACGCTGGTGACGGCGGGAGCCGCGGGCGGGGCCTACCTGACGGTGGCGCCGCACCCCAATCCCAGCGTTGTGGTGTTGTTCACAGCCTCCTATCTGTTTGCCGGTTATGCCTGTGCGGGTGACCTGGATACGAACTCGAAGGAGTACCGCCGCTGGGGCGCGCTACGTTTCCTCTGGTGGCCTTACCGGAAGATGGTGCCGCATCGCTCCTGGGTCTCGCATGGGATGATCCTGGGCGGCCTCATCCGGGTAGCCTACCTGGCAACCGTCTGTACGCTCCTGCTGTGGGGAGTGCTCACCTTGCTGGTCCGCCTGGGCGTCCATCTCAATCCGGACGCCGTGACCGGCGCCGAGTGGCAATCGCTATGCGACTTTGCGCGGCTGCACCCGCAATGGACGCTGGCCCTCCTGGCCGGTTTTATCCTGGCCGGGACGACCCATACGATGGCCGACCTGTTCTTCAGCGGCCTGAAGCGCCGCTTTTGATAGCGGTCCAAAACGGCGCAGGTGTGCGACCGCTGGAATATCTGGCGCAGGGCCGGTTGGAGCCTGACTCGAACCGGCGGCGCGCACCGCGACCGCGATCCAGGCAAGACTGTGGTTAAATTCACAGACAGCCTGTGACGGATTTGATGGCACGGTTTCCCGCGCTATGATATCCTTTTAGTGTCGGAAACACCTGTCATGCGGGACCAGGACCGGAACCGACCCGGAGGTCCCTATCAAGGAAATGAGCTCCGGCGTGAATGCGTGGAGGAACACCGCGTGAAAGCTAGTTCCATGTGCCCATTTACCGTTGGCTCATCAGTTCTGTTTTGAAGAGAAGGAGTATACCGTGGCTACGACCCCCAACGTTGCCGACCTCAAGCTTCTGTTCCTTTCGGAGGAGGAGGCGTTGGCGTTGCTCGATCTATGCCTGCTGAGCTGCGCCGAAATCGATGCCACCAAGGAGCGCGCGCTCCTGAAGCTGGCGCATCTGGTGCAGGAGCACAATATGCCGTCAGCGACGGCGCCCGGCAGCGCGCGCCGCAGCCGGAGATCGGCCCTGCCGTTGTCCCGCCTGGCCGGGATCAAGCCCGTTCCGATCGAGCATGGCCGTGAGGAGCACGACCGCGAGGAGCGTGCCGCCGTCCGCATTCAGGCGGATGAGGATGGGCGCGAAGTCATTCCGGTCGGACGCCGGCGTGACTGGCGTATCGATCAGACCTGGCGTGCGGCGGAAGGCCGCGACCACGTGCTGGATTAAGAGCGCGTTCAAGAAGCGAGACCGCGCCCTGCCCTTTGCCGGATCCGGTGGAGGACAGGGCGTTTTTTTGCGCCGGGCAATTGCGTCTCAATGGCCCTCCTTGCCGGAGGTTGAAAACCTCCGTCTTTACAAAGCAAGGTGTGCCGGGTGTTTTCAACACCCGGCACACCGGCCCGATTGACAGCGCTGCGGCCAGATGCTACACTCTCGGCATGGAAGGAGAGCGGGCCGTCATCGGGCATAATGTCGTCTCCCTGCGTGCCGAGCCGAACAGTGGCAGCGAGCAGGTCAGCCAGGCGATCCTGGGCGATGCGGCGCAGGTGTTGGAGGAGCAGGATGCCTACACGCGCATCCGGACGGCGGATGCCTATGAAGGCTGGGTGCTGCGCCGCCATCTCCATTGTGAGGAAAAAACCCGGCCTGATAAACAACGATGGAGTGCGATCTCCTGCGCGACGCTTAGTGAGCGGCGAAAGCCGGATGTCTTCTGTGTCTGGCAGCCGTTTGCCGATCTTCTCGACCGACCGGGAGAGCCGAACACGCTCAAGACCCGGCTTGTGCTTGGGACCTGCGGGTTCAAGGCCGAAGAGGTACACGTGCCGGAGGGGCGTTTCCTTCGGATGCTGCTGCCTGGCAAGGAGTATCCGGAAGGCTATGTCGCCACGGACGCGCTTCTGCCCACAAGCGAGCTGCCGGCTTTCAGCGGCAAAGGCGCCGTCACACTGGCGCGCCGGTTCCTGGGCACGCCCTATCTGTGGGGTGGCACGACTCCCTTCGGATTCGACTGCTCCGGGTTCGTCCAGCGGATCTATAGCATACTGGGCGTGCTGATTCCACGCGACGCCTATCAGCAGGCGCAGTCCCCTCCAGGTGATTTCTCGCCGGACCCGCCGCTCCAGGCCGGAGACCTGGTCTTCTTCTGCGGGCAGAGCGATCCGCGCGGGCGCGGCATCACGCACGTCGGTATGGCGCTCGATACGAAGCGGTTTATCCACGCCTGGGGCCAGGCAGGGGTGATCATCACCGGCTGGAAAGACCCCGAATTCAACGCCGCCTACACGTATCGCGGCGCCTGGCGTCTGAAATGATCTGTTTCCTTCCCTCTGGTGACCCATAGGCCATTTAGAGGCGTTTGCCCTGTTGAGCGCGTTTTCGGTTTGACAAGAAGGGAACGCGTTTGGTATAGTAAGGGGCGACCTGAACCGACTTAAATTCGTGCTGGCCGGAAATCGTCCGGCCTGTCTGGAGGAGTTTTCTTGCGCATTCGAGCCAAAGAGATCCGGCGCACCCGGAAGCGAGAAGAAGAGCGCCTGCGCGCCCGCATCCATGCGGCCAGGGCGGCGAAAGCCAGCGCGCCCCGTACAGCGCCGGCGCGCCCGGCAGCCTCCCGCCCGGCCCCGCCGGCCCGCCCGGCAAGCCCTGCCCCGCGTGCGGCGAGTAGTGGCGGCAGTGGAGCCGCCCGGCCGGCGCCGGCGGCGGAGAAGAAAGCGGCTGCCGCCGCGCCGAAGCCGCGTACCAAAGCGCCTGCCGCCGAGAAGAAGGCGGCTCCTGCGGAGAGTGCTGCTGCGCCTGTTGAAGGGACAACTGCGCCCGCCGAGCCGGCGCCCGTGGAGACCCCTGCTGCCGAAGCGCCCTCCACCGAGCCTGCCGCCGCCGAGCCGCCGGAGCAGGCCTGAACAGGGCTTGTGTTGCGTGCCAGCCCGGACCCCCGGTCCGTAAGGCGTGGCCGACTCTCCCGACGGAGTTCCGGCGCGCCGCGATTCTAACCGTCCGGGCCGCACCGACGGGCCTGAGAGCCTTAGTCGCGGTATCGCCATCTATGGACGCAACCACCGCAATGAACCCAGGATACCGGCATCCGCCCGTTGAGAATCGCAACCCTTACCCTCCGGGCGGGGAAGGACCGCGTATCCTCTCTTTTTGCCTGAGGAATCCGTGACGATGCAGGTTAACGCCCAACAGACCGATCCCTGTACGCTCGTGCTGGACATCACCCTGGATGCGGAGCAGGTCTCCCGCGCCTTCGACGGCGTCTACCGCGAGTTCAGTCGCTATGCCAACGTGCCCGGCTTTCGACCGGGGAAAGCGCCGCGCGCCGTCCTGGAGCGCTATATAGACCGGGAGCGCGTCCGGGAACGCACTTTGGAGAAGCTGGTCGGCGATAGCTACGCCAAAGCGCTCAAGGAGCTCGAAGAGCAGAACATCACGCCCTATCGCAATCCGGACATCCAGCCGCCGGACCTGGAAGATAAACAGCCGTTTACGTACAAGGCGGTGGTGCCGCTGGAGCCGCAGGTCACTCTCGGCGAATACAAGGGCCTGACGGTGGAAAAGCCGATCTTCGCCGTCACCGACGCCATGATCGACGAGCGCATCCAGCGCCTGCGGGACGACCGCGCCCGCCTGGAGCGCGTCACCGATCGCGGCGTGCAGGCGGGCGACGTGCTGATCGCCGACGTGCAGGTCGCCCAGGAAGGCGAGGAGAATCCCGCGCCGAGCCGCCGCCAGCTCATCCAGACCGGCAACAACATTCCCGGCTTCGACGAGGCCATTATGGGAATGTCCGCCGGCGAGGAGCGCACCTTTACGCTGACCTATCCGGAAGATTTCACCGAGGAGGAGCGGCGCGGCAAGAAAGCGACCTTCACCGTCAAGCTGCACAGCATCAGCGCTCGCAAGCTGCCCGATCTGGACGGCGAGTTTGCCAAGCAGGCGGCCGGCGTGGAGACGGTGGAGGATCTGCGCATCGTGCTGCGTGAGCGGATGGAAGCCGAGCTGACCCGGCTCTCCGATCAGTTGGCCGAGCAGAGGGTGCTGCAGGAGATCGTCAACCGCGCCACCATCCACTTCCCCCAGGTGCTCGTGCGGGAAGAGGTAGAGGAGAACTTGCGCCAGTTGGCTAACGACCTGCGCCAGGCCGGGATGACCTACCAGCAGTTCCTGGAGCAGAGCGGCAAGACCGCAGAAGAACACCAGGCGCAGTTGGCCGCGCAGGCGGAGGTGCGGGTGCGCACGCTGCTGGTGCTGCACCGCATCGCGGTCCAGGAAAATCTTCAGGTCACCGACGAGCAGATCGACGCCGAATTCGACCGCATGCTGAACGAGGGCCGCATCACGGAGGAGCAGTACGATACCTACCAGCCGGAGGCCCAGCGCCGCCTGCAGGTAGCCAACGCGCTCATCCAGCAGCAACTGCACGATTTTCTGTTTGCGCACAATACGTTCACGCCGGTCGAGCAGGACCTGTCGCCCGAGACTGAGAACGAGGTCACCGTCTGACTTCATGCGAGGAGATAGACCGATGAGAAACATACATGGCCGCTGTGGAATGTGTGGAAAAACCTATCAACCTGTCCATCAGCGGATTCAAGGAGCATACGACACCCTCTGCCCGGAATGCGCGACCCTGGATCGCAGGCCCCAGGCCGCCAGGAACGTGATTCCGATGGTGGTCGAGCAGAGCGCGCGGGGTGAGCGCGCCTACGACATCTATTCGCGCCTGCTTAAGGACCGCATCATCTTTATCGGCGAGCCGGTCACCGACCACCTGGCGAATCTGGTGGTCGCCGAGATGCTCTTCCTGGAGAAGGAAGACCCGGACGCCGATATTGATATCTACATCAATAGCCCTGGCGGGAGCGTGTCGGCGGGCCTGGCGATCTACGACGTGATGCAGATGGTCCGCTGTGACGTGGCGACGCTCTGTGTCGGCCTGGCCGCCTCCATGGCAGCGGTGCTGCTGGCAGGCGGAACGGCGGGCAAGCGCTACGCGCTTCCCAACGCGCGCATCATGATCCACTCCGTGGCCGCCGGCTTCGAGGGCGTGGTCCAGGATATGGAAATCCATCTCAAAGAGATGGTGCGCATGCACGATACGCTCAACGAGATCCTGGCCAAGCATACCGGGCAGCCGTATGACAAGGTCCATCGCGACATGGAGCGCGACTACTTCATGTCGGCGCAAGAGGCCATGGAGTACGGGCTGGTCGATAAAGTCGCGGAAAAAGGCGACCGCTGAGCGGATAAGAAGGGCCGCCGGGCAGGAGAAACCTGTCCGGTGAGCGAACTATAGGCAAAAGACCGAATGAGGGGGGACGATCTTGCCACGAGACTTTGACTACCGGATCGATGGACGTTGCGTGCTCTGCGGGAAGACGCGCGAGCAGGTCAAGAAGCTGATCCTGGGCGTGCATGGCGGCGTCTGCCTGGACTGCGTCGAGCTCTGTAACGACATCGTCCGCAACGACTCGCAAGATCCGGAAAGAAGCCGGCTGAGCCATCTGGGAGCGATCCCCAAGCCCAAGGAGATCTATCGCATCCTCAGCCAGTACGTTGTCGGGCAGGAGCGCGCCAAACGCATCCTTTCGGTCGCCGTCTACAACCACTATAAGCGCATCAACACGCCCAACCACGAGGTCGAGCTGCAGAAGAGCAACATCCTGCTCATCGGTCCGACCGGTTCCGGCAAGACCCTGCTGGCCCAAACGCTGGCCCGCATCCTCAACGTGCCCTTCGCCATCGCCGACGCGACGTCTTTGACCGAAGCGGGCTACGTCGGGGAGGACGTGGAGAACATTCTGCTCAAGCTCCTGCAGGCTGCCGAGAGCGGCAGCAACAGCCTGGAGCAGACTGTTCGCAACGCGCAGCGCGGCATCATCTATATCGACGAGATTGATAAAATCTCCCGCAAAAGCGAGAATCCTTCGATCACCCGCGACGTTAGCGGCGAGGGCGTGCAGCAGGCGCTCTTAAAAATCCTGGAGGGGACGGTCGCCAACGTTCCGCCGCAGGGCGGACGCAAGCACCCGCAGCAGGAGTACGTGCAGCTCGATACTACCAATATTCTATTCATCTGCGGCGGCGCGTTCGAGGGCCTGGCCGACCTGATCGGGCGGCGAATGAACTCGCGCAACATGGGCATCCGTGCCAGTGTCGGCTCCAAAGCCGAGCGCCAGGTGAACAAGGGCACGATCTACCAGCACGTCATGCCCGACGATCTCCTGAAATTCGGCCTGATTCCCGAATTCATCGGACGGCTGCCGGTCGTGGCCACGCTGGAGGCCCTGGACGAAGAAGCCCTGGTCAAGATCCTGGTCGAGCCCAAGAACGCGCTGGCCAAGCAGTACACCAAGTTCTTCGAGTACGATGGGGTCGAGTTGGTCTTTACGGACGGCGCGCTGCGCCAGATCGCCCGCGAGGCCATGCAGCGCAGCACCGGCGCCCGCGCCCTGCGCACGATCATCGAGGAAGTGATGCTCAATATCATGTATGAGATCCCCTCGATCTCGGACGTCAAACGTTGCGTCATCGAGGAGGAGACCGTGCGCGACCGCCTGGATCCGACCATCATCACGGCCAACGAGCTGCGTCAGGCCTCCTGATCTCCGTCTTCGCGCACAGCGGCATTCTCCCCCGATGTCACTGTGCTTTTATTATCCAAAACACGCTCATTTCTCTTTCGCGCCGCAGCGGATAGGAGCTACTGCCATGCCGCGTTTGCCCCGAAAGCCAAAGAACGCCACGAATCCCGTCCCGCGCGCCCGGTCGTCGAAATCCTCCAAGCGGCAGCAAGAAGCCGACGCGGAGGCCTTGATCTCCCTCGGCTCCCTGGACCTGGTCGAAGCTGAATCCACCTCATCGGAGAATGTCTTCCCGACCATTCTGCCCCTGCTGCCGATCCGCGACCAGGTCTACTTCCCGCACATGATCTTTCCGCTCCTGGTCGGGCGCGAGAAGTCGGTGCGCGCCCTGGAAGAGGCGGCGGCCAATCAGCGGTACATCTTCATCGTGGCGCAGCGCAACCTCCACATCGAAGACCCGGAGCCGGATGACATCTACACGGTCGGCATCGCCGCCGAGATCATGCAGATTCTGCGGGTGCCGGACGGTACCGTGCGCGTTATGCTCGAAGGGCTGGAGCGCTGCCGGGTGGTCGAATACCTGCAGGACGAGCCGTTCTATCGGGTGCTGGTCGAGCCGCTGCCGACTCAGGAGAACAAGGACCTGCCCACCGAGGCCCTGATGCGCACGGTGATGGCCCAGTTCGAGCATGTAGTCAGCATCAGCAAGAACATCCAGCCCGAAGCCCTCATCAACGTCGTCAACACCGAAGAGCCGGGCCGGCTGGCGGACGTCATCACGCCGTATCTGCGCCAGATGCGCGTGGAGGCGCAGCAGGAGATCCTGGAGACCCTGGACGTCAGCGAGCGGCTCAACAAGCTGTCTCTGGTCCTCAAAAAAGAGGCCGAAATCCTCGAAATCCAGAAGAACATCCGCAGCCGCGTCGAGAAGGAGATGGGCGATACCCAGCGCGAGTTCATCCTGCGGGAGCAGATGAAGGCGATCCAGCAGGAGCTGGGCGAGCGCGACGAGGGCGGCAGCGAGCTGGATACCTACCGCACCAAGATCGCCGAGTCGGGGATGCCGGAACAGGCGGCGGAGCGGGCGCTCAAAGAGGTGGAGCGTCTGGAGAAGATGCCGTTCGCCGCGCCGGAAGGGGTCGTCATCCGGACCTATCTGGACTGGCTCGTGGCGCTGCCCTGGGACAGGGCTACCCCCGACGACATCGACATCGACGAGGCCGCCGGCGTGCTGGATGAGGACCACTATGGCCTGGAGAAGGCCAAAGAGCGCATCGTCGAGTTCCTGGCCGTGCGGAAGCTGACCGGCACGACGCGCGGCCCTATCCTCTGCTTTGTCGGCCCGCCCGGCGTAGGCAAGACGTCCATCGGCAAGAGCATTGCGCGGGCGCTGGGCCGCAAGTTCATCCGCGTCTCGCTGGGAGGCGTGCGGGACGAGGCGGAAATCCGGGGTCATCGCCGCACCTACATCGGTGCGCTGCCGGGCCGCATTCTCCAGGGCATCAAGCAGGCCGGCGTCAAGAACCCCGTCTTCATGCTCGACGAGATCGATAAGCTCGGCATGGACTTTCGCGGCGATCCCTCGTCCGCTCTTCTGGAGGCGCTCGATCCGGAGCAGAACCGTGAGTTCAGCGACCACTACTTAGAAGTTCCGTTCGATCTCTCGGACGTGATGTTCGTGACGACCGCCAATCTGCTCGATCCGATCCCGGCGGCCTTGAAGGACCGCATGGAGGTCATCACCTTCGCGGGCTACACCGAGGAGGAGAAGCTGGCGATTGCCATCAACTTCCTGGTCCTCAAGCAGCGCCGCGACCACGGCCTGACCGCCGAGCATCTTACCATTACGGAAGACGCGCTCCGGCGGCTGATTCGGGAGTACACGCGGGAGGCGGGCGTTCGCAACCTGGAGCGGGAGATCGCCACGCTCTGCCGCAAGGTGGCGCGCAAGGTGGCGGGCGGCGCGGTGGGCCACGTCCGGATCGACGCGGATACCCTGCGCGAATACCTCGGCCAGCGCCGCTTCCATTATGGAACGATGGAGGAGAAGGACGAAATCGCCGCCGCGACCGGGCTGGTCTACACCGAGTTCGGCGGAGACATCGTCACCATCGAGGTCAGCCTCCTTAAAGGCCATGAGGGTAAGGTGCAGTTGACCGGGCAGTTGGGCGATGTGATGAAGGAGTCGGCGCAGGCCGCGTTCACCTTCGTGCGCTCGCGGACGGCGGAGCTGGGAATCGACGAGGACTTCTACCGCAAGCTCGACGTACACGTCCACGTGCCGGCGGGCGGCGTGCCCAAAGACGGGCCTTCGGCGGGCATCACGATGGCGACGGCCATCGCCTCCGCGCTGACGCGCCGTCCGGTCCGCAAAGAGGTTGCGATGACGGGCGAGATCACGCTGCGCGGGCGCGTGCTGCCGGTCGGCGGGATCAAGGAAAAGGTGCTGGCCGCGCACCGCGCCGGCATCCGGATGGTCGTGCTGCCGAAAGAGAACGAGAAAGACCTGGAGGAGCTGCCGCAGAACGTGCGGCAGGAGATCTGCTTCCGCCATGTCGGCCACATGGACGAGGTGCTGGAGATCGCCTTGCTTCCCCCCGATCCCGTTCCTGCCGCCCCCGGCAACGGACGCGCTTCGACAAACGGCATCACCCCTCAGGGGGGCAAGACCCGGCGCAAAAGCAGCGCGTAACAGAGCGCCGTCAGGGAAAATCGAGGGTATAAGAGCTGTTTAGTCCCTCTCGGGTAAAGGTCCCCTGATGGAGAATATCGCGGCCAATCAGGCAATCGAAGCCTGGCAAGTTCTGTGGCAAGGCAGAAACGACGATGGAATCGTGGGTCCGTAAAGGAACCGGCTTCCTTAATGCATCTCCACCTGGCAGTCGCCGATACCGGGACGATAGAAGTTGAACTGCACGTTCGGGTGGCCGGCCAGGAGCGACATCGGCACGGATGAGTCGGGGAGGCGTTTGGAGATCATGAAGGCCGTCAGCCGCATGCCGAGCGGATTGTCGTGCGTGCCCGCGTGCCAGATCGACACTTTCTCCGCCTTCCAGGTCTGCACCGGACCGACCGTGACCGCATGCGTGGGCACCAGCGTGATATTGCCTCCTCCGGACGTGCGCGCGTTTTGAATAAGCGTTAAAGGATGCATCTCCACGACCCGCGTGCCAAGAGCGCGATATTCTTCCGGGGAAGGGGGCGCGTGGGTATATTTGCCTTCCCGGCGGACCGGATCGTTGAACGCCCAGTGCTTCACCTCGCCCTGCCCGCCCTGCATCACCACGCAGCGCGCCCCGTTCCAGCTTGCCTCATAGCGCGTTGGGTCCGCCGCCGGGAAGTGCAGGTGCGCCTCCGGCATCGCCAACTCCGGCCGGATGCGGGAAAAGCAGAGCTCTTTGTCGGCGCGAGCGAAAGAGAGCGGATGGTCTTCCGCTACCTCCTTACCGTCCAGAAACCATTCGTCCATGCCCCAGAAATGCGCGTTCTTGAGGGAAAGATCCGTCGCGTTGACCAGGCGTGCGACGAGCGGCAACTGCTCGGTCGGGCCGATAGGGCCGCAGATGCCGGCGGGGTTGTCGGCGGTGGCCTGCTTCCACGCCACTATGTATTCCAGCGCCTCCGCCAGATAGAACTCCTCCAGCGTATCGTACATCACCACCTGAAAGCCGGGACGGCTTAGCTGCTCCAAATCCCTCACGCTCAGGCGGGAAGCGTCCTGAACGAGAGCCGTTTCCAGCGTCGTCCAGTCCCACCAGTCCGGCGCAATGCGGCTTATCGGGCGTGTCATGCGTTTGCTCCTCTAAAGAGCGGCATTTTCGTGCCGTTCTGCCATTACGAAATCCGCCTTCGCGGGCTAGGCCCCCACCCCCGGCCCCTCCCCCAATTCTAGGGGAGGGGAGATTCTGTTGGAAGCTAGCGCCCTCTCCTTAAAGCTTTCCTTGCCTGCTAGCAGAGGCACAAGAGAGCAACACCATTCCCCCTCTCCTTGAGAAGCAGAGGGGTTAGGGGGTGAGGTCGGGGTCGTTCACGGCCCGGCTAAATGGCCCCGTGGTGAGACGGGGGTGAGGTCGGTTCATTCAAGAGCGCAACCAGCGGGTTATCGGCAGGGTGCGGATGGCCGAGGTGCTGGCAGAACGCCTCGGCGTAGGCGACCCCGATCTGCTCGCCGCGCTTGGCGCACCAGGACTTCATCGTCTCGATGTATTCGTCCATCCCATGATGTGCCCGCAGCCATTCCCTCTGGCTGGCGTGGCAGGCGAGCGCTGCCGCCTTCCGTTCTATCTGCGCCGAGATGTCCACCAGGCAGGTCGTAGGCGACGGCACGCCGAAGATGTCGTGTCCCTCCAGGGCGTCCGTATAGAAAAGGTAAGGGATGCCCGATGCCGGCTTTTCGCCTCCTGGCGTTGCGTAGTTGTTCATGGACGCGTTGAAGCAGGCATCCCGCACAAGCTGCGACGTAATCACATGGTCGAACATGTAATCGTTCGGCGGCGTGGTGAAGACGATCGCGGGATCGACCTTGCGCAGCAGGGCGGCGACTCGATGGCGGGCGTCCCGATCGAAGACGATCTCCACGTCCTCGAACTCCAGGCAGGTATAACTTGCCGCCCCAAGCACCTCCGCTCCCTGGCGGGCTTCCTCCCGCCGTATGGCGGCGATCTGTTGGCGGGGCAGGCTGGGGGAGCCCATGTCGCCGGCGGTCATGGTGGCGACGTGGATTTCGCAGTCGGCCTCCTCTTTCAGGCGAAGAAGCGTCCCGGCGCAGAGGATTTCGCAGTCGTCCGGATGCGGCAGGAGCGCCAGCACCCGGCGATTATTGGGAGAGGGCATCGTTGTCTTTTCCTGGGGACGCGCCCGGAGACCGGTCACGCGAGATTCAATCGTATCTTGGCGTTGCAGTCGAGGATTCCTGCTAGAGCGAAAAAAATGTAGCAAGGGGTCGATTGCGATGGTTTTGTTCGCTGCATCCACTTCCTTCCAGAGACCGAGACCGACAAAGAAAGCAGCGCGGGAGAAATCCCGCGCTGCTTTCTTTGTCGGTCTCTGGATGGAGGAGAGGATCGGTTTTAGGGGTTCCCAGATCCATATGGGCATCCCGCCATCCGTAAGAGGCAAAAGGCCTCTTACTTTTTTATCTATGTTGGAGTGTTTTGTTCCCGGCGCTATACAGAAGAGTCAGGCGGAGCAGAAAAGGAAGGGTGCAGGAGAACAGGCCTGAGGAGGGGGTTACGGCGCGGGGGCGACGGCCGTGAGGTGGGCATCCATAGCGGTCTGCAGCGCCTGGATATGGCGCGCATTCTCGCCCAGATCCCCACGCCCGACGCGTGAATGCGACCGGATGACGACGCGAGTGTAAGGAAGCGAAGACGATTCGGAGGGAAGCGGCTCCAGCCAGATCGTCACGTCATCCACGAAGCCAAAGAGCGCTGTGCGAACTTCCGCGTGGAACGTCTCTTCTCCTTCGGGGACGTCGCGGTCCATCAAGCGCCAGCGGGGAAGGGACGCGCAGGCCGATTCGAGCGCCCCCCGAACCGCCGGCACGTCGGCGGCGTAGACGTGCGGCTTGAGGTCCGGATAGGCCGGCGTCTGGCCGGTCGTAACGTCGTTGACGGTCAGCCAGCGGCGCGGGATCAAGCAGACGGCGCACGCTGTCACCGCGCCCGCCAGGAGCCAGAGCCGCCGCTGTTTCCTTTTTCGTTGGTCTGGAATCGCCATCGTTTTCCATCAGGGCTGGACACGCAGATTATCGACGACTTTGTCTACTCCCCGTATGTTCTCGACCGTCTGAATCACGCGCCGATGCTCGGCGGCGTTGCGCACGTGACCGCCGACAGTGACGACCCCACCCTTCGCGTCGATGTGCAGGCCACTCATATCGACCCCTTTGCGCAGCGCCAGGACCGTATTGACGCTGGCGGCCAGTTTGGCGTTGCCGAGCGCCTGGCCGGTGTCCTGCGCGATATGGCGCGTATCCACCGAGAGATTCTGGGCGTCCTGCGGGTTGCACCCGGCCAGCCCGATAGCCGCCAGTAAGAGCGCGCCCTGAAGAGCATAGACAGATCGCATGATTATTTCCTCTCACGTCTCAGTACGTACCCGAATCGGCACGGTTTCGCAGCCGGAACGGGGCATGCTTGTGAAAACCGGGCTGGACGTGCCATCATTATACGGTTGAGCCGTAGCTTTTTGCGGCTATCCCAGGAAACGATCGGCAGGACAGGAGAAGGGAATGCGGCTTCAAGGTAAAGTAGCGCTCATCACCGGAGCGAACAGCGGCATCGGGAAGGGGATCGCCATCCGCTTCGCCGCAGAAGGCGCCCACGTCGCCGTCAACTATCTGCCCGGCGGCACGCGCGATGCGGACGCGGCGGCTGAGGTCGCAGCGTTCGGCACGACCGGAATCGCCGTGGGCGGGGACGTGAGCAAGCGCGAGGACGTCGAGCGGATGGTCGCGGAGGTGGTCGCCAGGTTCGGGCGCCTGGACATCGCCGTCAACAACGCGGGCATGGAGATCAAGAAGCCCTTCCTGGAAGTCACCGACGAGGAGTGGAACCGGGTTCTGGGCGTCAATCTCTTCGGAGCGTTCCTGGTCAGCCAGGCCGCCGCGCGGCAGATGGTCCAGCAGGGGCAGGGCGGCAAGCTCATCAATATCTCCTCCGTACACGAGGACATTCCCTTTCCGCAATATACGGCCTACTGCGCCTCCAAGGGCGGCATGCGCATGATGATGCGCAACCTGGCTATGGAGCTGGCGCCCTACAAGATCAATGTCAATAACATCGCGCCGGGCGCCATCGCCACGCCGATCAACCAGGCGGTTCTGCAGGACCCGCAGGCCATGGAACAGGCCATCGGCGAAATCCCGTGGGGCCGCTTCGGGAAGCCGGAGGAGGTCGCCGCCGTCGCCGTCTTCCTCGCCAGCGACGAGTCCGAGTACGTCACCGGCAGCACCTACTACGTGGACGGCGGCCTGACGCAACAGGTGACGAAGTATTAACTTTGGAATGAGGGCGGAATTGACGGAAGAAGAGCGACGACTGCTACAGGCCCGAAACCGAGAGGCCGACTGGAAGTACTGGGGACCCTATCTCAGCGAGCGCGCCTGGGGCACGGTCCGCGAGGACTACAGCCCCGACGGCGCCGCGTGGGACTATCTCACCCACGACCAGGCCCGCTCCAAAGCCTATCGCTGGAACGAGGACGGGCTGCTGGGAATCTGTGACCGGCAGCAGCATCTGTGCTTCGCCCTGGCGCTCTGGAACGGAAACGATCCGATCCTGAAGGAGCGGCTCTTCGGGCTGAGCGGGAGCGAGGGCAACCACGGCGAGGATGTCAAGGAGTACTATTTCTTCCTGGACAGTACGCCCACGCACTCGTATATGAAGGCCCTCTATAAGTACCCACAGGCGGCCTTTCCCTACGGCAGGTTGGTCGAGGAGAACCGGCGGCGGGGCCGGGATCAGCCGGAGTTCGAGCTGATCGATACCTGCGTCTTCGCCGACAACCGCTACTTCGATATCTTTGTCGAGTATGCCAAAGTCGATCCGGAAGATATCCTCATCCGCATCACGGCCGTCAACCGCGGCCCGGAAGCCGCCCGCCTGGATCTGCTGCCGACCCTCTGGTTTCGCAACATCTGGGCGTGGCACGAACAGGCAGAGCGTCCCCAGATCAAGCGCGCGACCGGTCCGGGTCGCCGCAAGGGGAGCGGGAATCCCGTGGTGATCCAGGCGGACAGCCCGCATCAGGGAAAGCACTGGCTTTTCTGCCAGGCGAATGAGGGCGAGCCGGAACTGCTGTTCACCAATAACGAGTCTAACTACGAGCGCCTCTACCCGCCCAATGGCCGCAACGAGACGCCGTACGTCAAGGACGGGATCGACGCCTATGTGGTCTCCGGCAAGACGGACGCGGTCAATCCGCAGGGCGTTGGTACGAAGTTTGCCGCGCGCTACAAGCTGAATCTGCAGCCGGGCGAGGAGAAGGTGATCCGCCTGCGGCTATCGCGCCAGTCGGCGCCTTCGGAGGCGCTGGAGACGCCGTTCGAGTATATTTTCGATCTCCGAAAACGCGAGGCGGACGCTTTTTATGCGACCGTCGCGCCGGAAGAGGTTTCCGAGGACGCGCGCAATGTCCAGCGGCAGGCGTTCGCCGGCCTGCTGTGGAGCAAGCAGTTCTATCACTATAATGTGCTCAAGTGGCTCCAGGGCGACCCCACGCAGATGCCGCCTCCGCCGCAGCGCTGGGTAGGCCGCAACCACAACTGGAAGCATCTGGATAATGCCAGCGTGCTCTCTATGCCCGATTCCTGGGAGTATCCCTGGTACGCTGCCTGGGACCTGGCGTTCCACTGCATTTCCCTGGCCCTCGTGGATTCGGACTTCGCCAAGAACCAGCTCCTCCTGCTCCTGCGCGAGTGGTACATGCATCCCAACGGGCAACTGCCCGCCTATGAATGGGCGTTCGGGGACGTCAATCCTCCGGTCCATGCCTGGGCGGCCATGCGCGTCTATCAGATCGAGCGGCGGCTGCGTGGGGTAGGGGATCGCATCTTCCTGGAGCGCGTCTTCCACAAGCTGCTCCTCAACTTCACCTGGTGGGTCAATCGCAAGGATGCCGAAGGCCGCAACGTCTTCCAGGGCGGTTTCCTGGGCCTGGACAACATCGGCCTGTTCGATCGCAGCAAGCCCCTGCCGACCGGCGGCCACATCGACCAGTCCGACGGCACGAGCTGGATGGCGATGTACTGCCTGAACATGCTCGCCATCGCCCTGGAGCTGGCCCGCGAGGACGACGCCTATGAGGACGTGGCGACCAAGTTCCTGGAGCACTTCTTCTACATCGCCCACGCGATGAACGACCGGCCTTCGGTGCGCTTCGACGGCACGGACATGTGGGATGAAGACGATGGCTTCTACTACGACGTGCTGCATCTCCCCGATGACAGCGAGATGTTTCTGCGCGTGCGCTCGCTGGTGGGGCTGATCCCGCTGCTGGCCGTGGAGACGCTGGATCCGGAGGTGCTGGAGAAGCTGCCGGACTTCCGGCGGCGGCTGGAGTGGTTTACGACCAATCGCCAGGACCTATGCCGGAACATCGCCTCCGTGATGGAGACGGGCATGGGGGAGCGGCGGCTGTTCGCGGTCGTTCCCCCGGACCGGCTGCGCGCTATTCTCGCGCACATGCTCGACGAGGCCGAGTTCCTGGCCCCCACCGGAATCCGCTCGCTCTCACGCTTCCACAAAGACCAACCTTTCTGCCTCACCCACGACGGGATGACCTACCAGATCGACTACGAGCCGGCCGAGTCCACGTCCGGTCTGTTCGGCGGTAACTCCAACTGGCGCGGGCCGGTCTGGTTTCCGATCAACTACCTGCTCATCGAGGCGCTGCAGAAATTCGATTATTACTACGGCAGCGAGCTCAAGGTCGAGTATCCGACCGGCTCGGGCAAGCTGATGACGCTCTGGGATGTCTCAGTGGAGCTATCGCGGCGTCTCATCCACACGTTCCTGCGCGAGGAGGATGGCCGGCGTCCGGTCTTCGGCAGCGTCGAGCAGTTTCAGACCGATCCTCTCTGGCGAGACTACATTCCCTTTCACGAATACTTCCACGGCGATACCGGCGCGGGCCTAGGCGCCAGCCATCAGACCGGCTGGACCGCCCTGGTCGCAAAATTGATCCAACAGAGCGGAGAGTAAGAAGACCTCACCCCCTCTCTTTCGTAAGGAGAGGGAAGTTCTGTATGTTTCTGACCAAGCCGTGAACGGCCCAATGAGCCGGGCATTGAAATACCCGCCTGCGGGGCCCCTTCCCCGCTGTCCTTCGGACAACCGTCCTGCGGACGGAAAAGCGAAGAAAATCCTTTGAAACACTTGTTGACAAAACAATCGAATTCTGCTATCTTTAGCTATCTCTCCCGGCCTTCATGTCGAGGCCCATTGCTCTCTCGTAGGCTCAAAGTAAACTAGACGCTCTCGCCTGGTTGGCTTGCTGCTAGTTCCTGTTCTAAGCGCAGAAAGAACGCCGACAGGCTTAAGTTCAAGGCCGACACGATTTTGTACGCTGTCTCTATCGTGACCGTCTTCTCGCCCCGCTCAATAGCGCCGACATAGGTGCGGTGCAGGCCGCACAGGTCGGCGAACTCTTCCTGAGATAAGCCCTGCTCCCGGCGTAGCTGTCGGATCAAGGCACCTACTGGCTTGGCAAGCGTCCGGGTCGCCATGCCAACAGGATGAGAGAGATGCTATCTAAAAGTCTACATTCTAAAGCTAGCATTTAGGAGGTAGGCGTATGGACGTTTCAGGAAAGGCTATGCAGCATATCATGCAAGTCCCGATAATGCATTTGTCTATAATGCCGGCCAGATGCAAACGCTTGTTTGGCTGCCAAATTCAAACGGTGATGAGACAATGGCTTTCGGTATCAACAACACAAGTAATAAAAGCCGACTGCTGAGAGGCATTTATTTAAGGTAGGCAAGCGGGCCATCCATAACTTGCCATTCATAAAGCGTGTACGGAAACCCGGTATTTTCGCTTTTCCGTCCGCAGGACGGTTGTCCGAAGGACCCACAGACGTGTAATTCATTGCCCGGCTAAGAAGCCAGCAGGTTTCCGTACACGCTCTCAGTGAAGATGCTTGCTGTGGATCGAAAGCTATTCGGTTTATAAAAATGAGGTCGCACCGGCTGAGTAGACCGATGGCGACCCCATAATGAACTTCGAGCAGAAGTAGGCGGCGCTTTAGGGAGTTACCACTTCGATGCCGCTGACTTTGGCGTTATCCACGACGGAAGTGAACGTGATGTTGATGGTCCCGGTCGAATCGGAAACCACCCTGAACTCCTCGACGATGGCTTTGTAGCTGCTGCCCGTGGCGGCGACGATGTCGAAGTCGCTCAACACCTGTTTGCCGTTGATGGTCACGTTAAAGATGCGCTGGCCCGGACTGTTCCAGTAGAGCTCCGCGAAGTGCAGGCGCACCAGATAGGTGACCTTTGGTTTCAGACCCGGCAGCGCATAGGAGAAGTTGCCATAGCGTTCCGTCTGGTAGACTGCCTGCGGCGCCGGATCGGTCACCAGGCTGGTATCTACGGTCCCGCCGAACGCGGAAGGAGTCCCGCCGCTGTAGTCCTCATCCGCCACGAAGGATCCGGCCGTGCTGCCTCCCGAATTGATCGCGAAGAACTGGTTGGAGAGGTTGGGGTTGAGCGTAAAGACGGCTTTGGTCGTCAGAGACGGCGTCAGCGCGTTCTTGAACGCTCTGGCCTTGACGGTCGTGGTGGCGCTGACCGTGAAGGGACCGTTGTACGGGGTCGAGCTTGCGGTAGGCGTCGTGCCGTCGGTAGTGTAAGTGAGGATCGCTCCCGGTGTCACATCGCTCATGCTCACCGTTACGGACGGATAGAAGTTGCCTCCTGTTGGCGCGATGACCGGGGTAGCGACATGCCCGGAGGAGAGCTGGCTCTGCGGAATGATCTCGACGCCCTCGCCCGCGTTCGACCAGTACAACTGCATCACGGAGCCGCCGCCGCCCTGGAAATACTCCGCCTTGATCGTATACGACTTCCCGGCCACCAGGTTGATGGTGCCGTAATCCACCGTGGGCGCATGGTAGGTCCAGTCGTTGATGATCTCTGCGCTGTTGACCCACAGCCGCACGCCATCGTCGGAGATGGTGTAGAACGTGTAGGTGCCGGTGCAGCGGGCCTTCACTTTGCCCGTCCATGTCGCGCTCCAGTTAACGCCGGGAATACTGATCGCGGGCGGATTGCCGTTCCAGTTGAAGTTGACGGTCGAGTCGATGCGGTTGACGTGGGTACCGGAGAGGTTGAGATTGTTGTAGTAGGTGGCCCACAGCCCATCGCCGTTGCCGGGACCCGGACCGACCAGGAATTGGGCGACCGCGCTGCCGCTGGGGTGATAGCCGCTGCGGAAGGCTTTGGCCTTGACCGTGGCGCAGGTGCTCACCAGGAACGGATTGGTATACAGGGGCGACGACGTCGTGGGCTCGCTGCCGTCGGTAGTGTAGAAGATCGAAGCATTCGGGTCACTGTCGGACAGGGTAACGGTGATCGGCGAGGTGGAAGCGCCGCCGTTGGGAGAGATGGTGGGCGTAGGCTCGAACTGCCCATTGCCATAGACATCTACCTCGTACTCCGCGCCGACATAGACTTTGCCATTGGCGACGGTGGGCACGGCAAACTTCACGGCGCCCCCCGCCTGATCCCGGTCGCCTTCCATCGCGCTGTTATAGAGCTCGGTCGAGACGTTGGAGGCGCTGTGGGCGTGGAGAATGGCCGGGCTGCTGTTGTAGTAGCCGTCGGACTGGATGGTCCAGACGATGCCGTTGCTCTTGCCGTTGGCGGAGACGCTGGGGCTCGGGCTGGGATAGCCGACATAATCGCTGGACTGATAGACCGGTGTGGTAGAGAGCTGAGCGTTGGCGATCGAGAAGGCTTTGAGCGCGTCCCCGACCCCCTGGTAGTAGACCCACTTGGTCGTGCCGTCGTTGAAGTAGGCCGGCATCGACCAGGTGCCTCCGATGGTGTTGGCGAGCTCCTGAACGATCTGGTTGTCGTTGGAAGAGTTGAAGTGGCCCATGTTGTCTCGGTCTATCAGGTAGATCGAGCCTTCCTTACCGGCTCCTACCAGCAGGTGAGGATGGGCAGTGCTGCCCGCTTCGTTGGGAAGGACCAGATTGCCTCCGGAGCCCAGGTCCGCATCCGCATCGTCGAGAGAAAGCTCGTTGTAAGGCGTGAAGTAATCCGAGACCGTGCCATTGGCGTTGAGCTTGACGAAGCTGTCGCCATAGTCCTGCTGATTGGGAAAGCCGTTGCCGTCGAGCGTGGATTCGAAGGTGCCGTTGCCGACCATGAAGAAGATACTGCTGCCGTCCGAGGCGAGACCGGAACCGGCCATCCAGATGCCGCCCGCTCCGATGGGATAGCCAGAAGGATCGGTCTTGCCGTTGGGCGTGGCGTTATAGACCACGACCTGCTGCAATGTCTGCGCGTTATAGCCCAGCACCCAGCCGTGATAGGGCGTGTTGTCTCCGTGGGAGGCGAAGCCCAGATAGACTACGCCATTCAGCAGCAGTAATCCCGGTCGGTTGTGCTGGCGCAGCGGGTCGAAGGTGACCACTCCGTTGACGCTGCCATCTCCCGTTCCCGCTACCGACGCCGAGATCACCACCGGGCTGTTGAAATTGGTCTTCTCCGCTCCTGTCGTAATATTCAGAGCATGCAGCCGCTGCACATAGGAAACCGCTCCCGTGCTGTTCGTGACCTCTTTGGTCTTGGCCACCACATAGAGCGTGTTGGTGCTTAGATCGATGACGGGCGTGCCGGTGATGCCGATCTCCGGCACGATGTCCCAGGAGCCGGTATCCGGGTTGGGCACGGTGGTGACGGTGGTAGTGCTGGTAGAGTTGAGGAAGCTGGTGTGCCAGAGCGGGTTGGCGTTAGCGCCGGTGTTGCTGTCGGCATCGAAAGCATAGACGCTGTCGTGCTCGGTTGCCACGAAGACGACGTTATGGATGGCTCCCTGGATGGGAAGGGCAGACACGTACAGCGGCTGAGCGTAGACATAGCCATCGACCGAGAGGCTGAAGAGCTTGCCGAAGGTGTTGATATTGACGTTGGAGGGCGTTAAGACACTCTCCGAGAGGTTCTGGCCGGTGCGGGCGCTGTCGTTGTGCTGGGTCACGACGTTGGCCTGGGCGCCTGCGCGGGAGGCAAGCCCGAAGGCCAGGCACAGCAGTAGCGACGCTGCAAGCAGCGCCCCTACATGCTGCGCCCTTCTGAGCAGGGTATGGGCTGCCGTGTGTCGCCTCATCGCTCGGAGCGATTCGGCGCGACGATGGGTGCGTGCAGAGAATGACATGGCGCAGGTTCTCCTTGGGACATCCTCTTATTACTTCTTAAGGATCGGATCGACATCAACTCGAAATGTGCGGTGAAAAAGGAATTGGACGCGCCGACGCCGGTTTCCTTCCGTATTTTTGCAGTGTAACCAAAAAGATTCAAAATGGTCTTATAGAGGCAGGAAAACCTCACCCCCTGCTCGCCTTCGCAAGGAGAGCAGGAATTTTGAGGGATAGGCAAAAGAACCGCCGAATACGGTTGTCCGGTGTGGTAGAATACCGGTTATGCAATTCGGGTACCGGCAAAAGCGATTGGTTTTCTGGTCTTCAGTGAACATATGAAAAAGGAGGAGCAGTGACGGCAGATAGAATGAAAGTCCTTGCGATCATGCTCTGCGCGGTGCTTGCGGTATCGATCGGCGAGGCCATGCTATCCAAGGGGATGAAGCAGTCGAATGCGCTGACAGGCGGGCTCTGGCTGCAGGTGCGGGGTATCGTCACGAACAGCCATGTCCTCCTGGGCGTGGTGTTGATGTCCGTCTTCTTCGGCCTGTATATGCTGGCGTTGAAGTGGGCGGATCTGAGCTTTGTCTTGCCGCTGACGGCGCTCTCTTACCTGTTCGGGGCCCTGCTGTCGAAGATGTATCTGGGCGAAGCGGTGACGCCGATCCGCTGGATCGGCGCGCTGGTCATCACCCTGGGCGTCGTCATCGTGGGGCTGGGCGACGTGGGTTCGACCCTGCACAAGCCGTGATGGCGCTGCCGGTCTGGGCGCTGCTGGCTGCACGGATAGGGCTGGGCCTCTGCCTGGCCGCCTTCTGCGCTTACACGGCGATCGCTGTGTGGGCGGCGCGGCGTTGGCGCCGTGACCGGCAGCCGCTGGATTCTGCATGGACGCCCCCGGTCACCATCCTCAAGCCGGTCCGTGGAGAGGATGCGGAGGCCTACGCGAACTTTGAGAGCTTCTGCCGGCTCGACTATCCCCCCGAGCGCCTGCAGATCCTTTTCGGCGCCCTCGATCCTGCCGACCCCGCGCTTGCCCTGGCGGAGCGCCTGCGGTCGGAGTATCCGAGCCTGGACATCGGCATCGTCAGCGGTGGGCCGGGGACCTTGCAGGGACAGAACCGGAAAGTATGCAATCTCGTGGCGATGCTGCCCTCCGCCCGGCACGACCTGCTCGTCCTGTGCGACAGCGACATGCGCGTGAGACCCGACTATCTGCGCCGTATCGTCGCTCCGTTCCAAGACCTCACTCCCCATCATACCACAGGGAGTAGAGGGCCTTCGGCCATACGAAGCGATCCGGCGCTTGCACCGTGTCTCGCCAAGAACCGCTCTGGCGGGCGGAAAAGCTCTTCTGCTTCGGAATCCCGGCCGGTCGGCCTGGTGACCTGCCCGTATCGAGGCTGCCGGGTCCAAAGCCTGGCGGCCATGCTGGAAGCCCTCGGAATCGGAGCTGACTTTATTCCGAGCGTGTTGGTCAGCCGTGCGCTGGAAGGAATGGCGTTTGCATTTGGCTCGACCATCGCTCTGTCGCGCTCCGTATTAGAGGCGATGGGCGGTTTTGAAGCCTTCGCCGATGATCTGGCCGACGACTATCGGCTGGGCAGCGGGGCACGGCAGGCGGGCTATGAGGTCGTCCTCTCGGATTATGTCGTGGACGACGTGCTGGGCAAGGAGCGGTTCGGGCCGATGTGGGCGCGCCGGCTGCGCTGGGCGCGCACGGTGCGCGCCTGTCGCCCTGCCGGTTATGCCGGCTCTCTGGTGACCTACGGAACCGCTCTGGCGCTGCTGTTTCTAGCCGCGATGGGCTTCTCGCTCCTGGGGTGGGGCGTGGCAGCGGCGACGGTAGCGGTTCGCCTGGCCGCCGCTTGCTGGATCGCCGTGGCCTATACCGGCGATGCCAATATCCCGCGCTATCTGCCGCTCCTACCGGTGAGCGATCTGATCAGCTTCGCGTTGTTCGTCACCAGCTTCTGCGGGAACCGCATCACCTGGCGTGGGGAACCGTTTCGCTTGCTGCCCGGCGGCAAGCTCGCGCCGCTGGAGAGGCCTCACCCCGCCGCGGCTGCGCCTATCTCCTCTCCTTCCCAGGGAGAGGGGGAGCGCTAGAGGAAAAAACGCTCCCACGTCCCGTTGACAGGGGAATCGCCATATGCTAAACTTAGGCGCCCTAACGGGCGCCGAGCGTACAATAGGGACTCTCCCGCCGGGGCCAGGGACGCAATTTTCCGAACAAATCCTTTCCGGAACGGGAGCAAATGAAGGAATATTATCCGTAATCTAGGTTTATAGAATCTCCCCGACCCGTTTCTGGGTACGGGAAGTGATGAGATAGGAGACTTTTCACGGATGTCTCAGGAAGCCGAGATCATTTTGACCCCGAAAGGGCGCGAGAAGCTGGAACAGCGCCTGGACTATCTGCGCAACGTCCAGCGCCGGGAGATCGCCGAGCGGATACGGGATTCGAAGCAGTCGGGCGATCTCATGGAGAACGCCGAATACGAGGACGCCAAGAACGATCAAGCGCTGATCGAGGGCCAGATTCTGGATCTGCGGCGGGTTCTGCAGGTGGCGCAGGTGCTGGACGATTCGGAGATTCCTACGGATCATGTCGGCATCGGCTCCGTCGTCAAAATGACCAGTCTCGACAACGACGACGAATGGGAGCTGATGCTGGTCAGCTCCGTCGAATCGGACCCGGATAACGACCTGATCTCCGACATCTCCCCGATCGGCGAGGCCATCTACGGCAAAAAGGTCGGAGACATCGTTCACATCGATGTGCCCAACGGTACACTTCAGTACCGGATCGATAATATTCGTAAGTGAGCGCCTACCCCTGCACGGTCTCGAGAACCGGGCCTTGAAAGACCCGTCTGTGGGGCCTTCGGTATGCGTAGCGAGCGGATGGGTTGCATGGACACGCCATCTCGCTTGCGTTTGCCTCGCGAAGAACCGTCCTGCCGGACGGAACGATCCCCTCACCCCCTCGCTTCCCCTCGCCCACAAGGGGCGAGGGGAAGCGAGGGGGTGAGTCTTAGCCCGCGTGTCTTAGGAAGAAGAGAAGAGTGAGCGAACGGGAGGAAAACCAACAGGAAGAGCAGCGGGACCAGCACGCACTCCGGCTGCAGAAGCTGGCGGAATTGCGTGCCAGGGGTCACGACCCGTTTGCGGTAGAGCGGTTTGAGCGAAATGGTACCGCTGCCAGGCTCATTAAGGATTTTGAGCGATACGAAAAAGAGAATCCTGACCATGAAGGCAGCAGCCATCCTTTCCTCTATCAGGCGGATACAACGGGAGAAGGCGTTCCTCCACGCCTTGCCGGACGGATCGTGGCGATGCGGAATATGGGCAAAGCTTCCTTTGCGCATTTGCAAGACGAAACGGGGCGCATACAGATCTACGTTCGGCGCGACGATGTCGGTGAAGAGGCCTATAAGCTCTTCACCGACTTCGATCTTGGGGATTTCCTCGGTGTAGAGGGACCGGCCTTTCGTACAAGAACCGGCGAAATCACCATCCATGTGAAGCAATATTGGCTGCTGGCAAAGGCGCTTCGCCCCTTGCCGCTGGGCAAGCAGGACGAGGAGGGCCATACCCACGGCGCGCTGGCCGACCGAGAGGAGCGCTATCGCCAGCGCTATCTCGATCTGCTCGCCAATCCCACTTCGCGCGAAACCCTTACCAAACGGAGCAAGATCGTCTCGGCCATGCGCCGCTTTCTGGACAGCGAAGGCTTTTTGGAAGTGGAGACTCCGGTATTGCAGGCGGTGGCCGGCGGCGCCTCGGCGCGGCCTTTTATCACCCACCATAACGCGCTCGACTACGATTTCAAGCTGCGTATCTCCCTGGAGCTGTACCTCAAGCGCCTGATCGTCGGCGGCTATGAGAAGGTCTATGAGATCGGGCGCGTCTTCCGCAACGAGGGCATCTCGACGAGGCACAGCCCTGAATTCACCTTGATGGAGCTTTACCTGGCTTATGCCAACCTGGAAGACATCATGGATCTGGTCGAGCGGATGTACATTTTCATCGCTACGGAGGTCAATGGCGCGCCCACGATTCCCTTCCAGGGGCAGGAGATCGACCTGTCCCGGCGTCCCTGGCGCCGCCTGCCCATGCTGGAAGGCATTCGGGAGTACGCGGGTATCGATCCGGAAGAGCTAGCCTCACTCGATAAGGCCAGGGCGGCCTGCCGGCGCATCGGCGTCGCCTTCGATCTGGACAAGGAGACGAACTTAGGGGGCCTGATCGAGAAGCTGCACGAGCAGTATACACAGCCGAATCTGATCGAGCCGACCTTCATCACCGACTTTCCGATCGAAACCTCGCCACTGGCTAAGAAGCGGGCGGACAACCCCGCCCTGACCCGCCGCTTCGAGGTCTACATCGCCCGGCAGGAACTGGGCAATGCCTTCTCGGAGATAAACGATCCGCTGGATCAGCGAGAGCGGTTCGAAGCGCAGGTACAACAGCGCGAGGCGGGCAACGAGGAAGCGCACCCGATGGACCTGGACTTCCTTCGCGCGCTCGAATACGGCATGCCGCCTACAGGCGGGCTGGGTATCGGCATCGACCGGATGGCGATCGTCCTGACCGGCGCCGAGAGCATCCGCGACGTGATCCTCTTCCCCGTCATGCGGCCCGAAAAATGAACCCCCTTCTGTAGGTGCGTACCTGCTGCCAGGCTGCATAGATTTTCACCACCCGCTCGCTTCGCTCGCTAGTGCTCTGACAAGTCAGATTTTGTGTTCTACCTTCGGGTAGAGGCGTCTGAGCTTAATGCGGGCATCCTGGGTGGTGAACTGCCAATTCACCTTGA
>Ga0070739_10001603_pt1 | contig 33122 bp, 34 predicted proteins | sample Coa_R1_7_FD_66445 | JGI IMG/M metagenome (GOLD analysis project Ga0070739, IMG submission 66445) | Surface soil microbial communities from Centralia Pennsylvania, which are recovering from an underground coalmine fire - Coalmine... | ecosystem: Environmental > Terrestrial > Soil > Unclassified ...
GCCGACCGTCAACCAGCGATACGAGTCGCTCCTTGTCGCGGTTGCGCACCACCAGCGTGTTCTCACCCTCCAGCAGATTGCCGACGATGCTCGCATAGCAGCCGGTTGCAACAACCAGTGCGTCCGGGTTCAGCCGGCGGGCCAGTCCGATCATGTGCCGCGACTTCCGATCGGCAACGTGCGTGACAGTGCAGGTATTGACGACGTAGACGTCGGCCGGGCCGTCAAACGGAACGTTTTGGTATCCGGCGGCTACGAACTGTCGCGCCAGTAGGTCGGTCTCGCTCTGATTGACCTTGCAGCCGAGCGTCGTGAAGGCAACTGTCGTTGGGTCAGATTGTTCGGACATGTAAGACCCGCTTCATTAATGGAACCGGCGTGCAAAGCCCGTGGTCCAGCCATCACCGCCCGCTAACCGAGTTTAAAGACTCCCTGCGTCTTCGTCGGCGCGCCGAATGACTTGTAGTAGAACGAGCCGAACTTCATCGTCTTCGATGAAGCGCAATTCGGATTGCAGGTATTGAAGAACGGCGCGATCGCCCGTAGCGTCCAGTAGCCCCCAAGTTGCTTGTAAAACGAGATGATATCCGGCGGCTGATCGGCCGACGGTGGGTTGGAGAATGTCACCCGCCAGCACCCGTTTTGCGCTCCCGAGTTGACCTGACAGTACTGGCCTGTTCCAAACGTCGTCTGCTTTCCGTTGTAACTGTTGAGAGTCAGAACTGCATGCGGCGAGCGATACGTCACCGATCCCCCCGCCGCGTCGACGCATGAAGAACCCGCTAAAACGACGAACGGCGCGACGAGCGCGACAGCAATGATTTTCAAGATCGGCCTCCTACTATCGGTCGAAGTCTATGACGCGCGCGATCGTCGTGCATAACGCGCGAGGTGGAAGGCTGGTTACGGCTCCAACCGATTGACGTCCCGGGGAAACAGCGTCGTCTCGCGAATATTGTCCGCTCCGACCAGACGCATGAGCAGTCGCTCAGAGCCGATGGCAAAGCCGCCTTCCGGGGGCATCCCATACTTGAATGCTTCGAGATATCCCGCGAAGGACGCCGGGTTCATGCCGCGGGAGTTCAATCGAGCGAGCAGATCTTCGTAACTATTGATACGCTGCGCGCCGGAGACGAGTTCCTGCCCGCGGAAGATGAGGTCAAAGCCGAGCGAGTACTCCGGATCATCCGGATCGGCTTTCGCGTACCACGCCGCCTTGGTCGTGGGGAAGTGGGTGACGAACACGAAGTCGGTGTCGTGCTCTTCAGATGCCCACTGTCCGAGCCAGCGCTCGTCCTGGGGGGACAGGTCCGGCTCCGCGAACCGATCCTCGCCGAACCGATCGAGAATAATTTGCTGCGCCTCACGGAACTTGAGACGCGGGACGTTCCCGAATCTCGGCATCTCTACGCCCAGCAGCTCCATGTCGCGCGGATGACGCCGGGCAGCCGTCTGAACCATGTGCTCGAGGACTCCGAGTAATACATCCATGACCTCGCCAGGACCGCTAATGAAGCCCATCTCGATATCGAGGCTGTTGTACTCGTTCAGGTGGCGCGCCGTGTAGTGCTCCTCGGCGCGGAATACCGGGCCAATCTCGAAGACACGCTCGAAAACGCCGACCATGATCTGCTTGTACAGTTGAGGACTCTGGACCAGATACGCCGGCTTTCCGAAGTAATCGAGGGCAAACACGTTCGCACCTCCCTCGGTCGCAGTCCCGACGAGTTTGGGAGAGTGGATTTCGGTGAAACCTCGCTCGGTCAGGTACTCCCGAAACCCGGCGAGGAGATCGGCGTAGATTCGGAAAGCAGCCTGCTTGGCGGGAAACCGCAATCCGACGGGCGCGTTGTTGAGAAACACGTCCAGCGACGGTTTGAGGACCTTCTTGTTTAGCTCGAACGGCAGTACTTCGGTCACCGGCGATATAACGTCCAACGAGACATCGCGCAATTCGACCCCATTCGTCGCCCGCGGTTCTTCCGCGACCGTCCCGTCGACCGCGACGACCGTCTCGACCTGGAGCCCCTCGAGCTTGGCCAGGTCCTCGGGCTGCAAGACAGCCTGAGCCAGTCCGCTTCGGTCGCGCACGATCAAGAAATTGACGCCGCCGAACTTCCGCACCGCATGCACCCACCCCTCGATGCGCGCCCGGCTACCGACCTTCTGCGGTAAATCGGTCGCGAGCGTTCGCGTTTCTACTTGCTCAACCGTGTCGGTCAATATGACTCCTCCCAGGACGCCGGCGACGTTGCCGCCGCCTCAGCTTCTCCCGGCGTCATACCCTCCGCCAGGTCATCGAGGTATTTGTCGGCGGTCAGTGCGGCGATAGAGCCGTCCGACCCGGCAGTGATGATCTGCTTCAGCGGGCTTTCGCGAATGTCACCGGCGACAAAAACACCGGGCACGGACGTCGCCATATTCGGATCGACGCGGACGTAGCCGCGCTCGTCGATGTCGAGGTACTGGGCAAAGACGCTGGTGTTGGGCAGATTGCCGATGTAGACAAAGAGACCTCCCAGCGGCAGATCGTAGGTTTCGTCCGTCTTGAGATTGCGTACCGTGACCGACTTGACCTTCCCGTTACCGTTGACTTGTTCGATGATCGAGCTCTTGATGAACTCGATCTTTGGATTTTGGCTCGCCCGATCAACCAGGACTTTCTGAGCGCGAAACTCGTCCCGTCGATGGATAATCATGACCTTCGACGCGTACTTGGTCAGGTACAGCGCCTCGTCAAATGCCGCGTCCCCGCCGCCGGCGACGGCCACCGGCTGTTCACGGAAAAACGGGCCGTCGCAGACCGCACAGTAGGAAACGCCCCGGCCGCGTAATTCGTCCTCGCCCGGGACCCCGAGCGTCCGCGGATTCGCGCCGGTCGCCACAATCACCGTCTTGGCCAAAATTTTCTCGCCGGTTCCGGTGCGAATCTTCTTGATCGGAGCGCGCAGATCCACGTGGGTAACCTCTTCGCCCAGCCTCACCTCGGCTCCGAAGTGCTGGGCGTGCTCCATCATGTCCATCGACAGTTCGGGCCCGGTCGTCATCTTGATGCCCGGATAGTCTTCAACTTCCGAGGTGGTGGCGATTTGCCCACCTGGCATCTCGCGCTCCAGAACGAGCGTCGAACGCATGGCTCGCGCCGCGTAAAGCGCGGCGGCCAGCCCCGCCGGCCCGGCCCCCACAATCACGACATCCCAGATTTTCTTGGTATCGTTCGTCATTCCCTCTTCACTCAGAATCGAAATTCGCGGTTTTTCGCGCGTTTTCCCGTTCGACGCGGGTTCCCCCGCTTGGTCGTCGAGAGGGTCGGCACGCGATCATCGTCGTCTATCTCCGGCGCACCTGTTCGCGCCCGTCGCCCGGGGACCTGGCTCAGCAAGTTCTCCGATCCGGTCACGTCGCACCCGACAGCCGCGCACTGGCGCCGCACATCCTGATCGTTCGTCACGACCACGACGGCGCCTCGACCGGTGAGCTCTCTCGCCTGGTCAATGATTACGTCGTCGGCAAGCTGGCCGCGGGCAGAGTACAGAACTTCGACCCGGCCGACGTGGTGCGCGCTGACGTGGGTGCGGAATCCATCTCGTCCATCGAACACCACGACGACACGATCCCGCGCCAGCCGGGGAGCGCTGGCCAGTGTTTGAACGAGTGTCTGGCGTGCTCGCTCCAGGCTGGTACGCTCGATCGACTGCAGACGTGGATCGGCTCGTATGACGTTGTAGCCGTCCACGAGAACGTGGCGCATACCCCTACCCTTCGTATGCTAGCACGCGATTTTGGCCGTGCCGGCGCAGAAAAAAGGCGATTGGGCCGATCCCAATCGCCGGGTGGTGGGCGATACTGGACTTGAACCAGTGACCTCTGCGATGTCAACGCAGCGCTCTAGCCGCCTGAGCTAATCGCCCCCGGAAGTACCATGAATTATACCGAACGGGCGCGGGACTGTCTTGTGCCCGCTGCTCGCACTCGCTACACTGAGATGGTCCGCGAGCGGGTGTAACTCAGTGGTAGAGTGTCTGCTTCCCAAGCAGAAAGCCGTGGGTTCGAATCCCATCACCCGCTCCATTTTTGTCTTACGACGAATATCATGAATCTCATCTTCGAGCGTGGCGATCGCGATCATCCGGTTGGCCACGCTCTTGTCTATTTCCGGGCTAACGACGGGAGCCTCGTGGCGACCTACGTGACGGTGCCTCCGATCCAGTTCGACCTCAGCAGCTACATGCCCGGCTTCCTCGCCGGAGCGATGCAGGGCATGGACCTCGGCGAGTCGATGACCGCGACGCCCATTCCGCCCATTCCCGAGACAATTGACGATATCGAATACCTTCAGTCACTGGCCGGCTGGCGGCACGATGACCTCGTGTTCGCGGGTGGAACGATGACCGGAGATCCGATGCGCCTCGCCGCCGAGGCGGCAGAAGCGGCGCGTCAGTACGGCGACCTGTATCGCAACGCCGGGACGCCCCAACCCGCCGCGCCTCCCGAGGAGGTCCACTCGGACGCCGATCGCGAACGTTTCACGTCCATGAGTGAGTCCGATAAGTTGAACGAGCTGACGCGCCTAACCGGACGCCTCCGTGACGTCGTCGGAAACGGCGGCAGTGATGAAGATCTGGAACATCAAATGCGCGTGCTGGCCGACTTACTCCCCGCCAAGTACCGCGCCCGGGAGCTCGTCGACGCAGCCACGCAGCCGGGTGAGCGCGGTCAGCGGCTCGCCGAGTTGCACCTCGAACGGTGCTACAAGCTCCATAACGAGGAGTACCTGGATCTCGAGCGGATCGATCGCGAAATCCAGGCCATCAACGAGTAGCCGGTGGGACCGCGGCTCGACCTGAATTCCGGGCCTCTCGATCTCAAGCGAGCTCGCGTGATGGGTATCCTCAATCGCACGCCGGATTCGTTCTATTCCGGAGCGCGACACGTCGACCTTTCCGCCGCGCTCCGACGAGTTGAGGAAATGGTCGCCGAGGGCGCCGACATTATCGATGTCGGTGGCGAGAAGGCGGGTCCCGGTCCGCCCGTAGAAGTGCAGGAGGAGATCGACCGGGTTGTCCCGGTCATCCAGGCGGTTCACGATCGCATCGACGTCGCCATTTCGGTTGACACTGTCAAACCGAAGGTAGCAAAGGCGGCGATGGCAGCCGGCGCCGACATCATCAATAGCATCGAAGGGTTCAGGGACCCGGCCCTGATCCGGGTCGGGGTCGAAACGGGCGCTGCCGTGGTCGTGATGCATATCCAGGGACGTCCGCGGGTCCCGAACCGCGATCCCTTGTACAGTGATGTCGTCGCGGATGTCCGGGCATTTCTGGCCGACCGGGCGGCTGCCTGCCGCTCCGCCGGCATCCCGGCCGATCGGATAATCATTGATCCCGGGCCGGGATTCGGCAAGCGGGCTGAGCACGATCTGACCCTGCTCCACGAACTCGATAAGCTTTCGAGCCTTCCCTATCCGCTGCTCCTCGCCGCGTCACGCAAACCGTTCATCGGCGCTGTTCTGGGCACCGCTCCAGAGGATCGCCTGGAAGGCTCACTCGCCGTCGTCGCCTGGGGTGTTCTCAAGGGCGCGAAACTCCTGCGGGTCCACGACGTGCGCCCGACGGTTCGGGTGGTGCGAATGACGGAAGCCGTACTGACGGCCGGGATTCCGGCATGAGGCGCATTCGGGTCATGCCGCCGGAGCTGGCGCAGACGATCGCCGCCGGTGAGGTTGTCGAGCGGCCATCTTCCGTTGTGAAGGAATTGATCGAAAATGCGCTCGACGCTGGCGCGACCCGGATCCTCGTCGACATCCGCGACGGCGGTTTGTCGCTGATCCGGGTCGCGGACGATGGGCACGGAATCCCGCGGGCCGACGTTCCGCTGGCATTCGAATCGCACGCGACAAGCAAGATCGACTCGCTCGACGACCTCGAGCGTCTGGCTACTCTCGGTTTCCGCGGTGAGGCGTTGCCGTCTATAGCGCAAGTTGCGACGGTTGAGCTCCAGACGCGGTCGGCTGCCGAGGACGTAGGGACGCTCTATCGAACCGAATTTGGCTCTGCGCGCCCAATCGCGGCGACCGCCCGGCCGCCGGGAACGACGGTTGCGGTGACGCATCTGTTCGGCAACGTTCCGGCACGCCGGAAATTCGTCCGCTCGCTCCGTGCCGAGGCGGCCGCTAGCCAGTCCGTGGTCGCCCAGTACGCCCAGGCTCGCCCGGACGTTGCGTTGTCCCTGACGATTGACGACCGGCAAACCTTCCTCTCACCCGGCTCGGACAGCCTGGAAGATGCAATTGCGGCCGCACAGGGAGCAGCGATCTTGCCGAATCTGATTTGTCTGGATTGGGAGGAAGGCGGCGTGCGAGTCGGCGGGGTTGTCTCCACTCCCGACGTAACCCGCCAAAACCGTTCTGCCATTTCCTTCTTCGCTAACGGTCGGCCCATCGCCAATCGCAGCCTGGGCTTTGCGCTGGAGGAGGCATACAGCGGTTACCTCATGACTGGACGTCACCCGCTCGCCGTCGTCCATCTTACGATTGACCCGTCCTTGATCGACGCGAATGTGCATCCCGCGAAGAGCGAGGTTCGGTTCGCTACCGATCGTTTGGTTCATGGCGCGGTCCATCACGCCGTCGCCAACGCTCTCGCCGACCATCGCGCCGCCGTGCGACCGGTCGGCGGGCTCGACTACGACCAGGACGATCCTGCAACGCGTGCCACCCTGCGACCTCTACCGGAGATGGATGCACCAGCGCCGCCGATGCTGCAGGACCTCCCCGCACTACGCGTGTTCGGGCAGACGAACGCGGCGTTCATCGTCGCCGAGGGTCCCCAGGGCCTCTACATGATCGACCAGCATGCCGCTCACGAGCGCATCCTCTTCGACCGCCTTGACGCCGCGCTGGATGCCGGTGAGGTTGCATCTCAGCCGCTCCTCGAACCCACGCCGGTCACGCTGACGGCAACTCAAATGCAAGCTCTTGAGGACAACGGCGATCTCCTTCGCTCTACCGGATTCGAGCTCGAACCGTTCGGCGATGACGCTTGTCTCGTACGTTCGATTCCGGCGCTTGCCGTCCGGGCGGCCACGGCGGACCTGACGCGCGAGGTACTAGATGAGCTGGCGGTCCTGCCGGAACCGGCCGCGGCACGCGAGCGAGCCCTGGCCGCTATGGCATGCAAGGCAGCGGTGAAAGCTGGACAAACACTTGACGTTCGCGAGATGCGCGAAATCGTTTTCCAACTCGAACGCACTCCCCGACCGGCGACCTGCCCGCACGGCCGGCCGACGATGATCCATCTCAGCCACTCGCAGCTCGAACGCGAATTCGGCCGCCGCTAAACTTTACGTCAAGAGCGCAGGGTGATATACTTTGCCGGCCCCACGACGTGTGGGGTTACTTCCTGTTCTGAGGCGGGCGCAGGCCGAACTCAGGACATACCCGAGGGAAGAAGGAGGCCCCTTGAACCTGTACGAAATGACCTTTATCGTCCGTCCGGATCTCGATGACGAGCAAACGCGCGCGGTCGCGGATCAGATTACCGAGCGGCTCAAGACCGCCGGTGGCGAGATCGCGGCTGCGTATCCCTGGATGCCGGCACGCCGGCGGCTGGCGTATCCGATCAAAGATTTCAACGACGGCTATTACGTGACAACCGTCTTTCGGCTCGAGCCCGGTGAGCTGCGCGAGTTCGAAAACGGATTGAAGCTCAACGACAACATTCTTCGTTTCCTCATCGTTACGGCGACGGACAACAATATCCGTCAGGCGCAGAACCGGTTGCACCAGCTGACGCAACAAGCGGCAATGCAGGCGCAGCAAGCGCAGCAGGCCGCCGCTCGGGCCAGCCAGCCGGCTCCGAGCGCCGCGCCCGAGGCGGCGGACGAACAACCGGCGACCGCAGCGGCAACCGAAACCGAAACGGTCGCCGCCCAGCCGGAGCCGCCGGCTGAAACGCGCGCTCCGGAGCCTGAGCCAGAGACTGAAGCCGAGCCCGCGGTGGCAACAGCCGCCCCGGCCGAGACAGCGGAGGAATAAGACATGGCTGGAATGGCCAAAGTCATGATCGTCGGCAATCTAGGCCGAGATCCGGAGATGCGTTACACGCCGAGTGGTACTGCGGTCACAAACTTTAGCGTTGCCACGAGCCGGCGTTGGACGGACCGCGAAGGGCAACAGCGGGAAGAGACCCAATGGTTCAACGTGGACTGCTGGGGAAAGTTGGCCGAAACCGCGAATCAGTTCCTGAGCAAAGGCCGGCAGGTCTTTATCGAGGGCCGCATCTCACTCGACGAGTGGGACGATCGGAATACCGGTGAAAAGCGAGCGCGGCTCAAGGTATCCGCGACCGATTTAGTGCTACTCGGTACCCGCGGCGAAGGCGGCGATATGGAGCCGCGTGGAGAATCACCGGTCGAAGACCTCGACAACATGCCCTTCTAGATATATCGGAGTAGTTAATGGCAATGAATCCCCCGTCGCGACCCGCAGGAACCGGTGGTCCGCGCCCGCGTCGCGACTACCGCAGCTTCAACCGTCGCAAAGTCTGCCAGTTTTGCGTCGACCACGTTCAAGACATCGACTACAAGGACCTCGGCCGGCTGCGCCGCTACATGTCCGATCGGGGTAAGATCGAGCCGCGCCGAAAGACGGGTACGTGCGCCCGCCACCAGCGGCGCCTCAGCCACGCGCTCAAGCGCGCCCGCGTTCTCGCCTTGATGCCGTACACACGCGAACAGGCGGAGCGCCTGGGAATCTAGGAGCCACAGTACCCGTGAACGCCGACACCAACAAAGTCACCCAGCGCCGGCGCCGAGCACCGGCGCGCCACGTCCCGGCCATTGTCGAAGAGCGTCCCCGAGAGCCCTTTTTCTTCAAGTGGGGCGCGGACCTCAACCACCGGGAACGTGAGGCGCTCAAGGAACGAATCGCCCTCTTCGCGGGTATCGGCCTCGCCATCGTCGTCGCGGCGATTTTGGGTTTTGGCGCTCTTTATCAGTACGTCATTCACCCGGGACAGATTGCAGCCCAGAACGCCAAACCGGTCGCGAAGATCGGAAACTACACGATCACGCTAGGTGAGTTCAAAGCGGTTGAGAAGTTCGAGAACAAGCAGCTCAGCACGCAAATTACCCAGGTCCAGCAACAGCTGGCCTCGCTCCAAGCGGCGCCAAAGAAAAACGCCCTGCAGATTCAGCAGTACCAGACGCAGCTCGCCCAGTTACAGCAGCAGCAAAGCACCTTGGCGTCGGGTACGTTGCAGAGCATGATCAACAACCAGATCGTGCTACAGCGGTCGGCATCGGCCGGGGTTCCAATTACGCCGAAGATGCGGCGTGCCGCGCAGATCCAGGCCGAAGAGCAGCTCGGCGGCGTCCAAACGCTACAAACGTTCATTAAATCCTCGGGCCTCACGCCCGCCGAATTCAACCGAATCAACGTGGCCAACTACGCCGGCACCAAGTTGCAGCAAAAGCTCGCCGCCGCCGTCCCCCACGTCCAGACCGAGGTCCGCGCCAGTCACATCCTGATCTCGGCCAAGAAGAAGTCACTGGCCGTGCAGCTGTACCACAGGGCACGCAACGGGGCGAATTTCGCCGCACTGGCCAAGAAGTACTCGATCGACACGACGTCGGCCAAGAAGGGCGGCGACCTCGGCTTCTTCACCCACGGGCAGATGGTTCCGGCCTTCGACAAGGCGGCGTTCTCGATGAAGGTCGGCCAGATTCGCCTCATCAAGAGCCGCTTCGGCTGGCACATCATCGAGGTAACCGGTCGCAAGAAGGTACGGCTCGCCAAGGTTCAGTACCAGCAGCAGCAAAACCAGGCCATGACGACGTGGCTCTCGGAGCAGCAATCGAAGCTCGGTCTGCAGCACTTTATCGCCGTCAGCAAGCTGCCGGGCTCGAAGTCCAGCTCGACCAGCACGTTGCCGACGCAGCTCCAGCAGCCTGCCCAGCTTCCGCAAACGCAGAAGCCGTCGTCGAGCACGAAGAACGGTAAGTCGTCGAACTCCTCGACCACGAAGTCCTCAAGCTCCAAGTCGTCGACGTCGACGTCCTCGTCGAACGGCTCGTCGAAGCACACGGGATCGAAGCACAAGTAGTCAGGTGACTTGCGCGAGGCTGTCCACGCGGACAGTCTCGCGCTGCCCTTGACCCGATCCGCGCGGCATGGTTTACTCTACGTAGCTATACTAGGTAGTAGTAAAACTAGGCACCGGAGATACCATGGCGAAGTCCCGCTCACTGTGGCGCGAGCTCATCGAAACCGCAATTCTCACCCTCGCGATCTTTTTGGTTGTGCGCGTCGCGTTGCAGAACTTCAAGGTCGAGGGCCAATCCATGGAGCCGAACCTTCAGAACAACGAGTACATCCTCGTTAATAAGGTTGACTACATGGTCCAGAAGCCGTCCCGCGGCGATATCGTCGTCTTTCGAGCCGTTCCGGCGGGCCAGCCGAATCGCGACTTTATCAAGCGCGTGATCGGCCTCCCAGGCGAGGTCGTCGCCGTCCACAATCGCCACGTGTACATCAACGGGCGGGTCCTCAACGAGCCGTATATCAATACCGCCCACCAACCGCTGTACGACTGGGGCCCGAAGCGCGTCCCGGCGGGCGACTACTTCGTCCTCGGCGACAATCGCAACGACAGCGACGATTCACACCTATGGACGCTCAGCCCGTGGCTACCCCGGAATGATATAGTCGGCAAAGCCTGGGTATCGTACTGGCCACCGAGCGATCTGCACCTCTTCCAGGCCTCGCCAAAGATCCAGCTCAGTCTCGGAATGATTCACATCGACCTCGGATAGAAATCGTGTCACAGTACTCGCGAGAACTTCTCAAAGGAGCCGCCGACACCCTGGTGCTCTCGGCATTCGCCGAGGGCGAAAAGTACGGCTACCAGGTCGTCAAGGATCTGGAACGGCGGAGTGAAGGGTTCTTTAGCCTGAAGGAGGGGACGCTCTATCCCATCCTTCACCGTCTTGAGGGACAGGGGCTCCTGAGCGCGCGCTGGGAAACAATGCCGAATGGGAGCGAGCGCCGCTACTACTCGCTCACCGGCAAAGGGCGGCGAGCGCTCTCGGACAAACTGGTGGAGTGGGATACCTTCGTCCAGGCTGTCGGTTTGGTGACCGGTTCGCTGCGGAGAGGCTGGAGCGAGGCATAGTCGTGGAACAGTTCATCGATCAGGTAAGCGGCCAGGTACGAACCTCGCGGCGTCGGCGCGACATCATCGCGCGCGAATTGCGGTCGCACTATGAGGAATCGCGCCGGGAACTGGAAGCAGCCGGCTGGATATCCGACGACGCGGCCCGCGAGGGGATCGCCCGCCTCGGCAACGCGGACGAGATCGGCCAGGCGTTCGACCGCGTCTATCGGCCCCGCCGGCGCAGTCAGATCAGCCTGGCGTTCATCCTTGCCGGCGCGCTCGTCCTCGGCATGTTCAGCATCGGAAATTCGCTCGCCTCCGCCAATGCGACCCATCACGTTCAGCGCGTGCAGACGCATTCTGCGCCGCAAAAGTAGCTGAGGGTCTGGCTACGGCAGTGGTTCCAACAGCCTAGCCGACGACGATATTCACGAGCTTATTCGGCACTGTGATGACACGCCGGACCTGCTTACCCTCCAGATACGGCTGAATCTTGGCGCTGGCGAGCGCCTGCTCCTTCACAGTCTCCATGTCCTCGCCACGTGGAATCTCGAGCCGGTCCCGCAGCTTGCCGTTGACCTGCACGACGATCGTGACGACCTCGTCGATCGTCAGCGCCTCGTCGTACTCCGGCCATGGTTCCAGGTGCACGCTCTCGCGGTGCCCCCAGCGGAACCACAGCTCCTCGGTAATGTAGGGCGCAATTGGGGCCATTATCAGCAGCAGACGCGCGATTGCCCAGTTCCAGACTTCGGTGCCTTCGATCGACGCTCGAGCGCGCTGCAGGGCATTCGTCAGCTCCATGAGCGCGCTCACCGCGGTGTTGAACTGGAAGCTCGCCATATCGCCGCCAACCTTCTTGATCGCCTTGTTGACGGTGCGCCGGATTTCCTCTTCTGCCGGCTGCGTTTCGCCCGACCGCGGTTCGACTGGCTGGCCCAGGTCCCAGACCCGGGTTAGCCAGCGATGAACGCCGGCGATATCCTGCGGGCTCCATATGGCATCGGCCTCGTACGGCCCCATGAACATCAGGTAGCCGCGCAGCGTGTCGGCGCCCCATTCGGCGATGACGCTGTCGGGAGTGATGACGTTGCGCTTGGACTTCGACATTCTCCGCCCATCCGGCGCGTGCAGCACGCCCTGGTTCAGTAGGCGCGGCGCAGGCTCGCGGAAGGAGATGAGGCCGGCATCGGCCATGACCTTGGCAAAGAAGCGGAAGTACAGCAGGTGCATGACGGCGTGTTCGGCGCCGCCGACGTACAGATCGATCGGCGCCCAGTAATCGACCTTTTCACGGTCGAGGGCCGCGTCCAGATCGCGCGGGCTGGCGAACCGTAGGTAGTACCAGGACGAGTCGACGAACGTATCCAGCGTGTCGGTTTCGCGCCGCGCCGGGCCACCGCAGTCGGGACAGACGGTCGCGACAAAGTCCGGGTCGTTTGCCAGCGGCGAGCGGCCGTCCTCGCCCGGTTCATACCGTTCGAGTGGCGGCAGGATAACCGGCAGTTGCTCCTCCGGAACCGGGACGATCCCGCACTCATCACAATAGACAACCGGAATCGGCGCCCCCCAGTACCGCTGACGCGAGACCAGCCAGTCGCGCATCCGGTACGTTACCGTTGCGTGGCCGATGCCGCGCTCCTCCAGCGCCGCGACGATTGCCGCGGTTCCTTCCTCGGTCGGCATTCCGCTGTACGGGCCGGATTCCATCAGGATCCCGGGCCCACTCCAGATCTCGCCCTCAAAGGCCGGAGGGAGAGGTTCGATGACCTGTTTGATTGACAGGTCGTATTTTCGCGCGAACTCGAAGTCGCGCTCGTCGTGCGCCGGAACCGCCATGATCGCGCCGGTCCCGTAGGATGCCAGGACGTAGTCGGCAATCCAGATCGGCATTGCCTCGCCGGTGAATGGATTGACGGCATGGGCGCCAATCGGAACGCCGGTCTTTTCGCGCTCGGTCGACAGTCGCTCGATCTCCGACTGGCGCATTGCCTGCTGCTGGTATTGCACGACACTGCCCCGATGCTCCGGGCTCGTCAGCACCTCGACCAGTGGGTGTTCCGGCGACAGGACCATGAAGGTCGCTCCGTAGACCGTGTCAGGCCGCGTTGTGAATACCGGGATTTCGTACTGGGCCCCGTCCGGGCCGGTCGCCGTGAACCGGATCTCCGCGCCGGTGCTCTTCCCGATCCAGTTGCGCTGCATCTGGATGATGCGTTCCGGCCAGTCCAGCGTGTCCAGGTCGCGAAGCAGCTCCTCGGCGTACTCAGTGATCCGGAAGTACCACTGCTCCAGCTCCTTGCGCTCGACCAGCTGATCTGAGTGCCGCCAGCAGTACCCGTTCTCAACCTGCTCGTTGGCCAGGATCGTCTTGCACTGCGGGCACCACCACTGCAAACCGGTTGCGCGGTACGCCAGGCCGCGCCGATACATCAGCAAGAAGAGCCACTGCGTCCAGCGGTAGTAATCGGGGTGCGATGAATTGATTTCCCGGCCCCAGTCGAAAGAGATACCCTGGATGTTGAATTGCCGCTTGTAATTGGCGACATTCCGCGCCGTGTTCGCCGCGGGCGGTACCTGCTGGATGATTGCCTCGTTTTCCGCCGGCAGCCCGAAGGCATCCCAGCCCATCGGATGCAGGACGTTATAGCCCTTCATGCGCAGAAAACGGCTGGCGACGTCGGTGCCGACGTACTGCTTGGAATGGCCCACGGAGAGGCCGTCGCCGGACGGATACGGAAAGAAGTCGAGCAGGTAATATTTCGGCTTGGTCCCAAAGTCGACCGCTGTATACAAATCTGCGTCGGTCCAGCGGTCCTGCCACTTCGCTTCAAATTGATTCGGTTCGTACTTGGTGCGTTGGTTGACGACCACGTTCCCCTCCAAATAGAAAGAGCCCTCCATCCAATGGGACGGAGGGCATCCGCGGTACCACCCAGATTGTCAACGAACCGGCCGGACTGGGACTCCTGCTGGTGGAGCTGAGGGGATTCGAACCCCTGACCTTCTCAATGCCATTGAGACGCGCTTCCAGCTGCGCCACAGCCCCGCGGGTCCAACCCGGCCGGTCCAAAGACCGCTCATTTTAGCATGGTAACGGATGCGCTCCGGCGGGGTTTCGCCCCGCGGCTCCCGAGCGAGTTCGGCTGGTGCGCCGGCTCCCACCCTCCCGGCTCGCTGGCTGTCGCGCCTACTACTCTCGGTCGATGCTCGGCGGGCGCTGCGTGCCCACCTCTAGATTTCTGGTGGAGATGAGGGGACTCGAACCCCTGACTTCCGCGATGCGAACGCGGCGCTCTCCCAGCTGAGCTACATCCCCGAACGTCCGCGCTAGGCGGCAGGCGTCACGTTGACGCGCGTGCGTCCGCGCGACTTATCGAACTTGACGTGTCCGTCGACCAGCGCGTAGATCGTGTGATCCTTGCCGAGACCGACGTTACTTCCGGGAAGCTTCTGAGTCCCGCGCTGGCGAACGATAATCCCGCCGGCACGGATGGCCTGCCCGTCACTCACCTTCACGCCGAGGCGCTTGGCTTCGCTTTCGCGGCCATTACGGGTGCTCCCCATCCCTTTTTTGTGTGCCATTTCTTTCTCCTGTCAGCCGGTCACAATCTCTTCGATTGTGACGCGAGTCAGCGACTGGCGGTGCCCCGTCTTTCGACGGTACCGTACTTTCGGCTTGTACTTGAAGACGATTATCTTCGGGCCGCGCTTTTGCTTCACGACTCGGCCGATGACCTTGGCGCCCTCGACCAGGGGCCGGCCCTGGCGCACTCCGTTGTCGTCGGAAACCAGCAAGACATCGGTCAGCTCGACGGTCTGGCCCTCCTCGATGGGAAGCTTCTCAACCTCGATAGTCTGTCCCGGCTCGACACGATGCTGCTTGCCGCCGGTCTGTATAACCGCGAAGGGCATGAAATAATCCTCGAGACTGCCGCGCCTGCGCGCGCCACAGAAATTGCGGCCCCCGCGAGGCCGCTACATCGAGTGTATCAGGGCTCGAAAATCGGCGTCAAGACGCCTCGGCGAGCGTGATAGGGGCCGGCAACGACGCGTGGTACGAGACGATCTCCCACCCCCCGGTCGTCCGCTCCAGGACGCAGGTGACGCGTACCTCTTCCTCACGCTCGCCCTCGGCCGTTCCGACGACCCGACGCTCCGTCGCCGAAAACCAACCGACATCGCCTACCGCGTGGCACACCATATTGGCGAGATGGAGCGACGGCTGCGCCGCTTCTAGATCGGAAAGCCGCCACTTCCAGTACCGGCTGACGGCATCCCATCCCTGTTGAAGACTGCCCGACGGCCCCGCCACGGCCGCATACGGCGCGTGAGACCAGAGCGAATCGATTGCCTTCAGATTTCGCTTCGCGATCGCTCGGTAAAACCTGTCGGCCGTCTCCCTGATCTCACCGGGGACGCTGTAGCGCCCATGCCCCATCAAACCCTCCTGATTCCTCGACCATGCTCACTTCAGGCTCAGATTGTACCAATAGAGACGCCCGCACGAAAGGGCCGGGTGGCCGAAAGTAGTATTGCCGATCCGCATCCGCTCCCCTACGATGTCGGCGTGATAGACGCCCAGCGCGCGCCTCTTGCCGCGCTTGCCCCCACCGGCCGTCGTAAGGGCATCCTCTCCTACGCCCTCGGTAACTCGTGCGCCATCCTGATCGGCCTCATTTCGTCGTACCTGGCGCTGGTTCTGGGGCGACTGGCCAGCCCGTCGTTGCTCGACCTGCGAAATGTTGACCTCGTCTCCTATTACACAGTCGGCAAAATGATCCTCGCCGGGCACGCCGGGTCCATCTACACCTGGTCGGCCCTGGCGCGAACTCAGGCTCCGCTGGGCGGCCATGCGTATTCCGTCGCCGGTGCCATTCCCTTCCAGTACCCGCCGTTCTTCGCGCTATTCCTCCCGGCGCTGGCGCTCCTTCCGTACTACGCCGCGTATCTGGTCGCCTTCGCGGTGAACACACTCCTCCTTACCGTAGCGCTGTTCTGGCTCGAACAGCACGCGTCTATCGGGCGGCGCCAGGGAATCGCACTGCGCTGGGCAACCTTCACCTGCCTGCCGGTGTTCCTCGCGCTGGCAAACGGCCAATCGACAATGTATCTCCTCGCGCTGCTCACCCTCAGTCTCGCAGCGATGCTGTCCGACCGGCCGGTCCTCGCCGGCGCCGCCCTCGGGATGGCAGCAATCAAACCGTTCTACGTGCTCCCCCTCCTTCTCTGCTTCGTGATTCGCGGCGAATGGCGGGCAATCACGTCATCTATCGTATCCGGCGCAGCCCTCCTCCTTCTGCCCATTCCGGTGTTCGGCCCGTCGATCTACCTGTCCTATGCCGGTCTTGAACGGCAGGTGAGTTCATGGCAGGGTCTTCCCAGCAACGGACTGACGACCGCTGGCATTCCCATCTCACCTGCCACGTATGCGCCGCAATGGAACCACAGCCTCGCCGGGTTTACCCAACTTCTCACGTCCGGCGGTACCAGCTGGTTCGTCCTCTACGTAGCGGGCTCTCTTGTGCTCCTGGCGGCTTGTGTCTGGATGGCCCGGCGATCTAGCACGATCGACATTCCGTTCGCCGCGGCAGTGGCGACGGGCCTGCTGATCAGTCCGCATACCCTCGCATACGACCTGACCCTCCTGGTCATTCCCGTTGCGATAGTCTGCCGCTACCGCTCGCACCTGCCACAAGTCGGCGCGATTCTGGGAGCCGTGTACATTTCGGTAACGGTAGGATACCGGCTCGCCTTCCTGATCCCGTTCCAGCTCTCGGTCCTGGGAAGCCTGGCCCTCGTCGCCGCTCTGATCCTGGCCCTGTGGCGGCGTGACCGAGCCGGCAAGATCGCGCCGGTCCCCGCCTAACTCGACGAGTTCTGCCGTCAGGCCGCGTGGCCGCGGTTCGGGCGGCGCCGCCGGCGAAACCGCTTCGGTTTCTCGGGCTCCTCACGTTTCGAAAGGACGAGTTTGTAGGCGATACGGTGGGGACACCGAACTGGCCCGCGGCGGGTTTCGTCGCCCATTTCACGCCCGGCACAAAGGAGCAGGCCCTCGCGCTCCATCTCTTCTTGCGCCAGCATGTCGGCAATTAGCCGGTCAATCTGGTACCCACCCTCGTGGCAGGTCGGGTTCGAACAGGGCAGCATCCCTTGGGTGAAATTGCCGCGCCGGTATCCGGTCTTGCGCGTGTCCGCGGGCCGCTCGTCCTCGGGTCCACGCAGCTCCCGCCACTCGACAAGGGCATCCGACAGATCCGGGAAAGCCGACTTGAAACTACTAACGCCGTTGAAAAAGGCGTTGATCCGATACTTCTCACTCATGTTCGCGCGCACCCTCCCGCCGCGTGGATGCGGGCGCGTACCATAGTGCAGGGGTACCGCCCCAATCCCCACCGAAGGATACAGCATGGCCGTCGAAGATGACCTCCAATCCATGGGTTACACACTTCCTGCCGTCGCGAAACCGGTTGCCAGTTATGTCCCGGCCGTGCGGACCGGTAATCTTGTTTTCGTATCGGGTCAGGTGCCGACCGAAAGCGGCCTGTTGAAATGGCACGGCCAGGTCGGCGCGGACCTGAGCGAAGACGATGCCTACAACGCCGCCCGGACGGCCGCGCTAAACGCATTAGCGGCCCTCAAGTCCGTCGCCGGAAACCTGGACAGTGTGCGGCGCATCGTGCGCGTCACAGGCTACGTCAGCAGTGATCCCGGCTTCACCAACCAGTCGGTCGTCGTCGACGGCGCATCGGACTTCCTCGTCAAGCTCTTCGGGGACAAAGGGCAACATTCCCGCGTCGCCATCGGCGTGGCCGCGTTACCCCTCGATGCCCCCGTCGAAATCGAATTGGTCGCCGAGGTCGGTTAAGCGATCTTCCCAAAAGCTGTATGCGGGATCGCGCGAAAGCGCAGTGTCCCGCCTCCCCGCCGCGGACGTCGGCAAGCTCTGATAGGATCCTAAATCTCTTTCAGCACATAACCCGCGCCGCGGATCGTGTGAATAAGATCCGGTTCGCCGAGCGCCTGGCGTAGGTTCCGGATGAATACCTGAACCACATTGGAATCGTAGGTACTGCCCCACACGTGCGAGTAGATTGTCTCGGCTGAGAGAACCTGCCGCGGGTGCCGGAGAAAAAATTCCAGCAGGTCGTATTGCTTCGCCGTCAGGTGCACCTGCCGCGCTCCTCGCCGGACCTCGTGTGATTTGGTGTCCATATTAATGTCCGCGAACTGCAGAACGCTTTCTTCGCTCGGTCCTGTCCGGCGTAGGAGCGCGCGGACACGCGCCAGCAACTCGTCGATCGAGAACGGCTTCACCATGTAGTCATCGGCGCCGCTGTCCAGGCCCGCGATCCGATCGGCAACCGTTCCACGTGCAGTCAGAACCAGGATCGGTACGTCGCCCGCTGCCCGAAGCCGCCGGCATACCTCCAGGCCGTCGAGCCCGGGAAGCATCAGGTCCAGGACGACCAGGTCCGGTGGCGCATCGCGCGCCAGCAGAAGACCGCCCGGCCCGTCATTGGCGACGGATACCTTGTACCCCTCGTAGGCGAGCCCGCGCCGCAGCAGATCGCTGATCGCCTCATCGTCTTCAATAACCAGTACTTCGGTCACGCTCGTCCTCTCTGATTCCGGCGATTTTAGCACGCAGACTCGCTGATACAATCAAAGGCGAGGCGGCCCCGGGGCCGTCTCTTTTTTCCATGCCTGAACTGCCCGAAGTCGAGACCATGATTCGCGATCTCACGCCGTTGGTGGTCGGCCGAACCATCGAGGGCGTTGAGGCGGCGTTTCCTGGTGAAGTTATCTGGCCATCGTTTGACGACTTTGTAACACGCGTTCGCGGCCGGACGATCACGTCCCTGTCTCGGCGCGGCAAATATGCCATTTTCACGCTCGATTCCGGCGATGCTCTGATCGTCCACCGTGGCATGACCGGTTCTCTCCTCCTTCGGCGGGCCGAGCAAGCCATGGAACCGCATGTCCGGATGGTATTCCACCTGGCGGGCGAAGACGAGCTGCGGTTCAAGGACCCGCGTAAATTCGGCAAGGCGTACGTGATGCAGTCGAACGGCGCCGAGCGGCCGATGCCCTGGCACCGCATGGGGCCGGAGCCGTTGAACAGCTCATTCTCGGCCGGCCTGTTAGCGGAAGCATTGAAGGGACGCCGCGCCCTCATCAAACCTCTTCTGCTCAATCAGCAGGTTGTTGCAGGGCTAGGCAATATCTACGTCGATGAGTCGCTGTTCCGGGCGAACATCCACCCGGAGCGACGCGCAAACACTTTGACGGACGACGAGATGGTCCGGCTGCACCAAGCGATCACCGAGGTCCTCGGTGAGGCCGTCGAAGGCCGCGGTACGACCTTCCAGACGTACACCGACGTGAACGGTCGGGCCGGTAACTTCCAGCGGCGGCTGCAGGTGTTCGGACGGAACGGCCAGCCCTGCCCGCGCTGCGGAACTCCGATCATCAAGACGCGGGTCGGCGGACGCGGCACGTATACCTGCCCCACCTGTCAGAGGCCCTAGATGAGCGATGTGTTCGAGCTTGAAGATGAAGCGGCTCGAACGGCCGATCGAATTGCCGGCATCGCGGCCACCGCGTCGCTTCGCGACCTGGAAAAACTGATCGACGACTACGAGACCCTCCAGCGCAACCTGGAAGCGGCACACGATGCATGGCAAACACTGCTGAACGAGCGCAGCCGATCATCCTCGGCCTGACCGGCCCGGTAGCCTGCGGAAAGACGACCGTCGGAGACCTGCTACTACGGCTCGGCGCGCTGGCCCGAATCGACACCGATCGCGTCGTTCATGAGCTTTTGAATGGAGGCCCTGTCGCGGACGAGGTTGTGGAGGCCTTCGGACGGGACATCCTGGGACCATCGGGCCTGATTGATCGGCGGAAGCTCGGTAGCCGTGTTTTTGCCGATCCAAGCGCGCTTGCCCGTCTCGAAGCGATCGTCCATCCACCTGTGACGAGGGTCGTGCGGCAAAAGATTTCAGAGGTATCCGGGCGAAACGGCGTTGTCGTCGTCGATGCCGTCAAGCTCCTCCAGAGCGAGCTCTTGCCGCTCTGCTCGGCGATCTGGGTTGTGACGTGCGACCGTGAGGAAGAGCGGCGCCGGCTCATCGGCATTCGCGCGATGACCGCTCCCGATGCCGACGCTCGACTCGCCGCTCAGCCCTCGTTCGACCACCCGGCCGTCAGCGCGCTCATCCGGAACGACGGCAGCCTTGCCGAGTTGGAAGACCAGGTATCGACTCTGTGGAATCGGCTGATCCGGTCATCGCCTGACCGCGGCGACTAGCGCGAATTCCAGAGACGTTTTGGGGTGGTAGTGGCCCGCCCTGTGGTTGGCCCTCAGTGGCCAAGCCGGCCAGCCCGCTGCCCGGGGGGATCATCGACCTGCCGCGCCACTGGCTGGCGGCAACTCCGGGCTGCCACTACGAACCTCCGCATCGGTTCTGCACTCAGCCTAGCGTCGAACGTACAGCGCATCCACATAGCCGACGCGACCGCTCCGGAAACGCACCCGGACCCAGTTGCCGACCTCTCTCAGAACCTGGATGTTCGTGCCGTACGCCGCGAGACCCAGCACAGGAGCTCTCAGACCCGGTCGCGCGTGCACCCGGACTCCCGCCGTGAGGTGTGCGTCGAACGCCGTTGCTGTAAACCGCGTTGCCGATAGGCTGGACGCCCTCTTGAAGCCGGCACCGGACGTCGCTCCCTGCGCGGACGCCATGCCCGCAAGGTACGAATCGACAACCCAGCCGCGCGCTCCGTTCGGCAAGAGAATCCTCGTCCAGTTGTGGAAGCTCCGCAACAAGTGCACGCGCTCGCGACGGTATGCAACGGTGATGATCGGCGCCAGGATGTTCGGACGCGCGTGAACGCGTAGACCGCCAACCGTCACGCGGGTTACCGGCAAATTCGCGACCGCGAGCGGAGCCGCTGCGCGATGAACGCCCTGCCCGGCTAGACCGGCGTCATAGACCCAGCCGAAGCGACCGCTTTTCAATTGAACCCAGTCCCAGGAGTGATAGCGCTTGAGTAGGACGACCCGGGCACCGCGATCCGCAACCGACCGGATTGCGCCGTTGAGCGATGGGCGCGCCCGGACGTTCAGCCCCGCCACCCCGACCGTTGCCCGCGGCCCCTGACGTAGAACCGGTGCCGCTTCCTGGACCGGCGCCTGGTTCGTGGTCGTCGACTGCGTCGGGCTCGCCGAAGGAGCGGACGGCTGCGCCGAAGCGACCGCCCCCCAGGGCCGGTTAGCCCCCAGATAATGCGCTTCCCAGTAATCGCCGTCTATCGGGTCGCCGGTAAACGACGAGACGACGACGCCGCGGTTGTACCACTCGGCATTGACAAATCGACCACCGCCGATATAGATGCCGGTATGGGAGAGCCCGGGCCAGACGGTGTTCTGGAAGAACAGCACGTCGCCTGGTTGAAGGTCGTCGAATGGTACCGCCGGGGCGTATGCCATCGCCGACCAGAGATTATCCGGCAATGGAATACCGTTTGACTGGTAGACGTACGAAACAAAACCGATACAACTGAAACCCTCGCTGGGACTATTCCCGACCGTTGTATACGGATAGCCCAGGTATTGCATCGCTGTCTGAACGATCTGCTCGCCGGTTACGTACGTTGCTGACGGCGCCGCAAGTGCCCCTCCGGTTCCAAGTACGTTCAAACTGACAACCAGTGTCAGCCCAATCGTCAGGATCGGCCTTCTCACCTATGTCCTCCTTGTCCTTCGCTGCGCAAGGCTCAGGGAGGCTTTGCCGGTAAGGCAAGAGCCCAGCACGCACCGCCGATTCACACTCTACCACTAAATCTGGAAATGCGAAAGTTGACATGAACCGCATTTTGTGCATCCCCTTGATAGTTGACAGTGTTCGCGCACGCTTCCGAGAATGGCTGAACTCGCCTTCACTGAGCTTGAGGTATGACCGACGCCAGCACCTCCCCATCGACCCGGCGCGAAAGCGAAACGGTGGCCGTGGATATTCAACTTCTCGGTGGATTCCGCGTTCGGGTCGGCGACCGTACGATCGCGGATAGCGAGTGGCGCCTGCAAAAGGCGCGCAGTCTCGTCAAGCTGCTCGCGTTATCGCCGGATCACCGCCTGCCGCGCGATCGCGTTATCGACCTGCTGTGGCCCGATCTCGACCCGGAAGCCGCTAACAACAACCTTTATCAGACCTTGCACAGCGTTCGGCGCGCATTCGGACTTCCCGGCTCTGCCAAGGCGATACGCTTACAGCACGGCGTCGTGGCCCTGTTACCCGACGGGCCACTTCACCTCGACGTGGACGAGTTCGAACGCGCCGCCGCCGTCGCTCGTCGATCCGATGACGTTGCGCTATACCGATCAGCGCTCGCGCTTTACGGCGGCGAGTTGTTGCCTGACGATCTGTACGAAGACTGGGCAGCGTGGCGACGTGAAGGGCTGCGAGAGACGCATCTCTCTCTCCTACTCGAGCTGGCGCGGCGCCACGAGGCGAGGGGCGAGTTGAGCGCGGCAACGGATGCGCTGAACCAGGCGGTCCTGGCCGATCCGGTATGCGAAGAGGCGCACTCCGAGTTGATCCGCCTCTACGCCGCCACCGGCCAGCGCGGCCGAGCAACACGCCAGTACCGCCTGATGCGAGAGGTACTGGCTGCGGAGCTCGACGTTGAGCCGGAGGACGACCAGGAAATCCGCCGCGCGATTCTCCCCGAAAGCGAACCGGCCAACCGCTCGGCGGTTCTGGAAGAGCTCGTCGGGCCCGTTCCGCACAACCTACCCGTTGCTCTGACGAGCTTTGTCGGGCGCCGCATGGAGCTGGCAGAGATTTGCGAAGCACTCTCGGCTGCCCGCATTCTGACGCTGACAGGAGTTGCGGGAGCGGGGAAGACGCGATTGGCGCTCCGATCCGCGTGGGATCAGCTCGAGTCCTTTCCGGATGGCGTGTGGCTCGTGCCGCTTGCCTCGCTGTCAGACCCCTGTCTGGTCCCCGAGCACGTCGGCGCGATCCTCGGGGTCGAGGATGACGACGGTCGGCCGAGCGACGAGCGAATCATCGATCGGTTGGTCGACCGTCAAACACTTCTCATTCTCGATAACTGCGAGCATCTTATCGACGCCTGTCGCGCGCTCTGCGTTCGCCTCCTCTCATCCTGCCCGCAGCTCAGGATCATCGCCACGAGCCGTTCGAGATTGGCAATCATGGGCGAGCTGACGTATTCCGTCGTGCCGCTCAGCCTGCCGCCCGGCGACGACGTGACGCCCGCTGCGGTCGCCGCATCCGAGGCCGCCCAGCTATTTGTAGAACGCGCCCGGTTTCGCCGGCCCGATTTTCAGATCATCTCCGGCACTGCTCGCGGTGTGCAGGCAATCTGTTCGCTCGTCGAAGGAATCCCGCTGGCGCTCGAACTGGCCGCCGCGCGCACCGGATCCCTCGGGGTCGATCAAATCGCGGAACGGCTCGCGGAATCGCAGCAGATCCTCTCCTCGAGTGACGAGGGGTTGGATACCCGCCACCGAAGTCTCCCTGGGGCACTCGATTGGAGTTACGAGCTTCTTGGAGACGCGGAGAAATCCCTGTTCAGGCAACTCGCCGTCTTCGAGGGCGCATTCACTCTCGATGCGGCCGAGGACCTCGTGGGCAATGCCCGACTCTCGGTTCTCGATCGGCTTACGACACTGGTTGACACGTCACTGGTGAACGTTGAAGGCACCGAAGAAGGTACCGTGCGCTACCGGCTCCTGCAACCGGTTCGACAGTATGCCTGGCAGCGGATGGCACGAGATGGCGACCAGGAAATGACACGCCGGCAACACGCGCTTCTGGTGATGAATTTCGCCGAGGCGGCGGCGCCCGAGCTTCGCAGCCACGACGCGGATGCCTGGATCGCCCGAATCGAGCAGGTGCACAACGACGTTCGGGCCTGCCTCCGTTGGTCATTCGAGACCGAGCATATCGAGGTTGGAATGCGGGTCGCGGCCGCGCTCTGGCGCTTCTGGTACAGCCGGGGGTATCTACGGGAGGGGCGAGCCACGACGCGACGTCTGCTGGCAAGCGGCGGAGAAGATGTCACGATCGATGCCGGCGTTCGAGCCGCGGCGTTTAATGCCGGGGGAGCCATGGCGTTCTACCAGACCGACTACGAGGAGGCTCTGACTTTCTATCGACGGGCGCTCTCCATTCGACAAGAGATAGGCGACGAGAAGGGCCGGGCCGCGACCCTTTCGAACATCGGCCTGATCCTCAAAGACCGGGGGGATTTTGCCGGCGCCGCGGAATGTTTCGAACAGGCAATCGGTATCGCGCGTCGAATAGAAGACCGGCGTGGACTCGCCAGCAGCCTCGGAAACCTGGGGATTCTCTATCAAGAACATGGCGACAACGAACGCGCGCGACCGCTACACGAGGAAAGCCTCGCACTGAGCCGCGAGCTCGGCGACATGCCGATGACGTCGCTCAATAACCTCGGTGCACTGGCGATTGCTCAGGAGGACTGGCGCGCCGCGCGAGCATTCCTCAATGAAAGCCTTGAACTGAGCATCCAGGTAGGCGTCAAGCGGAGCGAGGCCGTTGCGCTTCTGAATTTGGGGCACGTCGATCGCGCAGAAGGCGGCGTTGCGGAGGCGCTGCATCGCTATCGAGCGGGCCTCGAGCTGGCGAGGGAAATCGGGGAGCCGGCGCTGCTCGCGCTTGGGTTGGAGGGCGTGGCGGGCAGCGCCGCGGATGCCGGTGACGCGCTGCTCGCGGCCCGGCTCCTGGCAGTCGCCGATCGGCTTCGGCAAGAACGGCATCTGCCCCTGAACGCGGTCGAGGTGGAGCGCGTCGGCGCCGTTCGCGATAAGATCAGAGCCGCCCTCGGCCACGATTTCGACTCGGCCTACCGCGCCGGACAAGTTCTCTCACCAACCGAGGCGGTTGCCGCAGCGCTTGATCCGGTGGACGCGTAGTCTTTCACCGGCATCCGAAACCGCGCGCCGTCCTGCTAAGGATTCGTTAAGGGCGCTTCCGTACCCTCGTGACAGCGATCCGTTGGTACCACGATCGCACGACACGCGAGGGAACGAATGCTTACAAGCTACGCGGCCTACCTCATCCGTTGCTGGCGGGATCGAAGCGGGCTGAACCGCGTCGAAATTGTTCACGTCCAGTCCGGCGAGCGCTCACTTGCCCATTCGACTGCTGAAGCGCTCGCCTGGATCGAGGGTCACGGAACACCGGGGACACGCAGCGACTCCGACCCGGTGGGGGATTCACAAGAGGAGGCCGGTTAGTGCCACGACAGCGGTCAGTACGCGATGCCTCGTGCCGGTAGACCGCGTGCCGCCCATTACAACGCTTGTCAAACGGTCGGTCCTGGAGATCAGAGAAAGCCGGTTGGAGGGGGACGATGACGGCCCGCCACCCACGGAGCCCTGCGAAACCAACGGCCAACCAAGCGCGGCCGATGACACAGTGGGCAGCAACATCATTGGCGACGCCCCGTTAACTATGTACCTGACCGCGGTCACGGTCGGTGGAAACGTGCTCTCCGTGGGAGGCGGTTTTTCCCAGCCCGGCCTGAACGTCCCGATCAAGGATATGAACATCACAGGCACCCTGATGGTCGTTGGCTGGCAGGGCGGCCAGGGAGCGTGGTTCGGAGCGCTACGCAACCACGTCGGCGGCAATATGATCATCGCGGGCAATACTGGATTCCGGCCCGGGGACGGCGGTATCCCGAACGACTCGACTGAGATCCTTGGGAACACCGTCGGTGGCAACTTGACCTGCTGGGCTAACACCCCGGCCGCCCTGTATGGCGACGCCTACGGCGAGCCCGGCAACGGCCCGAATTCGGTCGGCGGCACAGCTATAGGCGAGTGCGCTAGCCTGACCACCCCGTTGTCCGCGTCCTAGCACGCGCTCATACACCGGCTCTCCGCCTGCAGGCGGAGAGCCCCGCAACTTGGATAGGCTACAACCAGCCGGAATGGACCCGCACCACGGTTACGTTGGTCGCTTTTTTCGATTTGACCCGGGAGAAGCGGAGGTGTACAAAGGAGGGTAGGAAACAGCCAACGTCAGTAAGGAGGCTTACTGTGGCTGTCATGGGACAGACTCGAGCCGGAAGGTAGGGCCCTCGGGCCTACCGGGGGCTGACCAGCCAGGGCAGTGGCAAACTGTCCATGATACGCTCCAGCCATTGACACGGAGCGGACTCGACAAGAGTCGAAAATATGCGTCGATACCAGACGCGGGGCCGCACACGATGCGGCCCCTTTTTTTGCGCGCTCTCGCGCGACCAAAATTCCTGGCCCATCGTACAATGCAATTAATTCGACTTGCGCCGTGCCGGCGCCAATTGGAGTAAGGAGGACGGCATGCACGCGTCATTTCGCCAGCCCACGCGGATCCTTTCCCTCGTTGCGATCGCTTTGACCGCCTTTATGGCGTTCGGAACCTGGACTGCGTCGATCGGACGCATGGCGCCACCCGGCGCTCGGTCAAATGCTCCTCACGGCACGATCACGATCAGTCTTAGCGCGGATCCGCCGACGCTCGACCCGGCGTACTCAAGCTCGCTCTACGATCGGCAGGTCCTCAATAACATCTGCGACAAGCTCTTCGATTTGAACGCCAAGGGCAAGATCATCGGCGATCTCGTGACGCATACGACGCTCTCGAAGAACCAGAAAGTCTATACCTTCACGATTCGAAAGGGCGTGAGGTTTACGGACGGGTCCGCTCTGACCGCAACCGCGGTGAAGTTCAACCTCGATCGTGACCGCCAGCCGTCCTCGACGCGTGCCAGCGAGCTTTCGTTCGTCAAGTCGGTGAAAGTCCTCGGGCGCTATTCGCTGCGCGTTACGCTGAGCCAGCCGTTCGCGCCGTTCATTTCGATCCTCACGGACCGCTCGGGAATGATCGTCTCTCCGAAGGCAGTCAAGTCCGAAGGAGATCAGAACTTCCGCAATCACCCGGTGTGCAGCGGTCCATTTATGTTTCAGAGCCGCGTCAAGGGCGATAGCATCACGCTGGTCGCAAACCCCCACTACTGGAGGAAGGGCGAGCCGAAGGTCAAGAAGCTGATCTACAAGATTTTCACCGACCCGATTACCGCCGCGGTCAACCTGCAATCGGGCCAGGTCGATATGACCGACGCCGTCCCGGCGACGATGCTCAAGGCGATTCAGAGCAACAGCAAGCTGCGCGTGGTCAACAAGTCCGGCTACGGCTACAACGGCATTTACCTAAATGTCAAGGCTGCGCCGCTCAATAACGTCAACGTCCGCCGGGCGATTTATTGGGCGATCGACCGGAAGAAGATCACCCAGGTCGTATTCGGGAAGACGGCACACCCCGGTAACTCGCCCTTCGCCCCGGGGGACTTGGCACACGACGCAACCGACAAGGTGCCTGCTCGAAACGTGAAGCTCGCCAAACAGTACCTGGCAAAATCACACCTGACCGGCGTCTCTTTCTCACTACTTATCGCATCCGGTGACCCAATCGGCGCGCAGCTCGCCCAAATCGTCCAGAGCGAGCTCAAGCAGATCGGAATTACGGTGACGATCCAGCCGGAGGATTTCGGCACACTACTGAATACGACCGAAGTCACGTTCAATTACCAGGCGGCGGCCCTTGGCTGGTCCGGGCGCCCCGATCCCGACCAGAACATTTACTCGTTCTTCTACACGAAGGCAGCGCTCAACTCGTCGCAGTACTCAAACCCAACCGTCGACAAGCTCCTCAATCAGGCACGGGCAACCAGCAAGGCTTCGAAGCGGCGGTCACTCTACGACAAGGTCATGAAGATCCTCGACAACCAGGTGCCGTACGTGTTCATCTACCATCAGGACAACGTCTTCGGCATGAGCCGCTCACTCAAGGGGTTCACCTACGTTCCGGACGGAATGATTCGCGTTGCTTCGATGAGCAAGACGTAACGCCGCGCGGGGGAGAGGGCCATGACGTTCGTCATCCGCCGATTCCTGGTGACCATTCCGGTCCTCGTGCTCGTGACGGTCATGACCTTCTCCCTCATTCACCTGATTCCAGGCGACCCCGCAACGGTGATCCTGGGTCAGGAAGCGACGCCCGGCGCGAAGGCCGCGCTCCGGCACCAACTCGGGCTCGACCGCCCCGCGCCGATCCAATACGTTTCCTGGGTCTGGGGCGTCGCCCACGGCGACCTCGGAAACTCCCTGACCGATCGAACCCCCGTGTCGACCGAGATCATCCAGCGGCTACCGGTCACCGTCGAACTGGCAATCGGCGCGTTCCTCGTCGCGATATTTCTTGCGATTCCGCTTGGAATCCTGTCGGCGCTCAATCGCGGGCGATTTCTCGATTACATTGCGATGCTCTTCGCATTCGGAGGCATGAGCATTCCGCCCTTCTGGCTGGCGATCATGTTCATCCTCTTTTTCGCGGTCCGCCTCCACTGGTTCCCTGCCTCGGGCTACGTGCCCTTGCTGCAGAATCCCCGCGCCAACCTCGCGGCAATGGCCATGCCGATGGTGGCGACCGGGATTCGCGAAGCGGCGGTGCTGATGAGGTTGCTGCGATCCAGCCTCCTGGAGACGCTTTCACAGGACTACATACGAACTGCTCGGTCGAAAGGGATACGCCGCTGGGCCGTCATCCTGAAGCACGCGGTCCGCAATGCGCTGATTCCGGTTGTGACCGCCAGCGGCTTGACAATCGCCGGACTCCTGGGCGGCATCGTCATAACCGAGACCGTTTTCTCTCTTCCCGGCTTTGGCCGGCTCATCGTCGAGGCCGTCTACCAGCGCGACTTCGTCACCGTCCAGGGTGCGGTGCTCGTCTCGGCGCTGTTCGTCATCGCGGTCAACCTGGTCGTGGACGTCTCGTACGCTTTTCTCGACCCGCGAATAAAACTGTGAGAGCAGAGAGTCCATGAGTATTAGGCTCGGCGAGCAAGCGAGCGAGTCGGCCGCGGTCCCGGAAGAGTCCGAGGGCGTCGGGCGGCGTGGACTTCTGGCGCGTTTTCTTCGTCACCGGGCCGGTGTCGCTGGCGCGATTATCGTTCTCCTCCTCGTTCTCGTAGCTCTGACCGCGCCGCTCTTCGCGCCTTATAACCCCGACTACCAGGATTTGAACGCAATTCTCCATGCACCGAGTCACGCGCATGTGTTGGGAACGGATGATCTGGGGCGAGATGAGCTATCGCGGCTGATGTTCGGCTCGCGAGTCTCGCTCGAGGCTGCCGCGCTGTCGGTGTTCATCGCCATCCTCATCGGAATACCCCTCGGCTTCATTGCCGGCTACTACCGCGGCTTCTGGGACGAATGGATCATCATGCGCGTGGTTGATGCGCTGCAGGCCTTTCCGTTCCTCATCTTGGCGCTGGCCCTCACCGTCTTTCTCGGTCCGGGGCTCGTCAACGCGTCGATAGCCATCGGGATCGGTTTCTCACCCGGCTTCGTCCGTATTACTCGCGCCCAGGTGCTTGCCGTCAGCAACCAGGAATATGTAGACGGGGCCCGCGCTATCGGTGCCGGGGATCTCAGGATTTTCCGCTCTTACATCCTGCCGAACGCCCTCGCGCCCATCTTGGTGCTGACGGCGCTTTCCATGGCGGCGGCGGTCCTGGCCGAGGCGGCTCTATCGTTCCTCGGGCTGGGCGTGCAGCCGCCGACCCCCTCCTGGGGCCAGATGCTGAGCGTGGCGCAAAACTACATCACCCTCGCTCCGTGGCTCGCCTACTGGCCCGGCATCGCAATATTCCTGGCCGTGATCGGCTTCAACATCTTCGGCGACGGAATCCGCGACACACTCGATCCGCGGATGCAGCTATAAATCGGTTTGTGAGATTTTTTTAACGTTACCCCCATCTGCCTTTCATCTGTCCTCCTCAAGATGAAAGCGCAAGTCCTGGTTCCGGAGTCCGTCTGCACCGGGACCGGCCAATCACCGGAGGTCGCCACGTGTTCTATATCTCCTACGTCCTCTCCGAGTTACGTCGCCGCAGCGGCCGGACCATCCTGACGGCGCTCGGCCTGGCCGTCGGCGTCGCGCTCGTCATCACGGTTAGCGCACTGTCTTCCGGCCTCAGCGCCGCTCAGGCGTCGGTCTTGAAACCACTGACCGGCGTCGGCACGGATATGACGGTCACCCGACCGTTGCAGCTGTCGACGACCGGCGGCGGCGGGAATGCGTTCTTCAGCCTCACGCCGAAGCAGCGCGCGCAATTGCGAAAGGAGAATGGCGGGACGAGGCTGGGGTTCCGGAACATTGCAAAGCCGGGGCGGCACTTCAGTGTCGATCGTTTCCGGGTCTCAACACAGCTCACCTTCCCGGCGTCCCAGGTCTCCAAGACCGCGAAGCTTTCGGGCGTTGCAGACGCCTCCGGCTCCCTGACCCTGACCGATACCAGTATCTCGGGCAAAATCCCAAAGAATATCTCACCGCCGTCCAACAACAACGGCTCCGGCTTCGGATTCGGTTCGGGAAACGGATCAGGGCAAGGAAGTGGATCCGGGCGCGCGTTCGGGCCTGGTACGGGAGGCGGCCGATTCTTCGGCGGTCCATCTGGCATCTCGTTTAACAGCCGGATCGTCACGGGTATCGACCCGTCGCACCCGTCACTCTCCGCGCTAACACCGGGCCAGGTGACCAAAGGATCATACTTCTCTTCGGCCGGGAATCCTGACCAGGCAATTCTATCGACAGCGTACGCCCAACGTCAGGGGCTGTCGCTCGGCAGCACCGTAACACTGAGCGGGACGAAATTCAGCGTGATTGGACTGGCGTCGGCCCCTCTCGGCGGCTCCCCATCCGATATCTATGTCAAGTTGGCAACCCTCCAGAAGCTCGCTGGGCTTGAGGGGCAGATCAATACGATGCAGGTTCGCGCGGCAAACGGCGGTGGTGTGTCCAGCGTGCAGCGAGAAATTACGAGTAGCTTCAAGGGAGCGCAAGTCACAACGGCTGCCGAGCTGGCCAAGAGCATCGGAGGCTCACTCGCCGATGCGAAGAACCTCGCCGGCAAACTGGGTGTCGCGCTGGAAGTTATTGGTTTACTCGCCGCCGTCCTTATTGCCTGCCTGCTGACTCTGGCATCGGTAGCCAAACGCATCCGTGAAATTGGCACCTTAAAAGCGGTCGGCTGGTCGCAGTTACTGGTAGTGCGACAGATCAGTCTCGAAGCTCTACTTCAGGGATTCCTCGGCGGCATACTTGGGGTCATACTGGGCCTGATCGCGAGTCAGGTCGTCAACGCCATGGGACTTACGCTCACCGCGACCCTACCTGGAGCGACACCACAATCCGGCCCGTTCGGATTGGGTCGCTTCCTGCAGCCCGCCGCAAGCGGCGCCGGTTCGACTCTCGTCAAGATTGCCGCGCCCGTCGATCTCAATCTGATCGTTCTGGCCGTCGTCCTCGCCGCGCTCGGCGGCCTGGTTGCCGGAGCCGTCGGCGGCCTCCGCGCGGCCCGAATGCGGCCGGCGGTCGCGCTGCGCGCCGTTGAGTAATAGGGGCGACACAGTTATGGTGACCGAACCACTCTCAATCACTCGTGAAAGTCCGCATTCCGACAACGGCCCGGTGTATGTTCTCGATCGCGTAACCAAGCGCTTCGGACGCGGCGGGGCGACCGTTGAAGCGCTGCGCTCGATCGACTTGCAGATTGATCCGGGAGAGTTCGTCGCAATCGTCGGCCCGAGCGGATCCGGCAAGACGACACTCCTTCAACTTCTCGGCGCGCTCGACCGGCCTACCTCCGGACACGTCATCTGCCGCGGGCGAGATCTCGCCACGATGAGCGAACGCGAACTAGCGAGGCTGCGTCGCGAAACGATCGGCTTCATCTTCCAGCAATTCAACCTCATCCCAACTCTCACCGCCCAGGCAAACGTTGAGGTTGCAATGGCTTCGACCGCTCGCGGTCGCGAGCGTCAGAACCGGGCACGGGCACTCCTCGAAGCAGTCGTACTCGGCGCGCGCGCCGGACACCTTCCATCGCAACTCTCCGGCGGCGAGCAGCAGCGAGTCGCTATCGCCCGCGCACTGGCCAACAGGCCGGCCGTCCTCCTCGCCGACGAGCCGACCGGCAACCTGGATACGACCACCGGCGAGGAAATAATCGGATTGCTCAGAGATCTCTCGGAGCGTCAGGGACAGACGGTGATCGTCATCACACACGATCACGCAATCGCGACGATGGCGCCGCGCGTCGTCTCACTACGCGACGGCCAGATTCAAGCTAAACCGCCGATACCTCCGGCACCAGCCGGCTGACGACCGAGAAGTACCTGGCATCCGGGTGACGCGTCGCGATTGCCGCCGTCGATTGCTCGGGAACGAGCTGGTAACCCGCCGTTGCGGTAACACCGATTTGCGTGGTTGCATCAAGCAGGCGTAAGACTTTCTCATGATCCTCCAGGTCCGGGCAGGCCGGGTAGCCCCAGCTGTACCGCTTGCCCTGGTTGGACTTCAAGCCGAGATCGCTGCGAACCAACGCGTGAACGTACTCCGCCAACGCCTCGGCCGCCTCGACCGACAAGCCGTGAGTGTAGTACGAATCAGAGTAGTCGCCCTGGGCCTGCAGGCGATCGACCCGCTCGGTTGCCTTCGCGCCCATCGTCACAAGCTGCAGGATAACGACATCGCGCTTGCCGCTCTCGACCGGGAGATAGTAGTCGGCGATCGAGAGGTGATCCTCGCCCGACTGCCGGGTAAAGGTGAAACGTTCGAGCTCGCGGTTAGGATTTCGAGGGTCGAACAGGATCACGTCGTTCCCCTCGCCGTTGCCCGGAAAGTAGCCGTAGACGGCGCGCGGCTGTAAATACCCTTCTGATGCTGCTTCCCGCTGCATTCGACGCAGCCGCGGCAGGAAATCGTCCCGGAGCAGACGCGTCCAGTCATCGCCGTGGACGCCCTTGCCGCCCCAGGACAGACGGAATAGCGATCGTTGGGCCAAGTGCTTGAAAACGTCGTCAAG
>Ga0070739_10001604_pt1 | contig 33119 bp, 30 predicted proteins | sample Coa_R1_7_FD_66445 | JGI IMG/M metagenome (GOLD analysis project Ga0070739, IMG submission 66445) | Surface soil microbial communities from Centralia Pennsylvania, which are recovering from an underground coalmine fire - Coalmine... | ecosystem: Environmental > Terrestrial > Soil > Unclassified ...
CGTGTCCAAGGCGTCCGGGCTTTCGGACGAAAGCGCGAGTTTGCCGGAAGGCAGACTGTATTGAGAAAGATTGAGCCTCATACGCCGCGAGCGTCGCATGCCGGGCGCGCGGAGGCAGCCAAAATTCGGGCCTAAATCACTGAGGCAATTGGCGGAAATTTATTTTGCAAATGTGAAAATGTCTACTTATGGCAAGAATCGAACGCGCGTTGCTGAGCGTTACGGACAAGAGCGGAATCGTGGATTTTGCGGCCAAGCTGCATGCGCACGGGGTCGAACTTATCTCGACTGGGGGAACGGCGAAACTACTGCGGGAGAACAAGATTCCGGTCCGCGAGGTGGCGGACATCACCGGATTCCCGGAGATGCTGGACGGACGCGTGAAGACCATTCATCCGCGGATCGCCGGCGGGATTTTGGCGATACGCGCGAACGCAGAACATATGCGCGCGCTCGGCGAGCACAACATTCCGGCGATTCAGATGGTGGTGGTGAACCTCTATCAATTTGAAAAGTTCGCGCAAAAGCCGGGGGTTACACGGGAAGAGCTGATCGAGAATATCGATATTGGCGGGCCGACGATGATCCGCGCCGCCGCGAAAAATTTCCAGGATGTCGCGGTGGTGGTTTCACCCTGTCAATACGATTCGATCTTACGGGAGATGTCCGCAGGCGGCGAATTGGGCTTTGCTACGCATTGGAAACTGGCCCAGGAGGCGTTCGCACACACGGCAGCGTATGACGCAGCAGTGGCGAATCGCCTGATGCAGATTGATGCGAACGGCAAAGCGGTGGCCGAGGAGCTGCCGGAAAGATTGTTGATCGCGGCGAACCGAGCGAACAGTTTACGATACGGCGAGAATCCACATCAGAAAGCGGCTTTGTACTGCCTGGGCTGCGACGGCGTGGCGGGCGCGGAACAGCTTCACGGGAAGGAGCTTTCCTATAACAACCTGGTAGACCTGGATGCGGCCTGGCAGCTTGTGCTGGAGTTCGAGCAGCCCGCGGCCGCGATCATCAAGCACACCAATCCGTGCGGCTGCGCCGAGCAAGCAACGCTTGTAGAGGCGTACCGAAAGGCGCTCGAAGCGGATCCAATTTCCGCATTTGGCGGCGTGCTGGCGTTTAATCGCGAACTGGACGGCGCAGCGGCTTCCGAAGTGAGCAAGTTGTTTGTGGAGGCGATTGCCGCTCCGGCGTTCTCTTGGGAAGCACTCCAGATTCTCACGGCCAAAAAGAACGTGCGGCTGGTGAGAGTTCACCCGGTGGCGCGGCCGGAACTTGTGATCAAGTCGATTTCCGGCGGACTACTGGCGCAAACGCCCGACACGCACGCACTCGATACCGGGAGCGTGCAAGTGAAGACGAAACGGCAGCCCACGCCCGAAGAGATGCGGGCCCTGTTGTTCGCGTGGAAGGTCTGCAAGCACGTGAAATCGAATGCGATTGTGTATGCGCGCGCCGGCCAAACGATCAGCGTGGGGGCAGGTCAGATGAGCCGCGTGGACAGCGTGAAGGTGGGGGCGATGAAGGCAGTGCTGCCGCTGCAAGGGATTGTGCTCGCGTCTGACGCGTTCTTTCCGTTTCCGGACGGCGTGCAGGAAGCCGCCGGGCATGGCATTACGGCGATTATTCAGCCCGGCGGCTCGGTGCGGGATGAGGAAGTAATTCGGGCGGCGGATGAATTGAATTTAGCGATGGTCTTTACCGGGGTAAGGCATTTCCGGCATTAGATGGCGGCACCGCTCGAACTGAGCGGAGAGTATCGTGGGATAAACGGTACGGGGAATCAGCAAACTTTTAGCACTTGGCAACGCACGAGCGCTTCAAATAGGCTCAAAGTTCGTATTTAATTTTCGGAGCTTTGATGACCTTTGTTCTCCTTACGCGAACTTTGCCCTCGATACGTCCACGGCCGCAATTCCTGTCAGTGGTATCGATGTTTCTCTTTTCGTTGATTTTTTTTGCCTCACCGGGTTGGGCACAAAACCCTGCGCCTCACATTGACATCCTTTCGCCCGCCGCGATTGCACCTGGCCGTGGACAGGATCTGCCGCTAAAAATAAAAGGCACAGGCTTCGCGCCCGGCGCACAGGTCAACTTCAACGGTACGAACCTCACACCTGCCTCGATCACTAGCACGGATATTACGGTAATGATCCCAGCAGCAAACTTGGACGCGGCCCAGACAGCGAATGTGACTGTGGTGAATCCAAATACCGCACCGGCGATCGGCGCGTCAAATGTGGTTTTCTTCCCAATCGTGAATGCGACGGCTTCGGTGACCACAAATCTAACAACCGTCGGAATGGATAATGAACCGTTTTCGGTCGTTGTCGGCGATTTTAACGGTGATGGCAAACCGGACATTGCGACAGCTAATAATTGCGCCAATCTCAGCGCCTGCGGCAGCGCAGGCAACGTCACGATCCTGCTCAATGATGGTCGTGGGAACTTTTTCGCTGCTCCCGCTTTCTCTTCAAGTGTCGACGCGGTCGCGATAGCCTCCGGCGATTTCAATGGGGACGGCAGATTGGACCTCGCTATTGCCGATAGCTGTATAAACCGCAGTAGCTGTACTCCGACTGGAGCTGTCACTATTTTGTTAGGCGATGGAACTGGTAGCTTTAGCCCGGTTTCCAGCCCCATAGTGGACGATCAACCATCATCGATTGCTGTTGGAGACTTCAACGGAGATGGAAACCTCGATTTAGGAGTTGGCGGCCAGTCGGGAACCGTCACCATTCTCCTGGGAGATGGCACGGGTCAATTTAGTGCTGCATCCTCTTTTCGAGGGGGAGATTCCATTGCAGTTGGAGATTTCAATGAAGACGGTAATCTCGATCTGATCGCTGGTAGCACTCTTCTGCTGGGCGATGGAGCGGGCAACTTCATCGCCACGTACAATACAGGGGCTCAAGCGGGTGCGGTGGGCGACTTTAACGGCGATGGACATCTGGACATTGCAGCAACCTCTTCTGGAAGCGTTCTGATTCTCCTAGGCGATGGCAAAGGAAATTTTGTGCAGACCGCTTCTGTGCCAGTAGGACTGAATCCCGGCCAGGTTACGATTGGCGACGTGAACGGGGATGGAAGGTTGGATCTGGTAGTGGCAAATCAGGCGGCAAGCGAGTCGAACTACACCGTTGGGAGCGCGAGCGTTTTGCTGGGCGATGGCACCGGGAATTTTGGCTTGGCATCCTCTCCTTCAGTTACGTTTGGAGCTCGATCAGTAGCTTTGGGTGATTTTGATGGCGACGGGAAACTCGATATGGCAGTAGCGAGCTGGAATTTCCTCATTTCCGTTCTTTCGCAGCCGCGGGCCTCTGAGATCGGCATCCCAAGCACGCTTGATTTCGGTGCTCAGAATTTGAATGCTAACATAACGCTGCCGCTCACGATCACCAATACAGGTAGGATGACGTTGAACGTGACTGCTGTCGTAGTGCAACCCGGCACAAACGCTGGAACAAACGATTTCACGGCACAATTGAACACCTGCGCAAGCGGCGTGCAACCGGGAGCGAGTTGCTCGCTAAGCATTAGTTTCACGCCCTCCATGGTGGGGCCCGAAAGCGCGATGCTGACAGTAACCGACGATTCCGGAACCGGAATGCAAACTGTGACGCTCACCGGAACCGGCGTTCAGCCTTTCGACAACGCAATTTCGGTTACCCTGTCAAGTACCCAATTGACCTATCCCGGTGCTACCAACGTCATTGTGGCTGTAGCAGGCTCTGATAACGCGAGAGTCACAGGCACGGTCACGCTCTTCGACGGCGCTGCCGCACTGATCACCTTACCATTGAATGGCAACGGTAAGGCTCATTGGTACATCTCTCCCGGCTTAGCAGTGGGCGCGCATCAGATTTCGGCAGCTTACTCGGGCGACGCCAATAATGCAGCGGGGAAGTCCGCACCTGTGGCTGTGACAGTTTCCCCTGCACCGGTCCATCTGAGCGCCTCCTGCGGGAAGGCCTCCTTGGCTTACGGTCAGAACTATAGCTGTACAGTAACCGTCGGTTCAAATGCCGGCGCACCATCGGGAGTGATCATCTATGCGGTGGATTCCAGTGCTGCCGCCGTGATAGCGCTTACTGATGGCACGGCCCAATTCACCCTGAACAGTCCGGTAGTGGGTAGTCACACCGTAAGCATTCAGTTCGCTCAACAGGGTAACTTCGCCGCCTCGGCCGTCAAGAGCCGCAGCTTTACGGTCACGCCCGCGCGTGTTTCGGAGAGCGTAACAGCGTCCAGTTATTCGGCGCATGAAGGAACACCGATCACACTCTCTGCAGTGCTGAGCTCCGAGAGCGCGGGTGCACCGAACGCGCAAGGAACCGTGAGCTTCTATGATGGCAGTACGCTGCTCGGGACGGTGCCCGTGTCCAGTGACGGCACAGCCAGCTTTACCACCGGCGATTTGGCCATAGGCCGACATTTGATTCGGGCGAGCTATAGTGGCTCGGCACAATATGCCAGCGCGACGGCGTCAATCCGCTTGACTATTTCACAATAGATCGCGACGGGCCGTAAGATGATTCGTCATGGCTTCGAGCAGCCGAATTGTGCAAAGCCAAGCGTCGTGAGGAGTCCCGACGCGGCACGCCAGAGTGCGCGCGCCACGTAAACTAATTCCGGACCGACATCGCCGAAGCCCAATCCGCGGGCAGTACGCCTTCAGCGAGCAGTTGTCCTTTTTCGAGATGGCGAATCGTCTTCGCAAATCTCGCGGCGTGCGGGTCGTGGGTGACCATCACGATAGTCTTGCCGAATTCCTTGTTCAGCCGGGCGAGCATGGTCAGCACATCTTCGGCAGCCGCGGCGTCCAAATTACCGGTTGGCTCGTCGGCGAGCACCAGATCCGGATCGGTCACGATCGCGCGGGCGATGGCGACGCGCTGCTCCTGACCGCCGGACAATTGCTTCGGCAAATGCCCGAGGCGGTCACCCAATCCGACCAGCTTTAATGCCGTTTCAGCGTGCTCCAGCCGTTCCTTTTTGCTGAGCCGGGTCAGCTTCAAGGGCAGTTCCACATTTTCCAGCGCGGTCAGCACGGGGATCAGATTGAACGACTGGAAAATGAAGCCGATGTGCTCATTGCGCCAGTGCGCAATTTGCTTATCGCTGAGCTGGCGCAGATTCACATTGAGCACTTCGATGTCGCCGTCGGTCGGTTTGTCCATGGCAGCGATGAGATGCAGAAGCGTGGATTTCCCCGAACCGGAAGGGCCCATGAGCGCCACAAAATCGCCCCGGTTGATCTCCATATCCACCGCATCCAGCGCGACTACATGAAATTCGTCTCGAACGTACTCTTTGGAAAGTTTGCGCGCTTTCACCACCACATCACTCATACGTTTGTCCTCTTGAAAAAACATCCCCTTGCTTACGCGCGGGGTTCCGATTCGAGCTAGGGCGCTTACGCTTCCGGCTCTATGTTTGTGCTTTACTGCTTCACGACTACTCGCTGGCCGTCTTTCAAATTGGCCGGCGGACTCACGATCAAGTCCTCGCCTCCGATCAATCCACTCTCGATCAGGACTCCCTTTTCCGAAGCGCCGCCGGTGGTTACAGAACGTTTGCGGGCGCGGCCATCCACCACCACGAAGACGCTGCCGTTCTGGACCGCGCCTTGCGGAATAACGATCACACGCTTGGCCGCATCACCGGCCTCCGGCTTCACATCGTTGTAAAAAGCCACAGTCGCGTTCATATCGGGACGTAAATAATCGTCAGGATTGAGCACCTTCACCTTCACTTGCACAGTCGCTTTGGCGCGATCGGCTTCCGGTGAAACTTGTTCAACGTAGCCTTGATACTTGCGATCGGGGTAGGCGTCGGTGGTGACAATGCCCTTCTGCTTCGGTCCGAGCTTAGGGAAATCGTTCTGACTGATATCCAGCTCCACTTGCAGGTCGTTCAAATCAGCCATGGTGACGATGTATCCCTTGGCGCCCTTGTCGCCGACAAACCCGGTGGTGATAAATTCGCCCTTTTCCACGTTGCGGTCAAGAATGGTTCCCGTGACAGGTGCGCGGATCACGGTGTTTTGCAACTGGGTTTGGGCGTAGTCGACGGCCCCGCGGGCCTGCTCGATTTGCCCTCTCACCTGGTCGATTTCTTCTTTCCGGGGACCCAACACCGCGAGATCCAAAGTATGCTGCAGGCTCGCGACTTTGGCCACATCGCCGTCGTATTTCGCTTGCGCATCGTCCAAGGTCTGCTTAGCGAGTACGCCATCGTGCACCAGTTGACGGGTACGGTCCAGCGTAGCTTTGGAATCCGCAAGGTCCGCTTTGGCTTGGTTCACATCCGCGCGCGCTTTGGCGATCTCTTCCGGCCGGGAGCCGTTCTCGTCTTCTTTCAACTTCGCTTGGAGATTCGCAAGCTGACCCTGCGCCTGCAGCAACTGCGCGCGGTATTCGTCGTCTTCCAAGCGCACCAGCACTTGTCCGGCCTTTACCTTGTCTCCCTTATCGACGCCGATCCAAGCTACCCGGCCATTCACCTTGGAAGCGACCTCAATTTTATGCGCCGCCACAATGTATCCGGTTGCGGTCAAAATGACCTGCTCGCCCGCGGCAGAGGCGCTCACAGGCGATTGCACCTGAACCACCTGCACCACAGTCGCGGCATTCAACTTCTGATACGCGAGCAACGCGACAATTGCCGCAATGGCCACCACCACGGCAATAACAACCAGCTTCAGCACCGGTTTCGGCTCGCGCGCCCGGCGCGCGGACCGGTCGATGCGAAGGCTTTTTAACTCCGTTTCCATGTCTACACTCACTCGTTAGATCTCCCGAAGCGCGTTCAGGATCTCTTTCTTGGCGGCTTGCCGCGCGGGAAGCAACCCGCCCACGGCGCCCAGTATCAAAGAAAAGAGAATACCGATCATCATCACATCCGGGCCGATCCGGAAATTGAAACTTGTCTCGCTAAATGTGACGAAATTGCCGATACCGGTGGTGATGCGATTCAGCGGGAGCACCAGCAGGCACGCGAGCACGCCGCCGATCAGCGACAGCAACACGGATTCGACAAAAAAGCTCAGCAAAATACTGCCACGGGTGAAGCCTAAAATGCGCAGCGTGCCAATCTCTTTGGCGCGGCGCGCCACCGCCGCGTACATTGTGTTCATCGCGGCAAAGCAACTTCCCACGGCCATAACGATGCAAACGAAATAGCCCAGAAATTGAACCGGCAACGCGGACACGGTCTGGGCATCGTAATATTCTTTTTCGCTCATGACCGCGATGTTCAGCCGCCGGTCATTCAGCAGCGATTTTTTCAGCGCGTCCGCGGTCACTTCATCGGTCGCCTGGAGCAGCGCGGAGCTATAGGTATCGGAGCGGTTGAAATCTGCGGCGACCGAAGGCCCATCACCGAAGATTTCGCTATTCACGGCGCTATCGCCACCATCCATCACACCCACCACCGTCCACAAGCCCTTTCCGAACCGGAGCTGCTTGCCGAGCCGCGCATTGGGATAGCGCTTCGCCACCGACTTTCCCACCGTCACCTCGCGCTGCCCGGGCTGGAACCAGCGGCCCGCAGTGATCTTCAAGTTCCGCATCTTCACGCCACGCATGGATAAGCCTCTCAGCGTTACGTTCATTCCCTCCGGACTGTCCACACTGGGCAGATTGATGACCGATACCACTTCGAGCGAGGCCATGGGCTGACCATCGGAATCTTTTGCAATGCCCGGAAAGCTCTTGACGATCTGAAATTGCTCCTGGGTTAGAAGACTAGTCAACTCGGCGTTGCCGCCCTTGCGCATGATCAGCAGATGCAGCGGATTGGAGGTCGCCGCGAAGGCCGCTTTTAACCCGGAAACGAGGCCCAGCACCGCAAGCAGCACCGCGACTGTCATGGCAATACCAGCCGCAGTCATGATGGTCGTGGTTTTCCGGATCACCAGGTTCCGAACGTTATACGAGACGGGAATTGCCATATGTGTTTGCCTATCCGGTGTAGCGCAGCGAATCGAGAATATTGGTGCGCGCCGCGTTCCAGGCCGGGATGAAGGAGCTAACGACTCCGATCAGTACCGCGACCGCCAGGGCAATCGCGGCCGTGCTGGGAGTTACCGACAGGTTATGAAGTTGGGGCATAAAAGCCGCGGCAGCCCTGCCAACAATCAAGGTCAGACCGGCTGCCAGGGTCAAGCCAATGAGCCCGCCAATGAACGCGATACTGATGGCCTCGCCCACAATCATCCCCAGAATGGCATCGTTGGTAAACCCGAGAGTTTTCAGCACGCCAACCTCTTTGATCCGTTCCCGCACGGACATCGCCATAGTGTTTCCAGAGACCAGCAGAATGGTGAATGTCACCGCGGCGCAGATGCTCAGCAGAAACAATTTGATGTTGCCCAAGAACGAAACGAAGCTGAGCGCAAACTGCTGTTCCGATTCGGTCTTGGTCGGCGGAGAGGATTCGGCGAACATATCATCCACGGCTTTCGCGATGCGCGGCACATCGTCCGGGCTGTCGGCCAGAATCGCTACTGTGCTGATGTAATTCCGGCGCGCCAGCGGAAGCATATCCCGTAGGTAATCGTAATTGAAGAACAGCGTGTCTTGCGCATCCGGATCATCGAAAATACCGACTACCTTCAACTCCAGATTGACCGGGTAAATGTCGCCTACCAGTGTGATGCGATCGCCCAGTTTGAAGTTCAGTTTTTCGGCCAGATCTTTCGAGACGACGCAGCCGGTGCGGTCGTTGATGAACGCGCGCCGCTGGTCTTCCGGCATTACCATCTGGGTGCGAATCTCCATAAACGCCTTCGGCTCCACGCCCATTCGCGCGAAGAAATTCTTGGAATCGCGATTGTCTTTGTAAGTGCCGCCAAACCAGTTCCACACGGAGACCTGTTTTACCCCGGGCACGTGGCGGATCTTGGCTTCGTACGCGACCGGAAGCGGCTGAGCGAGCGACACTTTGTGGCGGGTCACCAGGCGCAGCGCCTGTCCGGGCGTTTCCTGTGCAAAGAACAACGCATGATACATGGCGATCAATACGCCTAGCAGACAAAGCGATACGGCGATGCTGGATATGGTCAGCGCACTGCGGCGGCGGTTCCGCAAACTGTTCTTAAAGGCTAACGAGAAATACCGAAACACACAATTCCCTTTCCAGCTAGAGTACCGTGAATTTGTGGGCCAGGCCCTTTGCTTGCAATCGCCGCTGCCCCAAGCTCCCTGGCCAAGCACAAAGGTATACGAAACGTTGGGTTCTTTGGTTCAGCAAAATTTGGGTCCAAATTGGTTGGAACAGGACCGGAAATTCATGCAGATGGCGCTTGATCTGGCGCGCCGGGCGGCGTCCGCGGAGGAAGTGCCTGTCGGAGCAGTTATCGTATCCGGGGATACAATCATCGGCCAGGGCTGGAACCATCCGATCGGGTCAGGCGACCCAACCTCTCATGCCGAAATGGAAGCGCTGCGGCAGGCCGCGGCGGCCGTGCGGAATTATCGCCTTCCAGGCACAACGCTTTACGTCACGCTGGAGCCCTGCGCGATGTGCGCCGGAGCTATCGTGCTGGCCCGCGTGGAGCGGCTGGTATTCGGAGCGAGAGATCTGCGATTTGGAGCGGTCCGGAGCAAATTCCGGCTGGCAGATTCGGATTTGCTGAATCACCGGGTTACGGTGGACGAGGGTCTGTTCGCGGCAGAGGCCGCGGATTTGCTCAGCGAGTTTTTTCGGGTGAAGCGAAGTTGAACCGGGACGCGGAGCGGCGCGTGAGATAATCACTGGCCCGAATCACGAGACCCGGTAGCCGGCCATCGGGCGAAACCACCTCAATACAGAGCAGCGGTGGCTGTTCGATAACTGACGGGTAAAAGGCTGCTGAGGGGCATGATCATGTTGGCCCGAATTCCTCTCCAGAACGAATCCGTCGACGTAATCGCAATCAGGTCAATAGGACGTATGGAGATACTCATTCTCGCTGACCAGATTCAGAGGCGACGTTGACATGCTGCTGTTTCCAGTGTACCGGCCGTCCGAGCGTTCTTTCTGCTCACCCGGTTATCCCGGGTCTTACCTGCGCGCGCTCAACCTTGATCGACGCCGCGCCAGCCCGCACAGCACAAGCCCGGCACCGAGAAATCCCCACGCTGCCGGTTCGGGCACAGCGGCCGCATTAGGCGGGTCATACATGGTGACCGGAGTTGTGCCGTCCGCTTCGAGAAAGCCGAACGTGAGATTCGATGTCGCGCTGACCGCATCCCATTCGTCGAACCAGCCGGTCGTGCTGTTCGCCTGCGCCGAAAGCATGAGCACAAACGTCTGCCCTTCCCCAATCGTGAGCGGCAGCAGAGTACGGGATTGATACAGATCGATCGGTCCGCAGTTCGAAATGGGCATGCTTCCGTACTGCGAACAGGATGCGGACAGGGGCCCTATGGAAATCGTGAAGTTGTCCGTCCAGGCATCGTCGTTAGTGCCGGTCGCCCCCAGTTGCAAGTTGGTGAGTTCCAGATAACCGGAGCGCGTTGGACCCGCAGTCCGCAGAGTCGCCAGGAACGTGCTCGCGCTGGTGGCGTCCGGAGTTCCGCCTAGAAAGCCATAGCCGCCGCCTGGAAACTCTGTAGGTGTATCGTAGGTCTGCGCCCAAGCCGAAAGGCGCACTGTCAGCGAGGTGAACGGCGTGCTGGGCGACGGATAACTAGAGCCGGACCAGGTGCCGGACGCAGCGGCCTGAGCCGTAGATCCCAGGCCATCCGTGAGCGAGCAGTTGCTCGTTCCATATTGGGAAAGTGTCGTTGCGCTGGTGACAAGACAACCGGTAGACTGCGTCAACGACGCAGCACGCACGCAAAGCACCGCCGAGCATGCAAGCAGGAGAGTACCGCGAAGAATCCTCATTACCCCTCCGAGGGCGATACGACTGCACACAGTATGCCAGGATTACGGAAATTTCTGAATATCCCGTTATTGTTGAGGGAGGTAGTCTATTGCAGACATAGCAGATGAATCGGAAATTTCTTCTGGCAATTCTCATAGCCGCGCTGGAGTGTGCCAGTTGCATGGGTGCCCGGCCGGATCAGCCGCTGCCCGATTCCCGGCTTACGCCAGGCGCTGCCCGGAAGGTAACAACGGAACAGATTTGTGCAATCGGCTATACGAAGCGCGTCCGGGATGTTCCGGGTTCCGTGAAGCGGCGCGTTTATCTGGAATACGGCACAGTCGACCGGCCGCGGGCACACGAAGTGGACCACCTGATTCCGCTCGAATTGGGCGGCTCCAATTCGATTAAGAATCTTTGGCCCGAATCCTACCAGATTGAATGGAACGCGCGCGTGAAAGATGAACTCGAAAACCGGCTGCATGTGCTCGTATGCGACGGGACCGTGCCTCTGCCTGAGGCGCAGCGTGCGATTGCATCCGATTGGATCGCTGCGTACAAAAAGTACTTCCACACGGATCGTCCATTGAGCCCGGCGGAAGCCAGACGGGTTCCGAGGCGCCCTTGACGCATCCATGAAGTGGCTGTTACTACTGCCGCTTGCGCTGTCTGCCGGTCTGCTGTTCAGCGGTCCCTATTCGAGCGACGAATTTCGGTTCGTGATTCTGGGCGACCGCACGGGAGGTGCGCTTCCCAACGTGTATGAAGAAGCATGGCGCCAAGCCGATGCGGATCGTCCGGATTTTGCCATTACCGTGGGCGACACGATTCAGGGTGGCAATGACGTCACCGTGGACGCGGAATGGCAGGAAGCTCTGCGGGCGCTGCCTGCTCAGCATCCCTATCAAATCTTTTTTGTTCCCGGCAATCATGATGTGTGGTCCACGCGCTCGGCCAAGGCTTTTGAGCGCTACACGAAACACCCGCTGCGTTATAGCTTCGATTACCGGCAGGCGCACTTCACGGTTCTCGATAACAGCCGCAGCGATGCGCTTTCTCCGGAGGATCTCGCTTTTCTCGAACAGGATCTCTCGGCCCACCAGGCCCAGCCGCTCAAGTTTGTCTTTTCCCACCGCCCGTCCTGGATTCTCCAAGCGGTACTACTCAATCCGAATTTTCCTCTTCACCGGCTTGCGAAACGCTACGGCGTTCAGTATGTAATCGCCGGGCATATCCACCAGATGCTGCGTTTCGATTTAGACGGGGTCACCTATGTTTCGATGGCCAGCTCCGGCGGGCATTTGCGCGCCAGTAAACGGTATGACCAGGGCTGGTTTTTCCAACACACGCTGGCCACGGTTCACGGGACCGAAGTGAATTTCGCCATCAAAGAGTTGGAGCCGCCTTTTGGGCAGGCTCGCGTCTCGGAGCTGGCCGACTGGGGACCGGCCGGCCTGTCTCGCGCGCCCGGCGCTGAATAGGACATAAAGCCATGCCTGAGCCGCTACTCGTATACTCAAGGTACGCAAAAATTTGAGTTCGTCCGGGATTTGGTATGGCTTGTAACGGACTTGGCGCGGTCACTTACGACCGCTATGTACTCGGTCTGCTCGACGACGCCGGGCGCGCTTGCATTGAATCGCACATTCACGAAGGATGCGAGGCGTGTCTGCAGGGCCTGCACCGGAGCATGAATCTGTGGGTTGTGTTTGCGACCACGCTGGATCATGCGGAACCCTCCGAAGATTTCAAATCGCGTCTTGTGAACATCGCGCAGCTCAGTAAGAAAGTCCTTACGTTTCCGAACGATCTTTCGCCGGCGCAGGTTGCGGGGATGCGGCGGAGCACGTTAATCGCCGTGACCATTGCCGCCATCGTTCTGATTCTCGGCGCCTGGTACGCGGGACAGCAGTCCGGCCGCATGGATGCGCAGCCGGTGAATGCAGAGCTGAACCGGCTGGTGCATCTGTTCGCGACAACACAGGTGCAGCTTCATCAGGAAAAGGAAAAGGGGCAGGCCATGCAGAAGGCCTTGTCGGTGGGAGGCCGCGCCGAGGCTATCAACTCCGAGGCCAGTCTTCAGCGTCAACTCTCGGAGGCTAGAGCGGAAGCGGACCAGTATAAAGCCGTTTTGACGCGCAACCGCGAAGCAGCTACCGACGAGGCCGATGTTCTGGCCGTGCTCGCAAACCCAAACGTTCATCTCGTCGCTTTGAAACCCTCAAAACGCGCGCGGGGATCGGTAGCGTATGCGCTGCTCGCCAGAAATTCAGGGCTGATTTTTCTGGGATCGAGGCTGCCGTATCCCCAGCCGAACCATCAATTTCAGCTTTGGTTATTCCGGAAGGAGCAGCCCAAAGTGATCAGTGCCGGGGTGTTCGCTCCAGTTGGAAACGACCGGACCGTTTTGCGCTTCGAAAATCCATCACTCGTTTCCAACCTCTCGGAATTGGAAGTAACGGAAGAGCCGGCGGGCGGTAGTTCGGCTCCAACCGGCCCGAAACTCTTTCAGGTGAGCGGGTTGGCAGATTAAGAGGAACTTTGCTTACAACCGGACGATCTTTTCGGACCGGTAACCCTTCAGGGCGTTGCGGGTGTCGACGATCAGTTTACTGCGCTCGACAATCGCCGAGTAATCTACTCCGCTATGGTCCGTCACGATCACAACGCAATCTGCCGCAGAAACGCTCGATAGCATGTCCTGCGCTTCCAGACCAGCGCCGTTGCTCTGAATCTTTTTCACGTGCGGGTCGGAAAAGGTCACACGCGCGCCCCGGCGTTGCAACAGCAGAATGATATCCAGCGCGGGCGATTCGCGCACATCGTCAATATCGCGCTTGTACGCCACGCCCAATAGATGAATATGCGAGCCGCGCACCGGTTTCGAGGCATCGTTCAGCGCATTCTGAATCTTGTCTACCACAAATTCAGGCATTCGCCCATTGATGTACCCCGCCAATTCGATAAAACGTGCTTCAATGCCGGATTCTTTGCTCTTCCAGGAGAGATAGAAGGGATCGATCGGAATACAGTGCCCGCCCAACCCCGGTCCTGGGTAGAACGGCATGAAGCCGAATGGCTTGGTCGCCGCCGCGTCGATCACTTCCCAGACATCGATGTTCATCCGGTCGCACATCAACGCCAGCTCGTTCACCAGCCCGATGTTGATCATGCGGAAAGTGTTTTCGAGCAGCTTCACCATTTCTGCGACTCGCGTCGAGCTGACGGGCACTACGGTATCGAGCGCCTGCTTGTAAAAGAGCGCACCGATTTCTGTACAGGCGGGAGTAATTCCGCCCACGACTTTCGGGATATTGGAGGTCTGATACTTCGGGTTGCCCGGATCCACGCGCTCGGGCGAGAAGCAAAGAAAGAAATCCTCCCCCGCTTTCAACCCGTTGGCCGATAATTTCGGAAGCACCAGCTCCTCGGTCGTGCCCGGATACGTGGTGGATTCCAGCATGACGAGCAGGCCCGGGTGCAGATATTCAGCAATCGCATCCGTCGCCGCCACTACGTAGCTCATGTCCGGATCCTTGGTCTTGCGCAGCGGCGTGGGCACGCAGATATCCACCGTGTCCAGTTCCGCAATGGCGGAGAAATCCGTGGTGGCTCTCAGCTTTCCGCTTTCCACCAGCGGTTTGAAGATGTGATCTTTAACATCCTTGACGTAGGAACGGCCGCTGTTGAATTGATCGACTTTGCTCTGCTGCACATCCATGCCGACCACTTCAAAACCGGCGCGCGCAAACTCTACTGCCAGCGGCAGCCCGACATATCCCAAACCAACCACGCCCACCCGCGCGGTCTTCTTCGAGATTCGCTCTCTCAGCCGGTCGAGCGCTGAAGATTGCTCCGCGGCCTCCGCAACTGCCTCAGAGCTCAAAGAAGAACTTCCCTTCACCAATTACCTCCGCTGGTCCAGTCAAATAGATGCTATCGTCCCAGCGAAGCCGTAAGCTTCCCGCCGGAGTTCGGATCTCGACCGGGCTTTGCGCTTTCCCCCTGAGAATAGCAGCGGCGGCTGCCCCAGTCGAGCCAGTGCCGGAACTGCGCGTTTCACCCGCTCCACGTTCGTAAAATACCGCCTCAATTGTATGCGGGTCTAGAACTCTCACGAACGATACATTCGTCCGTTGTGGAAAACGTGAATGTCCTTCGATCTCCCGGGCAATCATTCGCCAATTCTCGGGCAAGTTGCCGACCAGGACCGCGCATTGCGGATTGCCGACGTTGAGAACGACGGCATCGTGTTCGGCGCCAGCGGCCGATAGACGCGCGTGCAGCTCTTCTGTCCGGGGCAAGCCCATGTCCATCTCGAACTGGAACCGCCGGCCGCCTTGTGAGAGAACACGCAGTCGCTTCGGGCCCGCGGCGGTTTTGACAACAACCTCAGGTCCAGAGATTACGCTTCGGAACAGCGCCAGGGCCGCCGCGCAACGAGTTCCATTGCCGGAAATCTCGGCTTCACTCCCGTCGGAATTGAAGAGCCGCGTGGATAGGCCACCATCTTCAGATCGCACAAGCATCCAGCCATCGGCCCCGATCCCGGTGGTTCGGGCGCAAATGTGGCGGGCAATTTCCGGTAGCTTCTCGCCAGGAGCTTCGCCGGCCCAGGTCAGAAGGAAATCGTTCTCCGCACCGTGCAGTTTCGTAAAGGGAATTTCGATCATGGGTCGTTCCGTCGATAGATTCTCAGTGGCGGAGCGCCTTTCACGTGGATGTTTACGCGCTCTCGATAGACCGGCTGCTTCTCGCGCGAAATCGCCGCGGCTACGGCATCGTCATCCCAACTGATTGCGAGCAATTGCCGATGCGCCAGATCCGGGCGTGCGACCGCGGCGAGCCACGCTGGTCCGTTCCCCATATTGAGGGTCTCAGCAAGTGGTATGCGAGCCCGGCAGAAAATGCCGGAAACATCGCCTGTGCCGGAAGCGATCCAGATACCCTGCCCCATTTGATAATGCGCGGCCAGGTATTCCGCCGCTTGCGCAGTCCAGGCGCGCCGCGCGACTGAATTCACTTCCGATTCCTTCCAACAGACCCAATTCTGAACAGAAGGATGAATGAGCCACGGCAAACACGCGACCACGGGAATTGCGAACGCAAATTTCTTCAACGGCAGATAGCAAACGATCGCGCCGGATGCGAAAGCAGCCAGCGCCACAACCGCGATTCCGTATCGCGTGTTGTAGTACGAGTGCGGCCAGAGCCCAGGGACGTGGATCGGCAATTTCGACGAATGAATACTCCAGATGTAAAAAAGCGGGATCAGGAGCAGAAACAGAATTGGAGTGATTACGTTCTTGCGGAACGCGCAGACGATGCCGGGGACTGCCAATAGAACGAGCGGCCATCCGGCACATAACTCGCTCGCGGCGGCGTAGTATCGAGCCGCGAGAATCCAATCGTGATATCCGGCATACCACCGGTTGCCTTGTATTGCTGCCGCCGAATATGGGCCGTTGTAAAAATCGAGCGCATTGGATGTCTCCCACCAGTTGTGCGCCATCCAGTAAAGCGGAGCGACGCTCGCCATCGCGCCAAACAGAATCAGCACCCTTGCGCGGTGCCGCGCAGAAAACCGGGCAAACCAAAGTGCAGCGAATGGGATCAGAAACCATCCGTCATACCGTGTCAGGCTCATGGCCCAGGACGTTACGACTCCCAGGCCGATCAACGCTCGATTCTGTGTTCTACGAAAGCGTAGCGCGGCCCAGACAAGAATTGCCAGCCCCGCCAGGAAAACGACCTCGGTCATCGGGATCGTTGCCAGATAAAGCAGATTCGGATTCAGCGCGAAACAGGCCGCCACCACTGCAGCGGCTGCGGAACTGCCATATGCCTCTTTCGCGGCAAAATAGAACGCGGTCCCGGCGATCACGAAACAAATCGCAACCGGAATGGTCCCGGCTAGACCGGTGCTCCACAACCAGTCATTCCCGACAAAGGGCAAGCAGATCACATGCAGCAGCGGCAGCCACACCGTACCGAGTTGATCGTACCCGGGCGTTCGCGAATCGATCACGCTCCGGCTGATATCTAAGTGGCATTGCGCGTCGCCGTAGTAGAGGATGTAGCCGTGACGGAAACACCAAATCGCCGCCAAGCTCACCCACGCACAGAGAGCGCCGGTAACAATCGGAAATTCAAAATGCCGTAAAGCGCCGGAACTCTTCAAAGCGGCTGTCGATTTCCTTGCGGGTGAGAGTCCGGAAACGGTCAACGCCAAACTCCTCGCAGCAGAAGCTGCCCATCACAGATCCGTAAATCACCGCGCGGTGCAGTTCGTGGATATCGAAATGTCCATTTCGCAAATCGAAGCCGCGCTCGGCCAGATAGCCGACAAAACCGCCGGCGAAGCAATCTCCGGCTCCGGTCGGATCGAAAACATCTTCCAATAAATACCCGGGAACCATGAAGAGCGTATCCCGGCGAAAGAGCATAGCGCCGTATTCGCCGCGCTTGATGACCAAAGTGCTGGGTCCCAGATTCAGAATTTTGTCCGCCGCCTTGCGCAGGTTAGTCTCCCCCGAGAGCAGGCGTGCCTCGCTATCGTTGATCAGCAGAAAATCCCAATTCCGGATGGTTGCCAGAAGCTCATCGCGGGTTTCGTTGATCCAGTAATTCATTGTGTCGCCGCCGACAAACCTCGTGCCGTTCATCTGTTTCTGAACGCCTAGTTGAAGTTGTGGTTGAATGTTTCCCAGAAACAGATAAGGCTGTCGGCGATAGGAAGCGGGAAGCTTCGGCTGAAAATCCGCAAACACGTTTAAGTCCGTCTGCAGCGTCTTGCGGTCATTCATATCGTGCGAGTACACGCCGGACCAGAAGAATGTCTTCCCGGGTACCTGTTCGAGTCCTTCGAGATCGACGCCCTTCTCTTCAAGTAGCGCCCGATCTTCTGTCGCGAAATCTTCGCCGACCACCGCAACAATTGCGGATCTTGTGAAATAGCTCGCGCTTAAAGAGATGTAGGTGCAGGCGCCTCCTAGGGTGCGGTCCCGTCTCCCATTTGGGGTCTCAATCGCATCGTAGGCAACTGACCCGATTACAACCAATGCCATCGTCTCTGCATTGTAACGGGAGGCGCTCTCTATTCCCAGAAAACTCTTTAGACGTCTAGCGCTTACACACAGATCTACCTACAATGTGATGTGGGTTCCGATAGCTTTTTTCTGCGCCACCTTCCCGGTGCAGCTTCCTGCGTTTTTGGTGTTGTTTCCCAGCTTTTCATCGGGCGACGGGTTGGGATTAAACGCCATGTCAACTACATAGCGGCAATTGTTCCAGCAATCGTTTCACTTCTGGCCGACGACCGGTTACGCTCCGTATGGCCTCATTTCGTGTCGCGCGATCTGGTAGGAGCCGGCGTATTGCTGTGGTGGTGGTTGATGGCGGCAATCGCGATTGCGCTTTTTCTGCGCAATCGGATGCCTCAAAAGTTCCAATCCGAGCGCCGCGCGTTTCTCACCGCTTCGACCACGGCGCTGTGCGCCGCTCCGGCCATTGCCCTGGGAGCCGGCGTGATCTTTAGGAAAGACTTTCACATAAACGAGATCGACATTTCGATTCCGAATCTGCCCAAGGATCTTGAAGGACTACGGCTGCTCCAGTTAAGTGATATTCACATCGGAGAGTTCTTTTCCGAGCAGGACGTAGCGCGGGTAGTGGATGCAAGCAACGGGCTGAGGGCCGATCTGGTGTTCATCACCGGTGACCTGATCACCACGAAATGGGACCCCCTCGACCGGTGTCTCCTGCAGCTTGCGCGGCTACGCTCGGCGTCTGGCCTGTGGGGATGCCTGGGAAATCATGAACTCTATTCCAAAGTCCAGAACTATACGACCGCGAAGGCTCGTGAATTGGGTATCCGGTTTCTCCGGCGTGAAGCCGTTCCGCTCCGGTTTGGGAACGCGCGAATCAACCTGGTCGGTGTCGATTACCCCAAACACCGCGAGCGGTATCTGGCTGGAGTCGAGCAGCTCGTTTCAAGCGATTCATTCAATTTGCTGCTCTCCCACACGCCGGAAGTATTTCCAGTCGCCGCGAAGCAGGGCTTCGACTTGACGCTTTCGGGCCATACCCACGGCGGACAGATCAATCTGGAACTGTTCGGCAAGAACTTCAACCTGGTCGATCTCGATACCCCGTACACCCGGGGCCTTTACAATTTGGGTTCGTCTCGCATTTACGTCAATTCCGGCCTGGGGACGATTGGAGTGCCGATCCGCCTGGGAGCGCCGCCGGAGATTTCCGTCATACGCCTGTGCAATACCTGATCCTGAGCGACCTACACGCCAATCGGCCTGCTCTCGAAGCGGTCCTGGCGGATGCCGGAACAGGGTATCAACAAATCATCTGCTGCGGAGACCTCGTCGGGTATAACCCGGCTCCGGGCCCAGTGGTGGATTGGACGCGGCAACATTGCGCAACTGTGATCCGAGGCAATCACGACAAGGTTGTGGCGGGCCTGGAGCAACTCGACTGGTTCAATGAAATAGCCCAACGAGCTGCCCGCTGGACCATAGAGCACTTGGATCGCGATCAGATTAGCTACCTTGCCGGGCTGCCTGCCGGTCCCCTGCGTCTGGAACACTTCGATATTTGGCACGGCTCGCCGCGGGATGAAGACGAATACGTGGCGACGCCTCATGATGCGACCGCCTGCTTCGCGCATTTCGAGCACGCTCTGGCCTTCTTCGGCCATACCCATTTGCAGGGCGGCTTTTTTTCCAAGCGCGGCCGGATCGGAAGCATCCGCGCCGTCCGAAAAAGCGAGAACGAAGCCACCTTCGAGATCGAAGTCGACACTCTCTACATGGTGAATCCGGGGTCCGTCGGTCAACCGCGGGACGGCGATCCTCGCGCGGCGTACGCGCTCTTCGATTCGGAACAAAAGACCGTAACGCTGCGCCGAGTTCAATATGCGGTCCAGCAGACGGCGCAGGACATTGTGAAGGCCGGATTACCCGACGTGCTCGGGCTGCGGCTTTTCCGCGGCCTGTAAGAGGATCTTCAGCCGGTTCGCCGCGGCTGTGCCTACGACTCGGGACAGGTCTTCCGGCGAGGCCTGGCGCACTCGCTCCAGGCTTCCAAAGGTCCGGAGCAATTTCTCCACGGTTTTAGGTCCGATTCCGGGCACGTCGTGTAATTCCGACGTGAGCCGCTGGGCATTACGCCGGGTACGGTGAAACGTGACCGCAAAACGGTGCGCTTCGTCGCGGATGATCTGCACCAGATGCAGGATGGGCGAAAACTTGTCCAGGATGATGGGCTCGTCTTCCTGGCCGTAGACGTAGATCCATTCTTCGCGCTTCGCAATCGAGGCAAGCGGCTGATACGTGTTGCCAAGCGCTTCGAGCGATTCAGCCGCCGCGTGCAACTGCCCGAGTCCTCCATCCACCAGCACCAGTCCGGGGAACGGCTTTTTTTCCTCCTGCAATCTGGAATACCGGCGCGTGATCACTTCGCGCATCGAGGCAAAATCGTCGTTCCCGACCACGGTTCGAATGATGAACTTGCGGTAATCCGATTTCTTCATCTTGCCGTCTTCCCACACCACCATGCTCGCCACTTTGTCTGTGCCCTGGATGTGAGAAATGTCGAAGCACTCGATCCGGCGTGGAGCTTCGGGCAGGTTCAGAGCGTCCTGGAGCGCCTGCTGGATCGCTTGCGAAGAAGGTTTCAAGACACGGAAGCGCTGATCGAAGCTGTGTTTTGCGTTGGTCTCCACCAGCGCCAGCATGGCCTTTTTGGCGCCGCGTTGGGGCGTGCTGATCTCGACTTTCCGGCCGCGTGCTTCCGAGAGCGCCTCTTCCAGTTCCTCGCGGCCTTCGAAATCGCAGGGAACGTGAATATGGCCGGGGATATAGCGGCTGTTCAGGTAAACCTGGCCGAGCAACGCTTCGAAGAAATCCGAAGGATTGAACTCGTGCTGATCTTCCCAGAAGAACTCGCGCCGGTCGACAATCTTGCCGTTGCGCAAGTGAAACAGATTTACGGCCACGAGCGGCGGCTCGGCATGGTAGGCGAAGATGTCGATGTCCTCGCCTTCTACGGCCGCCATCTTCTGCTTCTGCTCCATTTCGCGCACAGTGGTCATCAGGTTTCGCAAGCTCGCAGCCTCTTCGAAACGCATCTCGGCCGCGGCTGCGTTCATGCGTTTTTCCAGCTCGTTGGCGAGATCCCGGTGGCGTCCATCCAAGAAAAGCTGCACATCGTGCACGGCGGCCGCATATTCGAGTTCCGTGGTTAGCCCCGGCGTGCAAGGACCGAGACAGCGGTGAATGTGATATTGCAGGCATGGATGAGTATGCTTGCGCGTCAGATCGATCTTGCAGGAAGGCACCTTGAAGTGCCGGTGGATAAAGTGGACCAGCCTGTGCGCCAAATTTGCCGGGAAAAAAGGGCCGTAGTAGCTGGCGCCATCTTTCAAGATGCGCCTCGTTACATAGACCCGCGGATACTGTTCGTTCGTGAGCTTGATATACGGATACGTCTTGTCGTCGCGCAGAAGCACGTTGAAACGCGGCTTGTATTGCTTGATTAGGTTGTTTTCCAGCGCAAGCGCTTCTTTGTTGTTGTCGACCTCGATGAAATCGATGTCTCTGGCTTCGGCAATCAGGCTTCCCGTCTTGGCTTCGGCCAGCCGGTCTTCGTTGAAATAACTGCGAACACGGCTGCGAAGATTTTTGGCTTTACCGACGTAAAGCACCTTTCCATGCTCGTCTTTATAGAGATAAACGCCGGGCTGGGTAGGAAGCTGCGCCACTTTCTCACGAAGTTCCATCGGCAGCTATAATCCAATTGTGGCACGCACGCTGTCTTTAGCCTGCCTGTGCGGCCTTCTCTGGGCCTCCCTAATATACGGGCAGCAGAAATCATCTTCTACGCCGAATCAGCAGCCCGCGGCGAAGAATCAAACACAGCAGCAGCCGTCGGTAGACGAGGACAACCCTCCCGAAGAAGACGAAACGGTGGCGCCGGAGAAGTTTACTCTCGACCCGCTCGAATCGGACCGCAACGTCAAGGTTGGAAACACCTACATGCACCAGGGCACGCCGAGAGGTTACCGCGCTGCCCTACATCGCTACGAACGCGCTACCAAGTTCAATCCGAGTAACGCCGAGGCGTTCTTCAAAATAGGCGAAGCCGAAGAAAAGCTCAAGAACAAGGATGCGGCGAAGGCCGCCTTCGAAAAAGTTCTGCAACTCACTCAGCCCGATTCGAAGCTTGCGAAGGCCGCGAAAAAAAAGTTGAACGACAAAAGCTGACAATCGACATTAATCTCCTGTTACTTGTGCTCCAGCCGGTCGCTCAGCTTCGCGACTTCGATCTCCAGATCGCGTAACTGCTTGTTTATATCCGCGACATCTTCACGCAGCGCCATCTGCTTGCGCATGTCCGCGACATCACTCTGCAACTTGGAAAGATCGAGCGCGGTCCGGTCGCTGGTGGTGAGCCGGCTCGAAAGAGCGAACGCTAAGCTCACAACCATGCCGATCACCGAGAGCCATTGAAATAAGGGCACCCGTGCGTTGGCCAGATTGAACCCTTCTTGCGTGTTGTGATGTTCAGACATACATGCCTTCCGTCTTGTACTGCACCTGCCAGATAAAGGAGCGCAGGTGCTTTGACGAGTTCAAGTTAGTACGGCGTGGGGCGCGATGGGATGCGAACGCGCGTTGCGACAGGCCATTCAAGCGCGTGTAACCGCAAGCATGTCAACAAATTGCAGGATTTTTGAGGATTTTTTCAAATGTTGTGAACGCGCTACTCACCCCGCAGCACTTCCAAGGGCCGCTGATCGAGGATGCGAGCGCTGGCGAGCCAACCGGCAAGGTTTGCCAGCAGTGCCGTTGCCACGGCCGCCGCCAGGAGCGACAGCCAATTAAAGTCAAATGCAGCCTCGATGAACTTATCCGAGATGACACGGGTAAACAGGTTTGCCAGCACCGCGCCCACCAGACCCGCAATGGCGCCCAGAATGGTGAATTCAATCGAGAAGATGGCGCCGATGCGGCGCTTCGTGGCACCCAGCGTTTTCAGGATCGCTACTTCGCGAATCCGGCGATAACGCGTCCCAGCCACGCTCGAAGACAGAATGATGATGCCAGCCCCGATCGCGAACATCGCCAGGAACCGAATCACCAGCGCGACTTCATCGACTGCCTGCTGGATCCGGTCGAGCACATCGGCCAAATTCATCACCGTAACGGTGGGAAAGCTCTCGAAGATAGCTTCTTCAATCGCCGGGATTCGGGGCGGGTCTACATGAACAGCGCCGTAATAGACCACGGGTAAATTCAGTAGAGCGCCTTGCGGAAAGACGAGATCGTAACGGACCGCGGCACGGCGTTCGCGCCGAAAAACAGCCACCAGGGGAGCCGTCATCCGGCGTCCGGCAGCCTGGAACTCTACCATGTCGCCGAGCTTCAGATGGAAATCGCGCTGCGCCTGTTCCGAGACGGCGAGCTGCGGCGCTGTCGCCTCCGGCGGCCACCAGCGGCCTTCTTTTAGCTCGATCCCATACGGCAGAGCTTTGGCGGTTGTGATGCGAACCGTCTGCAACTGATTCTTTCGTTGGGCCGAAAGCGGCAGACGCTCGGTAGGAATCCCGTTCTTGGCCAGCATCCGCGAAACGATGTAGCCGGCCAACTCCAGCTTTCCCGTCACGCCCGGCTGAGACTCGATCAGCTTTGTCACTCCGGAGGCATTTCGCACGTCGAGCAGAAACAGATTTCCTTCACGGCCCGGTCCCTCGCGTTGCACCGCCCGTAGCACCGTGTGCTGCAACAAATACGTAGAGAGCGTGAACATGACGCCGACGCCGAGAGCCACCAACACGGAACGCGCCTGGTTTCCCGGCCTATAAAGATTGGCGAATCCGTGCCGGAACGAAGACGGAAGGCGGGCGCTCCAGGCCGCCACAACGCGGCGCATCGTCCAAAGCAAGAGCGCGGCTACTGCGCCGAGCCCCGCAATGCTCGCGGCGAGCCCGCCGATAAAGTACCACCCCATGCGCCACGAGCCGCACAACCAAATGGCAATGAACGCAAACCCAACCAAAATGCAGGCGGCTCCCACGAGCGCGGGAATTCGTTCCCGCCACTGTTTCCGGTTCTCGAGAGCGGCATCTGCCATGTTTCTCCGGAGCACCAGGCTGGGGCGGACGCCGCGAACGCTTAATAGCGGCGGGAGCGTGAACAACAGCGTCGCCAAAATCCCCAAGCTCAAGCCCTGCAAACTGAAGGACCAGTCCCAGGGCACCTGCGGAAGCAGAGAAAATACGCGCTGGATGAGCCAAGGAAAGGATTTCTGGACGATAGCTCCCACCGAAACGCCGATCACTCCTCCCAAAATCCCGAGCCACAAGGTTTGGATCAGGTAGATCTGCATCACCTGGCTCGCGCGGGCGCCCATCGCTTTCATGACGGCAATGGTGTCCATGCGCTGCTGCAGGTGCGAATACATGGCCATCGCGACGCCCAGCGCGCCGACAATCAAGGCAATTAGACTGATCAGACTTAGAAAGGTCGTGGTGTTGTCAATCGCCCTCCCCACGGCCGGGCTCCCCTCGCGGTAATCGCTAATGTACGCGTGCGGAAGCACCGCCTTTACCTCGGCTTTCAAAGCATCCAGATTGACGCCCGGCTTCAGCTTCAGCAGGAAGCGCTGGGCCGCCCGGCTGCCGAACTGAATCAATCCTGTCCGGCGCAATCCGGCCCGGCTCATCAGGACGCGCATACCGGGACCAAACCCGGAGGCCAGGCGATCCGGCTCCGCCAGAAGAGTTCCGCTGATCCGGAACGGCTTTCCGCCCAAGCGGATTTCCTCTCCTGGAGCCACTTTCAGCCGCATCAACAGCTCGGGAGTGACCACCACGGACGCGTCGTCCGGAATGAGGCTTTTCAGAGGGAGCGCAGGAGCGAGTCTCAGTGACCCGTAATACGGGTACACAGCGGGATCGACGGCCTTCACGGAAACCATTTGCGGCACCTGACTGTGCGGGGAGCCCGCCATGGAGACCGTCTCGGTTACTCGCGTCAGCTCGCCATAACGCTTCCCAATGCGGCGCATTGCCGTGAGTTGCTCCCGCGTTGGCAATGCCCAGATCTGAGCTTGCAGGTCCGCGGCGATCAACTGTTTGGCGTTGTGCAGCAGCATGCCTTTGAAGGCATAACCAAAGCCTTTGACTCCGCTCAACGCGGCGACCCCCACCGCCACGGCCAGGATGACGAACAGGAATTTCGCGGGCGTGGCGCGCAATTCACGCCAGGCAATGCGTGAGGCGGTTCCGGTGAACACGGTTAGCTCACCACCTCACTGGAAGTGAGCTCATCGGTGAGGACTTGACCGTCGCGAAGAGTTACAATTCGATCCGCGTACTCCGCCAACCGGCGGTCATGTGTAACCAGAATGAGAGTCGTGCGCTCTTCGCGATTGAGCTGCAGCAGCAGGTCCAAGACGTGCTGCCCGTTGACAGAATCCAGATTGCCGGTTGGTTCGTCCGCCATCAGAATCGGCGGCCGGGTAATAAACGCGCGGGCGAGCGCAACTCGCTGCTGTTCCCCGCCCGAAAGCTGTACCGGGTAATGACTGGCCCGGTTGCTGAGGCCGACACGCTCCAGCAACTGCCGGGCCCGCTGCCGCGGCTGCCCGTTGAACCCGCTCAACTCAGCCGGCAAAAGAATATTTTCTTCCGCAGTCAGCGTGGGGACCAACTGATAAGACTGAAAAACGAACCCAACCTTACGGCCGCGAATTCGCGCCAGCTCATTCTCCGCCAGATTCGTGATATCGATGCCGTCGAGAACCACGCTACCCGAAGTAACCGTATCGAGTCCGGCCAGCAGTCCGAGCAGAGTGCTTTTGCCGCTGCCGGATGCGCCCATGATAGCCAGGAATTGCCCCTGCGGAACGGAAAATGTGATATCGCGCAGGATTTCCACGCGAGCCGGTGGATTTTCGATGATCTTCCAGAGGTGGTTTACGGCAATGGCCGCGGTCTGATCTGTGCCTGCGTGCATGTCAATCTTGAATTGTGGCGAGACGGCGGTTTGCTTTCATTGTTGCAGCTTGTTTCTTCTGCGCGCTGGGCGCCATCGATTCGGGTTGCGGCTCCAACTCCTCCACTAAAGAACAACGTGTAGAAGCCCCCGCCAGTTCCACGCCTGCCGCAGCTCCTGCGCCCGCTCCCCCACAGCCGCAAGACAACCGTCCGGTCATCGTCGCCTTCGGCGATAGTTTGACCGCCGGCGTGGCGGGCAGAAGCTACCCGGACGACCTGCAAGATCTCCTGGACGAGCATGGATACCATTACCGGGTCGAGAACCAGGGAGTCAGCGGCGATACGACAACCGATGGGCTGGCGCGGATCGAGAACGTCATTACCGAACACCCCGCGCTGGTCCTGCTGGAATTTGGTGGAAACGACGGCTTGCGCGGAATCCCGGTGGAGGCCACGCGCAAAAATCTGGAGGAAATGATTGTCCGGCTCAAGCAGGCGAATATTCCCATTGTGCTGCTGGGAATTACGCTCCCGCCCAACTACGGGTCGGATTACATCAAACCGTTCACCGCGATGTATCCGGAGCTCGCCAAAAAATACAAGCTTGTGTTCATGCCGTTTCTATTGGTTCATGTGTACAAAACTCCCGGCATGATGCAGCCGGACGGGATTCATCCAAGCGGGGAAGGCAATAAGATCGTGGCGCGCGACGTGTTCGATTTGGTTAAGCCGCTGCTGAAACGGTAGAGATGCTTTGACGCTCGGCGTGCCCGCTTATCACAGTGATTCAGAGATCAGATCGAGTTCCTTAACACCCAGATAATCGTTCCAATTATGCGTGAGCAACGGCGCCCCATACAGAACGGCAGTGGCCGCAATCCAGGCGTCTGCCGTTTCGAGCCGGCGGCCAGCGCGACGGCTCGTGACTATAACCTGGGCCCATTTCAAGACCAAGTCATGTGATGAGGGAACAGTCACGAATCGAGCCAGAAAGATGTGCAACCAATTGACTCGCTGCGAGTTCCAGGTCGAGAGCAGCGCCCACTGCTCAGGTTCTGCCTCGGTCATGAATGAGATTAGCCATTGCCGGTCTTTAAGATGTGGCAAATAGAATTGCGAACGACTGTCGTTCTTAAACAGAAACGAGACTACATCGGTGTCGATGACGACTGGACTCATGCCGCCGGGTCAGTCTTCACATGGCCACGGGATTCCCGAAGCAGCTTAAGAAATTCATCGATCGACTCGTCTTCTGGCCAGAAGTTGCCGATCAACTCACGAGGACCCCTCGGAAAGGTAAGGCCTTGCTCGGCAATCAACTCCTCCACCGTAGGATGACCGTCGCGTAAGTACTTCTCGACTAAAGACATCTCAACCGAAGTGTAGCTCATAAATCCAATGAACCAACTCGCTACAATGAAGCGGAATTGCCCACCAACCCGCTAGATCTGACAGGTCGCGCCATCCTGGTCACCGGTGCATCGTCAGGAATCGGCCGCGACACCGCGGTGCTGCTGAGCGAATTGGGTGCGACGCTTATTTTGGTTGCGCGAAATGTGGAAAATCTGGAAAAAACCAGGAGTCAATTGCGCGGCGCCGGACACATCACGGCACAATTTGATGTCGCGGAAGCAAGCGGCCTCCCCACTCTTTTGAAGGAGCTGTCCGCGAAAACCGGCCCTCTGCACGGGATCGTGCACTGCGCAGGTGTGTATTCGATTCGCCTGATCCGGTCGCTCGATCTATCACAAATCGAACAGATGTTGCGAGTCAACCTGTCCAGCGCCATGCTGCTGGTGAAAGGCTTCCGGCAGAAAAGCGTGGCCGCCAAAGGCGGATCGGTGGTATTGCTTTCCTCGGCCGCTGCGGTGAAAGGACAAGCCGGCTTGTCGCTTTACTCGGCGAGCAAGGCAGCGCTCATCGGATTTGCGCGGTCGGCCGCCGTGGAACTGGCGCCGGAGGGACTGCGTGTCAACTGTATCGCGCCGGGCTGGGTGGAGACGCCCATGACAAGGGAAGCGCGAGAATCCATGCTGACAGACGAGCAGGCTAGTGCCATCGAGAAGGCCCATCCTCTCGGAATTGGTCATCCGCGCGATGTGGCGCACGCAGCCGCATTCCTCCTGGCGGACACCGGACGTTGGGTCACCGGAACGACGCTTGTCGTCGATGGCGGTTTTAGCGCCCAATGACCGCTATGGTAATTTGATTATTTGTTATCGCGGCCTTTGCTTTGCAGTGAGAAAATGTAGGTACACAGCCGCACAGATGTATAGCGGCTATTGTCTGAATTGATCGACTTCACGGTTTCTAATGTCGAGCATCTCGCTGCGCATTAGGCGCGCAGAAACTCCTTTCTATCGTTTTCTCAAGGCGTGCGCGTTAGTGGTGGTCAGACCGCGGGCGCCGCGAATTCCGCGGATACTCAAGCCGGCCGGACGTGCCGTGTATGCCTTTCACTTTGCAGTTATCGTCGCAACCAGAACGCTGATCACTGTCCTTTATCGCCACCCGCTGTTTCAATCCCGCTGCGCCAGCTTTGGCAAGAATGTTTCGATTGATGGCCTTCCTTTTATTTCCGGCCATACGGAAATTCACATTGGCGATGACGTATATCTCGGCGGAAAAATTGCGATCCACTCCGGCCGGATCCTGGAAGCTCCCGTCCTGAAAATCGGGAACCGCGCGCAGATAGGATGGAACACCAACATAACGGTGAACCAGGAAGTCATCATTGAAGACGATGCAATCGTCGCGTATGACTGCCGCATATCGGATAGCGACGGCCATCCACGGCAGGCCGATCTGCGCGCCCAGCACTGCCCGCCCGATCCGAAAGACATCCGGCCCGTGCGCATTTGCCGCAACGCGTGGGTTGGGAACGGTGCCCATATTATGAAGGGCGTAACCATAGGGGAAGGCGCCGTTGTTGGCGCAAATAGTGTGGTGATTAACGATGTCCCGCCCTATTGTCTTGCCCTGGGTAATCCGGCGGAAGTTTTCTTCCGCAATTATGGAAAACCGTCCGCTCCGAAACGCACAATAACAGTAGAAAAATGACAAGACAAGAGTTCTTAGAGAAGTTCGACGAAATGTTGGAGTTGCCTCCCGGAACGCTAAAGGGTCCGGAGGAGTTGGAGAACCTGGAGCAGTGGACATCCATGGCGATGATCGAGTTCATCGCGCTCGCCGATAGCAACAACGGCGCCAAACTTTCGCCCCGGCAGTTAGCTTCCGCTACCACCGTCGACGATTTGCTCAACTTAGCGAAGGTGTCGTGAAAGGACCCGCATGAGCCGGGTTCACGCCGCTATTGAGGCCATCGAATATCACCTTCCGGAAGCTGTCCTGTCCACTTCCGATCTGGCCAACGCCTTTCCGGGCTGGTCGGTTGAGAAGATCGACGAAAAGACCGGCATCCATGAACGGCATATTGCCGCGCCGGATGAATGCGCATCGGATTTGGGCATCGCCGCCGCGCGAAAGCTGTTTGACTCGGGTGTCTGCCGTCCGGAGGACGTCGACTTCGTCCTGTTTTGCACACAGAGCCCTGACTATTTTCTGCCCACGACCGCCTGTCTTGTTCAGGACCGGCTTGGCATTCCGACCTCTGCCGGTGCTTTGGATTTCAATCTGGGTTGCTCGGGTTTTATTTATGGGCTCGGCCTGGCGGAAGGCCTGATTTCTTCAGGGCAAGCCCGGCGGATCCTGCTGATTACTGCGGAAACTTACAGCAAATTCATTCACCATCAGGATCGAAGTGTGCGCACCATATTCGGAGATGGGGCCGCCGCCACTCTGATCGGCGCGCTAGAAGCTGACAGCGCGCCGCCGCTTGGCCCCTTCGTGTACGGGACGGACGGCAGCGGAGGACCCAACCTGATCGTTCCCACCGGAGCAGCAAGAGCGCCGCGCACCGCGGCATCGGGCTGCGCGCGTGAAGACGAGGCCGGCAACGTTCGCTCCGAAGACAACCTTTTCATGAATGGACCGGAAGTCTTCAACTTCACCATTTCAGCCGTGCCTCAGTGCGTCTCGTCCTTACTGGCGAAAGCGCAGATGGATGCCTCGACAATCGATCTATTTGTTTTTCATCAAGCGAATCGCTACATGCTCGAGCATCTGCGAAAGCGAATGAAAATCCCGCAAGAACGCTTCTACGTGCATATGAGCGATTGCGGCAATACAGTCTCTTCCACCATTCCCATCGCGCTGAAACATGCTCATCGGAACGGCCGCCTCCAGCCGGGAATGACGTGCGCGCTGGTTGGCTTTGGCGTGGGCTATTCCTGGGGCGGAGCGATCGTGCGCTGGACGGCGCGGCCGTAATCATCAATCTGTCCGCAGCGCCCGATACGGATCGATGGCGCTCGCGCGGCGCGCCGGAAACCAGGCGGCGAGCAACGCGGTCGGAAGCAAGATCGCGGTAGTCAATCCAAGCGCGACTGGATCCCAGGGCTGCACTCCCGGCAGCATGCTCGCAAGCAAATGCCCGCACCAGACCACGCCGATAAGCCCCGCTGCAAGCGCGATTAGATACAACGCAAAAGCGCGCAGCACGACCATTCGCACCACTTCGTTCTGCTGTGCGCCGAGCGCCATGCGGACTGCAATTTCACGTGTCTTTTGCATTACGGTATAGGAGAGCAGTCCGTATAACCCGGCCGCCGCAACGAGCAGCGCGAGCGCCGCAAACACGCTCAGCAGCATAGCCCCCAGGCGCCGGCTCTCTACCGACGCGGAGACAATCTCCTCCATGGTGGCGACGTGAAATATGGTCTGGGCCGGATCGACTCGCTGAATAATCCGCCGGACATCCTGCTGCAAATGGGCGGGAGATCCATTGCAACGTACGACGTAGGTCATAATCTGCTTCAGCAGAAATTGCGACCACAGCGTCGCGGGAGGTACTTGCCGGAAATCGAGATAAAGTTCCGGGTCGGATGGCTTGGCAAGTCCCACTTGTCGGCTGCCCCGAACGACTCCAACGATAGTGATTCGTTTAGACGCGGGATCGGTATCGTCAAAGGCGATTTGCTTTCCGACCGGATTCTCGCTGCCGAAATAGCGCTTCGCTAAGACATCGTTCACGATGGCCACGCGCGGCTGATTCAGGCTGTCGGTACGCGCAAAGAACCGGCCCTTAAGAAGCGGAATATCGAGAGCGCGGAAATAGTCTTCGCTGGCGGCGTTCAATTGGGCGCGCGGTGTGTTTTGCGGATTCGGTTTGGGACGTCCTGTAATGAGGAAGGTCGCGGAAGCGTGCCCGTTGCCGAGCGGCAGGAACGTGACGAAGCCGGCGGCCGTAACTCCCGGGATCTGCTCGATCTGATCCAGTTCGGGCCCGTAAATGGCAGTGGCAAAATTCTTACCCGCGGGCTCACTTCCGGAAACCGCGGTTTGCAGCGTAAGCACGTGCTCGGTCGAGAAACCTTTGTCAGTGTGCAGCAAATGATACAGCGTGCGCAGCAGCAGGCCCGAGCCGGAAAGCAAAACAATCGCGAGACTCAACTGAACGACGACCAGCACGTCGCGAAATTTCTGTTGACTGCGGCCGCTTGCGACGGCGCCGGCGGTTTCGCGCAGAGCGGTCTCGATATCCTGCCGCGCTGCCTGCCACACCGGCGCCAACCCGAACAGCAACGCGGAAATGCTGGCGACGGCCAACATCGCGAGGCAGACTTCCCAGCGCAAATCGATCTCTTCGACGCGCGGAAGCACGTGCGCGGCGAGACGTTTCAGCACGCCGAGAGAAATGGCAGCTAAGCCCAGACCCGCTCCGGTTCCGATCAGCGCGAGCAGCATGCTCTCCGTGAAGAGCTGCCGCGCCACACGCATCCGGCCCGCGCCCAAAGCGGCGCGAATCGCTATTTCGCGCTTTCGGCCGAGCGCGCGGGCAAGCTGCAGATTGGCAATATTGGCGCAAGCGATCAATAAAAGCAGCGCAACCGCTCCGAGCAGCGCAAACAGCGCCGGCCGGGCGTTTCCAGTTACCTGGTTTCGGTACAGCTCCGCCTGGATGCCCATGCCTTTGTTGTCATCGGGGTAAGCCTTCGCGAGCTGGCTTGCAATGACTTTCAGTTCGGCTTGCGCGGCGGCGAGTGTCACATAGGGCTTCAGCCTGCCGATAACCGTCAGGTACTCTGTGCCGCGCTTGGTGAGGTCGGCGGCGGGCTGCAGCGGAACCCAGAAATCGCTGTCACGAGAGGGAAATGCGAAGCCGGCCGGCATTACACCCGAAATGGTGCACGCTTTTCCATCCACTGTGAGAACTTGGCCCAGAACCCGCGGGTTCGCGGAGAGATGTTCGCGCCAGAAGCGCGCGCTCACTAACACACTGCAAGGTTTGCCGAACTGGTCCTGGTTCCCCGCGTACGGACGGCCCAGCATCGGCTGAACGCGCAACACGTCGAAGATCGCGGCATTTGCCGTCGTGCCGGAGCTGTGCAACGCCTCTCCATCCGGCAGCCGGAGAGACGCACTGACCTGATAGTACGCAGCCAGCGCCGAGAACGACCGGCCCTGCGCCTTCATCGCGAGAAAATTCGGTAAAGACGTGGAGCCGGTATTACCGTCCGGCTGAACAGACTGGATGTATACAAGCTGGTCGGATTGGGGATAGGGCAAGGCGCGCAGCAGGACTGAATCGATCACCGTGAACATCAGCGCATTCGCCCCGGCACCGAGAGCCAGAGTGAGAACCGCAACCGCGGTAAAACCGGGCTTGCGCAGAAGCTGCCGGATTTCGAAGCGGATGTCCTGAAAAACGCTCTGCATAAAGGTAACTTACAGGCACGCGGTGGGCCAAGCATCGGCGGTCGCATCTGTTTCAAGAATTGCGAAATAATTCCGCCCCAATTCCCTCAACAACTTACGTTCGATTTTTGAGCCCGCCCGTACGGTCCGCGTGCGACGCTCGCGGCGTATGAGGCTCAATCTTTCTCAATACAGTCTGCCTTCTGAAAAACTCGCGCTTTCGTCCGAAAGCCCGGACGCCTTGGACACGCTCAAAGCCAAACTGCGCTCCGAACACCAGCCGGTGAATGAAACCGAGGAAATCCTGGTCAACGAAATGGCCGAGCAGTTCTGGCGCTTGCGCCGCGCCCGTGTCTTGGAAACTTCGCTCCTCGATTCCGACCAGGTCCTGATCCCGCATCTGGCCGCTATCCAGCGCATGATGACCTCCGCCGAACGCGGTTTCCACAAAGCCCTTGCCGTTTTACGCCAACTGCAAAAGGACCGTGG
>Ga0070739_10001607_pt1 | contig 33071 bp, 31 predicted proteins | sample Coa_R1_7_FD_66445 | JGI IMG/M metagenome (GOLD analysis project Ga0070739, IMG submission 66445) | Surface soil microbial communities from Centralia Pennsylvania, which are recovering from an underground coalmine fire - Coalmine... | ecosystem: Environmental > Terrestrial > Soil > Unclassified ...
CTGCGCGAGGCCGGTTGGATCGCGGGCGACGGGCGGCGCGGGACGCGCGTCGCCTCCGCGGTGCCGAGCGCCGACCGGCGGGGCCATCGGCGCGCGCTGCGTGACGCCGTGACGCATCTCATCACCTCGCTCTCGCACCGGGGATTCTCGGCCGGCGAGATCGCCGACGAGCTCCACCGCGCGGCGCACGACTTACCCTGAGGGGGCGGCGGGACGCCGATTCGGTGCGGGCCGGTTCGGGGATGAAGCACCGTCGGGCCGGATCGGCCCGGCGCGCCCGTCATTTCGAGGAGCTAGGCACACAACGATGACCGACGACGAAGTTCGTCCTTACGTGGGCAAGCCGGTCCGGCTGACGCTGGACGACGGCCGCGTCCTCGCCGGGACGCTGCACGAAGACCAGGGGCACGGGCACGGGCACGGACACTACACCGTCGTCTCCGACCCGGTCCGCGAAGGCGGCCAGCCGGTGCGCGAGACGATCCACGGCGCGGAGCGGATCACGACCATCGAAGACGCCTCCGACGATCCGGCGGCGGTGGAGTAGGGGCCGATGATCGACGATCTCGGCCTGCTCGCGGCGCGGCTCGCGCTCGGGCTGAGCTATGCCTCGCACGGCGCTCAGAAAGCGTTCGGGTGGTTCGACGGCCCCGGCCCGCAGGGCGCGGCGGGCTTTCTGGAGAGCCTCGGCTTCAAGCCCGGCGCGACGTACGCCGCGCTCGCCTCCTACGGCGAGATCACGGCGGGACTCGCGATCGCCGCCGGCGCCGGCGGACCGATCGGCCCGGCGATGGTCCTCGCCAACATGCTCGTCGCGCAGACCAGCGTGCACGCCAAGAACGGCTTCTACGCCGGCAAGAACGGCATCGAGGTCGGCCTGCTGTACGCGACCGGCGCGCTCGCGCTCGCGTCGTCCGGCTACGGTGCGCTCTCGCTCGACCGCGCGCTCGGCGTGCACGACAAGCTCGCCCACCCGCTGCTCAAGACGCTGGCGATCGCGGGCGCGCTCGCGGGCGGCTTCGCCGCGCTCGGCCAGCGCAAGACGGGACCGCCGCCGGGGACGCTCGCCGAGCCGACGATCAAGGGCGAGCGCAACGGTCAGGCTTCGCCGCAAGCCGCACCCGCGTCGTAAAGCGGCAACATGAAGACGGGCCGGGGATCGCTCCCCGGCCCTTCTCGTTTCGCGCGCGCGCCGCTACGGCGTCGATGCGGCGGGATCCATCCCGACGGTGCTGTGCCGTCGCCCGTAGCCGAGATACAGGATCATCCCGACGGCGAGCCAGATCACGAAGCCGAGCCACGGCAGCGGGATCCCCCATGCGCTGATGCTCCCTTCCTTCAGATAGAAGATCAGGAACAGCGCGGCGAGCGCCGAGCAATATGGCACGACGTACGGACCGAACGGGACTTCGAAGCCGCCGCGCAGCTCGGGATGCCGCTTGCGCAGCACCGGAAGCGCGAGCGAGACGAGCACGAACGCGGCCAGCGTCCCCATGTTCGTGAGCGAGCCGACGAAGTTGATGTTCGTGAACGCCGCCGCGATCGCGATCAGGATCCCGAAGAAGATCGTCGAGAACGCGGGCGTGCGGAAGCGCGGGTGGACCGCGGTGAACCAGTCGGGGATCAGCTTGTCGCGTCCCATCGAGAAGATGATGCGGCTCTGCCCGAACATCATGACCAGCAGCACCGTGGTCAGCCCGGCGATCGCGCCGAGCGAGATGATGAACGCGGCCCAGCCCATCCCGGCGTGGATGACGGCGTACGCGACCGGCGATGCGACGTTGAGCTGGTTGAACGGCACCATCCCGTCGAGCACGATCACGACCAGGATGTAGAGCACGGTGCAGATCAGCAGGCTCGCGATGATCCCGAACGGCAGATCGCGGGACGGGTTCTTCGCCTCCTCGGCGGTGGTCGACACCGCGTCGAAGCCGATGTAGGCGAAGAAGATGAACGCGGCGCCGCCGAACACGCCCGCCCAGCCGAATGGGAAGTATCCGCCCGCGCCGGTGGCCGGTCCGGCCGGCAGATGGTAGTTGGCCGGGTCGATGTGCCCGACGCCGATCACGATGAAGAAGATGACGACGCAGATCTTCACCGCGACGATGACGGCGTTCACCGTCCCCGACTCGCGGGTCCCCTTCACCAGCAGCCCGGTGATGATGAGGATGATGACCGCCGCGGGGACGTTCAAGATCCCCGGCGTCGGATCGAACGGCGAGTGCACGAGCGACTGCGGCAGATTGATGTGCACCGTCTGCAGCAGGTTGGTGAAATAGCCGGACCATCCGATGCTCACCGTCGCGGCGCCGAGCCCGTACTCGAGGATGAGGTCCCAGCCGATGATCCAGGCGAGCAGCTCGCCGAAGGTCGCGTAGGCGTAGCTGTACGCGCTCCCCGCGATCGGAATCTTGCTCGCCACCTCGGCGTAGCACAGGGCCGCGAGCGCGCTCACGATCCCGGCGACGACGAACGAGATCGTGATCGCCGGTCCCGCGCGCGTCGCCGACGCGACGCCGGTCAGCACGAAGATCCCGGTCCCGATGATCGCGCCGATCCCCATCGCGGTCAGCGACCACGGGCCCAAGGAGCGCTTCAGCCCATGCTGAGCATCGCTGCCCTCGGCGAGGATTCGCGCGAGCGGCTTCACACGGTTTGTCACAAACGGGTCACCCTTTGGCGAGAGTGGCGAGGATCCGCTTCTCGGACTCGGCGGCGGCCGACGCGATCGCGGTCAAACGCTCGTTCTGTGCGCCGACGGTCGCCGGGTCCTTGAGGAAGCGGTGGTTGATGCGTACGTTCGCAACGCTGGCCGCGAACGCCGCTCGGAAAAAATGCGTCGCGCACTCGACGTCGCTTTCCAGGTGCGCGTTGTCCAGTGCCGCCGTCGCCTCGGCCAGCGCGAGCCCTTCGGCGGCGAGCCCGGCCGCCTCGAGCGGCGCCTGGGCGGCGCCCGCGAGCGCGGCCTGCAGGGCGGCGGTCCGAGCGGCCTTCTCCTCGGCGGTCGTCTTGGGGAGCGCCTGCGCGCCGACCACCCGCTCGTAGGCCGCCTCGTCGAGCGGCCGCGCCGCCTCGAAGCGCGAGCGCAGCGCGTCGGCCTGCTCGGCGAGCCGGAGCGCGTGCTCGCGCCGCTCGGCGTGGCGGGGGCTCCCGGCGGTGATCCGGGCGACCATCGCGCACAGCGCGGCGCCCATCGCGCCGACCAGCGTGGCGGCGCTGCCCCCGCCCGGCGTCGGATCGGACGAGGCGAGCCGGTCGAGGTATGCATCGATTCCGTTCACGCGGCGGTCTACCAGGGACGGATCACCGACGCCTCGCGGCGAACGGATTCGGTCGTCGCCGTTTGAGCTGGTTTCAACAAGCACGGTCGCCGATTTTCCGACAACGACAACCAAGGAGCCATACGTGCAAACTCTCGAGAAGGCGCGCGGGGACGTTCGCGACCTCGCGCTCGCCGACGCGGGCAAGTCCCGCATCGAGTGGGCGGCGACGTTCATGCCGGTCCTCGCCCAGATCCGCGACCGCTTCGCAGCCTCCAAACCGCTCGCCGGCGTGCGCATCGGCGCTTGCCTCCACGTCACGACCGAAACCGCGAACCTCATGCTCGCCCTGCAGGCGGGCGGCGCCGAGATCGCGCTCTGCGCCTCGAACCCGCTCTCGACGCAGGACGACGTCGCGGCCGCGCTCTGCGCGCACTACGGAATCCCGACGTACGCGATCAAGGGCGAGGACGAGAAGACCTACTACGGCCACATCGAGTCCGTGATCGCCAGCCGGCCGCACATGTCGATGGACGACGGGTGCGACCTCGTGACCACGATCTACACGAAGCACAACGAGCTGCTGCGCGAGATGATCGGCGGCTGCGAGGAGACCACGACCGGCGTCATCCGCCTCCACGCGATGGAGAAGGACGGCGTGCTGCCCTACCCGGTGATCGCCGTCAACGACGCGCTCACCAAGCACATGTTCGACAACCGCTACGGCACGGGACAGTCGACGCTCGACGGCGTGATCCGCGCGACCAACGCGCTCGTCGCCGGCTCGACCGTCGTCGTCGTGGGCTACGGCTGGTGCGGGCGCGGCGTCGCCTCGCGCGCCAAGGGGCTCGGCGCCCACGTGATCGTCACCGAGATCGACCCGCGCAAAGCGCTCGAAGCGAAGATGGACGGCTTCGAGGTGATGCCGATGGCGCAGGCCGCGAAGCTCGGCCACATCTTCATCACGGTCACCGGCAACTACCACGTGATCCGCAAGGAGCACTTCGAGTCGATGCGCGACGGCGCGATCGTCTGCAACTCCGGGCACTTCAACGACGAGCTCGACCTCGACGCGCTCGAGGCGCTCTCGACCGGGAAGACGGTCCCCCGTCCGTTCGTCGAGGCGTACGCGCTGCGCAACGGGCGCACGGTCCGCGTCCTCGGCGAGGGCCGGCTCATCAACCTCGCCGCCGGCGAAGGCCACCCCGCCGCGGTGATGGACATGTCGTTCGCGAACCAGGCGATGGCCGCGGCATACCTCGCCCAGAACTACAAGAGCCTCGAGAAGAAGGTGTACTCGGTTCCCGATCACATCGACGAGGAAGTGGCGCAGCTCAAGCTCGCCGCCTTCGGGATCACGATCGATACGCCGACGCCCGAGCAGCTCAAGTACATGGCGTCGTGGAGCGAGGGCACGTGATGGCCGGCGCCGCGCAGCTACCGGAGGGACGCAGCTGATGGCATACCGTCGTCTGTTCACCTCGGAGTCGGTCACCGAGGGCCATCCCGACAAGGTCGCCGACCAGATCTCCGACGCCGTCCTCGACGCGATCCTCAAAGACGATCCGCAGGGACGCGTCGCGTGCGAGACGTTCGCGATCACCGGCCAGATCCACATCGCCGGCGAGATCACGACGAGCACCTACGTCGACATCCCGAAGATCGTCCGCGAGACGATCAAGGAGATCGGCTACGACCGTTCGGCCGTCGGCTTCGACTACGAAACCTGCGGCGTCAGCGTCTCGGTCGACGAGCAGTCGCCCGACATCGCGATGGGCGTCGACCAGTCGCTCGAGGTCAAGGAGACCGGGAAGCACGATCCGTTCGAGCTGACCGGCGCCGGCGACCAGGGGATGATGTTCGGCTTCGCGTGCCGCGAGACGAAGCAGCTCATGCCGCTCCCGATCACGCTCGCGCACGACCTCACGCAGCTCCTCGCCGCCAAGCGCAAGAACGGCGACATCTCGTTCCTGCGCCCCGACGGCAAGTCGCAGGTCACGGTCGAGTACGACGGGCACAAGCCCGTTCGCGTCGACGCCGTGGTGATCTCGACGCAGCACGACCCGGAGATCCCGCTCGACCTCATCCGCCGCCAAGTGACGGAGCAGATCATCGATGCCGTGATCCCCCGCGGGCTCCGCGACGAGCACCTCAAGATCTACGTCAACCCGACCGGGCGGTTCGTCATCGGCGGGCCGAAGGGCGACGCCGGCCTGACCGGGCGCAAGATCATCGCCGACACGTACGGCGGGATGGCGCGTCACGGCGGCGGCGCGTTCTCCGGGAAGGACCCCACGAAGGTCGACCGCTCGGCGGCGTACGCGGCGCGCTACGTCGCGAAGAACGTCGTCGCCGCGGGGCTCGCCGAGCGCTGCGAGATCCAGGTCGCCTACGCGATCGGCGTCGCGCACCCGGTCAGCGTCCTGGTCGAAACCTTCGGCACGAACGCGATCCCGGAAGAGAAGATCGCGCAGCTCGTCAAGGCGCACTTCGACCTGCGTCCGGCGGCGATCATCCACCACCTCGACCTGCGCCGCCCGATCTACAGGCAGACGGCGGCGTACGGCCACTTCGGACGGCCGGAGCTCGACCTGCCCTGGGAGCGGCTCGACAAGGCGGAGGCGCTCCGCGCCGACTCCGGGCTCCGCGGCGAGGTCGACCGCGAGCTCACCCCGATCACGGCCTAAGAAGCCGTCCGGAACCGGCCCGGAGGCCGTCCGAACGGGCCGAAGCGCGCGAAGCGCCGGGAAACCGGCGCTTCGTTGCTTTCGAGGGAACGGACGGCGGCCCGGACGCGTTACCTCGGCGACCCCACCATGAGGTATTCGATGCTCCGTAAACCAGTTCTGGCGCTGGCCGCCGTCGTGTTCGGGGCACTGCCCCTCGCGGCGTCGGCGCAGTACAACGGCGACACGCTGCTCCCGTCCCAGGTCGTCGTCACCGGGCGGCTCGAGCAGACGATCGACAGCAAGTACGCGCAGGTCGGCGACCCGTTCGTCCTCGACACGGTCCCGCCGTATCCGGCCGACGACCCGCGCTATCAGGGAGCGCGCGTCTACGGGCACGTCGCTCGCGTCGAGCGCGCGAACGGCACGCATCGCGGCCGGGTCGACCTCGCGTTCGACCGCATCACGCTCGCCGACGGCACGACGGCCTCGCTCACCGGGACGGTGCTCTCCCTCGACGTGAAGCAGAACGGCAACTCGAGCGCCCGCGGGCTCGTCGGCGCGATCGTCGGGCAGATCGTCGGAAACTACATCGGCAAGCACATCGGTACCGACGTCGGCGGCGCGGTCGGCGCGATCGGCGGCGCGATCTACGCCGGCAACCTCGGCACGAACGTGAACATCGGCCAAGGGACGACGGTCGCGATGAAGACGACGCAGCCCTCGACCATCCTCTCGCGCCGTCAGGGCTACGGCGGCGGATACAACGGCGGCTACAACAACCAGCCTCCGCCGCCGCCCCCGCCGTCCTACTCGCAGGGTGGGCCGACGCCGTACCCGACCCCGTATCACTGACGCTTTCGTCTCCGCGCAGACGAGCACGGCGAGGCACCGCTCCGGCGGTGCCTCTTCTTTTTTTCGAGCGGGAACGGCGAACGGCTCAGGACACCGCCGTACGCAACGAGACGTCACGGCGCGTCCGAGCCCCGGTTTTCGCGAAGATCGAGGCGAGGTGCGTCTCGACCGTCTTTTCGGAAACGGCGAGCCGGTCGGCGATGGCACGATTCGTGAGGCCGTGCGCGACGAGCTCGGCCACCTCTCGCTCCCGCGTCGTGAGCGCGTTCGCCGAACGGCCGAGCCGGTTGCGCGGCGTGAGCTCGTCGCGCAGCCGGCGCGCGTCGGCGAGCGCACCGCCCGCCTCGAACAGCTCGAGCGCTTCGCGTTTCTTCCCGGCGAGGGCGAGCGCGTGTCCCTCGAGCTGCCGGAAATCGAACGCCCGCAGCTCGTCGGCCGCGACCGCGGCCGAACGCTGCAACGCGTCCGCGTCGTTGAATCGGGCGGCGACGATCGCGTCGAAGAATTCGCGGAACGCACGCGCATACGGCGTGAACCAGCCGGCGATCGGCGCCCGCGCCGCCGGGATGTCGCTCTCGTCGCCCAGCATCGCCACGGTCAGCATCGAGCACGGCGACCAGTCGGTGCTGCGCAGCCGTTTCGCCGACAAACGGCGTACTGCGCGGCGCAGCACCTCGCGTGCCTCATCGATCCGTCCGCGGCTCGCGAGGTATTGCGAGAACGCGCCGGAAAGCGGAAAATATCGTTCCGGCGTGCCGTCACGAAGCAGCGCTTCCAGTGCGAGGACGTCGACGACGTCGGCGATCAACTGCTCGTCGCCGGTGGCGAGCCCGAGAAACAGCCCGACGCGACCCGTGATGACGACGATCGTCGGATGATCGAAGCGGCGCGCATCGGCGAGCACGTCGCGGATCAGGGCGTTCGACTCGGCATAGCGGCCGCGCATCAGCGCCATCTCGCTCTGGAAGGCGAGGCTCAGCGCGCGCTCCGTCGTCGCGTGCCGCGCCGCGGCGCCGGCGGCCGCCGTCGCGAACGCCGTTTGCGCGCATGACAGCCGGCCGCTGAGCGAGAGCACCATGCCGAGCTCGAACTGGGCCGCGGAGGCGGCCTCCGAGCTGCCCGCGTCGTGCGCGAGACGAACGGCGTCGTCCTGTGCGGCGATCGCGTCGTCGTAGCGCCGCTGCATCAGCAACGCATACGCGCGCGCGTTGTGCAGCGCGATCGACGCCGGCACGTCCGCCGCGCTCGCCGCGATGCCCTCGTCGCACGCGCCGACCGCCGCCTCGAAGCGTCGCTCGGCGATCGCCGTCTCGGCCAGTCCGATGCAGCGTCGAGCGCGGAGACGCGGCTCGGCGACGCCCTCGAGAACGCGGCACATCTCGGCGATCGTGTCGAGGCGCGCTTCGTCGGCACCGGCCTGTCCGTAGGCGTCGGCGAGGATCAGAAGCGTCTCGGCGATCACGCCGGCATCGTCGTGCGAACCGGCCGCAGTGAGCGAGCGACGCGCCCACTCGATCGCCTGATCCGGATATCCCGCCGCAAGGCAGACGCGCGCCAGCGTTCGCGCAAGCCGGATCGCGTCCGCATCGTCTTCGCGCAGCACCGAGAGGGCGCGTTCGTAGTGCTCGATCGCGAGCTCCAGGGCGAGGCTCGCGAGCGCTTCGCCGGCGGCTGCTTCGTTGTAGCGCACGGTCGCCTCGCGATCGCCGCAGCGGTGAGCATGGTATCCGAGCAGCGCGGCGGGCGCGCGAACGGTCGAGCGCTCCAGAACGGCAAGGACCCGCGCGTGATGCCGGCGGCGCTCGGCGGCGAGCATTTCGCCGTAGACCGTCTCGTGGATCAGCGCGTGGTGAAATCGGAAAACGCCGTCGTCGTCGGTCTCGTCGACCAGTCCCGCGCGCACCGCTTCACGAAGCGCGCGATGGACCGCCTCTTCCGGCGCCCCCGTGCATTCGCTCAGCAAGGCCGGCTCGAACGTTCGGCCGATCACCGCGGCGACACAGAGCAGGTCGTGCGCATCCGCCGAGAATGCCGACAACCGCTCCCGCACGGTGAAGGCGACCGTCGCGGGGACATGCGCCGCGGCATGACCGTCGCGCGCCGGGTCGAGCGCTTGCCGAACGAGCTGCTCCGCGAAGAGCGGGTTGCCTTCGGCGCGCCTCGCGATGGCCGCGCGCGCTCGCGTTCCGAGCCGCCCGCCCGCCACGTCGCGGACGAGCGCGTCGCACGCGTCGGCCGATAGCGGCCGCACCTCGATCACCGCGGCATCGTCGAGCCGCTCGAACCGCGCGGACACCGCCTCGCGCGCATCGTATGACGCGGCCGGTTCGCGGCGTTCCGCCGCGACGATGAGCAGCGGCTTACCGCGGGCGCCCGCGACGATGTGGTAGAGCAGATGGTAGGTCCCGACGTCCGCATTCTGGAGGTCGTCGACGATCACCGTGACGGGCGCTTCGCCGGCGACCTGCCGGAAGAGGTGCGCGACCGCGTCGAAGAACGTGCGCCGGTCGGCCGCCGTCGGCGCGCGGTCGCGGGCGTCGACGCCGACGATCAGCTCGACGACCTTGCGCAGGTCGGGGCGAGCTTTGAAGAGCGCGGGCCGCGTCCGCGACCATGCCTCGGCGACGGCGACGATCGGTGCGAAGGGCGAGCACGCGTAATCGAGCGCCGCCGTCATGATGACGTGCGGATCGTCGCGGCGCACCGCGGCGGCGAACTCCGCGAGCAGCCGCGTTTTTCCGATTCCCGCAGCGCCGCGAACGAACACGATCCCGCTCCGGCCGCCGCGGGCATCGGCGTGGCGTAGACGGAGCTCCTCGATCAGCTGGTCCCGACCGACGAAGCGGTGAGCGCGCCGCATGAGCGTTGCGTGCAGTGTACTACAACGCACGTGCGCGAGCAACGCGACGCGCGAACTCTCAGGGGCTCACGGCGAACCGTCAGGGTGTCGCCGCTGCACCGCTGGGGTCCGCCCGCGACGGCTCACCGCTATCATCCCGGCATCGAACCGCGGCGATCGTCTCCGCGGAGCTCGTTCCAGGAGAGATGCTATGTTGAAGTTGTTCGTGTCGTGCGGTTGCCTGGCCGTCGCGCTGTGCGCGCAGCTGCCCGTGAATGCGGCCGCCGCGGCGGGCGACGCCCCGCGATCCACGCGAAGCTGCGCTCGGGATGCCGACGCCGCAATGTCCCGGCCGGTGCCGCCCGACGTTCCGGCGATCGTCCGCGAGATGCGGAGCGAGACGGTCGGAACCGCGTTGGTGAAGGTCGATCTCCTTCCGTCGGGAGCGCTCGCAAACGCGTCGATCTACAAGTCGACCGGAAACCCGTACCTCGATCGCGCCGCGCTGACCGCGATACGGCTGAGCGGCTTCCGGCCCGAGGTACGCGACTGCACCGAGATCGGCGGCTCCTACCTCGTCACCGTCGCGTTCGACTGACCTCCGGCCCGCGGCCGGGTGTGCGCGGCACCGGCGTTCCGAGCTCGGCGGTTACCGCGGCGTCGCCGCCGAGCCCGATGTCCGAACGGTGATCTCGTCGATCGTCACGCGCTTGCCGTTCTTCACCTCGGAGAGCGAGACGACGGCGGCGGTCGTGTCCCCGTTCGGATCGAATCCGACCTTGCCGATCGGCGAGTCGAAATCGGCCGTCGCCGCCACGTTCGCGAGCACGGCGGCGCGCGTGGGCATCCTGCCGCCGTTCCGCGCGATCGCGTTCTCGATCGCGGCGATCTCGATCTTCGCCGCCGTGTAGGCGTTCGCGGAATACGGGCCGGCGGACGCCTTGAAGCGCGCGCCGTACGCCGCGACGAACGCCTTCGCCGCAGGCAGCTTCTCGACGTCCGGGGCCGCGGCGGTCATGTAAACGCCGTTCGCCTCGTCACCGGCCAGCTGCTCGAACCCGGCGTCGGAGATCCCGTCGCCGCCCACGAACGGTGTGGAACGCATCCCGGCGTCCGCCATCTGCTTGCGCAAGAGTGCGCCGCCGGTCGGCGTCGTTCCGCCGAACACGAGGACGTCCGGGTTCGCCGCCTTGATCTTGGTCAGCAGCGCCGTGAAGTCTTGTTGGTTCCGCGTGATGTGCTCGTGACCGAGCACCGTCCCGCCCATGCGACGGAACTCCGCTTCGACGACGTCCGCGAGCCCTTTCCCGTACGTCTCGTTGTCGTCGACCAGATACATCCGTCTCGCGCGCAGGCGCGTACGGGCGACGCGCGCGATGACCGCTCCTTGGTTCGCGTCGCGGGCGCACAGGCGAAAATAGGTTCGCAGCCCCGGGTGCGCCGTGCGCAGCGCGCGCGCCGGCGCGCCGACCGTCAGGCCGTCATTCGTGCTCGACGGTGAGATCTGCGCGAGCTGCGCGGCGTTCGTGAGCGGTATCTCGGCCTTCGCGACGTTCGAGTTGAACGGGCCGATCATCGCGAGCACGGCCTGATCCTGGACGAAGGTCTTGACGTTCTGCGCGCCCTGAGCCGGGTCGTGCGTGCCCTCCACGGCGTCGTCCAGAACGACGAGCTCGAGCGCATACGCTCCGCCGGCGAAACGGTGCGTCTTCGCCTCCTCGAGCGCGAGCACCACGCCGTTTTCGGTCGGAATGCCGAAGGCGGCTTCGCCTCCGCTCAGCGGCAGGTCGACGCCGATTTTCACCGTCCTCGCGCCGGCTTCGCCGGACCGACCGTTGCAGGCGACGAGAGCCGCGGCCAGCGCGACGAGGGCCGCGTGTGCCGCGGAAAGCACGGGCGAGCGGCGGTGCCGCACGCCCGCCGGCCGGCTCCGTGTTTTCCGAGTGGAGCTGGTCATCGTCATCCGCCCAACGATTCTCGCCGTGCCGCGTCCGCGAACGAAAGACCGTCCGACGCGCGCCGCTCCGCGCGAGAGCGGATTTCGACGAGCCGGCGGAGGCGGCGCTGTCGACCAAGCGTCGCCGAGACGGTCTTTCGCGCTCGCGCACCGCCCGGGCGCACGGCGCGTGGGGGAGGTCGTTCACTCCGCCGGTGATGGTGCGACGGTCCGGAGCACGGGCACGACCCCGGCGAGGATGACGAGCGTGCCGGCGAACCACGCCGCTCCGGGGACGCCGTGCGCGATTCCGACCGCGAAGATCGCGGTGAAGAGCAGCGGGCCGATCATCGCGCCGACCCCGCGAATGGAGCCGATCGCGCCTTGCAGCTCACCCTGTTCCTGCGGCGTTACCCGCCGGCTCATCATCGCCTGCGCCGCCGCGTGCGCGAGCCCCCACAGCGAGAGCGGCACGATGCAGAGGAAGAACAGCCAGGTGGAGGGCGCGGCGCCTCCGATGATGAGCGCCGCCGCGCCGAAGCCGAGGCCGGCGAACAGCGCGGCGCGCTCGCCGAAGCGCTTCACGAACGGGCCGATCACCAGCATCTGCGAGGCGGAGGAGCAGACTCCGAGCACGGCGAGCGAGATCCCGGTCATCCCGGGCTGCCAGCCGTAGCGGTACGTCACGTAGAGCACCCAGGTCGACTGCATGACCATGCCGGCCGTCATGCTGAAGAAGAGCATGAGCGCGACCGCGGTGAGCTCGGGATGCGTGCGCAGCAGGCGCAGCGAGCCGATCGGGTTCGCCTTCGCCCACGCGAAGCGCGCGACGCGTCGCTCGCGCGCGAGCGACTCCGGCAGGACGAACGCGCCGTAGACGCCGTTGATCAGGCTCAGCGCGGCCGCGACGAAGAACGGCGCGCGCGGATCGAGCTGCCCGAACACACCGCCGATCGCCGGACCGACGACGAACCCGAGCCCGAACGCAGCGCCGATCATGCCGAAGCCGCGCGCGCGGTGCTCCGGTGCGCTGACGTCCGCCACGTACGCGCCGGCGACCGTCGCGGTCGCCGACGTCACGCCGGACACGACGCGCCCGGCGAGCAGCCACCACAGCGCCGGCGCGAGCGCCATCACCATGTAGTCGAGCCCCATGCCGAGATTCGAGAGCACGATGACGGGCCGGCGTCCGAAGCGGTCGGAGAGCACGCCCAGCACCGGCTGCCAGACGAACTGCATCAGCGCGAAGACGGTGCCGAAGACGCCCACGATCCCCGCCGCGCGCGCCACGTCGCCGTGCAAGAAGCGCTCGACGAGCGGCACGAACACGGGCGCCATGACGCCCAGGGCGATCATGTCGAGCGCGACGGTGACGAACACGAAGACGACCGCCGCGCGGCTCGCGCCCCGCGCGACCGCGGCGTCCGAAGCCGGCGCGGCGGCGGTAGTTTCGGCGGCATCGGAGGTCGTCATCGTCGCCTCTCCGGCTCGGGGATCGCGTCCAAGGCACCGATCCAGATCTCGACCGCGCGGTCGACCCGGGCGCGGTCGCCCGTCGTCAGCAGATCGAGCAAGAATCCGCGATAGCCGGCGAGCAAGACCGTCGCGACGGCGCGCGCTTCCCGCTTCGGATACCGCTTCCCGATCTGCCCCGCCGCGATGTACGCGATCCAGTCGTCGACGGCGTTGCGCAGAAAGTCGCCGTAGCGCTCCGGGGCCTGCAGCGCGAGCCCGTACACCTCGAAGAAGAGGCGGAAGACCCGCTCGTGCTCCGGCGCGCTCATCAGCTTCCAAGCGGCGCGCACGGTCACCGCGTACGTCGCCGCGTCGCGCGGCAGCGTGTCGAAGACCATGCGCTGGCGCGCGCGCAGCCGCGCGAGCACCTCGCCGATCAGGTTCTCCTTGGACGTGAAGTAGTACAGCAGTACACGGGGACTCGACTCGACCGCATCCGCGAGCGGCCGCAGCGAGAGATCGGCGAGCCCGTTCTCCGCCACGTAGTCGGTGATCCGCTCGAGAAGGTCAGCGCGGCGTCGGTCCGCGCCCCGTGCCATAGCCGCACTCTAGCATATTGAAACAGTCGTTTCAAGTAGGTGTCAGGACTGGGCGCCCACGTTTTTCGCGCCGAGCCAGTGGGCCATCGCGTGCAGCTGGTCGCGAAGCGGGGCGGCGACCTGGCCCTTGCGGATGCCCGGCTCCACGTGCGTCGCGATCGCGCGCAGGATCCCGCGCTGGCGGTCGTGCTTGAGGTCGACGCGCGCCACGAGCCGCTCGCCGAAGAGGAAGGGCAGCACGTAGTATCCGTGGACGCGCTTGTGCTGCGGCGTGTAGATTTCGAGGCGGAAGTCGAAGTCGAACAGCTCGCGGGTGCGCGCGCGCTCCCAGATCAGCGAGTCGAACGGCGAGAGCAGCGCACACGCTTCGACGCGGCGGGGGATCCGCGCGTCGCGCGCGAGGTAGCGCGTCCCGCGCAGCCCTTCGACCTGCACCGGCACGACGTCGCCCGATTCGACGAGGCTCGCGAGCGCGGCGCGCGCGTCGGCCACGTCGAGCCGGAAGTAGTCGCGCAGGTCGCGCTCGCTCGCGACGCCGAGCGCGCGCGCCGCGATGCGCATCAGCTCGCGGAACGCTTCGGCGTCCGGCGGCGCCGGCGCGTGCAGAATCGCGGGCGGGATCACGCGCTCGGCGAGGTCGTAGACGCGCTCGAAGCCTTTGCGGTACGCGGTCGTAATCGTGCCTTGCCAGAAGAGCGCTTCGAGCGCGTTCTTCGCTTCGCTCCAGCCCCACCAGGAGCCGGTCCCGCGAACGCCGTCGAACGCGCTCGCCGGCAGCGGGCCGCGCTCGCCGATCGTCTCCAGCATGCGGCGCGGAACGTCGGGCCGCTCGCGCAGCAGCCACGCGATGCGCTTCCACGTCCCCTCGCCGCGGCGTGCGCGTTCCATCCGCCAGCGGAGCAGCGGGTGCAGCTCGAGCGGGAGGAGCGACGCCTCGTGCCCCCAGTACTCGAAGAGCGCGCGGTCGCGCCCGTACGCCGCCCGGTTCAGCACCTCGACGTCGTACTCGCCGAGCCGGGAGAACGGCGGAAGGTAGTGCGAGCGGACGAGCACGTTGACGCTGTCGATCTGGATCACCCCGACGCGCGCGAACACGCGGCGGAGCAGCCGCCGGTCGACGGCGCCCCGGGGCGGCGGGTCGGCGAAGCCCTGCGCCGCGAGCGCGACGCGGCGGGCCTCGGCGAGCGAGAGGTCCGTACGCACCCGCGCGCTTTCGCGGCGAATCAGCCTTCGTCCGGGCGGGGCGGTCGACGGCTTGCGAGGGCGCCTGCTCCGCGGTGCGGCGCGGGAAGGATCGGAATCGCCGGGGACGGACTAGCGCACCATGAGAGCCGTGCAAGCCGATCCGGCGGTGGAGCGTTCGCTGGCGCTGCTTCGCGGCATCTTCGGGTCGCGGCTGGGCGAGGAGATCGGCGTCCGGTTCTGGGACGGCACCGAGCTCGTCGCGCCAGGCGCGGCGTTCGTGCTGAACGTGAACGCCCCGTTCGCGCTGCGCGCCGCCTTCACGCCGCCGCTGGACCTGAATCCCGGCAAGGCCTTCGTGGAAGGCTGGATCGACGTGGACGGACCGCTCGAGCTCGCGCTCGACACGCTGGAGCGCGCCGTCGCCGGCGTCTCGAAGGTCGGGCTGATGAAGCTTGCGCCGCTGTTGGCGCGGCTGCCGCGTCCGCCGGCCGCGGACCGCCGGGCGGCGCATCTGCGCGGGAAGGTCCATTCGAAGGCGCGCGATGCGGCGGCGATCGGCTTCCACTACGACCAGCCCGTCGCGTTCTACCGCACGTTTCTCGGCCGCGAGCTGGTCTACTCGTGCGCGTACTGGGACGAGGGCGTCACGAACGTCGACGACGCTCAGCGCGCGAAGCTCGACTACGTGCTGGACAAGATTCGTCTCAAGCCCGGTCAGACGTTCCTCGACATCGGCTGCGGCTGGGGCGGCCTCGTGATCCGCGCGGCGCAGCGCGGCGCGCGCGCGCTCGGCGTCACGCTCTCGCGCCGCCAGCACGAAGAAGCGCAGCGCCGCATCGCCGCGGCGAAGGTCGAAGACCGCGCAAGCGTGGAGCTGCGCGACTACCGCGAGCTCGGCGGCGAACGCTTCGATGCGATCGCGTCCGTCGGGATGGTAGAGCACGTCGGGCGCGAGCGCTTGCGCGAGTACTTCACCTGCGCGTATCGCGCGCTGCGCGACGGCGGGCTGTTCCTGAACCACGGCATCGTGCAGCAGGGCCGCGACGGCAAAGGCTTTCGCGCCGGCAACGACTTCATCGGGCGCTACGTGTTTCCCGACGGCGACCTCACGCCGATCGACGCGACGCTGCGCGAGGCGCAGGCCGCCGGCTTCGAGGTGCGCGACGTCGAGAATCTGCGCGAGCATTACGCCAAGACGCTGCGTGCCTGGGTCGCGAACCTCACGGCGCACCGCGAGGAAGCGCTCGCCGCCAGCGACGCGCGCACCGAACGCATCTGGCGCATCTACATGGCGGGCAGCGCGCGCGGCTTTGCGCTCGGCCGCATGGGGCTGATGCAGTCGCTGCTCGCGAAGCCTCGGACGGACGGGACGGTGGACGTGCCGGCGACGCGGCGCGACCTGTACCGGAACGGAAGCTTCGCTTAGAAGCGTTCGATCCGCGGATAACGCGCGCGGCGGCTCGGGTACAGGGTACGCATGCGTACGTTCAAAGCGCTCACGGCCGCGGCGGCGCTCGCGGCCCTGGCCGGCGGCACCGCCGCGGCGCAACAGCAAGTCACCCCGAACGGGACGAACGCCAACGGCCCGATCACCATCTTCAAGAACATGCAGGCCGAGCCCGACGGCATCGTCGTGCGCATCAACGGCAAAGAGGTCGATCGTCTGCACATGGCGAGCTACGACGACATCACCGGGGTCGTCAAGCCCGGCACGAACACGATGACGGTGACGTGGAACGCGCCGGTGCAGAGCTTCAACTTCAAGATCGCCTACGCGCCGACGCGCAACAACTTCAAGAACATCGTCGTCGTGAACGAGAACGCGTCGAACACGGCGTCGCTCACGAAGGCGGGCGCGCAAACCTGGACGTTCACGATCCCGGGCTGACGCCCGCGGTCATCCGCCGGCGCGTTTGACGCGCCGGCCGCGGCCTTCGAACCACGCGACGATGCGGTCGCGGTGGTCGCCCTGGATCTCGACGACCCCGCCCTTCGCCGTTCCGCCGCTCCCGCACAGGCGCTTGAGCTCCTTCGCGACCGCGTCCAGCTCGGCCGGCGCGAGGCCGTGGACGAGCGTCACCGCGCTGGCGCGGCGGCGTTCGCGCGCGACCCGGACGACGCCGTCGTCGGGCAGGGCGCGCCCGCCCGGCTGCTGCTCGGCCTTCGCGCGGGGCGGGGGCTTCGGGAGCGGGGTCGAGCCGTCGGTCGAGTAGACCAGGACGCGCTCGTCGCGCACGCGATCGTCCTTCACCCGCGATGCAACCTCGACGGCATCCCGGCGGGTTCGGCGTGAGGTGACGACGGTGCTGCCGGCGGTCCCCGCCGGCGCGATCGAGGAGATCGCGGCGTTCGGCCGCTTCGCGGCGTCGCGCGGCTGGGTCCCGGCGACGGCCGGAAACTTCTCCGTGCGGATCGACGCGGCGCACGTCGCGGTCACCCGCAGCGGGATCGACAAGGGCGCGATCGGCCGCGGCGACGTGGCGACCGTCCCGCTCGAGGGCCCGAGCCCCGCGGGACTGTCGGCCGAGACGCCGCTGCACCTCGAGCGGTACCGCACCGACCCGGCGATCGGCGCCGTCTTCCACGTGCACAGCGTCGCTTCGACGGTGCTCTCGCGCCTGGACGAGCGCGCCGGGGTCGTGCGCACCGAAGGCTTCGAAATTCACAAGGCGTTCGGGCTGGAGACGCACGAGAGCGTCGTCGAGATCCCCGTGTTCGGCAACGACCAGGACACCGGGCGGCTCGCCCGCGCCGTCGCGGCGCGGCTCGGCGCGCGCGCCGCCGTCCCGGGATTTCTGATCGCCGGCCACGGACTGTACGCCTGGGGCGCGAGCGCGGCCGACGCGCGCCGCCACGTCGAAGGCCTGGAGTTCCTCCTCGCCTGCCACCTCGAAGAACGGAGACTGCGATGAACGCAACGCTGACCTCGACGCTGCGCGTCTACGACGAAAACGACGCCTCGAAGCCGGTCGTCGACACGACCGACCGCGCCGAGATCGCGCGCATCCTCAACGCCGAGGGGATCGTGTTCGAGCGCTGGGAAGCGTCCGTTCCGCTCGCGGACGACGCGGGTCAGGACGAGGTCGTCGCCGCGTACGCGGCCGACATCGAGCGGCTGAAGAAGCAGTACGGCTATACGACGGTCGACGTCGTTCGCGTGACGCCGCAGACGCCCAACATCCCGGGCATGCGCGAAAAGTTTCTGAGCGAGCACACCCACTCCGAAGACGAAGTCCGGTTCTTCGTGGAGGGCAGCGGCGCGTTCTACCTGCGCATCGGCGGGAAGGTGCATCAGATGATCTGCACGCGCGGCGACCTGCTCTCCGTGCCGGCCGGGACGACGCACTGGTTCGACATGGGTCCGGCACCGGAGTTCGCCGCGATCCGGCTGTTCGTCGATCCCTCCGGCTGGGTCGCGCAGTTCACCGGGGACGACATCGCCTCGCGCTTCCCGCGTTACGAGTAGCCCGAATCCCCTCGCCGCCTGACGCGCCGATCGTCGCGCGCGCCGTCCTGCTCGACGTCGAAGGGACGACGAGCACGATCGCGTTCGTGCACGACGTGCTGTTCCCGTACGCCGACGAGCATCTCGACGCGTACGTCGCCGCGCACCGCGACGAGCCGCAGGTCGCCGCGGCGATCCGCGATGCGGCGCGCGAAGCCGGCCTCCCCGCGGACGCGCCGGACGCCGACGTGCTCGCGCGGCTGCACGCGTGGATCGCGGAAGACCGCAAGGCCACGCCGCTCAAGACGCTGCAGGGGCTGATCTGGAAGGAAGGCTACGAGCGGACCGGGCTGCGCGGACACGTCTATCCCGACGCCGCCGCCGGCCTGCGACGCTGGCACGCGGCGGGATTGCGGCTGTACGTCTATTCTTCGGGGTCGGTCGAAGCGCAGCGCGTGCTCTTCGGCAACAGCAGCGCGGGCGATCTCTCCGCGCTGTTCAGCGGGAACTTCGACACGGCGATCGGGCCGAAGCGTGAGCGCGCGTCGTACGAGCGGATCGCGCGCGAGATCGGGCTGCCGGCGAACGACGTCGTGTTTCTGAGCGACGTCGACGCGGAGCTCGACGCCGCGCGCGACGCCGGTATGCGGACGGTGCGCATGCTGCGCCCCGCCGACACGCCGGCCGGCGCGACGACGACGCACCGCGCGGCGACGACGTTCGACGACGTCGCGATCGTCGCGCCGCGCGACTAGGCGGCTCGGTCAGCGTCGTTCGCGCCGTACGGCGGGCGAGAGCAGCAGCAGCACGGTGAGCAGGATCAGGCCGGCGACGGAGACGGCGATCGTCTCGCGGACGCCGATGTGGTCGGCGCACCAGCCGCCGAGCAGCGATCCCGGGAGGACGCCGGCGAGCGCGATGAACCGCACCGCGCCGAAGACGCGGCCGGTCAAGTCGTACGGGATCACGCGCAGCCGCCACGCCACGACCGTCGTCACGTAGTAGCCGCCGGCGACGCTGGCGAGTGCGATCCCCGTAACCGCGACGACGATGCTGTGCGTCCAGATCAGCGGGAGCCAGAGCACGGCGTCGAGCGCCCACGCCGCGATCAGCGCCGGGCCGAGCGGCCAGTGCGTTCGACCGGCGATCAGCGAGCCGATTGCGGCGCCGCCGGCGAACAGCCCGAACGCGATGCCGACGAGGTGGTCGCCGGCCCCGAACTCCCGCTTGAGATACGGGATGATCGCGATGAAGCCGATCGAGCCGACCAGGTTCGCGAAGCAGCTGAAGAGGGTGAGCGTGCGCATCGACGCGTCGGCGAATGCGAAGCGGCAGCCGGCGACGATGTCGGCGCGTACTTCGCGCCACGCCGGCATGCGCTGCGGCGCGTCCGGGCCGTACGTCGGGACCGACTGGATCGCGGCTTGTGAGATCACGTACGCGAGCGCGTTCGCGGCGAGCGCCGGCAGCGGACCGACCCAGGCGAGCAGCGCGCCGCCGATCGGCGGGGCGACGAGGTTCACGCTCTGCTCCGTCGCCTGCAGGGCCGCGATCCCGCCCTTGGCGCGATCGGGCCCCAGCAGATAGGGGATCGACGGCGTCTGCGCGCCGAGGAACAGCGCGCCGCCGACGGCGAGCACGAACACGCCGGCATAGATCTCGGCGACGGTGAGCCGGCCGCTCCAGAGCAGCACCGTCAGCGCCGCCATGACGGCGAAGCGCAATGCGTCGCACGCGAGCATCAGCCGCCGGCGATCGACGCGGTCGGCCAGCGATCCGCCCACGAGGCTCACGACGGCATACGGCAGCAGCTCGAGGCCCCACGTCCAGCCCAGCGCCGTGCCGGAGCCCGTGAGACGAAAGACCAGCAGCGGGATCGCCAGCGTGCGGAGTCCGTCGCCCAGGTAGCTGAACGTTTGACCGAGGTAGAAGCGCGCGAACGCGGACGATCGGAATGCGCTCGCGGGGCGAGCGGCGGAGGCGGTAGCCATGAGAGATTCCCGGACGTGCGAGAGAGGGGGTGGATCGGCACGTGCCGCGCCGGACGACGGCGCGGGGAATCTACAGGCGCATGGTGAGCGGTGCGTTCGACGCCGCGCACCGATCGTACCTTTCGCGTCGCGGACGCCTGGCCATCGCCGGCGTTTCGGAGGTACGCTACGTGCGATGGGGCAGCACGGCGGCCTGTTCTCGGCGTTCCGTCAGCCGCATCGCTTCCGCGACCGGCGCGAAGCCGGACGCCTCCTGGCGCCTCTGCTGCGCGAATACGCCGGCCGCGAGGGCGTGGTGGTGCTCGCGCTTCCGCGCGGCGGCGTGCCGGTCGCGTACGAGATCGCGTGCGCGCTGCGCGCGCCGCTCGACGTGTTCACGGTGCGCAAGCTGGGCGTCCCGGGACACGAGGAGCTCGCCATGGGAGCGATCGCGACCGGCGGTGCCCGCGTGCTCGACCGCGAGCTCATCGCGCTGCTGCGGATTCCGTCCGAGGTGGTCGAGGAGATCGCCGCGATCGAACAGCGCGAGCTGGAGCGGCGCGAACGCCTCTATCGCGACGACCGGCCGTTCCCGGAGCTGTCCGGGAAGGCGGTGATCCTCGTCGACGACGGCCTCGCCACGGGCGCGTCGATGCGGGCGGCGATCGACGCGCTGCGGCCCTTGGGTCCGGCGCGAATCGTCGCGGCGATCCCGGTCGCCCCGGTCGAGTCGTTCGCGGCGGTGCGGGCCGCGGCTGACGACGCGGTCTGTTACGAGATACCGACGCGCTTCGGGGGCGTCGGGGCGTGGTACGTCGACTTCGGCCAGACGACGGACGACGAAGTGCGCGCGCTCCTCGCCGAGGCCTCCGCCCGGCGGCTCTGATCGTATGCAAGCCTTAACCGAATGAGAAGCTGCTCTTCATCGAAGCTTCAAATCATGGCCGTAGCGTGGACGTGGGCGGCCCGTACTCGAGCCGCCGATCTTCGAGGTGAGGAGCGAAGCGGATGCATTTCCGGAACGCGGCGTATCGTGACGTCCCGTCGGCCGACGCGTTCAGCGTGTGGGATTGCGTGCGCAGCGCGGACGGCGCGAAATCCTGCGGCGACGCGATCGCGACCCGCGACCTCGCGGACGGGCGGCTCGCGCTCGTCGTCGTCGATGCGCTCGGCAGCGGCGAACGCCGCGCGCGGACCGCGGCCTCGCTGGCGGCGCACGTGCTGGCGCTCCTCTCGCTCGACGCCTCGCCGGCCTACGCCCTGCGCGTCGCCGACCGCGAGCTGCGCGCCGGCGGCTGGCACGACGAGCTGCCGCCGCTGGCGACGCTGTTCGCCGCCGTGGCCGACGCACAGGACGGCCGATTGCGCTACGCCGCCGCCGCCCACGAGACCGCGCTGATCCTCTCGCCGTACGGCGAGCACCGCCACCTGCGGAGCTCCGGCCCGGTCGGCGGACTGTTCTTCGACGCCGATTTTCCGAACGTCGACGTGCCGTTCAAGCACGGCGAAACGCTGGTCGTCGTGACCGACGGGATCCCGGACAGCCGCCGCGACGCGGCGTTTTTCGGCACGGCCGGGACGGTGCGCAGCGCGCTGCGCGCGCTGCGCACGGGAGACGATCCGGCGCGCACGCTGATCGACGACGCGGTGCGTCACGGCGGCGGCGCGCGCCGCGACGACGGTGCGGCGCTCGTCGTGCGCCGCACCGCCGCCTGCTAGTTCTCTCCGCCCGGCACGGTCAGCCGAGCGCCGCGAGGTCGTCCGGCGTCAGCTCGATCTCCGCGGCGGCGAGGTTTTCGTCGAAGTGCGCGAGCGAGGACGTCCCCGGGATCGGCAGCATCCGCGGCGAGCGCGCGAGGAGCCACGCGAGCGCGATCTGCGCCGGCGTCGCGGCTTTCTCGCGCGCGATGCGCGTCAGCGCGGCGTGCTTCGGCGAACCGCTTCCGGCCAGCGGATACCACGGAAGGAAGGCGACCCCGTCGCGCTCGCACGCCTCGAGCACGTCCTCGCTGCCGCGGTCGTCGACGTTGTAGAGATTCTGCACCGAGACGACGGGTGCGGCGCGCCGGCAGCGTTCGTACTCCTCGACGTTCGTCTCCGAGATCCCGATGTGGCGGATCTTCCCTTCGCGCTGCAGCTCGACGAGCACGCCGAGCGATTCTTCGGCCGGCACCTTCGGATCGATGCGGTGCAGCTGGTACAGATCGATCCGCTCCAGCTTCAGCCGGCGCAAGCTGCCCTCGACGCATTCACGCAGCCGCTCGGGACGCGCGTCGACGACCCACCGTCCGGGGCCCGGCCGGACGAAGCCGCCTTTCGTCGCGATCACGAGACCCTCGGGATACGGGGCGAGCGCCTCGGCGATCAGCTCCTCGCTCACGTGCGGGCCGTACGAGTCGGCGGTGTCGATGAAGTTCACGCCGCGCTCCACGACGTGACGGAGGAGGCGCAACGCGTCGCCGCGGTCGCGCGGCTCGCCCCACACGCCCTCGCCGGTGATCCGCATCGCGCCGAAGCCCATCCGGCGCACGGTGAGATCGCCGACGCGAACCTCGCCTCCGAGCGCGCGCGACGAGATCGTTTGACGAGTCATTGAGCGCACGTACCCGGAATCGCTCAGTCCGCGCTCCGGCGGCCGCACCGAACGGTCCCGGGCGCTTGGACGGGCGAGCAGACGGGTAGTAATTGGCGACCGGGCTCGAGGAGGAGAAGCGTGTCGACGTTCCACCCCGTTCGCATCGTTTTGGTCGTGTCGGCGCTCGCGCTGGCGGGTTGCGGCGGTGTCGCGCGCGGGCCGGCGGCGCTGCCGGGCGCCGGGACGTCGACGGACGCGAACGCGATGCGCGCCCCGCTGGCGGCGGCGAGCGCGGTGCCCACGCCCGGGCCGGCGATCACGCGGCTCGGCGCGTATCACGTCGCGCGCAACAAGATCTTCGTGGCCGGGATCTCCTCCGGCGGCTTCTTCGCGGTGCAGATGCACGTCGCGCACTCGAGCGTGTTCAAAGATGCCGCAATCTATGCCGGGGGCGTCTTCCACTGCGCGGAGGACAGCGTCGAGCTCGCCCTGGCCGATTGCGGCGGCGAGACGGTGAACGGGCAGGCGCTCTACCACAGCACGCTCGCGCAGTCGGAGCAGTATCTCGTGCAGCAGGGAGCGGCGCGCACGATCGACGACCCATACGATCTGCACGGCCAGCTCGTGTACCTCTTCTCCGGAAAGAACGACTCGATCGTCAACCCCAAAGAGATGGACGATCTGTGGGAGGAGTATCAGCACTTCAGCGTGCGCGTCGTCTACGAGAAGAACTTCTACGCGGAGCACGGCTGGGAGTCGCCCGACGGCGAACTGCCGTGCGGAACGGCGGCCACGCCGTACATGATCTCGTGCCCGTACGGCAAGGGCGCCTACGACTCGGAGCAGGTGTGGCTCACGATGTTCCTGCGCCAGACGCTGAACGCGCGCAACAACGGCAAGCTGCAAGGATCGCTGCTCCGCTTCGATCAGACCGAGTTCGGCGCGTCGGCCGCCAATTCGATGGACACGAACGGCACCGTGTTCGTGCCGAAGGCGTGTGCCGCGGGCGCGACGTGCGCGTTCGTGCTCGCCCTCCACGGATGCCTGCAAGGGCATGCGTTCATCGGCGACAAGTTCGTGACCGAGTCGGGACTCAACGAATGGGCCGATACGAACGACGTGATCGTGCTCTATCCGTACGCCGTCGCGGCGAACGGCCCGTCGCCGTACAACCCGAACGGCTGCTGGGACTGGTGGGGCTACGACGACCCGAACTACGCGCTCAAGAACGGCACGCAGATGAGCATCGTCTACAAGATGGTGCAGCGCGTGACCGGCGCACCGTAGCTCACAGCCAGCCGCGATCGCGCGCGATGCGCGCCGCCTCGACGCGGTTCTCCGCGCCGACCTTCCCGATCGCCTCGCTCAGGTAATTGCGCACGGTCCCTTCGGAGAGTCCGAGCTGCGCGCCGATCCCGGCGGAGCTCGCGCCGTCGGCGGCGAGGCGCAGGACCGCGCGTTCGCGGTCGGTCAGCGGATCGGGCTCGGACCACGCCTGCATCGCGAGCGCCGGATCGACGGCCCGGCCCCCGGCGTGCACGGTGCGCACCGCGGCGACGAGCTCCTCGACCGGCCGGTCTTTCAGCAGATAGCCGGCGACGCCGGCTTCCATCGCGCGACGCAGATAGCCCGGACGCGCGAACGTCGTCACGATCACGACCCGCGTGCGTGCGCCGCGGCGGCGCAGCTCGGCCGCCACGTCGAGGCCGGTCAAGAGCGGCATCTCGATGTCGGCGAGCAGCACGTCGGGCTGCAGCTCGTCGAGCAGCCGCAGCGCGGCGGCGCCGTCTTGCGCGTGGCCGACCACCTCGATGTCCGGCTCGAGGGCCAGCAGCGCGGCGAGGGCGCCGGCCACGAGCCGCTGATCTTCCGCGATCAGGACCCGGATCAGCATGCCCGCTCCCGCGCCAGCGGGAGCGTCACGACGACCCGCGTGCCGCGATCGCTGGTACGCTCGAGCGAGCCGCCGTGCGATTCGACGCGCTCGCGCATCCCGCGCAAGCCGTTCCCTTCGGTCGAGGAGGCGCCGACGCCGTCGTCCTGGATCTCGAAGCGGCACGCGCCGCCGTCGGCGGCGAGGCGCAGGCGCACGGCGTGGGCACGCGCGTGCCGGACGACGTTGGTCACCGCTTCGCGGATCGCGAGCGCGAGGACGCTTTCGTGCGCCGGCGCGAGCCGGACGTCGTCGGCTTCGCACTCGACCTGCAGCCCGGCCGACGCGAGGACGTCGCGGGCGCGCGAGAGCTCGTCCGTGATCCCGGCGGCGCGGTAGCCGGAGACCGCGGCGCGCAGCTCGTCGAGCGTCGTCCGCGCGATCGCTTCGACTTCACGAATCTCCGCGACCGCGCGCTCGGGGTCGCGCTCCGCGAGCTTGCACGCGAGCTGCGATTTCAGCGCGATCACCGAGAGCGTGTGGCCGAGCACGTCGTGCAGGTCGCGCGCGATCCGTTCGCGTTCGGCGATCTTCGCGAGGCGCTCGATCTGATCGTTGGCTTGGCGCAGCCGGGCGTTGGTGCGTTTTTCGTCCGCGCTCGCGATGCACGAGACGCCGACGATGACGCTGAAGAGCAGCCCCATCGCGATGGAGATCGGGTACACGTGCGTGACCCACGACAGCAGCCCGACGAGCACCACGCCGGCCACGATGATGCGGTACGCATCGCGCGCCGGCACGGCGAACGCGACGAACGTCGCCGCGAAGACGTAGTACGAGGTCGCCCACCCGTCGCTCGGCGCGGTGACCGCGGCCACCAGCGCGATCGCCCCCGCGTACGCCAGGGCCGGCACGCCGTCGCGCCCGTAGCCTGCGAAGTACAGCGCGAGGAACATCGCGAGGCCTGCGAGCTGCAGCGCGATCAGCGGCGCCGAAGCGCCGCTGCCCCACAGCGACAACGGCACCCCGGCGACGTACACCAGCCAGAGATACGGAACGAATCCGTGCTCGAGGATGGGCAGGTGTCGCCGCAGCTCACCCATACGCGCGCCCTTCGTCGCGTTTCATCCCGTACGCTGCAACCAGCGCGGCGGCCAGCGTCCATCCGGCGAGCACGACGGCGTGGCCCCAGGCCGAGCCGTGTCCCGGCGCTACGATGCCGAGCGCGAGCTGCCCGAGGTGATACGTCGGAAGGAACGGCGCGAGATGCGCGACGGGCGCGGGGAGCACCTCGACCGGCAGCCACAAGCCGGAGAGGAACGAGAGCGGAAGGTAGATGAGGTTCACGACGGCCGGCGCGGAGTTCGGGCCGGCGAGAAATCCGATCGCGAGTCCGAGCGCCGCGAACGGCACCGAGCCGGCCACGAGGGCGATCGCGAGCGTCGCCCACTGCGTCGCCGAGAGGTGCACGCCGCCGAACGCGGCGCCGAACGCGCCGAGCAGCGCGACGACGGCGGCGGCGAAGCACATCGTCGTGAGCGTCTTCGCGACGAAGTACGCGGCGGGCGGCATGGGACTCGCGCGCTTCACGAGCAGCCAGCCTTGCCCGCGTTCGACCGCCACGCTGACTCCGAAGCCGAAGAGCGCGCAGCCGACGACGCCGAACGCGCCGTAGGTCGCCAGCAGATACGTCGCGGCCGGCGTGCTCGCGACGCCGTGCCCGGCGTTGAGCACGATCCCGAAGAACGCGTAGAACCCGAGCGGGAACGCGAGCGTGGGGATCACGTAGGCGGGAAGGCGGACGAGCTTCGTGAGCTCCGAGCGCGTTTCGTTGACGGTAACGGCGGCGATCATGAACGTTCTCCGGCGGCGAGCGCGGGCTCGGTGCGGGTGATGGCGAGGAACGCCTCTTCGAGCGGCGTTTCGTTGACGTCGAGCAGCGTGAACGTCGGATCGCCGACGTACAGGGCGCGGACGACGGCGTCGGGCGCGTGCGTGGCGATGCGGGTCGTCGTACCGTCGCGGGAGATCGCGTCGACCCCGGCGATCGCGCGCAGCCGCGCGTCGTCGAAACCGGTGGAGCAGCGGACGATCGATCCTCCCGCGCGCGCCTTGATCTCGGCACCGGTGCCCTCGGCGACGATGCGTCCGTCCAGCAGCACGGCGACGCGGTCGGCGAGCGTGTCGGCCTCGGTCAGATCGTGCGTCGTGAGCAGCACGCTGCGCCCTCGCGCGACGTAGGACCGAATCTGCTCCCACAGCGCGCGACGCGACTCGACGTCGAGCGCCGAGGTGGGCTCGTCCAGGATCAGCGCGTCGGGATCGCCGCAGATCGCGAGCGCGAACGCGACGCGCTGCTTCTGGCCGCCGGACAGGTCGCCGTACCGGCGGTTCGCGAGCCCGGTGAGACCGGCGAGCGCCAGCGTCTCCGCGGTGCGCAGCGGGTGCGGATAGTACGAGGAGAAGAGGCGCACGTGCTCGGCGACGGTGAGCATCGGCGGGACGCCGGCGACCTGCAGCATCGCGCCGACGCGCCGGCGATTGGCGGCGACGCGCGGATCGCGGCCGAACAGCGTCGCCGTGCCCTCGTCGGGCGAGATCACGCCGAGCAAGACCCGGATCGCGGTCGTCTTGCCGGCGCCGTTCGGGCCGAGCAGCGCGAGCGTCTCGCCCGGCTGCACGGTGAGGTCGAGGCTCTGCAGCGCCGTGACGCTGCCGTAGCGTTTGGTGACCCGCGCGAGGCGGGCGGGGGCGGTGTCGTCCATGTCGGTCCTCCGCCCCCATCGTCGCAAACCCTCGACCGGCAGCCCAGGCACGCTCGTCAGCCGCGCGCGGTGACGAACGTCAGGAGCGGCCCTCGAGGGAGGGGCCGTCTCGTTCGGAGCGAACGGACGACGGTCGCTCCGGCGCCGGTCAGCTCGCTCGCAAAGCTAGACGACCTGCGGCGGCCGGCATACCGACATTCCCGGATAGCTCAGTCGGTAGAGCAGCTGACTGTTAATCAGCGGGTCGTTGGTTCGAGTCCAACTCCGGGAGCCACATTTTCGAGGGAAACCGTCGCACCAGCGGCGGTTTTCCGTCGCCCGAGCACGCGTGGCCCACCTTTGGCCCGCATCGTAGCAGACGCGCTTCATGCCGGCGCGGTCGGCGTCTGCCCCCGTCTCGAATCCGGTGCATCGTGCTCCAGCGGAGCCCTTCCGGCCCGCAGCGTAGAGACCTGGCCTTTGACCCGCGCGCGGCGCAGAGCGCGTCCTGGGTCCATGCGAGCCACGCGTCGAGCTCGCGCGACATCGTGCGCCGTTTGCGGATCCGCGGCCGACCGCGCTTGGGACGCGTCCGCGAGCGCGGTCCGCGCGAGCACGATCACCGACGAGAGCTCGTCGATCGTGCCGTACGCGTCGAGGCGCAGCGCGTTTTTCTTCACGCGCTGCCGGCCGACGAGCCTGTCGTCCCGTCGTCGCCGGTACGGGGCAGATGCGCGTCAGCTTCGGCATGGCGGGGACGCTTCGCCGAGCGCACGGCGCGCCTATCGGTGCGGTCTTTCGTCAGCCCAGGCTAGCGGATGTAATAGAAGAGCCCGGCGACGCGGCGACCGGCCGTGAGCGTGATGTCGAGATCGACGACCTTGCCGCCCGCGAACATGAGGCGGTATTCGTAGATCCGCGGTCCGCTGGCGACCACGATGATCTTGCCGAGAAAGATCCAGCGCGCCGCCGTACCGTACGCTGCGAACGCGCCGCCGCCGGTACGGGACCGCGCGAAGCGGCCGGTCATTCCCGGAATCAACGTCGACGTGTCGACGTGCCCGCTCACCATCCCGGACCAGACGCGCTTCACGAGCGCGGTGACGGTCCGATCCTCGCCGGCGGCGCCCGCGTTCTTGCTTGCGAACAGGTTCGGGTGCTGCGCATCGAACGCTGCGTCCGCGATGTCGCTCGCATCGGTCCAGTACGTGTTCGTCAGCACGATGACCTGTTGCGATAGCGACGGATACACCTGGTTCGCGGCGGTGAAGCCGGTGTCGGTGCCGGCGTGCGAGATGCGGCGCACACCGTCGTACGTATCGATCCGAAGCCCGAATCCGTAGCCGCCGCTGCCCGCATCGTGCGGCCCCGGCGTCGTCATTCGTGCCAGGCTTTTCGCGGAGACGATCTTGCCGCCGAACAGCGCGTCGTTCCACTTCGCGAGGTCGTGCGCAGTCGAGACCACACCTCCGTCGCCTTCGTCACGATCGGGCTCGGCGGGCAACGGTTCGCCCTTGCGGTTCATCAGATAGCCGGTCGCCAGCACGCCGCGGGCGGCGGGTTCACCGTAGGACGTCGAGTCCGTCATGCCGGCGGGCCCGAACAGATGCGTCCGCACGTATTGCCGCCACGGCATTCCCGACGCCGCTGCGACGATCGTTCCCAGCAACGCGTAGTTCGTGTTGCTGTATTCCCACGCCGAGCCGGGGCGAAAGTGCAGCGGCTCTTTCGCGATCAGCGCCAGCGCGGCGTTCAGATCGAGGCGTTTGAAGTAGACGACGCGGCCGTTGCGCACGCCGATCACTTTTCGGAATGCCGGAGTGTCCGTGTAGTTGGGGATGCCGCTGACCTGCCACAGGAGCTGCTCCAGCGTGATGCGGCGTCCGCGAACGTATTGCGGGACCCATTTGCCGAGCGGGTCCGACAACGACAGCTTCCCGCGCTCGGCCAGCTGCATGATGGCTGCGGCCGTGAACTGCTTGCTCACGGAGCCGACCTCGAAGCGCGTGTGCGCGTCGACGGGGCGCTTCGTCGTCAGATCGCTCACTCCGATGTTGCGATCTTCGATCACTCGGCCGTGGTCGATCATGAGAACTTGGGCGCCGGGAGGCTTCTGCTTGGACAGAATCCGGTCGACGCTCAGCGGCGGCGGCGCCGCGGCCGTGGCCGCGGACGGAAGCGGCAGCAGCGCCGCGGCGAGCGCGACGCGCAGCGTCGCGACGAACGAGGTTCGCAACATCAGCCCTTTCCGACGGCGATTCAGCGAAGAGATTGGGCGATCGTGATGATGCGGTCGAGGCCGGCGTCGCCGCTGACGGCGTACAGCACGCCGCCCTGCACCCATGCGACCGACGACGCACCGTCGCGCGAAGCCGCGATCGCGGGGATGCCGTTCACCTGCACGCGCCGCGCGGAACGGCGCGGAAAGCGCGCGTCGAACGGTTCGGGCAGCGGAAGGGCGACGAACGGATCGTCCAGGCCTCGCACCACGTCCCGCAGCGCGTTCGGCACGGTCGGATCGCCGGCGACCCACGCGGCGAGGCGGCGCGGCGTCGCATGCCGGACGCGCACGACCGGCGTCGCGACCTCCGACACGGTGAGCCGATCTCCGTACCTCACGTCGACCGCCGGCCCGACCGCGACGTCGATCGTCGCGCCGTCGAGGTCGCGCGGAAGCGTCATGCCGGCCGAGCGCGCGCGAGCGGCGCCGAGGCGGTACGTCGTGCGAAGCCGGAACGGCTCCACGTCGACGCGTCGGTTCGATCGAAGCGCCGCGTCGAGCGCGTCCGGAAAGCGCACACGGAAGCCCGGGCCGCGCACGCGTTCGGTGCGGGACGTGCTGCCCGTCAGGCGTTCGAGGTCCGAGCCGACGAACGTCATTCCGCCGGGCCGAAAATGCCAGGCCGGCATCATCTCGAGTCGCCGCGCGATGTCGGTCGCGACGGCGCGGACGGGCGGCAGCGCGGCGAGCGTCAGCAGGGCGACGAGCGCAGTACCGAGCGCGATCACAGCTGCGCGCGGCGCGCGGTGCACCTCGCGCGCGAACGCCGCACGCGCGCGCCCGAGCAGCGGTCCCACGTGCTCCGGTGGAATGCCGAGCGCGTCGGCCAGCTCGCGATACGACAGGTCGCCGCCGTAGCGCATCGCAAGCAGCGCGGCGTCACGGGGTCGTAGACGACGCATGACCGCCCGCACGGCCGACGCGCGTTCCGTCCGTACGATCGCATCGAGAGGGTCCGTATCGTCGTCACGCGCGGTGAGGGCATGCACCGCGCTGCGATCTTCGCGCGCGGTTCGCCGCCGCCGCGACCGCGCGGCGTCGAGTGCGCGGCACACGGCGGTCGCGTGCAGCCACGCCGGCGTTGAAGGGCCGAGCGCGTCGCGGCGACGGGCGAGGGCGGCGAAGACGTCTTGTGCCACGTCTTCCGCCTCCGCCTCGCCGCCGACGATCCGGCGCGCGATGCGCACGACCCGCCTGAACTCGGAGCGATACAAAGCCTCGAACGCAGCGTCGGCGGCCGGCGGCGCAACGGGCTGGACGGCGATCGTCATACGCCGGACACACTCCGCTCGAGCCGTGATTGTAACACCGCGCCGAAAGTGCCCGGCCTCATCGCCCGGGGACGTTCGCCGACGCGCACGGCGCGCCTATCGGCGGCGCATGGAGACCGATCCGTTGACCTTTCGGCGCGGCGACACGGCAACGGACAGATCGACCACGAGGCCGTTCGCGCAGAGCAGCCGATAGGCGTACGCTGTGCGAGCCGACGCCGGGCGCGGCGACGCGGCGATATATCCGGCGCGCGTCGGTGCCGAACGCCGCGAAGGGATTGCCGCCGACGCGGCGCCGGCCGGCCATGAAGCGGCCATACGCGGTTCGAGCAACGACTGATCGACGCGTCCCGCGACCATACCGGCCGGCCGCGAGGCCCGCTGCGCCGGGCGCCGCAAGGGGAGCCCGCGCGACACGAACGACGAGCCGACCGTCGTCTTGATCTCGCACGCACCGTTCCCCGGCGACGTCGAGGACGCCGTCCTCGACCGCATCGGTTGTGAGTCGACGTCGACAGCCATCGGCAGCATGAGATCAGTGGCGTCGGTGCGGATCGGATTGACCCTCTCACCGCTGCACTGCTTCTGCGGCGCCTAGTCGAGGCGGCAATCGTTATTCGTGGGCGTTGTAGCGCGCTTGATCCACCACTTCATCAATAGCGGAAATCACCGCCGACGGATGCGATAACTGAATCGCGTGCGGCGAGCCGGCAACGACGAAATGCGCGCCGATCGCCGACAGTGCGGCAACCTGTTCGTGGGCGTGATCCTTAGCGACCCACATCGCGCGCTGGGCGGCCACCGTTATCGGGCCATCGTTGTCCACGTCGCCTTCTTCGGAATCCGTCAACACGATCAGCGGAAGATCGCCGTACGGACGCCGCGCCGCGCGAACCTCCGCGGCGCCCTTCTCGCCGGCCTCGAATTCGAGTGCCTCGTCCTTCCAAAGCGACGCGCGGTTGAAGTGTCTTCCACGCACGTCTTTAACGGCGCACTCTGCCGGTGAAATCTTCGGACAGCCTGCTGCGTGCTGACGCCGGCGGTATGCGGCAAGGCCGCCGTCGAAGAACGCGCACGTTCCTCGTGACACGTCGACCGCGCAGTCGTCGAATTCCTTGTGCATACCGCGCACTTTCTCGCGGTACCACTGAGGCGGCAGCTTCATGACGGCTCCAACGATTTTCGAATAGTCGGCGTCGAACTCAGAATCCGGCTCGATCTCCACGAGGCCGGTAACCTCGTTCGGAAACCGATACTGGTAAAGGCGAGTATACAGGCCGCCGCTCGACCATCCGACGAGCACGTAGGGCGGTGCGATTCCGGCCCTCCGGAGGAGTGCGTGCAGATCGCGGACAATCGCTGCCGCGTCGCGCGGCGCACCAGCGGGATCGCTGAAGCCCAAGCCGGCGCGATCGTATGAGCACGCCGTGGTGGTTCGCGAAACGGCTGGTTGCACGAAACGCCAGGCGCTCGAATCGGCGAGGAGTCCCGCCTCCAGGATCACCGTCGGCGAACCTTCTCCCGTGCACACGATGTTCAGCCGACGTCCACCGATGTCGATGAGGCGCTGAGGATGAAGATAGAGATTGACATTGTACGGCGGCGGTTCGTGCGACGGCGTTGCAGCAAGTTTTGCGAAGGCGACCATGCTCATCGCGGCAGCATGACAAAAGCACCGGAATACGTTCACGCGGGTTCCTTTCGAGACTGAGGCGAGTTTGCGCTATTCGCCCTGAGCCTCATGACATGATAGAGGACGGCACCGGTGTACATCAGCGGAACGGCAGCGAAGAACTGAACCCAGGTCGACAACGGCGCTCGAGACCCTACGCCGTAGGGTTTTTCTCTCTGTTGCATGCGTGCAAGACGCGTTGCTCGGCAAGACGACAGAGCTGCCTTTCACGCAACGGTTGCATGATGACGGGGAGCGGCGCGCGAATTGGGCGACTGATCGCGAGTCATCGGCTCAGGCGGCGAGGCTTCGTCCCGTCGCCTTGCCGAGTCGCGTTGCCTGCCCGCGGCGTTCGTCGCGGCGCCGCTTTCCGTGGGTGATCCGTCTCGTGTTTGATTCGCGCTCGACCTTCACCAGCCCGCTCGCGACCGAGCCGACGCCGACG